>ENA-ORRE01000420-ORRE01000420.1-human-gut-metagenome-genome-assembly--contig:-NODE-420-length-33093-cov-5.942642_pt1 | contig 33093 bp, 28 predicted proteins | sample MGYA00242171_ERZ509126 | MGnify/ENA primary metagenome ERZ509126 (study PRJEB26280, sample SAMEA2338648) | human gut metagenome | biome: human gut; feature: human-associated habitat; material: faeces... | reverse complement strand
CAGGCATAATCGAAAGGACGAAAACGCTTAGTCCGACTAATGAAACGACTTAGGGCACTCAAAACGTATGCAGAGGTTGAAAAACCGGAGGAGACAACATCCGGGGACAGGTGTTTGGTTGATATGTTAAATCCCCAGGAATAATAACTGACCCAGAGATAGAATACTATCAAAAAGGGACTGTCCATTTTATCAGACAGTCCCTTTTACTAATATTTATTGTTTGGATTAAAGAGCACCTACTTCATGCAAAGCAGCGTTAGTCTTGCGAACAGCAGCAGCACTTGCAGCGAATTTAGCTTTTTCGTCTTCGTTCAAAGGCAATTCAACAATCTTTTCAATACCATTCTTACCCAAGATTACAGGAACACCACAGCAAATATCCGATTCACCGTATTCGCCTTCCAAGTAAACTGAACAAGGAACCATCTTACCCTGATTGTGGATGATAGATTCAACAACGAATGCACCAGCTGCACCCGGAGCATACCATGCAGAAGTACCCAGCAATTTAGTCAGAGTAGCACCACCTACCATAGTAGCGGCAGCAACTTCCTGCAGCTTTTCTTCAGACAAGAAGTTAGAAACAGGCATGCCTTTGTAAGTAGCGAAACGAGTCAAAGGAATCATAGTAGTATCACCGTGACCGCCGATTACCATGCCTTCTACTTCGTTTGCATTGCAACCCAAAGCCTGAGACAAGAAGTATTTGAAACGTGAGCTATCCAAAGCACCACCCATACCGATGATTCTGTTCTTCGGCAAGCCCAAAGCTTTCAATGACAAATAAGTCATAGTATCCATCGGGTTAGAGATAACTACGATGATAGCGTTAGGAGAATATTTCAGAATGTTCTGAGCTACAGATTTAACGATACCTGCATTAACACCAATCAGTTCTTCACGAGTCATACCCGGTTTACGAGGAATACCTGAAGTGATAACAACAACGTCAGAGTTAGCTGTTTTTTCATAATCGTTAGTGCAACCAACAATGTTTGTGTCGAAGCCCAACAACTGAGCTGTCTGCATCATATCCATTGCTTTACCTTCCGATACACCTTCTTTAACGTCCAGCATTACTACTTCGTCTGCTACTTCGTTAAAAGCAAGAACATTTGCACATGTAGCACCTACGTTACCTGCGCCTACTACGGTTACTTTTGACATAATCTCTATATTTTGTTTAAAGTTGATAATAAAATCGCCTTCTTAAAAGCACCGCAAAGTTACAATGATATTCCGAATTAAAGAAAAATTTCCATAATATTTTTCGAGCAGTCTACATAAATTATTGTACTTTTGTCCAAAATTCAATGTAACACTATGGATAAGAGCAAAAAACTGATTATTGTCATTATTCTGCTGATTGTTATCATCGGCGGAGTTTCTTTCTATGCTTTCCGTCAGGCAAAGGAAAATAAAGAAATGAGTGAACTCTTTGCTGTTGAGAAACTGGAAATGGAGAATGAGTACACCACTTTTGCAACTCAATATGATGAACTTCAGGTACAAATCAGCAATGACTCCCTGCGCGAAAGGTTGGAAAGTGAGAAATTGAAGACTCAACGACTGTTAGAAGAGTTGCGCCAGGTAAAAACAAGCAATGCTGCTGAAATCATGCGACTGAAAAAGGAACTGAAAACTGTCCGTGCCGTACTGCGCACCTATGTTATCCAAATCGATTCACTGAACAAGCTCAATCAGGCTTTGGCAGAAGAGAACCATGAAGTAAAACAGAAATATACGCAGGCAACCCGCCAAATCAGCAACCTGTCTCAAGAAAAGAAGAATCTGAATGAAAAGGTGACCTTGGCATCACAACTGGATGCAACCGCCATCACTGTCCTTCCCAAAAACAAGCGGGGAAGAGAAGCCAAAAAGGTGAAAGATGTGAAGAAGATAGCTGTTTCCTTTACAATCGTCAAGAACATCACTGCAAAGACAGGCGAACGTACATTATATATACGCATTGCCAAACCGGATAACGATGTATTGACCAAGAATGCATCCAATACATTCCCTTATGAAAACCGTGAACTGACTTATTCCATCAAGAAGTATATCGAATATACAGGAGAAGAACAAAACGTGACCGTTTATTGGGATGTGGAAGAATACCTTCCGGCAGGTACTTACCATGTATATATCTTTGCCGAAGGCACTATGATAGGCCAGCAGGCATTTACCATGAAATAAATTCCTTTACCCGTCATATCATAAAAAAAGAGAAGCCGATTATCCGGTTTCTCTTTTTTTATATCTTTTTATTCGGCTGATATTGCCTATTCACATTTTAGTCGTATCTTTGCATCGTTGCATAAGCAACTTTAAACACATAAGCAACAACACCAAAATGAAGAGAATTTTCGGTTTCATCCTATTTATAGGGGTATCAGTCGGGGGTTCAGCCCAAAACATGCTGACGCTGGATAGTTGTCGTGCTATGGCACTAAAAAACAATAAAGAGTTACGCATATCCGCTGAGAAAATAAATGTGGCGCATTATGAGAAGAAAGCTGCCTTTACTAACTATTTGCCCAAGATTGCTGCTATGGGAACGTATATGCGTACCCAAAAAGAAATCTCCTTATTAAGTAACGATCAAAAAGGAGCACTCAGCAATATCGGGACTGTTGCTCAAGGCTCTCTCCAAGAAACATTTCAACAACTGGCCGCTTCCAGTCCCGAACTGGGTGCCCTGCTACAACCGTTGGCTCCACTCATTCCAGGCATAGGGAGCAAACTGAATGGCATAGGACAAGGGCTGGTTGATGCTTTACACACCGACACTCGCAATATGTATGCAGGTGCCGTCACCCTCACCCAACCTATCTTTATGGGAGGGAAAATAGTGGCCTACAACAAGATAACCCAATATGCCGAACAACTGGCCAAATCACAACATGCCACCGGCATGCAAGATATCATTCTTAGTACCGACCAAGCCTATTGGCAGGTCATATCGCTGATAAACAAAAAAAAGCTGGCTGAAAGTTATCTCAAGCTCGTACAACAACTGGATGGTGACGTAGACAAAATGATTACCGAAGGAGTGGCTACCAAAGCTGACGGCCTCAGCGTAAAGGTGAAAGTAAACGAAGCTGAAATGAAACTGACACAAGTGGAAGACGGACTGAGTCTTTCTAAAATGGTATTGTGCCAGCTCTGCGGTATCCCTTTGGATGAGGAGATTCGATTGGCGGACGAGAATGTAGAAAATCTCTTGGTTGCCGATGAAATACAGGTTGCCGACAATGTTGCCACTGCCCTCGCCAACCGCGAAGAATTGCGGAGTCTCGATCTGGCTACTAAAATATATGCACAGAAAGTCAATGTCACCCGCGCTGACTTCTTGCCGACTGTGGCCCTGACAGCCAATTATATGGTGACAAACCCTTCGTTAGTCAACGGCTTCGAAAACAAATTCCGTGGTATGTGGGCGGTAGGTGCATTAGTAAAAATACCCATTTGGAACTGGGGCGAAGGAATGTATAAAGTAAAAGCAGCCAAAGCCGAAGCTAATATTGCCCGCTATCAGTTGTCAGACGTAAAAGAAAAGGTAGAACTGCAAGTCAATCAAGCCACTTTCAAAGTAAACGAAGCCGGAAAGAAACTGGCAATGGCTACCAAGAATATGGAAAAAGCGGAAGAAAACCTCCGTTACGCCAAATTAGGTTTCAGCGAAGGTGTCATCCCCACCAGCAATGTGCTGGAAGCACAAACAGCATGGCTGTCGGCTCAATCGGACAAGATAGACGCACAGATAGACGTGAAATTGACTCAAGTATATTTACGCAAATCAATGGGAACATTAAAATAAGAACAAGATATGGCAGAAAGAACACAACGCAGCAACATTTTGCTGGCATTCATTTCACTGACGGCAGTCATTGTAGTCGTGTCTCTGATAGGTTTCTTCACATTGGGCAAAGGCCCCGAAATCATTCAGGGACAAGCAGAAGCAGACGAATACCGTGTATCCGGTAAAGTTCCGGCACGTATTCTTGAATTCCGTGTAAAAGAAGGAGACAAGGTTAAAGCCGGCGATACACTGGTTATCCTCGAAGCTCCCGATGTAATGGCTAAGCTATCACAGGCACAAGCCGCCGAACAAGCAGCCCGGGCCATCAGCGAGAAAGCACAGCGCGGAACTCGTCGGGAACAGTTGCAGGCTGCCTTCGAAATGTGGCAGAAAGCCAAAGCCGGAGTAGAGATTGCCGAAGTATCGTACAAGCGTGTAAACAACCTTTTCCAGCAAGGTGTAATGTCCGCACAAAAACGCGATGAAGCCAAAGCACAGTTTGACGCGATGACAGCCACCGAAAAAGCTGCCCGCTCACAATACGAAATGGCCAAGAACGGTGCTCAACAAGAAGACAAAGCAGCTGCCGCCGCACAAGTGGAACGTGCCAAAGGAGCAGTGGCCGAAGTGTCTTCCTATATGGACGAAACAATTCTCACAGCCGCCGCAGACGGTGAGGTGACTGAAATCTTTCCCAAGGTAGGCGAACTGGTCGGAACCGGTGCTCCGATTATGAATATCGCCCGACTGGATGATATGTGGGTAACCTTCAATGTGCGCGAAGATTTCTTGAAAGACTTCACTGTAGGAGAAGAAATCAACGCCTTTATCCCTGCATTCGATAAAGAAGTGAAGTTCAGAGTAACCTATATGAAAGACCTCGGCACCTACGCTGCATGGAAAGCGACAAAAACAACCGGACAATTTGATTTAAAGACATTCGAAGTCAAAGCTGTTCCTGTGGAGAAGGTAGAAGGTTTACGTCCCGGGATGAGCGCCATTATAGAGAAATAAATGAAAACAACGCATATTATCTTTCAGATAGCCAAACGCGAAGTGTTCCGCATCGCCACAAGGCCGCTATACCTGTTTTGCATGGTCATAGCTCCTTTGTTCTGCTACATCTTCTTCACAACGCTGATGTGGAACGGACTTCCTACAGATATGCCGGCAGGGGTTGTCGACTTGGACAACACAGCAACTACCCGCAACATTATCCGCAATCTGGATGCTTTTCAGCAGACCAAGATTGTGGCGCATTATGCCGACTTTGCCGAGGCACGCAAAGCCATGCAGGAAGGAAAGATTTATGCTTTTTATTTTATTCCCGAAGGTACGACGGAAAAAGCATTAGCCAGTCGTCAGCCCAAAGTATCGTTTTACACCAACTACTCTTACTTGGTAGCCGGGTCACTGCTTTATAAAGACCAGCGCACCATGTCCGAACTGGCAGGCGGTGCCATCGGTCGCGCCACTTTACGTGCCAAAGGTGCTACCGACGACCAAGCGGTGGCTTTCCTACAACCTATTGTCATTGATTCTCACATCCTGAACAACCCTTGGTTGAACTATTCCGTTTACCTGAGCAATACCATTATACCGGGTATCTTGATGTTACTGATATTCATGACTACAATCTATACCATCGGAAGCGAAATAAAAGGCAATACCCAGAAAGAATGGATGCAAATGGCCGATAATTCCGTCACTTTGGCTCTATCCGGCAAACTGTTGCCACAGACCATCGTATTCTTTATCATGGCCACCTTTTATAATGTATACCTGTATGGTTTCCTGCATTATCCATGCAACAGCGGCATCCTCCCTATGCTTCTGGCAGGATTGTTACTGGTATTGTCCTCACAAGCCTTTGGCATTTTCCTATTCGGACTGTTCACTACCATGCGACTGGCCTTGAGCACAGCTTCGCTATGGGGAGTCATTTCTTTCTCCATCTCAGGAATGAGCTTTCCGGTTATGGCTATGAATCCTGTATTGCAAGGATTAGCCTACCTGTTTCCTTTACGGCATTATTTCCTCATCTACGTCAATTTGGCACTCAACGGCTATCCTCTGATTTATGCATGGCATTCGGTAGTGGCACTCATGCTGTTCATGCTATTGCCCTTCTTCATCCTGAAAAGATTGCGCACCGTGTTACTGCACTATGTATATATCCCCTAAAACAAATCTGTCATGAAAGAAAAGAAATTCAAAGAGATCGTTTCGGAAGGCATTTCAGACCTGTTCTATATTTGGTGGCAAGAGCTGAAAGCGGTGGTAAAGGACCAAGGTGTATTGATTTTCTTTATCTTGGTTCCACTGGGATACCCATTACTTTATACCTTTATATATACGAACGAAACCATTCGCGAAGTACCTGCAGTGGTAGTAGACAACAACCGTTCCACGCTCAGCCGGGAATATCTACGGTTGGTTGATGCCGGTCCCGACCTCCACATCATTTCTTATTGTGCAGATATGGAAGAGGCCAAGACATTGATGAAGGACGGAAAAGCCTATGGAATCATTTATATTCCTGAAAACTTCAGCCGTGACATTTCCAAAGGGATTCAAACTCGTGTCACACTTTACTGTGACATGAGTGGAATGTTGTATTACAAAGCCATGTTGACTGCCAACACCAATGCATCTCTGGCAATGAACAAACAAATAAAGATAGAACGCTCCGGCAATACCACCAACCGTCAGGATGAAGTCAGTGCCTCGCCCATCGAGTATGAAGACATCTCTATCTTCAACCCGCAAAACGGATTCGCCAGTTTTCTGATTCCTGCCGTATTGATACTTATCATTCAGCAAACACTGCTACTGGGTATCGGTTTGTCTGCCGGAACAGCCCGTGAGACCAACCGTTTCCGCGACTTAGTTCCTTTAAGCCGCCATTATCACGGCACACTCCGCATCGTTCTGGGCAAGTCACTCACCTATTTCATGATTTACATTATCATGTCAGTCTATATGCTTTGTCTGGTACCCCAAATATTCAGTTTGGTACAGATAGCACAGCCAAGCACACTCTTCGCTTTCGTGCTTCCCTATATATCGGCATGCATTTTCTTTGCAATGACCTGTTCCATCTTTATTCACCACCGCGAAGCCTGCATGATGATATACGTGTTCACATCCGTGCCCTTATTATTCATTTCAGGCATCTCATGGCCCGGCTCTGCCATCCCCGAGTTTTGGAGAATCATTTCATGGATATTTCCCTCCACCTTCGGCATCAACGGCTTTGTGCGAATCAATAATATGGGGGCCACACTGCCCGATGTTGCAACAGAGTATCATGCCCTGTGGCTGCAAACCGGCATTTATTTCCTCACCACTTGTATTGTTTATCGCCGACAGATAACCCTCAGCCGCATGCACGTATATGCAAGGCTGAAAGAGATAAAAAACAGACATAAACCAAAAGAGCTATAAATTTGTTTTATTAACTAAAAACTAAAAAGAAAACATTATGAAGAAAATTTTCATGCTGGTCTGCGCCTGCCTATTGATTGCCGCATGCAACAGTAACCAAAAGAGTACAGACAACACTGCCACAGCCGCAGACACCGAACTCACCGACATGCATAATACAGAAAATTCATTGGACTACAATGGAACTTATACCGGCACTTTCCCTGCTGCCGACTGCCCGGGTATAAACATCACCCTTACACTGAACAAGGACAAGACATTTACTCTTGTTTCAGAATACATCGACAGAAAAGATGCCACTTTCACCGATAAGGGAAACTATACCATTGAAGATAATCTGATAACCCTGCAGAATGGAGACGAAAAGAATTATTATAAAGTGGACGAAAATACACTGACTGCTCTCGACCAAGACAAGCAAGAAATAACCGGTGAATTGGCTGACCATTATATATTGCATAAAAAACAATAATTGCAAAAAACATGCATCATTCCTTTAGACAGAAGAATATTCTTCTGTCTAAAGAATTTACACCCGCATCAGTAACCAAGTATTTCTCATATCAGAACTACCTTAGATTTTTGATATACCCTCAGACAGAATTTTCCGCCCCCTCTCCCATCTTTTATCACTTTCCTCCATTTTATTCATGGCTTTTTACTACCTTTGCGCCCATCAATCAACAGATTAATCATGAAAGAATTTATACAGATACTCCGTCGGTTCGTACCTCCCTATAAGAAGTACCTAGCTTTAAGTACTCTATTCAATATATTATCAGCTGTTTTAAACATCTTCTCCTTCTCACTCATCGTGCCCATACTGAGCATCCTGTTTCAGATGGAGAAAGCCACTTATACTTTCATGCCGTGGAATGCCGACGCTTCCATCAAGGATATTGTAATCAACAATTTCCAATATTACATCACAGAACTAATCAACCAGTACGGCCCCAGCACCACCCTTTTGCTACTGGGGTTATTCATGGCTTGTATGACTTTCTTAAAGACAGGATGTTATTTCCTCTCTTCCGCCACCATGATTCCCATCCGTACCGGTATTGTCCGCGATATCAGGGTTCAACTTTATAAAAAATTACTCAGTCTTCCTCTCGGCTTTTTCTCAGAAGAAAGAAAAGGCGACATCATAGCCCGCATGAGCGGTGACGTAAATGAAATAGAGAACTCCATCATGTCCTCATTGGATATGTTACTCAAAAACCCTATTCTTATTATCTCTTATTTCACGACGCTTATCATCATCAGTTGGCAACTTACCTTGTTTACCATCGCCATTGTCCCCATCATGGGCTGGATAATGGGAACAGTAGGAAAGAAACTGAAACGCGGCTCGCTTATCGCCCAAGGACAATGGAGTGATTTAATGTCACAACTGGAAGAGACACTTGGCGGTCTGCGCATCATCAAGGCTTTCAATGCCGAAAAGAAGATGAATGCCCGCTTTACCGAGTCCAACAATCTATACCGCAATACCATCAATCACGTTAATATCCGCCAGCAAATGGCACACCCGATGAGTGAGTTTTTGGGAACAATACTCATTGTCATCGTATTGTGGTTTGGAGGCACACTGATATTACACAACAACAACACCATCACCGCTCCTTCCTTTATCTTTTACCTGACCATCCTCTACAGTGTTATCAATCCATTGAAAGATTTCTCGAAGGCCGGATATAACATACCCAAAGGGCTTGCCAGCATGGAACGTGTAGACAAAATCCTAATGGCAGAAAACAAGATGAAAATAAGCCCGACTCCGGTTCCGGTCGGTCCACTGAAAGATAAGATAGAGTTTCGTGACGTATGCTTTAAATATGAGAACCAATGGGTGCTTCAAAATATCAACCTCACCATAGAAAAGGGAAAAACGGTGGCACTCGTCGGACAGTCGGGGTCCGGAAAATCGACCATGGTAGACCTTATTCCCCGTTACTATGACGTGCAACAGGGTGAAGTCCTGATAGACGGCATAAATGTAAAAGATACAACCCTGCACGACCTGCGCAGCATTATGGGCAATGTCAACCAGGAAGCTATCCTGTTTAATGATACCTTTTATAATAATATCTCCTTCGGTGTAGAAAACGCCACCATGGAACAAGTGATTGAAGCTGCCAAGATAGCCAATGCACACGATTTCATCATAGCAAGCGAAAACGGTTACGACACCATGATTGGCGATCGGGGAGGTAAACTTTCAGGCGGCCAACGCCAACGTATCAGCATTGCACGAGCTATCCTGAAGAATCCTCCTATCCTGATTTTAGATGAAGCAACTTCGGCACTCGACACCGAAAGCGAACGAATGGTGCAGGATGCTTTGGAGAAATTAATGAAAAACAGAACAACCATTGCCATCGCACACCGGTTGTCCACTATCCGCAATGCAGACGAGATTTGCGTTCTGCACGAAGGACGCATTGTGGAACGCGGCAAGCACGAAGACTTGTTGGCCATGGACGGATATTACAAGAAACTGTGTGATATGCAACAAATGAGCTAACCCTCAGCACAACAAACCATAAGTATAGCTGTCCGGACATCCCGCCGGACTGTCTCACCGGCACGGAAATAGCCAATCACTAATTTAATGCACCCTCTTTGCATTAATTAACCCTCCTTGCATTGTTTAATTACGACAATTTCGTAAGTTTGCGAAAACATCGTAATTAACTCATATACTTATGGAAAAACTAACAATACAAGAAGAAGAAGTCATGCTCTACATCTGGAGCATAGGAGATTGCTTTGTGAAAGAGATTGTTTCAAAATTCCCGGAGCCAAAGCCGCCCTACACCACTGTCGCTTCCATTGTCAATAATCTGAAGCGTAAAGGATATGTAGCCGCACGGCGCTTTGGAAACACCTATCAATATACTCCATTGATAAAGCAAAGCGAATACAAGCGTACATTCATGGGAGGAGTAGTGCAAAACTACTTTGCCAACTCTTACAAGGAAATGGTGTCCTTCTTCGCCAAAGAACAAAAGATTTCGACAGACGACCTGAAAGACATTATCGACCTGATAGAAAAAGGAAAAGAAGAATAACCTCATCAACAGTTAATACTATGGCTCCCGAACTTATCTACATGCTGAAAGTGAATGCAGGCATTGCCTTATTCTATGCTTTCTACAAACTGTTTTGCGGCAGCGACACATTCTTTAAATGGCGCCGGATTGCTCTGCTTAGCTTTCTCACGCTTTCTTTCCTTTACCCCTTGCTCAACATACAGACATGGGTAAAAGAGCAGCCTGCCATATACGAACTGGCAGACTATTATACACTTTTAATCACCAACGACACAAACACAAATAATGAAATAACAACCGCCACGGTTACTGCCTCCACTCCCACACTGATGTCCCTGTTTACATGGGTGTATTTCACCGGAGTAGTGCTGCTCTCCGTCCGGTTCATCATCCAATTGCTCAGTATCTTCCGGCTCTCTTTGATAAGCAAAGAAGAAACAGTGAATGGTATTCGGATAAAAAGCCTTCCTTCGCCGAACAATCCTTTCTCATTCTGGTACTGGATTTTTATCTATCTGCCGGAACTAAAAGAAAATGAGAAACAAGACATCCTGACACACGAACTGACACATGCCCGTCAGCTTCATTCCATTGATGTCATTGTCAGTGAAATAGTAAATATCATCTGTTGGATGAATCCTTTCATGTGGCTGTTGAAAGGTGAAATCAGACTGAATTTGGAATATCTTGCCGACCACACAGTTATGGAGTCGGGAACCAACAGGCAGCAGTACCAGTATCATCTGCTGGGACTTGCCAACCAACACAAACAAACCGGTTTATATAATAACTTCAACTTATTACATTTAAAGAAACGCATTATTATGATGAACAAAAGAAGAACCCGCACAGCAGGCCGTATCAAATATGCCCTGTTTGCACCGCTGACCGCTGCTCTACTCTTGGTCAGCAACATTGAAACGGTGGCACGGACTACCGAACGCATCACCAGTGAGGTGGTCGAGACGGTGACAGCCATTCAAGCGCCTGAAACCAAGGCCATTGATACACCGGCAGTTTACCAAGACGATGACCCGATATTTAGCATCGTTGAGGTAATGCCCGAATACGTTGACGGCGGCATGATGGGATGCCTAAAGTTCCTGAGCAATAACATCAAGTATCCCGAGCAAGCCAAGAAAGACAAAATAACAGGTAAAGTATCGGTGAAATTCGTTATAGAAAAGGACGGAAGCATTACAAATGCCAAAGTTGTACGAAGTGACAACTCAATATTCAATGAAGAAGCATTGCGAGTGGTCAATTCTATGCCCAAATGGAAACCGGGAAAACAAAGAGGGAAAGAAGTAAGAGTATACTACACTGTTCCGCTCATCTTTTCATTAGACGGCACCGGCTATCAGAAAGCAATGAATACCGCTAAAGGCAACACCAAAAGCAATGGCACGCAAGCCAAATCCAACTCCGATTTCGATGATAACCAACTATTTCAGGTTGTAGAAGAAATGCCTGAGTTCCCCGGCGGTATGGCAGCTTGCTTGAAATTCCTCATGACTAATATGAAATATCCTGAAGAAGCAAAAGCTAAAAAGGTGGAGGGAAAGGTATCAGTTAAGTTTGTGATAGAAAAAGACGGCTCTATCAGTACGCCCGAAATTATCAGAGGCGGCAACCCATTGCTCAATGACGAAGCATTACGGGTGGTCAATTCTATGCCCAAATGGAAACCCGGCAAGCAAAGGGGTAAAGTTGTACGCGTAGGATATACCGTTCCGGTTATTTTCAAAATACAATAAGAACACCTCTCTATAAGTGGCCGTATCTCTTCCTTACGGCCACTTTTCAACCTATTAATAACATCCGGATGAGAAAATACACTATTTATTCTTTATACATTGGATTATTGTTCGGCTTATTTGCCTGTTCCATTCCCTCAAACAACCAACAAACAGGTGGCGGATTACTTGATGAATGCCCCATTGTGGCCTCTCGCCAAGTTGATAACCACGATACCCTGACCACTCTTCACCTTTCCAAGGTAAAAGAGAAAGAACAAATTATACCGCTCAGCGCACTGACAAACAGCCTCCGGCTAATTAAGTTGGAAAACACAGAAGCGGCATTGGTCAGGCAAGGAGGAATCTCCGTTTCGGAGCACTATATCGGCATCCATGGTTTCGGTCAAGTGCCCTATAAACTATTCGACCAAAAAGGGAAATATATCCATCAGATAGGTAGCTTCGGACAAGGACCCAACGAATATAAAGTGCTGTATGACGACCAAATAGACGAAAAGAACAACCGTATTTATCTGCTTCCTTGGACAACAAACAATATACTGGTTTTTGATATGCAGGGAAATGCACTCCCTCCCATTCCGCTTCCCAACCGGATACCCAAAGGAGTATTCAACATCGATACACAGAAAGAACAACTCACCATGGGAATGATTCCTTTTAAATGGTTGGAAAACAATATGACAGTATGGCAACAAGATTTTAAAGGAAATATACTTCAACAAGTCAACGGTGAGCAGTTCTACGTAGGCGATGATTATAGCAATGAAGTATATAATACGAAAAACACTACGTCTTTTGATTTTATGCAATTCTCATGGGTGCCGCGCCAGGACTCCCTCTATCATTATTCTACCCAAGAAAACAAACTATATCCTGTCTTCACTACAGACTTTGAAAACAGCGAAATCATCCGCCATAGTTTTACTGAATTGAAAGATTACTACATAGTATGTTTGATGACAGAAGTGACGGCAGGGGCCTTTGGCTCAAAAGCCAGTGGATTCCGCTACATTCTGATTGACAAGTCAACCCTAAAAGGCAGTTATGTGAAGTTTGTCAATGATTATTTGGCAAATATCGAAATAGAATACCCCGACTTGGCTTTCATGGAAGGACGTTTCGTGCAGAACTTCGACCCGGGCGACCTGAAAGGAAAGATGGAAACAGCATTGTCTACGGCTACCGGCATGACTGAAGATGAACAGAGCAAATGGGCTCAATTAATCAATAGTTTTTCGGAAGACGACAACAACTATATATTAATAGGTGATATAAAAGACAGCCATACACTGACTCCCGCTCAAACAACTCCCGGAGTGCAAGTGATTGCACCGTCCGGCTATCAAGAGATGGAAAAGACCGCCTCATCCCTGACTCATATCGATACATCCGATTCCAAAGATACAGTAGTTGTTACCACTCCATTCTTCTATGAATGGAAAAACTATTTCCGAGAGAACAACAAATACAAAGACTGGGATGCAAAGAACGAAAAAGCAGTAATGATTAGAGCCGCTGTAGATGAACAAGGCCATCTATCCCAAATTCGGCTTTTCCGCAAATCCGGCGAAGAAAAACTGGATGAGGAAGCCCTTCGGCTTGTTAAAGGTATCAAGCAAATAGACCCGGCAAAAAATAAAGCGAACGAACCGATTAAAACCAATAATTTCATTATCACAGTGTATTTCCCACCCAAATAACAAGAAGAGCCATGAAATACCTTTGCTTTCAACATCAGTATTTTCTACTATAGAAAATCACTTCCATAGTGTTGGCAGAGAGCCCGAAAGTCATCACCATAAGATTTCTACTGAACCTGAAAGAGCCGTATCATTACTCGAAACAGAGTTTGATACGGCTCTTTTAAGTGTGGTAGTTACAATCTCTAACTTTTCGGAAGGGTCATTTTTGTTTTGACACATCCTCTTCGATAAAAGGAAAGTTTTGATACATCCCCTTACAGCATGACAGGCCGGTTTTATTTTTACACAGCCTTCTCCAGTATCAGCTTATTTTTTCAGCTCTACAATATGTGTCGGTGCCTGTTCTGCGTTGCGCTTCGCAGTCTGCTTCACCACATTCTCCGCCAATTCCAAGAAAGCACGTCCTGTAATAGTCGTTTCGTCCAAAGCAGCGGGAGTGCCCTTGTCACCATTCTCGCAGATACTTTGCACGATAGGAATCTGTCCCAGCAAAGGAACATTCATCTCTTCCGCCAACTGTTTCGCACCTTCTTTACCAAACAGATAGTATTTGTTTTCGGGCAGTTCGGCAGGAGTAAACCATGACATGTTCTCTATCAATCCGAGAATCGGCACATTCACCTTATCATTAGTATACATATTGATACCCTTGCGCGCATCGGCCAATGCCACTTGTTGCGGTGTGCTGACAATTACGGCTCCCGTAATGGCAAGTGTCTGTACCAAAGTAAGATGGATATCACTGGTACCCGGAGGAGTATCGAGAATAAAATAGTCCAGTTCGCCCCAATTGGCATCTCCTATTAATTGCTTCAAGGCATTGCTCGCCATACCGCCACGCCACAAGGTTGCCTGGTCGGGGTCTACAAAGAAACCGATGGAAAGGAGTTTGATGCCATACTTCTCAATCGGGACAATCAAATCGCGACCGTCAATCTGCTCGGCGTATGGACGGGCATCTTCCACCTGAAACATTTTCGGCATGGAAGGACCGAATATATCAGCATCCAGCAAACCCACTTTATAGCCCAACTTAGCCAATGCGACTGCAAGGTTGGCAGCTACGGTAGATTTACCCACCCCTCCTTTGCCTGAAGAAACAGCTATGACATTTTTCACCAAAGGAAGCATCTTGCCCAGCTCAGGACGTGCCGCCTGACGGCTCTCCGTAGAGATAGTAACCTGAACATCAGGAGATACATAAGTGTGAATAGCTGTTTCGGCAGCCTTCAACATAGATTTCATAAACGGGTCGGTGGGCTTCTCAAAAATCAGAGAGAAACTGACAGACATTCCATCAATACGGAGATTGTCGGCAACCATCTCCGCTTCAACCAAGTTCTTTCCCGTTCCGGGATAACGCACCGTTGCCAGAGCGTCTAGAATCAATTTTGGATATAAGGTCATAATGTAGATTATTTATTATTTACTTGTTTGCAAACCGCTTCGCTTGCTGCGGTTGTAACTGCGATATTCGTCCAGTTCGATTTCCACATCGGGTTCGCGCAACTCCCCCTCCTGCGGTAAGCGGAACTTCATATATTTGATGTTCAAACCACGGTCGAGCCATTGTTGTTCATAATAAGTGCGAATACCCAAAATATCGTCGACAAGCCCTGAATGATACAAGTCTTCAGTCAGAAACTCGACAGGAAAATGATTCTCCTCTACCATATAACGAGTATAAGTGAACATAAAATTGCTGTCAGTCTTCAGATGGATTAATCCGTCCGGTTTCAAGAACTTGCGATAACGGTTCATAAAATAGGTAGAGGTGAGTCTCTTGGTGGCCTTCTTCATCTGAGGGTCAGAAAAGGTGAGCCAGATTTCACTTACCTCGCCGGGAGCAAAGAAGCGTTCGATAATTTCAATATTGGTGCGCAGAAATGCCACGTTCTTCATGTCTGCCTTCAGCGCATCTGTAGCACCAGTCCACATACGGGCTCCTTTTATATCTACCCCGATAAAGTTCTTATCGGCATACATACGCCCCAGTCCTACCGTATACTCCCCACGTCCGCACCCCAATTCAAGCACGATTGGATTATCATTTTTAAAAAAGTCACGTTTCCAGTTCCCTTTCATCTCAAAAGGAACATTATCGGCCACCGAATAAGGGTATTCAAACACGTGCGGATAGTCACGCATATCTGCAAATTTCTCTAGTTTTCCTTTTCCCATGCAAATTCTTATGATTATTTGTTTTGTCTGGCAAAGGTAGGGAATATCTAAGAAAGAGAAAAAAAATAAGGCTTGCAATTCGCTTGCAAACCTTATTATTCTTTTCACTGAGAGGAAGTTTATGTCCCTCACAAATATTAATCAAGAATGGTGACCCAATTATGAGTATCAGGTTCGTCACCATACTGAATGGCACGTAACTTTGTGTACAGTTTTGTGCAAATCGGTCCCGGCTTACCATCTTTCGAGATGACATACGATTTATTGTTTTCCAAATCATCAATTCGCTGAATGGGGCTGATAACAGCTGCTGTTCCACAAGCACCCGCTTCTTCGAATGTTTCCAGTTCTTCTTCAGGAACAGGGCGGCATTCTACTTTTATACCCATATCTTCTGCCAATTGCATCAAGCTCTTGTTAGTGATGGAAGGCAGGATAGAAGATGATTTCGGGGTGATATACGTATTGTTTTTGATTCCGAAGAAATTGGCGGCACCGCATTCGTCGATGTATTTCTTTTCTTTTGCATCCAGATAGAACTCGCAAGAGTAGCCCAAATCATGTGCTTTCTTGTTGGCAAGCAAACTGGCTGCATAGTTTCCGCCTACTTTGTAACGGCCGGTTCCGTAAGGAGCCGCACGGTCGAACTCACGGATAATAACGTATGGATTAGTAGAGAAACCTCCCTTAAAGTAAGGACCGACAGGAGTTACAAATACGACAAACATATATTCGTTGGCAGGATGTACACCTACCTGTGCACCGGTTCCGATAAGCAAGGGGCGGATATAAAGAGAAGCGCCGCTTTCGTAAGGAGGGATAAAACGCTCGTTGGCTTTCACCACCTTTTTCACTGCTGCAAGGAATGTCTCTGTCGGCAGTTCAGGCATTAGGATACCATTACAAGTACTCTGCAAACGCTGTGCGTTGGCTTCCGGACGGAAGATACGAACTTTACCGTCTTTACCGCGATATGCTTTCAGGCCCTCAAATGCTTCCTGTCCATAGTGCAGACAAGTAGCCGCCATGTGAATATTCAGTGTTTCTTCCGAACAAAGTTCCAATTCTCCCCATGCACCGTCGCGATAGTAACAACGTACATTATAATCTGTCTTCATATAGCCGAAGGACAGATTCGCCCAATCAATCTCTTTCATTGTGTATGCTTTTAATATTATTATTTACGATTGCGAGCAAAATTAAGGTTTATATTTGCAAATTCCAACCAAATAGGAAGAATTGTTTATCATTTATCTTCCTCTTCCAATATTTTCTTGATTTCCCCATCGGCCTTATAAAGCTTCTCACGGCAGAACTTAATGAGTTCCTGCGCTTCTTTAAGGCTTTCGCCCAAGCTGTCGATGTCGAGTTCATTACTATCGATGCGGGCAACTATTTCTTCGAGGCGCTTCATGGCCTGTTCGTATGTCTGTTTCTTTGCTGCCATATTCTTGAATATTATTTATCGGTTATTACTATACTTCTCACTTCTCCTTTTGCGAAGCGAGTGATGAGTTTGTCACCCTCTTTCAGACAAGAGGCATCTGTAACAGCTTTCCCCTCTTTCAGGGTAATGCTGTAACCGCGTTTCAGCAGATGTTCGGGCGAAGCCGCTTTTATCTGTTGTTCCAAGAGCCGGAGACGATGATTCTCTTCCGCCAGCCTCTTCTGAGAAAGAGTTTCCACGTGCTTCTCAACTAACTCCAGCCGATGCCTTTCCTCCTGTATGCACATACGGGTCTGCATCGGGATACGTTCCACCAGGCGGGTAAGCCTCGTCTTTTCCTTCTCCATCCGGGCAGTGACGGCATAAAGAATGGACGACGCATAATCTTCCAGCGTCTCAGCCGTGTCGTGCAGATGGTTAATGAGAAATTCGGCAGCAGCCGTTGGTGTTTTCACACGCGTGTGTGAAACACTGTCGAGAACGGTATCGTCACGTTCATGCCCGATGCCTGTAATGATAGGCAACGGAAATTGTGCACAGTTTGCCGCCAGCTCGTAGGTATCGAAGCCCGAAAGGTCGGAAGTGGCACCGCCTCCCCGAATAATGACCACTACATCCCAGTCGTCACGCTGCGCATTGATGGTGTCGAGGGCTGCAATGATGGTTTCCTCCACCCTGTCGCCCTGCATGACGGCAGGAAAAAGACGGGGATAGAAAATAAAGCCGTATGGATTATGCTCCAATTGATTACAGAAGTCTCCGTAACCGGCTGCCGTGGCAGATGAAATGACTGCAATCCGCTGAGTGAGCAAAGGAAGTTCCAACTCTTTATTCAGAGTGAGGACACCTTCTTCGTCCAACTGCCTCAATATTTCACGCCGACGGCGTGCCATATCCCCCAACGTATAGGTAGGGTCAATATTGACTACAGTCAATGAGTATCCGTAAAGTTCGTGAAACTCCACCGACACCTCCACCAACACTTTAATGCCCGCCACAAATGCCTGTCCGGTCTCTTCCTCAAAGTAAGGTTTCAGCAGCCGGTACACATTACTCCAAATAGTTCCCCGGGCCTTGGCTATCAAATTATTTCCTCTCGGCTCTTTTTGCACAAACTCAAGGTAACAATGACCGGAGTAGTTGCTACGCACATCACTCAGTTCCGCCTGCAGCCAATAAGTATCGGGCATACAAGAGGTGATGCTGCGTTTTACCAGCGCATTCAATTCATATAAGGACAGAGGAGGTGCATCCATATTTCGTTTATTCATTTATAATACCTGATTCTTCATTTCACTCAGAGTCACCCTTGCCGATGCAATCAGCTTGTTACGGCCTTTTCTTTTTCAATTCCGATTGATAAGCCTTCCACACATCGGGTATTCCGTAACCGAAAATATTATCGGGATACTCTTTACGGTCGCCGGCGTCCTGCATGGCCTTCACCACTTGTTTGGCAGTCAGCCACGGACAGGCCTGCCAAAAACAAGCCACCAGTCCACAAAATGTGGGCGATGCAAACGAAGTGCCATTGGCATGAGCCACCGTGCCGTCATTGCCGGATACCGCAGAACTTACTCCCACTGCCATCACATCAGGCTTCACACGACCGTCTGCCGTATTGCCGATAGAAGAGAAGTCTGCATTCACCAGATTTTTATCTATGGCACCCACGGTGATAACATGCTCCGCATCTCCCGGAGGAGTCAGCTTCTTCCAAGTGCCACGGCCGGAATTTCCTGCACTGCATACCACCACCAGTCCTTTGTCGGCCGCCATCGAAGCAGAATTTGACATCAAAGAATAATGTCCGTCCAAGTCACGGTAACGATAATTACACGCTTTATCATCAAACTCATAATATCCCAACGAAGTATTCACCACATCTACCCCCACACTATCGGCAAATTCCAAAGCTGCCGCCCAGTAATCCTCCTCTACCGGCTGCTCCGTATCATCATCTTCACTGCGAAGCAACCAATAAGAAGCCTCGGGCGCAGTTCCCACCAGCACATCCGGCTGATTGGCCGCCAAACATGATAACACTTTCATGCCGTGATAGTTCTCAGCATAGATATCCGACTGCGGATTTACAAAATCACGAATCCCCAAGAGACGCATTTTCTTGAAAAACTTTATCTCGTCAGCATTATAAAAGCCTGCATCGATGACCGCAATCTGCATTCCTTCCCCTTTGAAACCTGCGGCATGAAGCCTGTCTCCCCGGTGAACGGCAATCTGCCGATAAGCCTGACCGTAATAGTTATCCGTTTTCGAAAACTTGTTTGTCACCTCCTTCTTGCGTTCCGCATTGCGGGCCGGAATACTATCCGGAGCAGTCCATACTTTCTTTGTTTTCACAACAAAGGGCAATTCCGCTATTTGTTCTATCAAGGCAGTGTCGGTCACTTCTACCACCACCGTATTGTTCCATTTACTTTTTGTCACTACAGAGGCACCCTTACCCACGATGGCATCAACATAAGTACGGCACACCGGCAAATCCGTCTCATCCACCTTCAAGCCCTGCCGCTCCCGGCGTTCCAAGGCACGTTCTGAAAGATATGCTTGCGGACTGCCGACAGAGTAAGCCGTTTCCGCTTTATCACGAAGACTGATACGATACTTATAAGTCTTTTCCGCCGATACTTGCAATACACATACTCCAAGCAGGCAGCCCATCACTATTCTACTCTTAAAATTCATCTTAGCTACTGTTACTTATTATTTTTTTCATCGCAAAGATACATAATCTTTTTCCTCAAGCTCAATTTTTGCGTACCTTTGCAACGAATTTCAGAATTAAACAGGTAAAAAGAAAAAGTATGACAAAAGCAGGAACAGCAACAGAACTAGGCACAGAACGAATTGGAAAATTATTGATGCAATACGCAATCCCCGCAATCATCGCAATGACCGCCTCATCGCTTTACAACATGGTAGACAGTATCTTTATCGGACATGGGGTAGGACCGTTAGCCATTTCAGGATTAGCCATTACTTTCCCTCTTATGAATCTGGCAGCCGCCTTCGGTTCGCTGGTAGGCGTAGGTGCTTCCACACTTGTTTCTGTCAGATTGGGACAAAAGGATTATGATACCGCCCAGCATATTTTAGGTAATGTCATCACCCTGAATCTCATTATCGGTATTGGCTTCACCATCCTCACACTTCTTTTTCTCGACCCTATCCTCTACTTTTTCGGGGCCAGCGCAGACACTATCTCCTACGCCCGCGATTATATGTACATCATTCTTCTGGGTAATGTAGTGACACACATGTATCTCGGGCTGAACGCCTTGCTCCGGGCATCCGGACATCCGCAAAAAGCAATGATAGCCACTATCACCACCGTTATTATCAATACACTGCTCGACCCTATCTTCATTTATATATTCAAATGGGGCATTGAAGGTGCGGCAATTGCCACTATCTTGGCACAAATCATTTCATTGACATGGCAGTTCAAGACCTTCACCAACAAAAACGAGCTGCTCCACCTGCGTCGCGGCATTTACAAACTACGCAGCGGTATCGTAAAAAACACCATTGCCATCGGCATGTCCCCTTTCCTGATGAATTTGGCAGCCTGTTTCATTGTCATCTTCATCAACAAAGGATTGAAAGAGTATGACGGTGACCTGGCCATCGGTGCTTTCGGTATTGTAAACCGCATCGTGTTCCTGTTTGTCATGATTGTCATGGGATTAAACCAAGGCATGCAGCCCATTGCCGGATACAATTTCGGCGCCCAGCAATACCATCGTGTCAACCAAGTACTGAAACTGACCATCTACGGAGCAACCATCGTCACCACCACCGGATTCCTTGTAGGCGAACTGATGCCCGAATTGGCTGTATCCGCCTTTACCACCCATGAAGGATTAATCAATCTTTCGGCCACCGGGCTGCGTATCGTGGTCATGTTTTTCCCCATTATCGGCTTTCAGATGGTTACTTCCAACTTTTTCCAAAGTATCGGAATGGCATCCAAGGCCATTTTCCTATCCCTTACCCGCCAACTGCTTTTCTTATTACCTTGCATCATCATTCTGCCCATATTCTGGGGATCAAAAGGAATCTGGATGAGTATGCCGATTTCCGATTTGGCGGCCAGTATCGTAGCAGCCGTCATGCTTTATCGACAATTCCAGATTTTTAAGTCCCATGCACATAAGCAAGTTTCAAATTAAATAATTATATTTGCCGATATATACTTACTAATTTGTTACGACTATGAACGAGCATTATGTTATAAACCTAGGCCGTCAGCTAGGCAGTGGTGGTAAAGAAATAGGCGAGAAGCTGGCAAAAACGTTCGGTATCGCCTTCTATGATAAAGAATTGATTAAACTTGCGTCCGACGAAAGCGGATTATGCAAGGAGTTTTTCGAGAAGGCCGACGAACGGGCTTCGCAAAGCATCATCGGTGGTCTGTTTGGGACACGTTTTCCTTTTATCAGTGATGGCGCCATCCCCTACGGAAGCTGTCTGAGCAATGATTCACTGTTCAAGATTCAGAGCGATGTGATACGCGAGCTGGCCGAAAGACAATCTTGTCTGTTTGTGGGAAGATGTGCCGACTATATCCTGCGCGACCATCCTCGTTGCGTCAATATATTTGTATCTGCCTCAAAGGAAGCGAGAATAGAGCGACTGATGAGAATTCACCACATACCGTCGGAAGCTGCCGAAGAGCTGATGGAGAAAGCAGATAAAAAACGCTCTTCCTATTATAATTATTATAGCTATAAGACATGGGGAGCTGCAGAGACTTATCATCTATGCATTGACTCGTCGGTATTGGGTATAGACGGAACTGTGCAGTTTATTAAAGAGTTCGTCAAGCTGAAACTGGGAATCTAAAAATACGACTTATGATTATAAGAAGTATCTCTATACTCTCTTTCCAACAAGAGGCTCAAAACTAAAATGAGCACTTTAAAAAGCTACAGATTGTAACAACCCAATATAGAGAGCTGTATCAAACTCTACTTTTGAGTAATAATACGGCTCTTTTTATTGCTGAAAAGGAAAGTCCGGTTTCAAATTAAAAGAGACAGTCTCGATATTTGCATTTCGATACTGTTTCTTTTATGTTTCAAGCATCTTCATACTTTCCTATCATCTACATACGGCTCTTCTGTAAACTGCCGGCCCCCGTCCCTCTATACTTACTCTTTGTATTATTAAAGGCATAACGCACCGTCAGGACAATTCGCCGTCTTGTTTCGGTATCCAACTGCATAGTTCGGATACCACTATACAGCGTGACATTATCCCTCCGCGTATTAAAAATATCTATTCCCTGCAAGTAGCAGGTAAAACGTTTTTTCATAAATTGTTTATACAGACTTAGATTCACGCCCCAACTAATTTTATTTATTGTCACATTCTCATTGTGACCGCGTGTACTAAATGAAGCATCTGCGCCCAACAAGATTCCAGCAGGCAGTTCAATACTGTTCTTCCACGAAATCTCAGCACACGAATGATTAAAGTTATGCTTTCCTTCGGGCGTATCCGCCATATACCATTGTTTCAATATAGTTGCACCCCATCGAGGAGACCATTTACCTATTTTAGGCTGTAAAAACAGTTGGGCATAGATTTTATCATAATCATCGGCATTCATCCAAGATAAAAGAGCAATAGTGGCATCCTTCTCGGAATAAGCACTACTAAGATTTATCATACCATCTTTTATATGCTGATAGCCTAATGAAAAATAAGCCCATTTATACGAACTTCCCAATATCAGACTATGAGAAATAGTCGGTTTCAAAAAGGGATTTCCACTCTCATAGGTATAACGATTTCCATAAGTAATATTACCACGCAACTGTCCATAACTGGGACGACTGATATCTGCAGCATAGCTCAACTGCATCTGTACCTTATTTATAGGAAAAGAGAATGCCAATGACGGAAATACATTATTATATACCTTACTTTGTTCGTCCACTTTCTTGTTATATTCATAATAGTCTGCCTGTACATTCTCATAGCGTATTCCTGCTTGCACATCAACCCTGCCAAAAGAACGGTTATACTCTAGAAACGCAGCCCAAATACCTTCTATAATATTGCTGTCATCGTTATCCAAAATACCTTCAACATTGGCATACCTATTAATACGGCTGGTATGTGAATATTCACTTCCGAAAACCAAGTTACCTTCCCAAAATGGATAAGAAACAATCACTTTGGCTGCATAAAGAGAGTTTTTTATCTGACTGTAAGTAGTGACAGTACGCTGCTCTTTGATACCGTCAGTTTCATTTATCTCTATACTGACTGCAGGATTTTTACTTTCATCCCATACACCGTCGGCATTGAAATCAATATTCCACTCACCCACTTTCCCATTATAGTAGAAATTAGTCCTATGATTGGTAGAGCGAGTATCCTGAATACTATTGTTGGCAGATTCTTCATATAATTCATTATCTTGATACACAGTAGTGGGCATACCGAATTTCCAATGATCTTTAGGCTTCCGGTCGTAATCATAACGCATTCCCAATACATGATCTTTGTTAAATTGATAATTCAACGAAAGCATAGCTGAGATTTGTTGAGAGTTAGTACGGTTGGTTATATCCGAAAACTGGTTCCATTGTTTATCCAAATAAGTACGTTGAACTACGGTCTTGTTCTGCTCACTATGCCCATTAGCTCCATATAGCATTCCACTCAAATCGAATCCGTTCTTGCGATAATTGAAATTAAACTGGTCAAGTACCGACCACCCATATTTATAAGTAGTGTTGAACCGATTATAAATTCCTAAACCATCCCCCACCGCTTTCTTAGTAGTAATACGTATTACTGCCTTAACCGATGCCTTATAACGTGCACCGGGATTGTTGATTACTTCTACAGACTGAATATTGTCCGAAGCAAGTTTATCAAGTTCCGAACTATCCTGAACCTTGCGCCCATTAATATAAACCTCAGGCGTTCCACGTCCAAATACTTTCACATTTCCATTGCCTGCAGAAACTCCGGGAATCTTATCAAGCAAATTTTCCGCAGTACCGGCTTTCTCTAAAATGGTTCCCGCTACTCCCGTCAACATAGAACTGCCTTTTAATCGGGTTTGTGGCAAATCACCTTTTACCACTACCTCGCCTAGCATTTGTGCATCCGAAGTCAGCTGAATGATTCCCAAGTTTTCATCATTGCAAGATTTGTATAAAGTAACATATCCCACAGACGAAATTCTCAATAATCCTTTATTACCGTCCGATACAATCTTAAATACTCCGTTTGGGTCACTAATAGTTCCTTGTATAAAAGTTGAATCCGGCATAGAGAGCAACACAATATTAGCATATTGCATAGGATTCTGTTGTTCATCTACTACCTTGCCGGTGATAGTCTGTCCATTAACCAGCAAAGTTAAGGATAAAAAGAAGAAGATACATAACCATTTTCTCATAGCACTCAATTATTTTGTTTCACTACGCTTCATTACAGTGATGATACACCCTACGCATTCTTATTTTAATTCTTTAGTCATAATTCTAGATTTAAGAATAATGTTAGCAAATGTACTCCCATCCAGTCCAGCCATATAAGACTGAGCCAAGGAATTGAGTCTTTTAACTCTTCTTTATAAATAAGTACTTTATCATTTTTATTTAATTTCCATTCTAACATTTATTTCTTACTTTTGCAAAATACTATCATCTTAAACGAATATAATGAAAAAGACATATCCCATTTTACTACTTCTTATTATCATCAGCTATTTATCAGCTTGTCACCAAAAAGGGGATGCAACCACTTCGCTATCGCCAAACTTAATACAAGCTGAAACAGTTATGTATGAGTTTCCTGATAGTGCATTACATATATTGCAAGATATGCAAGCACTACCTGCATCAAGCAAATTACAGAATGCCACATGGACATTGCTGATGACACAAGCTAAATACAAAAATGATATAAAACAATCGGACTCCTTGATTAATATAGCATACGATTATTTCATAAAGAAGGACAATGCACAGAGAAGAGCAATGGTATTATATTATAAAGGTGTGCTATATGGAGAAGAATATGATTCTGAAAAAGCATTAAAATACTTTTTAGAAGCAGATGAAGAGATTCAAAAAACAGAAGATTATCAATTGGCATATCGAATAAACACTGATGTAGGATATATATATGCATATCGTAATTTACATAATTATGCATTAGAATACTTTAAAAAGGCACAACACTATGCTCTATTATCAAATTTTCAAGAATATATAGCTGATTCTTATATAAACTTTGGAAGAGTATATTCTATAAAAGAAGAAAATGATAAGTCTATAGAATTTTATAAAAAAGCAATAGAAATTAGTGAAGAATATAATCTTCCTCGCCCATTAGCTTATGCAATGAATGAAATTAATATAATGCTTATTAGAAAAAAGAATTATGAAAAAGCCCTCCATTACGCACAAAAATCTGTTATCCTAAATAAAACAGATCAAAATATACTTGGTTTAGGTTATACTTACCGCCTTTTGCATCAGTATGATTCAGCACATTATTATTTAAATGAAGCCTCCAAATCTTCTAATATTTATACGGCTCGTAGTGCATTCCAAGCATTATATTATTTAAGTAATGAAAAAAAAGACTACAAAAAAGCTGTAAAATACAGCGAAAAATTATGGCTTTACCAAGATTCTATAACAAAAATAGAACGCAACAAAGCATTGATAGAAATGCAGGAAAAATACAACCAGCAAAAAATAATCAATGAGAAAAACAAATTAAAAATAGAAAAGGAAGAAACGATGCGCAATGCGCTGATTGTTTTCATAGTATTGCTGTGCATTATAGCAGCCACTATTTACTATTATCAACAGAAAATAATCCGTCAAAAGAAAGAACTATCAGAAAAAGAAAAGGAAATAAGGTTTGCCACGGTCAAAATACACATGAATGAAGAGACAATAAACCGCAATGAAACACGTATGAAAGAGTTAGTACTGCAAATGGAAGATAACAAAGAGGTATTGACATCGTGGAAAGAACAACAAACCACTTTACAAGAACTACAACAGCAAAACGAGAGCTTAAAGCTAGAGAATCTGGAACTAAAAGAGAACATTGACAACTACACCTCATCCCTTCATGAGAAATTAAAAGAATTGGATATGCTTAGTCATTTATCAGAAGAAAACCAATTTTTACGACGTCGTGAAGATTTCTTGTGCAATCAGCTTATAAAGAAAACTGAATTATTCTATAAAATAAGAAGTCTGAATTATATAGATGATGCATTGTGGGAGAAAATAAAGGAGAATATAAACTTAATATTTAATGACTACACCAACCGGCTATACCAACAAATACCCACATTGACAGAAAGTGATATCCAGATATGCTGTCTGATAAAACTACGCTTTAGCAATAATGACATAGCGAATGTATTAAATATCTCACCTACTTCTGTATCCAAAAGAAAACTACGATTGAAAGAACGTATTCTGCAAAAGATTGGCTCATTAGGTGAACATCAAACGTTGGATTTATGGCTAATGGAATACTAAGGTAAACAACTGTCCACATCTCACCTTAGAAAGAAACATAACAGTATAATAAACAGAGCATTAGCACCTATTCATGTCCATATCATGTCCATGCTCCGTCCATACTTATTTCAAAAATATCATTTAACTTTGCATCCAACAAAGTAACTAGCAATAAAGAAATAAGCATTATCTACTTAAAAGTAAAGGACATGAAATATGTTGATATCAGGAAAATAATCCGCATGGATTTTCTAATCCAACATAGAAGTACCGGTTCACCGACTGAATTTGCACAGAAGCTAGAAGTTTCTCGTTCCACGTTCTTTGAATACCTAGCTTATATGCGTGAAGAACTAATGTTGGATATCCGATACAATAGGTATAAAGAAACATATTATTACGATGGCAAAGATTTATGCAGTATACTTGGTATATCTCATCAAATCCCAACAAGATAATAACATATATATCTTTATACCTTATGGAAACGACTGTTGGGATTTTCCAGACCCACGCTGTCGCTATGCGCCACAAATGAAGAATCCATTAAGTTATGACTGATTACGCTCATTCTTCTCCTTCAGATACTCATAAAATGCATATTGGGCGCGCACCGGTTCTTCATTCGGATTCTTTTTCAGCACATTCTTTAAGTTCTCGTCCACCCATCCTGCCTTTTGGTTATCCCTCAACTGGATATGAAGCATATCAATCATCTCCTGTTTCAACCCTCCGTCCATGACAGGAGTCACCGCCTCTATCCGTCGATACAGATTACGCCTCATCCAGTCTGGCGACCCCATGAAAAGAAGCGGTTTTCCACCGTTCAGGAAGTACCAGATACGGGCATGTTCCAAGAAACTGTCTACAATACGGGTGATGCGGATGTTCTTGCTGTATGCTTGATTGGGTATCAAACAACAGATGCCGCGGACTATCAAATCAATCTTTACACCCGCTTCACTCGCCTTATAAAGTTCACCAATCATAGCCGGGTCTTGCAGCGCGTTCATTTTCAGAATGATATGTGCCTCCTTCCCGGCTTTTGCCATATTTATTTCATAACCAATCCGTCTGCGCAACTCCGGCAGCAGGTTGAACCGTGCCACCAGCAGACGTTTGAATTTCGGTTCAGTCACCTCCTTACGCAACACACGGAAAAGTGTATGCAAGTCATTGACAATTACTTCATTCGAAGTAAACAAGCCCGAATCGGCATATACCGTTGCCGTTTTCTCATTGAAATTACCCGTACTGATATAAGCATAGCTGCGCACTTGCTTTCCTTCCTTGTTGCGACGGAGCACCAATGCCACCTTTGCATGCACTTTCAATCCCGGGATACTATATATAATGTGTATCCCCGCTTTCTCCATCAGCTCGGCCGTAGCCAAATTGTTTTCTTCATCAAAACGTGCCTTCAGCTCCACAAAGACAGTCACTTGCTTGCCGTTCTGTGCAGCAGCTATCAGCGTATTGATGACCTCCGAGTTTTCTGCCACCCGGTATTGGGTAATCATAATCTCCTTGCAGGAAGGGTCATGCACTGCTTCGTAAAGGAAATGAATAAAATGGTCGAACGAATGATAGGGGAAATGCAACAGCAAATCACGCTTATTGACATATCGGAAGATGGATTCTTTTTCATCCAGATAATTCAGTTTCATAGGTACCGGCTTGACTGGCGCCTCACTGTCACGATTAGGATTGGGCAAATGCGACAAGTCTTCAAGATTAAGATGCTTGTCACCCGGAACCAACTCATCACGGTTGATGCCAAACGCATCCACAAGGAATTCCAGATAGTCGGCAGGCATCTTGCGGTCATACACAAAACGACATACCGCCCCTATCTTGCGCTTCTTCACCTTCTTTTTCAGTTGCTCCACCATCTTTTCAGCACTTTCGGCATCGTCGACAAAAATATCGGCATCACGCGAAATCTTGCAACAATAACTGCAGTCCAACTCATAGCCGGGAAACATACGGTCGATATTTGCCTTGATGATATCCTCCATATACATCAGATAGAAATAATCACCCACTCGGGGAAGCTCGATGAAACGGGGCACTTTACTATAAGGCAATTTAATGATATAGTATTCCTTCTCGCCGGTGTCACGACGGATGACACGCACCGAAAGATAAAGGCGGTTATCACGTAAAAAAGTCTTAATACGGTTCTTGCACACAGGCACAGGTTGCAGATAAGGAAAAATCTCCTCCTTAAAGAAATTCCTGATAAACTCCGTATGCACGGGTTCCACTTCCTGCTTACTCTGATAAAACACCACATGCTGCTGCTCACGCAAAGCGGGAATCAGCTTACGTTCATAAATACGAATACGGTCCTCCATCTGCTCATTCACCACCTCGGTAATCTGATGAATAAGATGTTTTGCCTCTTCCTGAGTAACATCATCACTATGGCCGCCCGATGCAATTGCCTTATGCTCTGCCACACGTATTTTATAGAACTCTTCGAGATTGGAAGAATATATCGAAACAAAATTTATTCGCTCATACAACGGAAGGGAATCATCATCGGCTTCCAGCAATACCCGATGATTAAATGATAACCAACTGATATCACGTTTAAAATAATGATATTTGCTCTCCATATTATGCTAAGATTTGTGTCAAATATAGTACCTTTGTTGATAATAAACAAACAAACGATGACTAGAATTGGATTATTATCGGATACTCATTCATATTGGGACGATAAATATTTAAAATACTTTGAGGAATGTGACGAGATTTGGCATGCAGGCGACATCGGCTCAGTGGAAGTTGCCGAACGCTTAGCGGCCTTCCGACCCTTTCGTGCCGTATACGGCAATATCGACGGACAAGAAATCCGTAAACTTTATCCGCAGATAAATCGTTTTACTGTCGACGGTGCAGAAGTACTGATGAAGCACATCGGCGGTTATCCGGGCAATTACGACCCATCCATCCGCGGCAGCCTGTTTGTAAGGCCGCCAAAGTTATTCATCAGCGGACACTCCCACATTCTGAAAGTGAAATATGACAAGACCCTCGGCCTGCTGCACATCAATCCGGGAGCAGCCGGCAAATCGGGTTTCCACACCGTTCGCACATTAGTGCGTTTTGTAATAGACCAAGGAGAATTTAAAGATTTAGAAGTAATAGAATTGGCAGAATAAGTTGGATAGTAAGAAAATCTTTCCGAACTTTGCACCACTAAAACAGTAAAAACTAAGAAATATGAAGACTTATCTCGTTACAGGAGCTGCCGGATTCATCGGCGCCAACTATTTAAAGTACATTTTGGCCAAGCATGACGATATCAAGGTCGTTGTCCTTGACGCCCTGACCTACGCCGGAAATCTGGGAACCATTGCATCTGACATTGATAATGAACGTTGCTTCTTTGTAAAAGGAGATATCTGCGACCAAGCACTTGCCGACCAGCTCTTTGCTGAATATAAGTTTGATTATGTGGTGAACTTTGCCGCCGAGAGCCACGTGGACCGCAGCATTGAGAACCCGCAACTGTTTTTACAGACCAACATCCTTGGCACACAAAACCTGCTGGATGCCGCCCGCCGTGCATGGGTGACCGGTAAAGACGAATACGGTTATCCCACTTGGCGCAAAGACGTACGCTATCATCAGGTGTCTACCGACGAAGTATATGGCAGCCTGGGAGCCGAAGGTTTCTTTACAGAAGAGACACCTCTTTGCCCTCACAGCCCTTACAGTGCCTCAAAGACAAGTGCCGACATGATTGTGATGGCATATCGTGATACATACAAAATGCCTGTCACCATCACCCGTTGTTCCAACAACTACGGCCCTTACCATTTTCCCGAGAAACTGATTCCGCTTATCATCAAGAATATTCTGGAAGGCAAGAAGCTTCCCGTTTACGGTGACGGCAGCAACGTGCGTGACTGGCTGTATGTGGAAGACCATTGCAAAGCCATCGATTTGGTAGTACGCCAAGGACGCAACGGAGAAGTTTACAATGTAGGCGGGCACAATGAAAAGCAAAATATAGAAATAGTCAAGCTTACCATCGCCACTATCCATCAAATGATGACCGAAAATCCGGAATATCGCAAGGTATTAAAAAAGAAGGAACGGAAAGAGAACGGCGAAATCAGCATTGACTGGATAAACGAATCACTGATTACGTTCGTCAAAGACCGTTTGGGACATGACCAGCGTTATGCCATCGACCCCGAAAAGATTACAAAGGAACTGGGCTGGTATCCTGAAACAAAATTTGAAGTGGGCATCGTGAAAACCATCCAATGGTATCTGGAGAACCAAGCTTGGGTGGAAGATGTAACCAGCGGTGATTATCAGAAATATTACGAAAGGATGTATAAAAACAGATAATACACCAATAGACCGGAAGCGGTGACAGCAGATACACGATACATTGAATATCTGCAGTCACCGCTTTCTGATTATTTTAACTTCAGCTTGACCAACACCGGATTACTATCTTCCGTCAGGTCGGCAAAAGGAGACTTCGCTCCTTCTTCAAAGAACTTGAAAGCATCAACCAACAGATACAAATAGCCATTCCTGGGGTAGAGTATCTTATATCCCATAGCCTGCCACATATCAAGCGACGGACAATACCCGTCGACATCATTCTTAAAGACTTTAGAGACCGCTCCGGCCTTACCGTTTGCCTGACAAAATCCCACTCCGAACTGTTGTCTGTCAAATAAGTATCCAAACAACATTCCCGACTGAAATGCACAGACACTCGTCAGCTGTTCCTTTCCGGCAGCCTCCCGCGTGAGGTCTCCCACCTGCATCCGCACATACCATTCATAATCTGCCGCCTTATCGTTTTTCCGTATGATATAATAAGGACGGACGTCTGTCCAATCCGTTGTACAATAAACGGTATCTACATGAATCGGCTTCACCCAGAAAAGCGATTTACTTATTTCCCCATAATCGATAGGCCCTCCCAACGTAAGGATAGTACCATGCCCCGGCGAGGTAGCCTTTATATCAAAATGATAATTGGGAAGCTGATAAACTATTTTCCCATTTTTATCTCTCACCTTGAAAAAGTAAGCGCTGTCCAAGTTTACGACATCTCCTTTCTGAGGATTCATATCGCTTTCATAACGAAAGAGTTCACCATTATTCCAACAGGCAAGCAGATTAAAATTAGTTATCCCTGTTTTACGATTCATGCTTCCTACAAACTCACCGTCTAACGTATATTTACTATATTGCTCTCCATATTTCTGCACCCAAACAGTATGCTCACACATATTATAAATACCGGGTTCATATTTGGCATTCACTTCACCGGGCCCCTCTCCTATCTTGAATAAAGACTGGACGAACCGCCCGTCAGCAGTATATTTATATATTTTATCGAAGTCCAAGTACACATTCCCTTTAGCATCTTCTGCCAGATGCACTTTCCGCAAATCAGGTATCAACAGAGTATCTGATATTCGAATATACTCGATACTGTCGACAAAGGCAGATAACAACTGCGGAGTATCCGAATATCTCACCTCTGACAAATCAATCATACGAGGCGAAATGATTTCATCCTCCACTTCCTGGCGAGTCGTTTTACCGCCGCATGAACACAATAGTACAGCTATTGCCATCCAACAAAAAGATTGCTTCCTCATTTTATTCTATTTAAGGTTTTTCCTTCATTCCTTGATATCTCGAAAAGCGATTGACTGCATGGAGACAGACAAAGATAGCAAAAAAACTATTCATGCTTCATAAACACAATCTTTCTTTTTATAATTGGAAAAATTATATCTCTTCAGCTTTCAAAGTAATTATTCATTTTTATCTCTCACCCTCTCACCCATCCCCCTAAAAGTTCGATATATAAAGGTTTTCAGGGGTGAGAGATAGGGGTGAGAGATGAGCCGAAAGGTGAGAGCACATCTCTCGCTTTTGCCAAAAAGCGCATCACTTTGTGCATTTTCCCCTATACAAATCGATAAAAGCCTCCTTTGCTTCTTTCTCCCGCATGCACACGTGCGGTGTGTTTCATACGGTGTGAAACTACTTTATTTGAGGGCGGAAAATACTCTGTTCAATCGAGTGAGGGTGTCAAAACTAAGCCAGCCTATCCCATCGTCAGCTGTAGGGGCAGGGGTTGCCTGCCCGAAGACACAAAA
>ENA-ORRE01000415-ORRE01000415.1-human-gut-metagenome-genome-assembly--contig:-NODE-415-length-33332-cov-5.865583_pt1 | contig 33332 bp, 30 predicted proteins | sample MGYA00242171_ERZ509126 | MGnify/ENA primary metagenome ERZ509126 (study PRJEB26280, sample SAMEA2338648) | human gut metagenome | biome: human gut; feature: human-associated habitat; material: faeces... | reverse complement strand
CCATGAACGAAACATAAATCATCACACCCGCCGACAGGCCGAGAGCCGCCGACAGAAATCGGGTGTTCGTCTTTTTGGCAAGAAAGGCAATCAGGCTGCCTATACCGGTGGAAAGTCCGGCTATCAGGGTCAGGCCAAAAGCCAGTAAGAGGTTGGAGTCTGTTGTCATTGTCAGTCGTTTTGTTTTGTGCCCGGTGTTGGCGGGCGTTCAACTTGTTTTGGGCGGCATTCGCCTGTTAATATATTTTCAACATTGCAGACGCCTGTGATGTTCAGTCGTGCCGGATTTTTTATGCGTTTCTGTCGGATGTCGTCCGGCGGGGAAAATAAAAAAAATAGGCAAACTATTTTGTTTTCAATCAACTTGCATTAATTTTGCAGAAAATTTCTATTAGAAACTATTTGTTCACATTTTAATAACTATAGCTATGGTAAGTTATAAAGATCTTGGTCTTGTAAACACTCGCGAGATGTTTGCAAAGGCAATCAAAGGAGGTTATGCAATCCCTGCATTCAACTTCAACAATATGGAACAGCTTCAGGCTATCGTACAAGCTGCTGCCGAAACAAAATCTCCGGTTATCCTTCAAGTTTCTAAAGGTGCACGTCAATATGCAAACGGTACATTGCTCCGTTACATGGCAGAAGGCGCTGTAGAATATGCAAAAGAACTTGGTTGGGAACATCCGCAAATCGTTCTTCACCTCGACCACGGTGATACTTTCGAAACTTGCAAGTCTTGTATCGACCACGGTTTCTCTTCTGTAATGATCGACGGTTCACACCTTCCTTACGAAGAAAACGTTGCTTTGACTAAGAAAGTTGTAGAATATGCTCACCAGTTCGACGTAACTGTAGAAGGTGAACTTGGTGTATTGGCTGGTGTAGAAGACGAAGTTTCTGCAGAGCACCACACTTATACAGACCCTGAAGAAGTGATCGATTTCGCTACTCGTACAGGTTGCGACTCTTTGGCTATTTCAATCGGTACTTCTCACGGTGCTTACAAGTTCACTCCGGAACAGTGCACAATCGATCCTCAGACTGGCCGCATGGTTCCGCCTCCATTGGCATTCGACGTTTTGGATGCAGTTATGGAGAAACTTCCTGGATTCCCAATCGTACTCCACGGATCTTCTTCAGTTCCTCAAGAAGAAGTTGAAACTATCAACAAATACGGCGGTGCTTTGAAGGCTGCTATCGGTATTCCGGAAGAATGGTTGCGTAAGGCAGCTACTTCTGCAGTCTGCAAAATCAACATCGACTCTGACAGCCGTCTTGCCATGACTGCTGCTATCCGTAAAGTGTTCGCTGAAAAACCGGCTGAATTCGACCCACGTAAGTACCTCGGTCCGGCTCGCGACAACATGAAGAAACTTTACATCCACAAGATCAAATACGTTCTTGGTAGCGAAGGTAAGGCTGAATAATCTAAACATTGATTATATCACAGAAACCGCATCTCTTTTCCGAGGTGCGGTTTTTTTGTCGTGTTGCGGGAAATGGGTGTGGAGAAAAAGCATTACTTTTGCCGTATGGAAAAAACTTATCTTTACACGGCTGAATATTTTACGGCTTCACTTCCGGTGGCCGACTATATGGCGCGTTTTCGTGATGTGCCCCGCTTTCTTGAATGCTGCCGTCAGTGCCGCAATTTTGGAAAGAGCTGGGCGTGTCCGCCTTATGACTATGATGTCGACGGGACAATTGCCGGCTATGAGTCGGCATTCTTTGTCGCTGTCAAAATAAAGCCCGACGAACGGATTCCTCTCAAGGAGGCGGGAGCGTTGCTCTTGCCCGAGCGGAAGCGGTTGGAGCGTCGCCTGCTGGAACTGGAAAAGGAGAGCGGCGGCCGGATGTTCGGCTTTACGGGCGTTTGCTCGTTCTGTCCGGAGGGAACCTGTACGCGGCCTTCGGGCGAACCGTGCCGTCATCCGGAACTGGTACGGCCTTCGTTGGAAGCATGCGGATTCAATGTGGCGCAGACAAGTGAAGAAGTGCTGGGTGTGCCGATGGTGTGGGGCGATGACGGTTTTGTGCCGGCCTATCTGGTACTGGTCGGTTGCCTGTTTCATAATCAAAAGGAAATCGAATGGAAAAAATAAAAGCGGTGTTCAATTGGAGTGGGGGAAAGGATTCCGCCCATGCGCTTTATAGGGTGATGCAGTCGGGGGAATATGAGATAGTGGCATTGCTTACGACGCTTAATCGTGATACGCGACGCTCGACAATGCACGACATACCTTTCAGTCTGCTTGCAGCGCAGGCGGAAAGCATCGGTATTCCTCTTTATGCCGTCGATTTGACTCCAAAAGGCAATATGGAGGATTACGGAAAGGCGATGACTGCCGCTGTTGAGCATTTCAAAGAGCAGGGAGTGACGCATTTTATTTTCGGCGACATCTATCTGCATGATGTGCGTAGCTACCGTGAGGCGCAGCTTTCTCCTTGTGGGATAGAAGTGGTTGAGCCGTTGTGGGATATGTCGACAGAGCAGGTTATGGAAGAATTTCTGGCTACGGGACTTCAGACGGTGGTCGTGACGACAATGGCCGAATTGGGACGGCAGTATGTCGGGCAACTCGTTGACCGTGGATTTGTAGCGTCTTTGCCTGCCGGTGTCGACCTTAACGGAGAGCAGGGCGAGTACCATACGTTTTGTTTCGACGGTCCGATTTTCCGTTCTCCTGTGGCGTTTTCATTGGGTGAGCCTGAAGAAAGAAGCTATGACATCCGTCTCGACGACGGTACGGTGAAAACCTATTCCTATTGGTTCGCCTGTCTGCAATCTGTAAAATGACAATAAAGAACAAATTAAAATATAAGCGAGAATGTTGAAGTCTATTTTGTTTGTAGGTTTGGGAAGTTTTGTGGGCGGTTCGTTGCGTTATGTTGTCGGACGTTGGCTTCCGGCGTTTACCGGACACGGGTTTCCGTACGCCACTTTGGCTGTCAATCTTGTCGGTTGTCTGCTGATTGGCTTTTTCTACGGGCTTTTTGAGCGGGGGCAACTGCTGAACCCTCATCTTCGTCTGTTCCTGACGGTGGGTATCTGTGGAGGTTTTACCACGTTTTCCACTTTTGTCAACGAAAATTTTCATTTGTTGAAGAACGACAATGTCATTTGCATGTTCGGCTATCTTTCGTTGAGCGTGTTGGGCGGTTTTGCCCTTTTGTATTTGGGGTATACGCTCGCTAAACTTCTTTAGAATACGATGGTGACATAAACGCTTATGCCCAAAATCGTAGCTAAGCCGGTTGCCGGGATGAGATAGCCCATTTTCACTTCCTTGTTGCGGTCGTGGTGGAATACCCTTTTAAATAAGGTGTAGAAAATGGCGGCCGAAATGAAGCCGAGCAGGATGCCGGCAAGGAGGTCGCCCGGATAATGGACGCCCAGATACGAACGCGAGTAGCAGGTAAGCAAAGCCCAGGCTGAAATGAATATGCCGATGAGGCGGTTTTTCCACAAAAACAGCAGGAAGAATGCAAGGCCGGCGGTGTTGGCCGCATGGCAGGAAGGGAAACCGTAGCGTCCGCCCCGGTAGCCGTTCACCACTTCCACCATATGAGATATGGGATTTGCCGGGTTCGACGGGCGCAGTCTTTCGACCAGCGGACGGATGACAGATGCCCCAATCTGGTCGGCAAACGCTATTGTCAGTCCGATGGCAAACAGGCATCCTATTACATATTTCCGTTATAGTTCTTAAACAGCACATAAAGGATGGAGGCGTAAAACGGCACCCATACCCATTTGCCGCTATAGGCATACATGAATTGGTCGGCCCAGACGTGCTTCCAGCCGTTGACGGCAAGCAGCGCGTCGGTGTCAAGTTCGGTGAGCGGTGTCAGAATTTCGGTCATCTGCTTTTGTGTTTAAATTCCGGCGAAACGAGGACGAATGTTCCGCTTTGCAGACAAAAGTACTAATTTTTAGGAATTTTGGAGCAGTTGGACTGAAAAATCTTTATAAAATAAGGCGTTTTGGAGAAATAAAAAAGGAGCAAACCTGTCGGCTTACTCCTTCTGTGCGCATGAAGGGACTCGAACCCCCACGTCTCACGACACTAGATCCTAAGTCTAGCGCGGCTACCAATTACGCCACATGCGCAAATGTGATGCAAAGGTAAGGACTTTTTTTGAATTGGCAAATTTTCTGCGGTAATTTTTGCTTCGAATCAGTCAATTTTGTCGACAGAAAAAAGGTTGAGTACCTTTAATGGCTTGTTGCTTAAAAGATTATGTCTTTCGTGTTTGGTTTTTTGTAAATTTTACTAAAAACAGTCGAATGGCTTTATACTGCCGCATAGAACTAAAAATCTGCAAATGTGAGTCAATGAATGTGAAAATCTGTATATAAAACATAAAATACACTTGATTGCCTTATTTTAGTTCTGAAATAATGAATGATAATCAAAAAAAGATTGTAGATTTGTAGTCAAATCATGTACAAACTATTTAAAACTGAGTAGCATAGTTGCAGATAAAAGAAGCGCTTTTTAACAGATTCGTTGCCTAACTTTTGCTTTTTTGTTGTGCGGTACGCCTTAAATTGTTAAAATTCGCGTGTATTTAACCAAATGTGCTATTACAAACTTGACATTAGAGAAACCATACAATAAAAACAAACAAAAAGTAATTATGAGAAAACAGTTATTGCTTCTGTTATTTTCCCTTATGGCGGTTGTGGGTTATGCCCGCACTGTTACGGGTGTAGTTACTGCTCAATCCGACCAGTTGCCGGTTATCGGTGCAACGGTTATGATTGACGGAACGACCACCGGTACAGCTACCGATTTTGATGGAAAATTTACAATTGATGCAAAGGACTCTGACGTCCTGGTTTTTAGTTACGTGGGTATGAATACCGAGAAGGTGAAAGTCGGTAATCAGAGCGTAATTAATGTAGTGTTAAAAGAAAATTCTCAGGTTCTTGAAGAGGTTGTGGTAACAGCCATGGGCCAGACTCAAGAAAAGAAGAAACTGAACTTCGCCGTTCAGTCGTTGGATGCCGACGATGTGACTGCCGGTCAGTCTGCCAACTTCGCCAACTCTTTGCAGGGTAAGGTAGCCGGCTTGCAGGTTTCAACAGGCGGTAGTTCTCCTAACTCATCCACTCAGGTGGTGATTCGTGCCATCTCTTCTATCAACACTTCTCAAAGCAACGAACCGTTGGTAATTGTCGACGGTATGCCGATTCGTGGTAGCGGTTCTTCACTCGGTGACTTGAACCCGAACGATATCGAAAACATGAGCGTGTTGAAGGGTGCTGCTGCATCTGCCCTTTATGGTCAGGAAGCTGCCAACGGTGTAATTATGATTACAACTAAGAAAGGTAAAGCTGGTCAATTCAAAGTGACAGCTCAAGGTAGTTGGGAAATTTCTAACTGTATGCGAGTGCCGAATATCCAGGATCAGTTCATTGCCGGTAGCCAGGGTTTCTATAAGGAAAATTCATCTGGTGGCTGGGGTCCGTATTTGACATCTGAAGATCGTGTTTATGATAATGTGGGTGAATTTCTTGGTACTGGAGTTCTTCAAAAGTATGATGTGTCACTCACAGGTGGTAGTGAAAAATTCAATACATACGCATCTGCCAGCTATATGATGAACGAGGGTGTGGTTCCTGAAGACTACAAGAATCGTTTGAGCATCTTCTTGAAGAGTGAGTTCAAACCGACTGATAACTTGTCTATTCAGTTGTCAACTAACTTTGTCAACAGCCAGAGTCGTGGTTTTGGTAACAGCATGTCAACAATCTATGGTTGGTCAATTAACAAAAACATGGCAGACTATGCGACACTTGAAGGTCGTCCTAATTGGAGTAATCGTTATGATAATTGGGATGCATATACTGATGCGCAAAAAATTACGGCAACCGTTTCTCCTTATTTTGGCCGCTACATGGATAAGAGTGAAACTGACGCTACGCGTATGATCCTCAATGGACAGATTAGTTATGAACCGGTTAAGAACTTGGTGTTTACAGGTAAAATCGGTTATGATAAAGGTTATTCAACTTATGATGCTTATTCTGTTTCTCGTTTTGTTGATTCAGATTTTTCCGATCCACAGAGTAATGCATTTGCTGATTATAAATATAAATTCGGTGCTTATACTTTCCAACCATCAAACAGCGACCAGTTTACAGCTCAAATTGTTGGTACATATAATGTGAATATTGCCGATGATTTTGGCATCAATATTTTGGCTGGTGCTGAATATAAGGAAAATAATAGCATTTCTGCACAAATGGCAGGTCAGGATTTTCAGTTGGCTGGTGATTTTTATAGTTTCATGAATACTGATCCAGAGTCCTTTACTACAAGTACAGGTACTGACTACAATATGACTTTGTCTCATACTAGAAAAAATAAGTTCGGTTATTTTGGTGAATTACGTTTCGACTATAAAGGTATGGCTCAATTGTCGGTAACAGGTCGTTACGATGGCTCATCTACTTTGAAACAGGTTGACTGCACATATTTCTATCCGTCAGTTACTGCCGGTGTGATTTTCTCTGAATTGTTCAAACTCCAGAACGACTGGTTTTCTTACGGTAAACTCCGTGGTAACTGGGCGAAGGTAGGTAAGGATGCTCCTGCATATCGCTTCACTACTTCTTATAAGAACTGGGAAGTATTCCCTGATGGAGGTTGGGGTGTTGATGCAACGACTGCCAAAGCTAATCAACTTGAGCCAGAAATGACAAGCTCTTGGGAAGTTGGTGCTGACTTGCGCTTCTTCGACTCTCGCACTCGTTTGGATGTTGCATGGTATTCAACAACAGTTGACAACCAGATTGTGACTGTACGTGTGTCTCCGACATCAGGTACTATCCTCCAAACACGTAACGAAGGTTCTATCGAAAACAAGGGTCTTGAATTGACATTGAGCCAGGACATCTTGCGTACAAAAGATTTCAACTGGAGCGTTACAGCCAACTACTCATTCAACCGTGGAAAAGTGCTCTACTTGCCGGATGGGGTTTCCGAAATTCAAGGTACGCAATACGGTGATATTTTCCCGACTGCATATTTGAACGGTTCTACTACAGCGATCTCCGGTAAAGATTACGAGCGTACTCCAGACGGTCAGATTGTTTGTGACGAGCAAGGATATCCTATCGTCAGTGCTGCAAAAGGAAACTTGATCGGTAACCGTGAACCGGACTGGTTGCTCGGTTTGGGTTCAAACTTCACTTGGAAAGACCTTTCAGTTTCATTCTTGTTTGACGGCCGTAAAGGTGGTGACGTTGTAAACGTAACTCGTCGTGGTTTGAACGGTAACGGAATGGAAAATTTGTTGACAAAATATCGTAATCATGAAGCGGTAATTAAAGGTGTAGTAAAACAAGCGGATGGAAGTTACGTTCCTAATACAACACCAATTGTTATAGATAGCCGTTTCATTTCAACTTATTACAATTCTGTGTCTTCCAACTTTATTGAAGACGGTTCTTATATTCGTTTAAGCTATGTAACAGTAGGCTATGACTTGTCCCGTCTGTTGTCGAAGAAATGTCCTATCAAGGGCTTGAAGGTCTCTGCTACAGGTCGTAACCTGTTCTTGTTGACTAAGTACACTGGATCTGACCCGCAAATTCTTGCCGGAACGGGTGGTGGTACGGGTTCTGCCGGTATCGATAACTACAGCGTACCGACTACACGCAGCTTTAACTTCTCACTTAGTGCTACATTCTAAAAAACTGGAAAACGTATGAACAAATTGAAATTAATAGCGATGTCATTGCTGCTGGGTATCACTGGTACCAGTTGCGTTGATATGCTCGATGATAATGAAAATCCTGACAAGGCAGCCAGCATCACGGCTGAGGTGGGATTGCCGGTCATTGTTTATTATGCTGCACAGACAAATTATGACCATGCTGAATATTACATTTACCTGTCGCAATGTCTGACTACAACAGGCAAGTCACAGACTGGTTCCTACGCTTATAAGAGCGGTTGGGAGTTCCTGACAATGAACCGTCACCCGCAATGGCGTCGTCACTATTACGATATAGGTGCTAATATCAATGAGTTGATGAGTAATGCTGAAAAAGTTAATTCTCCAAACTATACATTGATTGCCCGTGCTATCCGTTTGTTGTCAACACAATTGACTACTGATGCATTCGGCGATATGCCTCGTTCAAATGCTTATAAGTCAAATTCTCCGACATACGATACTCAGGCAAGTATCTACAAGTGGATGCTTGAAGAAGCAGACCTTTTAATTAAGGATTTCGAAAATCCTGCTTATACACAGGCTCCTGGCAACCAGAATATCACTATCAAGCAAGACCGTGTGTATGCCGGTGACTTGAACAAATGGAAAGGTTTGGTTTATGCTGTTAAGGCCCGTCTCCTTCTCCGTAATATTCCTAACGTGAACACTTCATCAGAAACTTGTAAGGCTATCTACGATGCTGCAGGTAAGGCAATTGAAATCTGGCAAGCTGACCCTATGTACGGTACTTTCTTCGGTAGTGAACCTCGTTATAATTTTACACCGGAGGATGGTGATGTTATGCAGAAAAACTCTCCGTGGAGCGAAGCTCAGCCGATTATCAACGCATGGGAATCGCGTGCTAACTTGTTGACAGAAGCTGTTCCTTCAAAATTCTTGATGGAAAACTGTTTCGGTGTATTCAATAAAACTAATGAGATGCAGTCTGGGCGCTATGTGAATTTCCGTGGTTATGCTGATGACCCTCGCGCTATCCTTATCTGCAAACCGCGTACAGGTCCTACATCTGCCACTAACTCTTCTTCTGTTGTAAAACTCCGTTGGTTGGAGAACAATATTGGTGCCGGTACATCTTACAAGACTTCAGACTATCCAGATATGTATGCTGGTGCTTATGCAGGTTCAGTTGACGCTTATGTACCTATCTTTACAATGGAAGAACTTTACTTCATTCAGGCCGAAGCACAATATTGGATGGGCAACAAGTCAGAAGCTTGCCGTTTGGCAAAAGAGGCTACACGTGCCAATATCCAGCGTCACTTGGAAGCTTTCCAAAAGAAGTATCCTAACATCATGTATCCGGGTAACGTATTGGCTACAGGAGAATTTCAAAAACTTGATACACGCGACAGCAAGGACGGTGTATTTACATATTCTGAAGCTCGTTGGAATGCTATCGTAGATGCTTTCGTTGACAATAAAGACCAGGAAGGTGAAACAGTATTGCCTGTTAAGGGTGTAACTGACCCGTCAACTCCTGGTAACCAATACTGGTTCTTCAACGAAGCTGAGTATACGTTGAGCGACTTGATGATGCAGAAATATGTAGCAATGTACATGCAGCCGGAACAGTGGACAGACATGCGTCGCTACCACTACAGCAACAACCGCAACAACTACGGTATCGGTGCTAATCAGGAAATCATCTATCCGGGTCTTCGCCGTCCGTACAACTTGTATGCTCCTTACTGGGGTGACGGTTTAACTGACGCTCAAAAGGAAAATACTTGGATTCAACGTATCAACTACGACCCTGAAACGGAAGAAAAATACAACCGTGCAGAATTGGAACGTCTCGGTGCCTACAAAAATCCTGAATGGTTGCGCAAACCGATGATCTGGGCTGAAGATGCCGGTGTACGTACTTCATTGACTCAAGAATAATTTTTTAAACGAAAAGAAAAGTTATGAAATTACAATATAAATTAGGAACAGTAGCTTTGGCAATGTTGTCAATGTCGTCATGTGCTATCCACGACCCGTTTAATGAGATTCTAACTCCGGGTCAGGCTGTGCCGACAGTGTCATGGGAATTGGGTAGTACCGTAGCAAATGCCGGCGACAGTGTTTCTTTCAAAGGAAAATATTATACGGACAAGGAACACACTCCGAAGCAATCGGAAGTGTGGGCACTTGTGGAGCAGACTGAATCTGCGGCTGCAACACTGAAGCTTACTTCAAGTTTGGCTTATACTCTAACAGTGGCAAATGTTGATACCGTACGTGCTTCACAGGTTATCGCTACATATCCTCACTCACAGGCTGTGTTCAACGGTTATGAATTCGAACTCAATGCTAAGTTCCCGACTTCACAGACTTTGAAATCGCTTACTTGGGCAAATATCGGAACTTGGGATCAGGCTAAGTTCGACCAGTATTTCCCGGAAGGTTTTGAAGAAGAATTTACTGCAAAGGTTATTGACTATCTGACAAAAGACAGTCTTTATTACAATGACCTTCGTCATGTTTATGTAAACTACGAGTTCTCAGTAGACCAAATCAACAGTGTAATTGCCAAATATCCGCAGCTCAATACCAATGGGGAATTGAACTGTTTAGCTACAACTGATGTGGCTGAAAAAAGCAATGTTTGGTATACCAAAATTTATAAGACCGATGGTGCCGGTAACCCAACAACTGAGTACAACGTGGTAGGCAAGTATTACATTACCGTAGAAAACGGTGTGACTGTTTACCATGAAATCGGTCTGGACGAACAGGCTCCGGAAGGCGTAACACTTTATGATGTTTACGAATCTTCTCCTTGGGTGTTCTGTCGCTATGATGACAACGTTGGTGGTCCTGTGACAGCTGTCCGTTCTAACTATATGCCGTTGTTTAAGGACTTGATTTCTACGATTCCGTTTACTGCTTGGATTTATAACTCGGTTGAAAAAGCATATACCGTCAACTATTCACGTTCTTATGCTTTACAGCTAACTTACAAGGTGGTTGATACAGTTGGAAATGTAGGTTATACGACCGATGTGGAAAATTCAAAAGTGTCACTTAATTAATAAAACAAACTCCAATGAAACTACTTAAAAATATAGGTCTTATTGCAACATTGGTTTTATTGTTTACATCTTGTTATGAAAAAGATCCCGAATATGTGGACTTCCCTTCGAAAGATGTTGACTTCATTTATGCTGTTGCAGGCGATGAATACATTCTCGACTATTATGTCGTTTCTGAAATTCAGTTTACCAACACATCAGCTAAGACTGGCAATGTGACTTGGGACTTTGGTGATGGAACAACTTCAAATGAAGCCAATCCGATTCACAAGTATGCTAAAGCTGGTACTTATCAGGTGAAACTGACAATTGACGGTGTTGGCTCATGCTCTTATCCTATCATGATTTACGACATTGCTCCGGTATTGTCGGTTAAGTCTCAAAGTGCAGATATCTTGACAATCAATGATGTGACTGTTGATTTTAACATCTTCCTGCCGAACCCTGAAAACTTGAAAGTGAAATACGTTTGGACATTCCCGGAAGGAACTACCAACGAAGCCGGTGACGAAATGACTGAATTTATCGGTTATGCTGATGAAAACGGTAATGTTGAATATCCGGGCAAGTTGAAATTCCGCAACATCGGTTCTCAACGTATCACTCTCCAGACTTGGTTTGACACTGAAGGCGAAAACCGTCAGTTGGAAGACTCTTATGTAAATGTTCAGGTAGGTGCTAACCACGAATGCAAGACTCTTTACTATGCAGCATTGGACGGCAATATCAAGGCTTTGAAACTTGTTGATCCTGCCCAACTTCCGGAAGGAACAAAGAACTTGCCTTTTGATATGGGCGTTAAGAGCGGTACAATGCCTTTCACTTTGGTATGCGCTTCTATTCCTAATGCGGAAGGTGTAAACGAAAGCTGGATTTATATTCTTGATGCAGGTAAGCAGTATACTTATATCAATGATATTGATGGAAACAATGGTGATGGTAAAATCAATGTGATGAGTGCTGATGGTAAGTCAACGAACCTTTTTGTTACAAATGTTGGCTTGGCTGCGTTTAATGACCCGTTCTTTGGAGCTGTTGACGGCGACAATCTGATTTACACAGACCGTAATACAGGTGTCCGCAAGATGGCGTTGACAACTCGTGGTTCAACTGAAAAGAGTGACTATCTTGTTAAGAACGAAAACTTGGGTTATTACAACAAGGGTATCGCTTATGGTGCAATCAGCACAACTATTCTTAAGGATTCTAAGGGTACTTACTGGTGGGGCAAGTGCTACAACGGTAACGGTATTTTCCGCTTTAAAGCTTCTGATATCTATCCTAATTATACAGACGCACCGGATACTCCTAATGAAATTGTACTGAACGCTGTAAACTTGAAAGCATTTACGCTTGATGAATCACGCAATGCACTTTATGTATGGCGTACGAAGACAGACGGTGGTTTCTATGAATATCCTCTTCCTGCTGATGAGGTCGGACTGTCTGCAAGTGCCTTTACAAAACAAATCAAGATGGATGCCGACCCAATCAATTCAACTGATGCGGAAGGCGTTTATGTAACACAGATGGCAGTTGATCAGGAAACTGGTTATGTATACTTCGGTTTCAACAAGGATGCTAAGGATTCTTCTTCTTATCAGACTGGTTTGAAGTACTACGATCCGACTTCTAAGACAGTTGTTAATGTTGACAACTGCGTTGACAAGATTTTGGGTGTTACTATCAATGACGCAAAATCTAAACTTTTCTAAACGTGACGCTTAGATAGAAGATAATTGTTAAACTCAATAGCTGTTCCTTATTTGTTCGTGCAGATGGGGACAGCTATTGTCTTTTTTCAAATGAAATTATGAAAAAAATATTCCAACTTTCAATTATTGCGTTGCTGGCGTTCTGCTGCGTGTCGCAGGCATTTGCCCAAAAGCGTGAGCACCGTGCCGTGTGGATGTCGGCCTATGTTGCCGACTGGCCTTCGGGTGCCATTACATCTGGGAATGCCGATGCCATGAAACAGATTTGCCGCAACAATCTTGATTCATTGCAACGCAACAATTTCACTACAATCTATTATCATGTTCGTGCCATGTGCGATGCCATGTACGATTCCAAGTACGAGCCGTGGTCGAGCTATGTTTCGGGAACACGCGGTGTTGCGCCGGCTTTCGACCCGTTTGCCTTCCTGATGGAAGAAGCCCACAAACGTGGTATTGAGGTTTATGCGTGGCTGAACCCTTATCGCTATCAGAACTCTGCCTACAATGAAGGCTGGGGACAGAACGGCGGTGACAAGAACTATGAAAACAGCCATCCGGAATGGTTGATTAAGTGGAAAACTTCCGAACGTACATGGACGATTCTCAATCCGGCACTTCCGGAAGTGAAACAGCGTATCGTGGATGTGATTGCCGACATCATGGACAAGTATGATGTGGACGGTATCGTGTTCGACGACTATTTCTATCAGAACGGTCTGCCGGAGTCGTACGATGCGGAAGACTACGCAGCTTATAAGGAACAGGGCGGAACTTTGAGCCAACTCGACTGGCGCCGCGACCATGTCAACGATATGGTGCGCAAGGTCAACGACTATATCAAGTCGACGAAACCGTGGGTGCGTTTCGGTATCAGTCCTGCCGGTGTGGCATGTAGCCGTGCTGATGTGGCTGAAAAATATGGTGTCCGTCCGTGTCCGGGCAGTGACTGGCAGTACAACGGAATCTGCTCCGACCCAATGGCGTGGATTAGCGAAGGTTCGATCGACTTTATTTCTCCGCAAGTGTATTGGCTTATCGGTAACTCAAATGCTGATTTCGGACTGATTACTCCGTGGTGGTACGAAGTGACCGCGAAATACAACCGTCACTGCTATATCAGCCAGGACCTTTCCAATACGGCCAGTTCGCAGGCATTGTTTACTGAGTTTCTCGACCAGATTGATTTGACCCGTACTTCCGATACAATGGGCGCACCGGGTACAGTTTATTTCCCGTGGAAGACGTTGAAGAATCGTCGTGGATACGATTTGTCAATTCCTGGAAATCCCAAAATGATGCAGATGATGAACTATTTGCGTTACTATGCATTTCCGTCGAATTCCTTAACTCCGGCAGTCTCTTGGATGCCGGCTGAGTGTCCGGGTGCTGTCAGCAATTTGCAGCGTAACGGCAGAACATTGTCGTGGGAAGGTCCGGAAAATGTGCGTTATGCCGTTTATTTCGTTCCGAAGTCAGTGGATACTAAGACGTTCAGAAAGGATGCGGAATACCTGCATATCGTAAGCTACGATAATACATATGAAATTCCTGATGCTGTTGCCGATTATCCGGGCTTTGGCATTGCGGATGCTGATTTGGATAACTACAACTATGCCGTTGCCATTCTCGACCGTTACGGAAACGAGTACAGTGCATTTTTTGTAGGCCAGCCGGTAGAAACAGCCGTGAAGCCGACTCCGACATTCCCTGTTCAGGGTGAAAAGGCACCGGGCGTTTTCAATTTCCGTTGGGACGGTTCGTCATCGGTATATGAAATCATTGTTTCCGACGATGCTGAAATGAAAAATGTATTGGCACGAAAGGAAGTTGAGGCCAATTTCATTCCTTCTGTAGATGTATGTACGTTTGAAGCTGACAAGACTTACTATTGGAAAGTGGTAGCCCGTCAGAACAATGCGGCTGATGTTACTTCCGATGTGAACTCTTTCACGGTGGATGCTTTCCGTGTGATTTCTCCGGAAAACGGTGCAACCGGTTGTGACGACAACCTGACTGTGGAATGGACACCGATGGGCGATGTGACATACCATGTCCATATTTCTTCTATGGTCGACATGTCGGATGTGGTTTATGAAACGAATGTGACATCTTCTTCCGTTCAGATACCTCAATATACATTGGCAGGCGGTACAACTTACTATCTGCAAGTATCAGCCGAAGTTGACGGTATTGCTTTCAATAGCTCTATTGTGGAATTCAGTGTGGAGGTGATGCCGGGCGTCGCTCCGGAATTTGTTAATCCGGCAGAAGAAGGCGTTACGCTCTACAGCAATTCGAAGATACAGGTGAAGCCGCAGCCGGGCGTAACATTGTGCACCGTATGGATCAGTTCTTCCAACACGTTCCCAGCACGTACCTCGTATGCGGGTTCTTTCCCCGACTTCCAGTTCGAAACAGGTGAATTGTCAGGTTTGAAGGTCGGTTCTTCTTATATGAAGGATGGTACTACCTATTATGTGCGTGCCAATGTTTCCTATATTAATGAAGAAGGAAAGACAGAGACTTCCGATTGGACGGTGTCATCGTTTGTCTACAGTGCGGAAGCAGGTGTAGAGGATATTGCTGCTGATGCGGTGTATATCCGTAGCGGTGAAGTTCCGACTTTGGTAGCCGGTCAGGCAGGTCTGGAAGTGTGGCTGTATTCATTGGATGGAAAACTGCTCTTGTCTTCCGTGACAGATGCAGCCGGGGAATTCAAATTCTCAGATTTGAATACGGGTGTCTATTTGGTTTCAGTCCGCTTTGCCGACGGTTCTGTAAAAACTTTGAAAATGACATATTGATATTTGCCGATTAGGCATTCATGATTCATTGCAGACTGAAGAATTTTTGGGTGGCATTTAATTCCCGATTCTTCAGTCTGCAATGTCTTTATAGGGGTATGATTTGCTAAAAAAGAATGGAATCTGCCTATAAATTATGCTGTATAGCAGATATTTATCGCTGAAAACATATTTTTGATGTTTTAAACAAAATTTTTACATGAAAATTTTGCGTGGGAATAAAAACTCCGTAACTTAGCGGTGGATATGAAAAATGTCCCAAACAAATAATTAACTTAAAACTATTTTGACTATGAAGAAATTTTTACTTTCTGCATCAGTTTTGATGCTCGCTTCTACAGCTTTCGCAGCAACTGATGGCCAGACTTATGAACCAAAGAATGGCTATACTTGCGAAAACCTTTGGGTGCTCGACCAATTCCATGCTACTGACGCATATTTGGCTAGTCCGATTGCAAGTACATCTGCTCGTACAGCAACAACTGATGGTGAAACTATCTATGTTGGTTTGTCTGGTGAAACAGCAACAATTGAAAAATATTCTGTGGCTACCGGTGAATATCTTGGTTCATTGGCTTTGAAATTGAATGGTGAAGCTTATGCCGGTACTTTGGCTGCTAACCAAGTAGGTTTTGATGAATACGGAAACTTCTATGTAGCTTCTTATGCTCCAAATGCTGACGGTGCTTCTGGTTTGTTCCTTTACACTTGTAACCTTGAAACTGGTGAATTGACTTCTGTTGGTGACCTGTTGTTTTTGGGTGGTCTCGGTCGTGTTGACTACTGCGACGTTGTAGGTGACTTGACAGGTGTTAATGCTGGTGCAACTGTTATGGCTGTTGCTTCTGCACAAGACAACTTGAACGTATTTGCTTGGACTCGTGGCCAAGGTGAAACTGAATGGGGTGGTGCATGGCCAACAACTCTTCCTTATCAGGCTATGACTTCTACTTATCCTGCTGACCAAACTGGTTTCAGCTATGGTTCAGTTTTGAAACAAGTTAAGGACGGTTCTGCAAGCGGTGAAATGTTCATGTACTATATTGATGGTTTCACAACTCTTCCGGCTACTTACAGCAGCGAAGGTGCAATGGTCGAATCATTTGCTGATGTTGCAGTTGAACAAAAAGATCCTGAAACTGGTGAAGTTCTTGTTCCGGGTGTAGTTGCTCCTGCTTCTGGTACTAACGGTGTTGCTGAAGGTCACGTAGGCGGTCAGAACTTCTTTACTTTCTCAGAAGGTCAATACGACGGTTCTCATTCTTGCCAGGCTGTTATAACAATGGTTGACGAATCATTCGCAATGTCTTCAATGGAACAAATGTGGTTGGTTCCTGCTGACGGTCTCGGACAAACTACAGATTCAGGTACACGTGTTCATGGTTTGAGCACAATTGCTCTCGAACCGGATGCTAACGGTAAGAACGCTATGCTTTTGGTTACATTCAAATGTATGAACGGTCTTGGCGTTTACCGCATCGCTGAAGAAGGTTACGATCCTAATGCAAGCGTAGCTGACAACGTAGTTGCAAATGCTACTATCCGTGTTAACGGTGACGTTATCGCAGTTAGCGAAGTTGCTGAATCAATCGAAGTTTACAACGTAGCTGGTCAAAAGGTTGCAGAAGTTCACAATGCTTCTGAAGTAGCTGCTCCGGCTAACGGCGTATACGTAGTGAAAGCTGTTGTAAACGGTGCTCCGGTTGTAAAGAAAGTTATTCTTTAATAGTAAGATAATTCTGAAATAAGTGAAGGGACTGTGTCAAAATTGGCGCAGCCCCTTTTTTTATAACATGCAGAAAACATAAAACAAAGCCCTCGCTTGTGAAAGCAAGGGCTTTGTTTTATGCTAGGATATTTGCAAATTGATGACATACAATAGATTAAGATATCTATGAAATTAGACTTTTGCCTGTGCATAAACAATCAATTTGTGTTATTCCCGCAAAGAATCGGCGAAGATATCGCCGAAAAACGCCTTGTCTGCATCATCAACCCAGTTATTGACTCTCTGAATCTTGAAAATTCCGTAAGTTGATGAATGTAAGGGGTAGATGGCCTGTTGGAGATTCCATATATGCCAAAATGCCAACAGAAAATTATGGTATATCCACTGTACCATGTTTAAGGGCGAGAATCAAGAGGGAAACACAAAGAAATAACAATAAAAATGGCATATGGAGTGATTGCGTTCTATCATCTTCATATGCCATCATATATTGGGAAACATTTATTTCCGAAAGTACACAAATAGTTTTAGCGACTTAGAGTGCTTCCAATAGGCCGCATCCTTCAGTCAATGTTTAAGGCTACTTATCAAGATATACCTTCTCGATCTTCTGCTTATCGGCCGACCAGACATAGTGAACCTCGTTCGAGCGCAACTCTTTGCCGTTGACGGTTACCGATGTGTATGCTTTTGTTGTTTTGAACTCCCACGTAAGAAAATGTTGGTAGAAATCGTAGCTTTCGGCTGGCTCTTTCATGTCGCTGGTATGTGAGGAAGTCCCCATCTCTTTGGAAGAAGTACCGTTTTCCTCCATATATCGTATTTTCCCATTATCAAACCAGAATGCTCCAGATATCAGCGAACGGGTATAGATTGCATCTTCCAACACATCCCGGTGTGTATCTGTATTACAGAGTGCTTGAGTCAAGTAGGCATCTTCGTAAACAATTTCGGGTTTCTTGTCATATACGAAGGTATAAGGAACCTTCGCCAAGGTGATAAAATTGTTACCTGTCAGACAATACAGCACAATGTCCACTGTAGCTTCGGCACGGTAGTTTTCCTTATCCTGCTTAGCGAAATGAAACTTGGGCACATACAATGACAACTCTTGTATTCCGTCATAAGCTTCGGTCTGTTCGTTCAAGTAGACCGATTCATCTTCTGATGGATGGTAGACCACCTTGAGACCCCAAAAGGCCTGGTCGTAGGCTATTGGATAACTAACAGGTATTTTGGGAATTTGTGGAGCTTTCACATTTAGCTGGACATTGAATTTTACCGCCTGCGATTCGCCATCATAATAATAGTCTCCTACGATTTCCGGGGTACCCAAAGAGGCATCCAGCCGGCAATAAGGTTGGGAATCGTCAATCGTCTGCAACCAACAGGAACTGATGGCTTCTCCACGTTCAAAGGCATCGCGTTCCTGCTCCGAAATGAGATAGGGGCGCACATAATAAATGCCCTGAGGCAGTTCCGGAAGCACGATGTGGTGTACTTCGCCGGGCTTCTGCACCCATTCTCCGGGTATGTTGTAGTCATAGTTGCCCAAGCCAACATTCATATCATGACCGACAAGCAGACCGCTATACACTTTGTTCTCCACTTCTGAACCATAGTCACTTGCCTGACGGCTGAAAGTGGTCGTAGGCAAAACACCGTTAATCTTTAGGTCGAAGCTACCCCGTCCGTCAGTCTCCATGTCGCTCTTCTCTACATATATCACCGCATCTCCGAATACCTCTGCGCGGAGCGCGTCCAAATTCACCAAATGCGCCACTTCGTCATAAACCGGACAGCGCATCGTGGCATTGGCTGGTGTATTAATGCAGCTGTTGGCGGCTACCTGCTCCAGCATCTTGGCCCATAATGAGTCGGCTTGGTAAGCCGGCAGTAATTTCGTACGGCTGTTAAAGTCGAGGATGGCCGATGCCGCCATAGCTAAAAAATCCGAAGAACCGGCATTCGCGCGTGTGCCCACTTTTGACAAAGCCTTCGTACTCGGATAGGACATGTGGGTTAAACGGCCGTCCTTGATCGTGGTGACCCAAAAATCTTCCCCAACATGCTTCACCATGAACTCCACAGGTTTACGTGTGTCCCAATCTGTATAGGACATGTAACACATGTTGCCATCACCGTCAAATTTATAGACGATGGGGGAAATCGCATCCTCCCGATTCAACGCTGCTAGATAGCCACCGTCTACCAGATCGGGGCTACACAGGAAGTTTACATAGTCGCCACCTTCCGATGTGGACATGATGGTTCCCCACTGCCATCCGTTTTTTTCAAGCGTTTCCGCAGAAATGTTGACTGCCTTGTCCACAGGTAGTCCCAATTCGCTTATTATCTCCTCCTCTTTTTCAGTACAGGAGGCAATGCCCAACAGGAGCATGATGGCTCCCAAACAAAGATGCAAATGTTTCATACGATATTATTAGAATTTGTTTAAACAAAGTAAAAATGTTTTAGCTTAAAAAGGCTGACTGTTTAGTTTGTTGACTTCTTTATTTTATTCCTATAGCTTGAGCTATAAAGTTTTCTGTCACTATAAGGAAAGTAGAATTGTCGCAGGTGTCTTTATAGAGCAATTTATGCTCCCAAAGATAAGTATTTATTAGTATTGGTGTTCTCTGTTTGTCGATTTTTTATTGTGCTATCTCTATAACTGGTCCATCTTTTCTTAATTTCGCCTGTATGCGTTGTTTCCTCCTTATATACCGTATTTTGTAAAATCAGGTATTTATCAATGATTCCGGATATACGTATCGAAAACATATTTCAATATCTCATTTTTTAGCAAAGGGAAAAAGAACTCTCCTTTCTATTTCAGGGATGAAGTGACTGTCGCTTATACAGTCAGTGGGGAATTTGCCTCGTTGTAAATGTGAAATAATGTTTCTGTCGGCGGGGGAAATGTTGAATGTGGGGAAAAATCTGTACCTTTGTAGTTGGCAGTTTGGGTTTTGTTCCTGGCTGTCACTGATTACTTGGTTAATAACGAGAAAAGAAGCATTATGCCAATAGATATATCACCTGAAGTACAGCAAGCGAAATTGAGGTTCGGCATTGTGGGCAATTCACCTGCATTGCTGGCGGCGATAGGGCGTGCCTTGCAGGTTGCGCCTACTGATTTTTCTGTGCTCATTAACGGAGAAAGTGGTGCGGGAAAGGAGTTTTTTCCAAAGGTAATCCACGCTTTCAGTCCGCGAAAGCACAAGAACTATATAGCTGTCAACTGTGGAGCTATTCCGGAAGGAACCATTGATTCCGAGCTGTTCGGTCACGAAAAGGGTGCCTATACGGGTGCTGCCGGTGCGCGGAAGGGATATTTTGAGGAAGCTGACGGCGGTACGATTTTCCTTGATGAGGTAGCGGAACTTCCGTTGACCACTCAAGCCCGTTTGCTGCGCGTGCTCGAAAACGGAGAGTTTATCAAAGTCGGTTCGTCGACGGTGCAGAAAACCAATATCCGTGTTGTAGCGGCGACGAATGTCAATATGCAGAAAGCCATAGCCGAAGGCCGTTTCCGTGAGGATTTGTATTACCGTCTGTCAACGGTGCGTATTGCCGTGCCGCCATTGCGTGACCGCGGTAATGATATCCTGTTGCTGACGCGGAAATTCAGCAGTGATTTTGCCGAAAAGTACCGTATGCCGTTGGTGGAGTTCGACGATGATGCAAAAAAGGCAATTCTTACCTATCGCTGGCCGGGTAACGTGCGCCAGCTGAAAAACGTGATAGAGCAGATTTCCCTGTTCGACGCCGGAAAAAAAGTGTCGGCAGAGGAAGTGGCCTCCTATTTCCCGGATGCCGGCAGTGAATATTCGCCGGCTGTTGCATCGGGACCACAGATGTATTCCTATGATCAGGAACGCGAAGGCCTGTTCAAGATTCTTTTCGAGATGCGAAAGGATATCAACGATTTGAAGGAGACCGTCGCCTCGCTCTCGGGCGTCAAGCCGGCGGAAACTGTGGCAAATCCGTTGCAGGGTTGGAAACGCGACGGCGGACAGCAGCCGCTCTTGCCGCGTCATCATGAGCCGAACACTGCAGTGGCTGTGGTGGAAAATACCGACCCCGAACCGGCTACGGCCATGACCCTTGAGGATACGGAGCGGGAAACCATACGCCGTTCGCTGGAGCGCAACGTGGGCAACCGCAAGAAGACCGCGGAAGAACTGCAGATTTCCGAACGTACGCTCTATCGGAAAATAAAGGAATACGGACTCGAAAACAAGGATTGACACTATGTGGAAAAAGATATTATCAATCGTGATGCTGATGGTGACGCTTCAGGCATGCACAATCAGCTATAAGTTCAACGGCGCGGCATTGGACTACAATGTCTACAAGACCATCAATATCATGAGTTTCCCGATTCGTGCGGCCATGGTCTATGCTCCTTTGCAGCCGATGTTCGAAAACAAGCTGATGGACTCCTTCACGAAACAGACCCGCCTTCAGATAACGGAAAGCTCGAACGCCGACCTGATTCTCGAGGGCGAGATTACAGGATTTGCCCTTACGCCGCAGGCTGTTACGGAAGACGCGCTGGCTTCAAAAACGCGTCTGACAATCACTGTGCGTGTAAAATATACCGACAACCGCAACCCGTCGAACAGCATCGACCAGTCGTTCTCGGCCTTCCGCGACTTCGACTCTACGCTGATGCTTACTGATGTGCAGGACAGTCTTTGTGATGAGATTTCGGAAGAAATCGTGATGCTGATATTTAATGCTACGGCTGGTAACTGGTAAAGGAGGAAACTGACGACGATGACGGATATGAGTGAAAAATCGGAAAGAGCCCGCGCTTTCGATGCGGCAATGGCTGCCGACGGTTCTGAATTTTCGTCGGCGTTGGCCGACGAGCTGCTGGAGCAGTATCCTTATTTTCTGCCGGTTGCGGTGCTTCAGTTGCAGCGCGACGCTTCGCTTTCTGCCGACGAGCGGCGGAAACGCATTGCCCGTCTGACGGCTTTCGTGGCCGACCGTACTGAGCTGTACGACATGGTGGGCGACGATGCGGAAAAATTCAGGGGCTTTTATCCTCAGGAGGAGAATGTGGGTACAACCACATCGACTATCGACACCATCGACCGTTTTCTGGATGCTTTCGGCAGCGATGATGAGGCTGAAATCAAGGCGCTCGAACAGCGGATATTCAATCCTGTGCCCGACTATGCCCAATTGCTGGCAAAGGAGGAAGAGAGCAGCATGCCTGACACCGACGGCGAAAACTTGAGCGAAAACGAACAGCGCATTAACCGCTTCATCGCTCTCAGCAAAAAGCAGAGCGGACGTTTCCCGACCGGCGAAGAGGCTGCCGAGGAAGTTCCGGCGGAAGTAGTCGCCGCTCCGGAGCCTGTAGCTGCTGCAGAACAGGCCGGTGACTCGCTTTTGTCGGAAAGTTTGGCGAAAATTTATATCAAACAGCGCCGTTATGAAAAGGCATTGGAAATAATTCAGTCGTTAAGTTTGAATTTTCCGGAAAAAAGTATTTACTTTGCAGACCAAATACGTTTCCTGAAGAAACTGATAGTCAACGAAAATTATAAACAAAAAAACAATAAATAAAAATGTTCACAGGAATAATCATTTTGATATTGATTGCTTCAATCTTGATGATTGGCATCGTATTGATTCAGAAATCAAAAGGCGGCGGTCTTGCATCCAACTTTGCGAGCTCCAACCAAATCATGGGTGTGCGCAAAACTACTAACTTCGTAGAAAAGGCAACTTGGGTGTTGGCAATCGTTATCTGTGTGTTGAGCATCTTGTCTTCATTCTTCGCTCCGTCAATGGTAACGGGTTCTCGCGTAGAAGCTACTCCGCAAGAACAACAGGCTGCTCCGTTCCAGACTGAAGCACCGGCTGCACAACAACCGGCAGCTCAACAGGCACCGGCACAGCAGGCTCCTGCTCAGGCTCCGGCCGCTCAGAAATAATTTGATTTCTGTTGGAAAAAGCATAGCCGCAGCAAATGGCGCAACCGCTGTTTGCCTGCGGCTTTTTGTATCTGTCTGATGTATTTGCGATTATCTTGTTTTTGTGGCATTTTGTAATTTTAAAGTCTTTAAACTTTTCAAATTTTCACAAAATAAGCGTCGGAAGTTTGCATTTTTCAGTTCTTATTCGTTTTTTTGGATAAAATAGAATGAGGTTGATATAGCCAACGTTGAAAACAGTGTTTTCGTCTGACGCTACGTTCACTTGTTCCTATTTTGAAATACAACTAAATCTCAATATTAACCTGTAAAATTTGATGCTTATGAGTGAAATGATTTTTTCTGCATATATTCCGACAAAATTGATTTTCGGAACAGGGGAAGTGGCAAAACTGGCTGAAACTCCGCTCCCCGGTAAAAAAGCACTTGTAGTGATTTCGGCGGGTACGTCGATGCGCAAGTACGGCTATCTTGACCGCGTGTTGGAAATGCTCCACAAGAATGAGGTGCAGACCGTGATCTACGACAAGATTCTCGCCAATCCGGTGAAAAGCCATGTGATGGAAGGTGCGGCCCTCTGCAAGGAAAAGGGCTGCGATTTCGTTGTCGGCTTGGGCGGCGGCAGTACGATTGATTCTGCCAAGTGCATTGCCGTGATGGCTGTCAACGACGGAGATTTCTGGGATTACATCAGTGGCGGAACCGGTAAGGGAAAGGCCGTGAAGGAAGCCTTGCCCGTTGTTGCCATTCCGACAACGGCTGGTACGGGTACGGAAATGGACCCGTGGGCTGTCATCACCAACGAGGAAACGAAAGAAAAAATCGGTTTCGGCTGTACGGCCACATTCCCGGCATTGTCGGTTGTTGACCCGGAAATGATGTTGTCGGTTCCTCCAAAGTTTACTGCTTATCAAGGATTTGATGCATTTTTCCACGCTGCCGAAGGCTACATTGCATCCATTGCTTCGCCAATCAGCGACCTGTATGCGCTGGAAGCATTGCGCTTGCTTTACAAATATCTTCCGATTGCCGTGAAGGACGGCCGCAACTTGAAGGCTCGTGCCAAAGTGGCTTGGGCGTCAACATTGGCAGGTATGGTGGAAAGCACGTCATCCTGCACTTCGGAACATTCAATGGAGCACGCCATGAGTGCCTACTATCCTGAATTGCCTCACGGAGCCGGTCTTATCGCTATTTCAAAGGCTTATTTTACGACGTTCAAGAACGACCGTATGAAGCGCTACATGAAGATGTATGAGGTGATGACGGAAAAGAAGAGCGCGCGTCCGTCGGATTTCGTGGATGCATTGGAATTTTTGCAGAAGGAATGCGGTGTCGACGACATTAAGTTGAGCGATTACGGCATTACTCCGGAGGATTTTCCGCGCTTTGCCGACAATGCGGTGAACACAATGGGAGGCTTGTTTGTTTATGATCCCAGACAACTGACCAACCAGGAAATCATCAAAATCTATGCAGAGTCGTATAAATAGATAATTATCGGCGGCTGGAAGGGAGGCTGCCAATCCTGAAAAGGGGCTTTTGCCGGAACGAGTGACGGCAGAAGCCCCTTTTTGCTGCTTGTGGTCCGCCGGTAGGCTTCGGCCTAAAGCTTAATGGCTGATTTGGGTTAAAAAATCAAACTGAGGTGCACGTCAGTTTTTTCGGACCAAAAGTTTTTTCTAATTTTGCAATAAATTGAAATGAATTGACCATGCGCATAGATATCATAACAGTGCTTCCCGAAATGTTCGAGTCTCCGCTCAACTGCTCGATTCTCAAGCGTGCCCAGAACAAGGGGCTTGCCGAAATTGTGGTTCACAATCTTCGCGACTATACCCTCGACAAGCACCGCAAGGTGGACGACTATCCGTTTGGAGGCGAAGCGGGAATGGTGATGATGATAGAGCCGATTGACCGCTGTATCAGCCATCTGAAGTCGCAGCGCGACTATGATGATGTCATTTTCATGACACCTGACGGCGAACAGCTCACCCAGCGTATGGCCAACACGCTTTCGCTGTCGGAGAACCTCATTATTCTTTGCGGACATTACAAGGGCATTGACTACCGTATCCGTGAACATCTGGTGACGAAGGAAATCACGATCGGCGACTATGTGCTGACGGGCGGCGAACTGCCTGCCATTATCCTGACTGACGCGGTGGTACGGCTGATTCCCGGGGCTATCGGCGACGAACAGTCGGCGTTGAGCGACTCTTTCCAGGACGACCTGCTGGCTCCGCCTATCTATACCCGTCCGGCCGACTACAAGGGCTGGAAAGTGCCCGATATTCTGCTGTCGGGACATCAGGCAAAGATTGATGCATGGAAGCATGAACAGGCAGTGGAACGCACGCGGCTGCTGCGTCCCGGACTGCTGGACGAATAACGGAAAAATTTGGACTAAAATGGAATAAGCGTATGAAACTGAAAGAAACACTGAAAAGGATGAACAAAATCAACCTGTATATTGTAGCATTCGTTGGTTTTGCCGTTTATTTGTTATTTTTCCATGACTATAACTACATGATGGTGCTCAAGTACGACCGCGAAATCCGCGAACTGAAGGCGGAAATCAAGCAGTCGGAAGATTCGTTCCTCGTAATCCGCCAGCGTGTGGAGTCGCTCAACACCGACCCCGAAGCGTTGGAAAAGATAGTCCGCGAGGAGTATCACATGAAGCGTCCGCATGAGGATGTGTATATTGTCAAAGAAAGATAGCGCACAATTAATGATACGTTATGAACGATAAAAAACTGAATCTTCTTCTGGCATTGGCCATGCTGCTGATGTTTGTGACGGCATTTCTGCCGTTGCTGCATATCAATGAAATTTATTTTCAATATGTCTATACTTTCGGCGCATTTCTGGCTGTAGTGGTCCGTATTCTGCAGCGTATGCTCCACCGCAAGGACAAAAGTCTCGGACTGCGTGTGCGCAGACTGATGAACATAGAGTTCTGGTCGGCGCTGTGCTATCTGGTTTCGGCCTATTTCCTGATTGCCTATCCTTACCGTTCCGACTGGTTGGCGTTCCTGATGGCAGGCGCTGTGCTCCAAATCTATACTTCGTTTATGATTCCCTATCAGATGAAGAAGGACCTGGCTGCCGGAAAATCGGAAAACAAGCCGGCAAAAAAGAAGTAAAAACCCGTCGACTTGTCGATAAAAAAGCTTAAATAATAAGCTAATATGCAAAACGTAGCGGAAAACGTGAGCAAATTGGTGAGTATTTAGTATTTTTGCCAAATAAATGGAATACAATTTAGCGATAGACCGAGGAAACACATCGGTGAAGCTCTCGGTGCTGGAGAGCGGCAAGGTGGTGCTGACCGAGCGATTTGAACGGCTGACGGCTGACGTCGTATCGGCCTACGGAAAGCGGTTCGACATTGGCGGAGTCATCTATTCGTCGGTGGCCGGAAACGATACTGAAGAGATAGCATTGCTGGAAAGTGTATTCGACCGGTGTCTGGTGCTGAATTCAAGTCTTCCGATGCCTTTGTCCATCGATTATGCAACGCCCCATACGCTGGGTGCCGACCGGATGGCGGTGGCAGTGGGGGCATTGGCCGCCTATCCCGGCAGGGATTTGCTGGTGGTGGATTCCGGTACAGCCATAACGCTGGATTTAGTGACTGCCGACGGTTGTTTCCGCGGCGGAAACATAGCCCCGGGTATTGCAACCCGTTTCGCTTCGTTGTCGGGGCATTGTGCACGGTTGCCATTGCTGGACGCGGAAGGCGATATCCCATTGGTGGGCTACGACACGGCAACGGCTATCCGGTCCGGAGTAGTAATGGGCGTGGTGGCTCAGGTGAAGCAAATGTATGCCGAGCTGAAGGCCGACTATCCGCGGTTGCTGGTGGTGCTGACCGGCGGCGATTGCAATATCATAGCAAAGCGGTTGAACCTCGAAGAAATGGAGGTGAATGAAAATTTGGTAACAATTGGATTAAACAGAATATTGGAACATAATGAAAGTATATAGCAAAATTGTCTTGGCACTGGCCTTGATTCTGGTTTCTACGGGTGTCGTATCGGCACAAAAAGAACAGTCGCCTTATTCAAAATTCGGATATGGCAAACTGGGTGACTATGCTACAAGTATGCAGCGCAACATGGGCGGTGTGGGTATCGCCATGCAGGGCGGCCGTCAGATTAACGTGATGAACCCTGCTTCGTATGCAGCTATCGACTCCCTGACCCTTCTTTGGGACATAGGCCTTGACCTTACTCGTCTTTGGTCGACGGAAAACGGCCAGACTGGAAAATCGTTTGGCGGCGGTCTCGACAACCTTACGCTGCAGTTCCCTATCGGCAAGATTATGGGCGGTAGCATCGGTTTGGTGCCATATTCATCTGTCGGTTATTCGTTCGGCGGCGAGGTGAAGGATTCGGAAGGCAATGTGAACAGCTCTTCCAGCTTCTTAGGTGCCGGCGGTATCAACGAATTGTATGTCGGTTTGAGTATCCGTCCGTTCAAGGGCTTTTCTGTGGGTGCAAACGTTGCCTATCAGTTCGGTAATGTGACCAACAGCTCTTACCTTACAAGTTCAGATGCTTCAACAAGTGCGCTTTACGAACAGGTGATGGAAGTGCGCGACTGGAATGTGCTTATCGGTGCACAATATACGATGGAGTTCCGCCAGTTGCACAAAGTGACACTCGGTGCCACTTATTCTCCCAAAAAGGATTTCCACGGACATACCTGGGGTACTTATTACGACATCAATGCCGATTCCAAACCGGATACAATCGGCTATACAAGCCTCAAGGGCGGCTACAGCAAGCCAAATGCCTATGGCGTGGGTCTTGCCTACACCTATAACGACCGCTTCACGGTGATGGGCGATTTCTCTTGGCAGGAATGGTCGAAGGCCAGTTTTGAAGGTGTGAAGTCGGAGGACGGTTCCTACGTGTTTGAACCGACAAAATTCGACGACCGCTGGAAAGTGGCTCTCGGTATGCAGTACACGCCTAATCCCCGTGGCAACTATTTCCAACGCATGTCCTACCGCTTGGGTGGAAATTATACGAACGACTATATCACGGTGCGTTCCAACAATGTACGTGAATACGGCCTGGCTTGCGGTTTCGGTTTCCCGACCTTGGGTACGAAGACCGTCATTAACCTTGGTTTTGAATACAAGCATAGAACAACAACTCCGACAGCCCTTATCACAGAAAACTATTTCAACATCACATTGGGCGTGAATTTCAACGAGTTTGCGTTCTGGCAGAACAAGATTCGATAGTCAAATCATAGCGACAGGCTGACGGATGAGAAAAGCCGGAAACATACTATTGCTGCTCCTTTTGCTGACGCTGGTGCTGCCGGCGTGCAAAAAGGATGCAAAAACCGCAGTTGCAACGGGTGTCGACGCTAAGGTGATGCCAACGATGATGACCCGCGACGTAAAGACGCTGATCAGCGACTCCGGTATGACACGCTATCGCATCACTTCCAAGCTGTGGCTTGTCTACGACGAGGTGAAAGACCCGTACTGGAAGTTCCCTTACGAACTGTATATCGAAAAATTTGACACGCTTTTCAATGTGGAGGCCTATATCCGTTCGGATTCAGCCACCTACTTTAAGGACAAGCAGCTTTGGCGCTTGGACGGAAGTGTGGAAATCCGGAATGTGAAAAAGGAACTGTTCCTTACGGAGCAGATTTTCTGGTCGCAGAGGGACCACAAGGTCTATTCCGATTCATTTATCCACATCGAGAAGGACGACCGTATCATTGAAGGCTACGGTTTCGAGTCGAATGAAAGAATGACAATTTATCAAATCAACAAGCCTTCGGGCATATTCCCTGTCGAAGAGGAAAGGGCAGGGGCCGCTTCGGCGCAATAAACTGACTGCGTAGTCAATATTTGTATTATGGACTTTAATTCTGCTTTGATAGTAACCATTGTGTCAATGGTGTTTTCTGCATTCTTTTCCGGAATGGAGATTGCTTTCATCACTTCCAATCGGGTGCGTGTGGGTTTGGACGTGCAGAAGAAAGGACTGACAAGTTCGCTTATCAATATCTTCTACAGTCATCAGGATATGTTTATTTCCACGATGCTGGTGGGCAACAACATCATGCTTGTAGTCTACGGTATGGGCATGGCGGTTCTGTTGCAGCCTGTACTGGAACTGGTTTCCGACAACAGTGCTTTTGTCCTGACAATGCAGACGCTCATTTCCACCTGCATTATTCTGGTCACCGGCGAATTTCTGCCGAAAACCGTATTCCGCATCAATCCTAATGGCACCATGCGCTATTTCGCCCTGCCGGTGTTCCTGATTTATCTGTTGCTTTATCCTATTTCGCTCCTTTCTTCCGCCATTTCCAAGCTGATTATCCGCATGATGGGCGGGCGTGTCGACTCTTCGAGGCCCGGACTGCTGACGGTGGGTGAACTTGACGACTATATTCAGCAGACTATCGACGACAAGAAGCATGAAGAGGAGCCGGCGGAGATTGACCATGAGGTGAAGATATTCCGCAACGCACTTGACTTTTCCACTACCTATTTGCGCGACTGCATGACTCCGCGAAATGAAATCGTGGGTGTTGACATCGACCACACCGATTCTGTCCGCCTTCGCCGACGTTTTACGGCGACAGGCTTTTCGAAGATTATCGTCTATCGGGGCGACATCGACAATGTAGTGGGCTATATTCACGTGAATGAGATGTTCGATCGCGAGGCCGATTGGAAAACGCGCATCAAGCCTGTGGAATATGCACCCGAGTCAATGCTTGCCAGCAACATGATGCGCAAGATGCTTGCCGAAAAGAAGAGCATTGCCGTCATTGTGGACGAGTTTGGCGGTACAGGCGGACTGGTAACCCTTGAGGACCTTGTAGAGGAGATTCTGGGCGATTTTGAGGACGAACACGACCGTCGCACCATTGTGTCGGAGAAGATAGACGACAATACCTTTGAATTCTCGGGGAGAATAGAGGTGGAGACCATGAACGAGCTCTACGATTTGGATTTGCCGGAGAATGATGAGTATCAAACGCTTGCGGGCTATATTCTGTATAACCTTGAAAAGCTGCCACAGCAGGGTGAGTCGTTTGAACTGGACGGCTATCGCTTCACCGTTCTGAAACAGAGCGCCACGAAAATCGAACTGGTGCGGGTAGAGCGTCTTGAAAAGAATGACGAAGAGTAGTTCCGCTTTTTTATATGGCGCGTAAAGATTCATATGGTATTTATCCGGGCAGCTCAACCAGGCATATATCCCTGCTGAAATATTCCAAAAGTTCCTGTGGGGTGGATTTCTTGCTGAATACTGCCGACAGTTCGGAAAAAAGGGGATGGTTTGACCTCAGCAAACAGTATAAGACTGATTTTTTTGAATTCTATTTCTTCCGTCGGGCAGAAGGCTATATGCTGCTGGGTGGAAAAAGAATCGAACTGCATTCCAACATGGTGCTTGTCATTTCTCCTTTTCAGTTGCAGGAGTGGCATGCGGATTTGGACAAACTGGATTATACTTTCCTTGTCTTTCAGGAAGAATTTATCAACAATTTCTTGTCGGATAAATATTTCATGTATAGGCTGCTGTATTGTTATCAGCATGACTATCCTACCTGTTTTGACATGCAAGAGGCGGAAATGTCGTATTTTCTTGGCTTGTTACGGCAGATGAAAAGGGAATTGCGCGAGCCTGTAGCCGACAGTTATCATATGATTGTTGCTTATCTGTATCAGTTCCTGTTGGAGTTGAACCGATTTTATGCCCGGCGTTTTAACCTGCCGTTTACTCCACCTCTCAATAACTATGCCTATCACTATAAAGAACTTCTTGAAAAGCATATTGCCGAGAAAACGCATGTGGCTGATTATGCAGAGTTGATGAATATCAGCCGGGTGACGCTCAATAAGGCTGTTATGCGGGAGTTTGGTCTGTCGGCCGTACATTTGCTGAAGCAGCGCCTGTTGCAGGAGGTAAAGAACGATTTGCTGTTTTCCGGCTTGTCGGTAAAGGAGATAGCCTACCGCCTGCACTTTTCCGAACCTAATCATCTGATGCGCTTTTTCAAGCAGATGACTGGACAGACGATTAGTGAATTTGTCAGGTCAATCAGATGAGACTATTTGCGCAGTCTGATTTTTTCATGATAGAAATAATTGACTATGACGGGTTTCCCATGTAAAGATCGCCCGTAAGGCAAATCGTTTATTCTATAAGGATAACCTTCTTCACGGGCGAACGTGGAGATTTCCTGTTCCAGTGTCTTCCAGTAATCCATCCGTTTCTTGTTGTAGATTTCATCATACAGAGGAGCAAGTTCCGGATGCTTTTCGTGTATGTAGTTCATGATGTCACCCTTAAATTGTCCGCGAAGGTTCAGATTTTCCAACCATATTAAATCTGTAAAATCTTTTACTTGATTAATAATCGCTTTTACATCTGTAATGCTGGGAAAAATCGGAGAGATAAAACAAACGGTGCGTATGCCGGCATCGTAGACTTGCTTCATGGCGTAGAGTCTGCGTTCTATGCTTACGGCACGGTCCATGTCGAGTCTGAACTGTTCGTCGAGCGTGTTGACTGACCAGGAAACCGTTACTTTCGGAAAGCTTTTCAGCAAATCAAGGTCGCGCAACACCAGGTCGGACTTTGTGCAAATCATGATTTCAGCAGTCGTTCCTTTCAGCTCTTCCAATAGCTTGCGTGTGCGGCGAAATTCTTCCTCATACGGATTATATCCGTCGGTCACCGAACCGATAACTATCCGTTGCCCGTCGAACTTGTGCGGATTGCCTATTGGCTTCCAATACTTCACATCGAGAAACGTACCCCATGGTTCTGCATGTCCGGTAAAGCGTTTCATGAACGAAGCGTAGCAGTATCTGCAAGCATGCGGACAGCCCACGTAGGGATTTACCGAATAGCCGCCAACGGGTAATGAAGATTTCGTCATTACGCTTTGCACATCAATGTCTTTAATTATTTCCTGTTCCATATTCTATCGGTAAATTGTTTCGGTAATTCCTGTATCATCCGTTCTTCTCCCATGATGGGTAGAAGGTCTTCTTTCATAAAAACCGGTATGTGATGCTTTTTTGCCTGTTCCACAATGTGAAGCACCCATTCGGGTTTTGCATCCACTTTCCCTTTTCTTTTGCCGGTTTCCGTTCCAACGACAATCCATTCGAATCCCTCCAGATTTATTTCGCCGATATCTTCGAAGAGAGGTTCAAAGGTGGCATGATAATGTCGGGCGCGAATGTATTTTTTCAAATCGCTTAACCGTTTCTTTTCAGACGCTCGGGTCACCGTAACTCCCATCCATACGTTTCCGTCGTCTGTCTGGAAGTCGATTCGTTCGGGGCGTTTCGTCAGAAAAATGTATGAATGTTGAGGATTCACGCTCATGCGGTTAAATATTTCCTCCCTCCAGGCAGGTTGCCAATCAGAGAAGTCGCTCATTCCTGTGAGCAGCCAGACATGTGGTTTAGGATTGTCTATAAGATGTAGTTTCCGGCTCATATATTCAGGAACGGCGAAGTTATCGGTCATGTGAAACCGTTTGCAGTTATTTCTTGCATAGCAATAATTGCATCCAATGGTGCAACCTATCACAAGGTTCATGTTCTTAATGAGGGATTTGATGCATACGGTCATTGGCGTTGTGTTTTTGTGGATGCAAATATCGGAAACACTCAAAATTGTTCAGATACCAATAAAGTTTTCTGTAATACCAATTTGATAATTTGATAAAATACAGTTGGTTCGTTGTATATTCGGAAACAGGGGAATTAGCCGGTCAATTGTTTTGCTATAGTGGTAATAAAAATGGGCTGACCTCGCGAATGAAGTCAGCCCTGTTTTTATGATTTGTAGAATTTTTATCGGATAATCAGTTTGGCTGTCCGGATATTGCCTTCGGCGTTCACTTTCACAACATAGATACCGGCTGCAAGTCCTTCGGTTGCAATCGCATCAACAGCTGTTTGGCTGCTGACGAGCGCACCGTTCAAGTTGTAGACTTCCACATCGGCAGTCGTGCCAAGCTGTACCGGTGTTCCGGCTGTTACCGGGTTAGGATACAATTTTATTGTATTGTTGCTTTCAATGCTTTCTACACCACTTGGGTCAGTGTAAACGGCTGCATAGGTCGGTACCTGAATTTCGTAGGCTGTGCCTTTAGCCGATGTTCCCAAGTCGAAACGGAGTGTAGTGATGGTGATAGGATAAATGGCGATATCGTTAATATCCCAAATGTCCTTGAACGACAGGTTGAATGTAGAAACCTGATTCTTCGGAAGTTCTGTTTCTGTGAATGCCCATGCGGAGGCCAGTTCGCCAAGAGCGTTCATGGCTGTCACGCTC
>ENA-ORRE01000412-ORRE01000412.1-human-gut-metagenome-genome-assembly--contig:-NODE-412-length-33545-cov-44.383577_pt1 | contig 33545 bp, 29 predicted proteins | sample MGYA00242171_ERZ509126 | MGnify/ENA primary metagenome ERZ509126 (study PRJEB26280, sample SAMEA2338648) | human gut metagenome | biome: human gut; feature: human-associated habitat; material: faeces... | reverse complement strand
TACATGACGAAATTAGTCATCAAGGTTTGGGGTATCATGAAATAGAGGAATTTATACACGATTTCTTTGGCAAATAAATATATTATGGAAGAACTATTAAAGGAACTAATAGGGGAAAAAGTCACTTACAGCCGTGTCGGATTTGGGACAATTCTTTTAGTCGTAGTTGATAATGACAATGGTGTTTGGGTATGGAACTATTGGGAAATATGGCGAGGTGAGGAATTGTTAGCTACAGCTAATGATGAGTCAACTCCTATGATGTCGGTAGCTGCACAGACTTTATTGGGCGAAACTGTAGAGGAAGTATATCTTGATGAGGATTATAACCTTATGGTGTTTTTTAGCAATAACTTGGAGCTTTATATTTACAGGAATGGCTGGGGTGAGGATGACTATAAGATAGATGAAAGTTGGGAGTATAGTATACCTCATTTAAATAAATCATATACTGTTATGAGGAATAAGGAGATAAAAATAGAAAAATATACAGAATGAAAAAGAAACTGATGTTTTACATGATGTCAAGGTTTGGGTATCATGAAATAGAGGAATTTATACACGATTTTATTCTTTATTTTAATTCTTCTGCAATGTCATGGACAAAGGAAGAACAGGAAAGGGCTGTTAATGACGAAAAACTTATACAGGAATTCGATAGAATGTTAAATACAACGCGCTCACATTAATTATGAATACTATAAGTAAAACAGTACGGTTTTATTTCTTGAATTGTCTTTGGATTGGAGGTGCTTTTGTGATAGCTTCTGATGGGGACTTGGATAATTTAGGACTTTTCGTCAACTATCTTATTATGACAATATTCTATATACCTTTATATTGTATTATGATATTGGGCATTCACATAATAGGGATTAATAGAATTATTATTAACAAGTTAAGTAAGACTATAATATATTCTCTTTTGCCGTGGTTACTTGTAGGCATATATGACAAAATTATGTTGGAATGCTTTCCACTCCAAATCCCTACATCTGGAGATTTTATTACTCCATGGTATCGCGATGATTCCTATATAATTATATTTGCTTTAGGTATTAGTGCTATTACGGGAATCATTTTTCGAAAGTAATGAAGAAATTAAAGAACACTGTCCTTTTGATGTATATTCCGGAATACCGACTATTGGATCCTGGCAGGTCGTTTACCCTCAAAATTTACGGCAGGCGGTACAGCCCATATCAAAATTCAGAAAGCTGACAGCAGAATTATTGTTGACTCTTTATTTCATAAATAAAAAACTCTCTAAATATTTGGCAGTTTGATAAATAAGCAGTAATTTTGCACCCGCAAATTGTGGCATTACGCCATAATCACAGTTTTAACAATTAAATAACAAAAAAACAAAAAGATGATTATTGTACCCGTAAAAGATGGTGAGAACATCGAAAGAGCTCTCAAGAAGTTCAAGAGAAAGTTTGAAAAGACTGGTGTTGTTAAAGAGCTTCGCGCTCGTCAGCAGTATGACAAACCCTCTGTCTTGAAGAGACTTAAGATGGAACACGCTGTCTATGTACAGAAAATGAGAGACGCGGAGGAATAAAAATACTCCGTTTTTCTTGGTAGTTTGAATAAATTTCCGTAAATTCGTTGCCGAAACCGTGATGAAGGCAACGTTGCGATGAGAGAACAATTTTTAGACTACTTGCGCTTGGAGCGGAATTACTCTCCGCTTACAGTGGAAAGTTACGGCAAGGACTTGAAAGAGTTTGAGCTGTTCATGCAAAAATTGGATAATCAACTCTCTTGGGAGTCGGTAGACTCTGATGTTATCCGTAGGTGGATGGAGAGTATGATGGATAAAGGAAACACTGCAACTTCAATCAACAGACGGTTGAGTGCTTTGCGTTCCTTTTATCGTTTTGCCCTAAAACGCCACCTCGTGGATTCAGATCCGGCCTATTCGCTGCGTGGTCCTAAAAATAAAAGACTGTTGCCGGCGTATATGAAAGAGCGGGAAATGGATGAGGTTCTCGATAATAGTATGTGGAAAGACAACTATGGAGATACCCTCGCGCGTACCTTAATTATATTATTATATGAGACAGGGATGCGCCTTTCTGAGCTAATCGGGTTGGATAATAGCGATGTCGACTTTGTGGTCGGTGAGTTGAAAGTGACGGGAAAGGGAAACAAGCAACGCGTGATTCCTTTCGGGGAAGAACTGGCGACGGCACTGAAAGAATATATCTCGGTAAGGGATATGCTGTCTGAAAAAGATTGCGAGGCTCTGATGGTTTCGCGAAAAGGCAGAAGGTTGAGTAGGGGGCAGGTGGCATACGCTGTCAGAAAGAACCTCTTGAAAGTGTCGACTCAGAAGAAATGTTCGCCGCACGTGTTGCGCCACTCATTCGCAACGGCAATGCTTAATCATGAAGCGGGACTTGAAAGTGTGAAAAAACTGCTTGGTCATGCGAGTCTCTCTACGACTGAGATTTATACGCATACGACATTCGAGCAGTTGAAGAAAATCTATAAAAACGCCCATCCACGGGCTTAACCTTATTAAAAACGGAGGGAACTATGGAAGTTATGATTCAGTCGATTCATTTCGACGCTACCGAGAAATTGCAGGCATTCGTTAATAAGAAAGCCGAGAAATTATCAAAGAGTTACGAAGACATACAGAAAGTAGAGGTGCAATTAAAGGTTCAGAAACCAGCAACAGCATTAAATAAAGTTACAAGCCTCACCGTTTCGGTGCCGGGAAACACGCTTTTTGTAGAAAAAACGTGCGACACATTTGAGGAAGGTGTAGATTTGTGTGTTGATGCAATGAGGGTTCAGCTGACCAAATATAAGGAAAAATTAAGGGAAAAGTAAAAAAATCCCGTAAAAAATTTGGAGATTAAAAAAAAAGCCGTAACTTTGCAGCCGTTTTAGAACAAGTCCTAAAAAATGCACGCTGAACGGCTGCAAAGACTTGCCTCTTTAGCTCAGTTGGCCAGAGCACGTGATTTGTAATCTCGGGGTCGTTGGTTCGAATCCGACAAGAGGCTCGACAGGGGGCGGGACTAAAACAGGGGTGGTTACCAGAGTGGCCAAATGGGGCAGACTGTAAATCTGCTGTCTTTCGACTTCGGTGGTTCGAATCCATCACCACCCACTTCAGTAGAAGTTTTTGCGGAAATAGCTCAGTTGATAGAGCACTAGCCTTCCAAGCTGGGGGTCGCGGGTTTGAGCCCCGTTTTCCGCTCTAACTAAGCTGTAATAGCTCAGTGGTAGAGCACTTCCTTGGTAAGGAAGAGGTCCTGAGTTCAACTCTCAGTTACAGCTCTACTTGTTTTATTAAACTAAAAAACATAATTCACCGATTATTCATTTAAATAAATAAAAGCTATGGCTAAAGAAAGTTTTGTGCGCACGAAACCGCACGTTAATATCGGTACTATCGGTCACGTTGACCATGGTAAGACTACTCTGACCGCTGCCATCACAACTGTATTGGCTAAGGCTGGTCTTTCTGAGGTTAAGTCTTTCGATCAGATTGATAACGCTCCGGAGGAGAAAGAGCGTGGTATTACTATCAACACTGCTCACGTAGAGTATGAGACTGCAAATCGTCACTATGCTCACGTTGACTGTCCGGGACACGCCGACTATGTAAAGAACATGGTAACTGGTGCTGCTCAGATGGATGGTGCTATTCTCGTTGTTGCTGCAACTGATGGTCCTATGCCTCAGACTCGTGAACACGTGCTTCTCGCTCGTCAGGTGAACGTACCTCGCTTGGTTGTATTCCTCAACAAATGTGATATGGTTGAAGACGAGGAAATGCTTGAACTTGTTGAGATGGAGGTTTCTGAAATACTTTCTCGGTATGAATTCGAAGAGGATACTCCTATTATCCGCGGCTCTGCACTCGGTGCTTTGAACGGTGTTGCAAAGTGGGAAGAAAAGGTAATGGAACTCATGAACACTGTTGATGAGTGGATTCAGGAACCGCCTCGCGCTACTGACAAACCTTTCTTGATGCCGGTTGAGGATGTATTCTCTATCACAGGTCGTGGTACTGTTGCTACTGGTCGTATCGAGACTGGTGTTATCCATGTTGGTGATGAGGTTGAACTCCTTGGTCTTGGTGAGGACAAGAAGTCTGTTGTAACAGGCGTTGAGATGTTCCGCAAGCTCCTTGATGAGGGTCAGGCTGGTGATAACGTAGGTCTTCTCCTCCGTGGTATCGATAAGAACGAAATCAAGCGTGGTATGGTACTCTGCCATCCGGGTCAGATTAAGCCATTCAAGAAGTTCAAGGCTTCTATCTACGTGTTGAAGAAGGAAGAGGGTGGTCGTCATACTCCGTTCGGAAACAAGTATCGTCCACAGTTCTATCTCCGTACAATGGACTGCACCGGTGAGATTTCTCTGCCGGAGGGCGTGGAAATGGTAATGCCTGGTGATAACGTAGAGATCACAGTTGAGCTTATCTACGCTGTTGCATTGAACAAGGGTCTGCGTTTCGCTATCCGCGAGGGTGGTCGTACAGTAGGTTCTGGTCAGATTACAGAAGTTTACGAGGACTAATTCAAGTCTGAGTATATATACTAAGGTTCCCGTGACCGCGTTGCGGGAACTTATTTTACGGGAATAGCTCAGTTGGTAGAGCATCGGTCTCCAAAACCGAGGGTCGTGGGTTCGAGTCCTCCTTCCCGTGCTAATATAAAGATAATATGTTTAAGAAGTTTGTAAATTATTGCAAGGTTTGCTACGATGAACTTGCGCATAAGACAACTTGGCCAACACGGCGCGAACTGACTCATAGTGCAATGGTTGTATTATCTGCTTCCCTTGTCATTGCATTGGTAGTGTTCGCAATGGATTTTGTGTTCCAACACATTATGCAATTCGTTTATCCAAGCTAAATCAATAGATACAATGGCTGATACAGAAAAGAAATGGTATGTACTTCGTGCTGTGAGTGGGAAAGAAGCTAAGGTGAAAGAATACATCGAGGCTGAGCTCAAACACAACGAAAGACTTGCTCAACGTGTTTCTCAGGTACTTTTGCCTGTGGAGAAGCACGCTTCTTCGCGTAGTGACGGCAAGAGGGTTGTCAAGGAAAGACTCAGTCTTCCGGGATATGTGCTTGTCGAAGCCAGCATGACCGCAGAAGTTGCATCTTCATTGCGCTTCATGCCAAATGTACTTGGTTTTCTTGGAGGAATGAGTTCTCCGTCTCCTGTAAGACAAGCTGACGTTAACCGTCTCCTTGGTAATGTCGAGGATTCTGAACTTGAGAACATTGTTGATGTTCCTTATGAGGTCGGTGAATCGGTTAAGGTTACGGATGGTCCGTTCAGTGGCTTCCACGGAGTAATCGAAGAGGTTAATACCGAGAAGCATAAACTGAAAGTTATGGTGATGATTTTCGGACGCCAGAACCCGTTGGAGTTGAGTTTTATGCAAGTATCAAAGGAAGAATAGGCATTGTTACGGATGTCTTGACTTCCATATAGTTTTCAATTTTAATATTAACAAAGAGAAATGGCTAAAGAAGTTGCTGGATTAATCAAATTACAGATTAAAGGTGGCGCAGCGAATCCTTCCCCCCCAGTAGGACCTGCACTTGGTTCTAAGGGTATTAATATCATGGGATTCTGTAAGGAGTTCAATGCCCGCACCCAGGACAAGGCTGGTAAAGTATTGCCAGTTGTAATTACTTACTATACCGACAAGTCATTCAGCTTTATCATAAAGACTCCTCCTGCTGCTGTGCAGTTGATGGAGGCTGCTAAGCTAAAGGGTGGTTCCGGTGAGCCTAATCGTAAGAAAGTCGCAAGTGTAACTTGGGATCAGATTAAGGCTATCGCAGAGGATAAAATGCCAGACCTGAATTGCTTTACCGTAGAGTCTGCAATGAAGCTTATTGCCGGTACAGCCAGAAGTATGGGTATCACCGTTAAAGGGGACTTCCCTGGTAAATAATTAAAATCTTCAATTAAAATGAGTAAACTGACAAAAAATCAGAAATCAGTAGCTGAGAAGGTTGAGACAGGGAAGGCGTACACATTGAAAGAAGCTGTAGATTTGGTAAAGGAAATTACTACTACCAAGTTCGATGCTTCTGTAGATGTTGATGTGCGCTTGGGCGTTGACCCGCGTAAAGCTGACCAGATGGTTCGTGGCGTTGTTTCGCTCCCGAATGGAACTGGTAAAGTAACACGTGTGCTCTGTCTCTGTACACCGGATCAGGAAGAGGCTGCTAAGGCTGCCGGCGCTGATTATGTTGGTCTTGATGAATATGTAGAAAAGATCAAGGGTGGATGGACAGATATTGATGTCATTATCACAATGCCGTCTTGTATGGGTAAGATTGGTCCTTTGGGTCGTGTACTCGGTCCTCGTGGATTGATGCCAAACCCAAAGAGCGGTACTGTAACTATGGATGTTGCTAAGGCAGTTAAGGAAGTTAAGCAGGGTAAGATAGACTTTAAGGTTGATAAGGCTGGTATTATCCACACATCAATCGGTAAGGTAAGCATGACACCTGAGCAGATTTTCGGAAATGCAAAGGAATTTATATCTACTGTTATCAAGCTTAAACCTTCTGCTGCTAAAGGTACATATATCAAGAGTATCTTTATTTCGAGCACAATGAGTAAGGGTATCAAGATTGATCCTAAATCAGTTGAATAACTCTAAAAGTTTTGTAAAATGAGAAAAGAAGTAAAAGATACAATTATAGCAGAACTTGGACAGATGTTGAAGGAGTATCCTCATTTCTATTTGGTGAATGTTGCCGGACTGAATGCGGAGACTACAAGTAACCTTCGTCGCAAGTGCTTCAAGCAGGAAATCAAGATGGTTGTTGTGAAGAATACTCTTCTCCACAAGGCTTTCGAGGCTTCTGATATTGATTTTGAACCGTTGTATGACTCTCTCGTTGGTAGCACGGCTGTTATGTTCTCAAATACAGCTAACGTTCCGGCTAAGTTGTTGAAGGAGTATGCTAAGGAAGGTGTTCCTTCTCTGAAAGCCGCTTATGCAGAGGAGTCTATCTATGTAGGTGCAGATAAACTTGACGAACTGGCATCTCTCAAGAGCAAGACAGAACTTATCGCAGAGGTTGTTGCATTGTTGCAGTCTCCGGCGAAGAACGTTGTTTCTGCTCTCCAATCAGGAGCAAACACTATTCATGGTGTGCTGAAGACTTTAGGCGAGCGTCCTGAATAAATATTATTAAAGTCATAACAAAGTATAAAAACAAAATTAAAATTTTAAATAAAATGGCAGATATTAAAGCTATTGCTGAAGAGTTAGTAAATCTTACAGTAAAAGAAGTAAATGAGTTGGCAACAGTCCTGAAGGACGAGTATGGTATCGAGCCTGCTGCTGCAGCTGTAGCTGTAGCTGCTGGTCCTGCTGCTGGTGGTGCAGCTGCAGCAGCTGAGGAGAAGACATCTTTCGATGTTGTCCTCGCTGAGGTTGGTGCTACAAAGCTTCAGGTAGTTAAGGCTGTTAAGGAGGCTTGTGGTCTTGGTCTGAAAGAGGCTAAGGATCTCGTAGACGGTGCTCCTGCAACTATCAAGGAAGGTCTTTCTAAGGACGAGGCTGAGAACTTGAAGAAGACTATCGAGGCTGCAGGTGCTAAGGTAGAGCTGAAGTAAGTTCATTGAATGGTGCGTAATCTTATGTAGACTACGAAGATATTCGTCATAAATATATTAGATATCGCACATTTTTGAAATACGGTTAGGATTTGCTAAGTAGGCGAGTCCTAACCTTTTTGCGTCTTTTGATTGGAAAAGTGAAATAACGATTTAGAGCCGGAATGGCTAAAAAAGAGTATTAAGACATTATTATTTATATGGCTACAAAAATTGTTGATAACAGAGTAAACTTTGCCAGCGTGAAGAATCCGCTTGCCTATCCGGATTTTCTCGATGTGCAGTTGAAGTCGTTCAAAGAATTCTTGCAGTTGGACACCCCGCCAGAGGAACGCAAGAATGACGGTCTTTATAAGGTATTCTCAGAGAATTTCCCTATAACCGATACAAGAAATAATTTCGTTCTTGAGTTCTTGGATTACTATATCGACCCACCGCGTTATACTATTGAAGAGTGTCTTGAGCGCGGTCTGACATATAGTGTGCCATTGAAGGCTAAGATGAAATTGTACTGTACAGACCCAGACCATGAGGATTTTGGCACTGTAATACAAGATGTGTTCCTCGGAACCATTCCTTATATGACGGAGAATGGTACATTCCTTATTAATGGTGCAGAGCGTGTCGTCGTATCGCAGCTTCACCGTTCACCGGGTGTGTTCTTTGGACAGGGCGTACATTCAAATGGAACAATGCTGTATTCTGCACGTATTATTCCGTTTAAAGGTTCTTGGATAGAGTTTGCTACGGACATTAACAATGTGATGTATGCTTACATTGACCGTAAGAAAAAGTTGCCGGTAACAACTTTGTTGCGTGCTATCGGTTTTGAGGATGACAAGGATATACTTCAGATTTTTGACCTTTGCGAGGGTATGAAGGTTACAAAGAAAAACCTGAAGGCTGCCATCGGTCGCAAACTTGCCGGTAATGTGATGAAGAGTTGGAATGAGGACTTTGTAGATGAGGATACCGGAGAAGTTGTATCTATCGAGCGTAATGAAGTCGTTGTTCAGCGCGAGGCTGAAATCACAGAGGAAATCGTTGAAGAGATTCTCGATAGTGGCGCATCATCTATTCTTCTTCATAAGGATGAAGATCAGGCAAACAAGTATGCCATCATTTTTAATACTCTTGCAAAAGACCCGAGTCACTCTGAGAAAGAGGCTGTATTGTATATCTATCGCCAGTTGCGTAATGCAGACCCTGCTGATGACGCAAGTGCACGTGAGGTATTCCAGAATCTGTTCTTCTCAGACAAACGTTATGATTTGGGCGAGGTAGGCCGTTATCGTATAAATAAGAAACTTGGTTTGAACACAGACTCTGATGTGAGAGTGTTGACCAAAGACGATATAATTGAGATTATAAAATATCTCATTCAGTTGATTAACTCAAATGCAACGGTTGACGATATTGATCACTTGTCAAACCGTCGTGTACGTACCGTAGGTGAGCAGTTGAGCAATCAGTTCTCTATCGGTCTCGCACGTATGAGCCGTACTATCCGTGAGCGTATGAACGTTCGCGATAATGAGGTGTTCCAGGCAACGGATTTGATTAATGCGAAGACCATTTCGAGTGTTATAAATTCTTTCTTCGGTACTAATCCGCTTAGCCAGTTCATGGACCAGACCAACCCGTTGGCTGAGGTGACGCATAAGCGCCGTCTTTCGGCTCTCGGTCCTGGCGGTTTGTCTCGTGAGCGTGCCGGATTTGAGGTGCGTGATGTTCATTATACGCACTATGGACGTCTGTGTCCTATTGAGAGTCCTGAAGGTCCGAATATTGGTCTTATTTCTTCTCTTTGTGTTTATGCAAAGATAAATGACCTCGGATTTATAGTTACTCCTTATCGTAAGGCTTCTAATGCTAAGGTGGATATGCAGAATGAAGATGTTGTATATCTTACAGCTGAGGAAGAAGAGGATAAGATTATCGGACAGGGTAATGCTCCACTCAACGATGATGGAACATTTATCCGTGATTATGTAAAGTGTCGTCAGGATGCAGATTATCCGGTCGTATCTCCTGATCAGGTAGACCTTGTTGACGTGGCTCCGCAGCAGATTGCATCAGTATCTGCTGGTCTTATTCCGTTCTTGGAGCATGATGACGGACACCGTGCTCTTATGGGATGCAACATGATGCGCCAGGCTGTTCCATTGCTTCATAATGACGCTCCTATAGTAGGAACTGGTCTTGAGAAGAAAGTTTGTGAGGATTCACGAACAATGGTAACGGCTGAGGGCGACGGCGTTATAGAGTATGTTGATGCAACGACTATACGTATTCTTTATGACCGCACAGATGATGAGGAGTTCGTAAGTTTTGAACCGGCATTGAAGGAATATAGAATTTCTAAGTTCCGCCGTACCAATCAGAATATGGTTATCGACCTTCGTCCTATTTGTTCTAAGGGACAGCGTGTTAAGGCCGGTGATATTTTGACAGAAGGATATGCAACTGAGAACGGAGAGCTTGCTCTTGGACGTAACCTTCTCGTGGCTTATATGCCGTGGAAGGGCTACAACTACGAGGACGCTATCGTGCTTTCTGAGCGTATGGTACGTGATGATGTCCTTACCAGTGTACACGTAGACGAGTATTCTCTCGATGTACGTGAAACAAAGCGTGGCGTAGAGGAGTTCACAAGCGATATTCCTAATGTTAGTGAAGAGGCAACAAAAGACCTTGATGAGAATGGCGTTATTCGTGTTGGCGCACGTGTAGAACCAGGTGATATTCTTATCGGTAAGATTTCTCCTAAGGGCGAAAGCGACCCGTCACCGGAAGAGAAATTGCTTCGTGCAATCTTTGGTGATAAGGCCGGTGATGTGAAAGACTCTTCACTCAAGGCAAATCCGTCTCTTAGTGGTGTCGTTATAGACAAGAAACTCTTTACCCGTGCTATTAAGACTCGCGAGAGCAAGAAACATGATAAGGTCGTTCTTGCTAAAATTGACGAGGAATACGAAGCTAAGGTTGATGACCTGAAAGATATTCTTGTGGACAAGTTGCTTACCCTTACCGATGGAAAAGATTCGCAAGGAATAAAGGATTATTCTGGTGCGGAGATTATAACAAAGGGTAGTAAATTTACAGCTCCGATATTGAAGAACCTTGATTATCAGGGAATCGTATCTAATGATTGGACAGATGATGAGCATACTAATACGCTCATATCTATGCTTATCAAGAATTATATACGTAAGTACAAACTTATGGATGCGGAATTGAAGCGTCGTAAGTTTGCGATTACTATTGGAGATGAGTTACCGTCAGGTATCTTGCAGATGGCTAAGGTCTACGTGGCAAAGAAACGTAAGATTGGTGTTGGAGATAAACTTGCGGGACGCCACGGTAATAAAGGTATTGTATCGAAGATTGTTCGTATGGAAGATATGCCGTTCTTAGAGGATGGCCGTCCTGTAGATTTGGTATTGAATCCACTTGGTGTGCCTTCTCGTATGAACCTCGGTCAGATTTTCGAGGCTATTCTTGGTGCAGCTGGTAGAAAACTTGGTGTGAAGTTCGCCACTCCGATTTTTGATGGTGCTAAGCTTGATGACCTTTCTGAGTGGACTGATAAAGCGGGTCTTCCACATCTCTGTTCAACCCACCTTTATGATGGTGAGACAGGAGAGCGCTTCGACCAGCCAGCTACTGTGGGTGTAACATACTTCCTTAAGTTAGGCCACATGGTTGAGGATAAGATGCACGCCCGTTCTATCGGTCCTTACAGTCTTATCACTCAGCAGCCACTTGGAGGTAAAGCTCAGTTTGGTGGTCAGCGTTTTGGAGAGATGGAGGTTTGGGCTCTTGAAGCATTTGGTGCAAGCCATGTCTTACAAGAGATTCTTACCATAAAGTCTGATGATGTTGTTGGCAGAAGCAAGGCTTATGAGGCTATTGTTAAAGGCGAGCCGATGCCGACGCCGGGAATACCGGAATCTCTCAATGTGCTTCTGCACGAGCTTAGAGGTCTTGGCTTGAGTATCAAGCTCGACTAAAATTAATTAAGAATTGAGATTGACAGTTGAGAATTATGATATGTCCGGAAAGAAATAAGCAGGAACATAGAATAATCACAATTCAAGATTCTAAATTCTAAATTCTAAATTAAAGTAAAAGATTATGGCTTTTAAGAAAGATACAAAAGTAAAGAGTAATTTCACCAAGATTACCATCGGACTTGCTTCTCCGGAGGAAATCCTCGAAAATTCTTTCGGTGAGGTGACCAAGCCGGAAACAATTAACTATCGTACTTACAAACCGGAGCGTGATGGCTTGTTCTGTGAGCGTATTTTCGGTCCTACAAAAGATTATGAATGTGCTTGTGGAAAGTACAAGCGGATTCGTTATAAAGGTATCGTCTGTGACCGTTGTGGTGTCGAAGTAACTGAGAAGAAAGTACGTCGTGAGCGTAGTGGTCATATCGAGCTCGTTGTTCCGGTTGCACATATATGGTATTTCCGATCATTGCCAAATAAGATAGGCTATCTGCTCGGTATACCAACGAAACGCCTTGATGCTGTTATCTATTATGAAAAGTATATCGTTGTACAGCCTGGTGTTGTCGAAGGTATGCACGATGCAGAAGACAATGAGTTGAATGGTTCCCATAAACTCGACCTTCTTACGGAAGATGAGTACTTGGATATACTCGATAACAAATTGCCGGAAGGAAATGAATATCTTGATGATAGCGATCCACATAAGTTTATTGCCAAGATGGGTGCAGAGGCAGTGTATGATCTTCTGTTGGGGCTTGACCTTGACCGTCTTGCCGGTGAGCTTCGTGACCGTGCCACAACAGATTCCAGCCAGCAGCGAAAAACCGAAGCGTTGAAGCGTTTGCAGGTTGTTGAATCCTTCCGTTCTTCTAAAGAAATCAATCATCCGGAGTGGATGATAATGAAGATAATACCGGTTACTCCGCCAGAACTTCGTCCATTGGTACCGCTTGATGGTGGTCGTTTCGCAACTTCAGACCTTAATGACCTTTATCGTCGCGTGATTATACGTAACAATCGTCTTAAGAGACTTATGGAGATTAAGGCGCCAGAAGTAATTCTTCGCAATGAGAAACGTATGTTGCAGGAAGCTGTCGATTCTTTGTTCGACAACTCTCGCAAGTCTTCTGCTGTGAAGAGCGAGAGCAACCGTCCATTGAAATCCCTTTCCGATTCGTTGAAAGGTAAGCAAGGACGTTTCCGTCAGAACCTTCTTGGTAAGCGTGTTGACTATTCTGCACGTTCAGTTATCGTTGTAGGTCCTGAGTTGAAGATGGGCGAGTGCGGTCTTCCTAAGTTGATGGCAGCAGAGCTTTACAAGCCGTTTATTATTCGTAAACTTATCGAGCGCGGAATTGTAAAGACCGTTAAGAGCGCGAAGAAGATTGTCGACCGTCGTGAACCGGTAATTTGGGATATTCTTGAGAATGTGATGAAAGGTCACCCGGTACTTCTTAACCGTGCGCCAACTCTTCACCGTCTCGGTATTCAGGCATTCCAGCCGAAACTTATCGAGGGTAAGGCAATCCAGCTTCATCCGCTTGCTTGTACAGCGTTCAACGCCGACTTTGATGGTGACCAGATGGCTGTTCACCTCCCCTTGAGCAATGCCGCCGTACTCGAAGCTCAGATTTTGATGCTCCAGAGCCACAATATTCTTAACCCGGCAAATGGTGCTCCTATCACCGTGCCGTCTCAGGATATGGTACTCGGACTCTATTATATAACCAAGATTCGTCCGGGTGCTAAAGGCGAAGGACTTACTTTCTATGGTCCCGAAGAGGCAATTATCGCGAATAACGAAGGTAAATGTGATTTGCACGCACAGGTAAAGGTTGTCGTTAATGATCTCGTAGACGGCAAACTTCAAAAGCGTATGGTCGAGACTTCTGTAGGACGCGTTATTGTAAATGGCATTATTCCGGAAGAAGTAGGTTACTTCAATGATATTATTTCAAAGAAAACACTCCGTGGTATCATTGCCGATGTAATCAAGTCTGTCGGTATGGCACGTGCCTGCGAGTTCCTTGATGGTATCAAGAACCTCGGTTACCGTATGGCATACGTTGCCGGACTTTCATTCAACCTTGACGATATCATCATTCCGCCAGAGAAAGAAAGTATTGTTGAGCGCGGTAACAAGGAAGTCCGTGATATTACCGACAACTATAATATGGGATTCATCACCGATACCGAGCGCTACAATCAGGTTATTGATACATGGACTCACGTAAATAATGACCTCGGAAATATCCTCTTGAAGGAGATGACAGAGGCCGATCAGGGCTTTAACGCCGTATTCATGATGCTCGATTCCGGTGCCCGTGGTTCTAAAGACCAGATTAAGCAGCTTTCCGGTATGCGTGGTCTTATGGCCAAGCCGCAGAAAGCCGGAGCAGAAGGCGCGCAGATTATTGAGAACCCGATTCTTTCTAACTTCAAGGAAGGAATGTCGGTGCTTGAGTACTTCATCTCCTCTCACGGTGCTCGTAAGGGTCTTGCCGATACTGCTATGAAGACAGCCGATGCCGGTTACCTTACCCGTCGACTTGTTGACGTGTCTCACGATGTGATTATCACAGAAGAAGACTGCGGTACTTTGCGTGGACTTGTTTGCACAGCATTGAAAAATGGCGATGAGGTTATATCTTCTTTGTATGAGCGTATTCTCGGTCGTGTGTCTGTACACGATGTAATACATCCGACAACCGGCGACCTTATCGTTGCTGCCGGTGAGGAAATAACAGAGGCAAAGGCTAAGATTATCGAAGACTCACCTATAGAGAGCGTCGAGATTCGTTCCGTTCTCACCTGTGAGAGCAAGAAGGGAGTCTGCATGAAGTGTTACGGCCGCAACCTCGCAACATCACGAATGGTACAGCTTGGCGAGGCTGTCGGAGTCATCGCAGCACAGGCTATCGGTGAGCCGGGTACACAGTTGACCCTCCGTACATTCCATGCCGGTGGTGTGGCTGGTAATGCAGCAGCCAATGCAAGCATCGTTGCAAAGAATGATGCAAAGATAGAGTTCGACGAACTCCGTACCGTACCATACGTAGAGCGCCAGCCGGATGAGACAGAAATCAACTGTGAGATGGTTGTCAGCCGTCTTGCAGAGATTCGTTTTGTTGACCCGAATACCAATATCGTGCTTTCTACAATGAACGTTCCATACGGTAGTTCACTCTATTTCAAGCATGGCGATAAGGTGAAGAAGGGCGACCTCATTGCTAAATGGGATCCGTTCAATGCAGTTATCGTCAGTGAATATGCCGGTGTTGTACGCTTCCACGACGTTGTCGATGGTGTAACTTACCGTTCTGAGACTGATGATGCTACCGGACTTGAGGAGCGTATCATTACTGATTCTAAAGATAAGTCACGCGTTCCTACTTGCGACATCGTTCGTGAAGGTGCAAGAAAGAACCGTGAGACTGGTCGATATAATCCAGAAGACGTGCTCGGAACATACATCTTCCCTGTGGGAGGACACATTGAGCAGCGTATTCAGGACGGCGCTAAGATTGCTACCGGTACAACCCTTGTGAAGATTCCACGTGCTATGGGTGGTGCAGGAGATATTACCGGTGGTCTTCCACGTGTAACCGAGCTCTTCGAGGCACGTAATCCATCTAACCCAGCAGTCGTTTCTGAAATCGACGGTGAGGTAATGATGGGACGTGTTAAGCGTGGTAATCGTGAGATCATCGTAACTTCAAAGACTGGCGAGCAGCGCAAATACCTTGTATCGCTTTCTAAGCAGATTCTTGTTCAGGAACACGATGCCGTTCGCGCAGGTACACCGCTTTCTGATGGTGTCATCACTCCGGCCGACATTCTTGCTATTAAGGGTCCTACCGCAGTACAGGAGTATATTGTAAATGAGGTTCAGGACGTCTATCGTTTGCAGGGTGTGAAGATCAACGACAAGCACTTCGAGATTATCGTGCGCCAGATGATGCGTAAGGTTGTCATCAATGATCCGGGCGACACGACATTCCTGGAACAGGAAATCGTTGACAAGCTCGACTTCGCAGAGGAGAACGACCGCATCTGGGGTAAGAAAGTCATTACCGATCCGGGCGACTCAGAGACCTGTTATAAGGGCCAGATTATTTCAGCTCGCAAGTTGCGTGATGAGAACTCTACTTTAAAGCGTCGCGATATGAAACTCATACAGGTGCGTGATGCAGTTCCTGCAACATCTACACAGATACTTCAGGGTATCACCCGTGCAGCACTTCAGACCAAGAGCTTCATGTCAGCCGCATCATTCCAGGAGACAACAAAGGTGCTCAACGATGCTGCTATCCGTGGAAAGGTTGATCGTCTTGAGGGAATGAAGGAGAATGTGATTTGCGGACACCTCATTCCTGCCGGTACCGGACTTCGTAAGTGGGATAAGGTGATTGTCGGTTCACGCGATGAGTATGAGCGTATGCAGGCAAACAAGAAGAATGTTCTCGACTTCAGCGAGAAAGAAGTAAAGGAATAACCAAATACTTTCAAGCATTTAAAAAGACTGCAATCCGTAATGGGTTGCAGTTTTTTTTGTATATAGGCTGCCGCTATTTCTGAGCTGAGTCTTTATAAAAATCAGATATTTCATTTTTTAATGGAAAAAAAGTCATATCTTTGTGTTATGATAAAGAACTCAAGATACGACTATAAATTCACAGTTTTTCTGTTGGTTTCCGTTGCAATGGCGTGCCTGATAGGGTGTGACAAACCGTCGGACAAGCTCGATATGGCATACCGTATGATAAATGAGCGGCCAGATAGCGCGTATTCTGTTTTGCAGGATATAGATTATGACGACCTTACGGCAGATTCGCTAAAAGCAAAGTATATATTAACCAGGGCATGGGCAAATACCCGTGTGGGGCGTTCGCTCATCACCGACACTTTGTTGGATAAAGCAGCCACATACTTCATATCGGCTGGCGACACGGCAAACTGGGTGATTTCGTCCCAATTGCAGTCCGGACATGAATTTATGAAAGGCGATGCCGAAGCCGCACTACGAATCCTTGAGGATTTGATTCCACATATCAAGAATCCCAAACTGCATTGGGACACCTACCTACATTTGCTTGAATTGTCTATCAGTAGTCAGAAATATGAGCGTGCATACGGCTATGCCGACTGGCTGCTGAGGCATACCAACGTGCCAGAAGAGACACTGAAGTTTGCCACAGCCAAAAGTGTCGCCCTCTATCAGCAAGGTCGTTTCAAGCAGGCACTTGCCGATCTCGACAGTATCATAGTCACAGGAGTCGTGGAGAAAGTGTCTCCAAAGGTATCTGCAGATTTCTACTGCGACTATGCCGAGATACTCGATGGAGCCGGATATTCCTCACGTGCAGTCTCCGTTATCGACAGCTTAAATCGCAACGGAGTTCCGACAGACAACGTCGAGGATGTGTGCCGGAGGGTCTCTCTTGCCCTGTTCTATGCCAATTTGGGCAATACGGATAAGGCGAAGGAACAGCTTGGCAGTATAAACCACGAAGGTACGCAATCGGTATTCGAAGTCTACGCGTCCATTGCGATGCTGAAATCAGCGTTACAGTTCAAGGACACGGGGCATTTCCCTTCGGAACTGATGCACGAAGTCACAAAAACGATGCAGCACAGCTATCAGTTTGCCCAGTTCGACAGGCAGACAGCCCTGGAAACGGTGATAGAACTCAACGATGATAACTACGAGTTGAAGCTGCAACGGCAACGTCTTTGGCTGCTCATTTCCTGCATTTCCCTTTTGCTGCTTGCCGGCGGTGTGGCTGTGTACCTGTTGCTTAGTCGCCGAAGACAGCGGTTGATAGATGCCGAGGAGCGTGCCGAGACACTGGAGCGGATGCTGAAAGACTATGAGAAAGACACCGACGAAAAAGACAGTCCGTCCGATAGCGAGAAGCTGAAAGCCTCCCTGCTCCGTCAGCTTGGCATATTCAAGACCTTCGCCAGCACGCCGAACCCACAGAGCCGCGATGCTCTAAGAAAGATATCCGCCATAGGCAAGGGCGACACCACGATAGAGTCTCTGGTAGACTGGCAGGATTTCTATTCTATGATAGACAATCTGTTTGACGGTTTCCACACAAAACTCGTCACAAACTATCCAAATATGTTCAATGACAAAGAGCAACAGATAATCGTGTTGCTTAAATCCGGGTTCTCCACAAAGGAGATTAGTGTCCTCACCGAGCAGTCGTCAGCTACGATATACACACGCAAATCGGTCATCAGAAAGAAGCTCGCGACACCCGAAGACGGCGATTTCACAGCCCAGTTGGACGCTCAATTCGGCACTTCCTGAATCCATTTAGATTTGCAAAAGCCCCATTTAGACTTTTAATACGTTCTGCCCCTGACAGTCAGAGAGTTACGCTCTGGCTGTTTAGACTTTTTATCTGCTCGTTTAGTAGGCAAAAAGCACCTTTTCGTACTAACTTTGCAATGCCGGAACAACCATATTCCGCATCAGAGTTATACATTGATTTTAAGAGAAATAATTATGACAGAACGTATGAAAACTATTACAGTTATCTTGCTCGCCATCGCAGCGGTCTTACCGGCGACGGCACAAAAAGGTACCGTCCCAGTAGACAGCGTAACCTACACACTCGGCGAAGTGGTGGTGAAAGCCAACCCGCGCGTGACCTCCCTTAAAGGCGATGCCATGCTGACCCGCGTTACCGGCACCCAGCTTGAACACGCAGGCACAGCCAACGATGTGCTGACACAGGTGCCTATGGTACTCGGTTCCGACGGCAACTTCGAGGTCTTTGGAAAGGGAAGTCCTGCTATATATGTCAACGGAAGGCTGTTGCAGGATGTGTCGGAACTGGCGCAAATCAGTTCCGCTAATATTAAGACCGTTGAAGTGCAGACCAATCCTGGCGCAAAATACAGCGCAACGGTAAAGTCTGTGATAAACATCACCCTGAAAGCACCGCAAGGTGACGGGTTAAGCGGACTTGTCCGTGTGCAGGGGGCGGTGCAGAAATACTTCCGGACTATGGATCAACTGAATCTGAAATACCGCACCGGCGGACTCGAAGTGTTCGGAAACTTCGGTTATATGGGCGGCAGACACGAGGATGCAAGCACCATCGATATGCAGACCCGGGCCTCCGTTCTTTGGAATCAGATAATGGACCAGAACGGAAAAGCAAAGATTCAGGACTTTTATGCCAAAGCGGGCTTCTCCTATCTGTTCAATTCCAGCCACTCCATTGGCGCGTACTATACAAACGGATTCAAGAAAACCGATGCCCGTAACTACGGATTCAGCAGAATACTTGCCGGCGGGAAGCTCTACGACGAACTGTCCGTAGACATACATCAGAAGGGCAATGTGACGCCGAAACACCATGCCAATATGTATTATAACGGCACCATCGGAAAACTTGACATAGATTTCAACATGGACTATATGTGGCAGAAGGATAACTCCGACCAACTGAATGACGAGGCAAGCGGTAACTTTGATGATGCGCGTGTGGCTTCCTCCACCCAGAACCACAGCCGGTTGTTTGCCGAAAAGCTCGTGTTCAGCTATCCTGTATGGAAGGGCAGCGTAGAGTTTGGCAATGAATACACATCGTCGCGGTTTGACACAGACTATACAACAAACGCCTCCCTGCTTACTGGTGCCGACTCGCGTGTCGATGAGAGCAATATTGCCGAGTTCGTGCAGCTCGCCCAACGCTTCGGTATATGGAATGTCGGAGTCGGTCTGCGCTATGAGCACGTCGCCTTCAAGTATTTCGAGAACGGGCAGAAACGAGACGACATGAGCCGCAGCTATAACAATCTGTTCCCCTCGCTTTCCCTATCCGCCGTGATAAAGAAGGTGCAACTGGCTCTTAGCTACACGCACAAGACTCAGCGACCGAGCTACAATTCCCTCGACGGAACAATTGACTATATCAACCGTTTTACCTTTGAGGGAGGCAATCCATATCTGAAGCCGGAGAAAATACACAACGTACAGTTGTCGGCTGCATGGAGTCATTTCTTCACTCAGATATCCTACAGCTATAAGAAAGACCCGATTCTCAATACCACTATACCATACGGCGATGACGGCGAGGTGGTGCTTCTCGTGAAAGACAACTTCCCAAAGATGCAGCAACTCGTGGCTTTCTTGGGAGGACAGTTCCGGTTTGGCATCTGGCAGCCCAAGGTCAACGTGGGCATAATAAAGCAATGGCTGACCATCGACTATAACGGCGGGCGAAAGAGCCTTGACAATCCGATAGGACTCGTGCAGTTACAGAACGCCATTCATCTGCCCTATGACATCTGGCTGAACGTAGATATGCAGTGGATGAGTGCCGGAAATAGTGATAATGCCAAGGTGACATCGTCGTCATACCTAAACGCCAAGCTCTACAAGGCGTTCTTGAAGAACCGTTTCAGCATTACCCTCGAAGCCAATGACATATTCAATAAGAACATGAAGGACTTCACTTTCTACAACAAGGATGTTACTATTTTCAAGTCGAACCATGTCACCAGCCGTGCGTTCCTGCTGACCCTGCAATATAATTTCAACACTACGCGCGACCGATATAAGGGAAAAGGAGCCGGACAGAACGAGCTTAACCGCTTCTGAAATCTTTTCGCTTTTGTTACAAAGGCTCTGTAATCGCATTACAAGTGCTTTGTAATCAATCAGCCTGTATCTTCCGTATAGCAAATTTACGTTAAACACGGTTAAATAATGCGCCCGTTTTATTCCCAGACAGGAAGAAATGTATATATTTGCGATATCATATTGATATCAAATAATTAATAGTTACATAGTATGGAGAATAAAGAATTTAAGTATGCAGGCAAGACTTTGAATGGCATTGAGATGTTGATAGTCTCGCTGCTTGGAATTTTGGGCGGTGTAGGAGTTTTTGTTTGGGGATGTGTTGCAGTGGAAGATAATACATTCTTAGGCGTTTCCCTGATAGCTCTCGGTCTGATAATATTTGTATTGGGCATTATCAGTTGTTGCGGTCTGATGCTTGTAGAGCCGGGACAGGCACGTGTGCTGCTCTTCTTCGGAAAGTATAGAGGTACATTCACCGAGTCGGGCTACTATTGGATAAACCCGTTCATGACGGCGAAGAAACTCTCGCTGCGTGTCAGAAACCTTGATGCCGAGCCTATCAAGGTGAACGACAAGACCGGAAACCCGATAATGATTGGCCTTGTGTTAGTGTGGAAACTGAAGGACACCTACAAGGCAATCTTCGACATCGACACGCAGACAATGGCCGAAGGACAGAGCGGACAGAATGTCGTAACATCGGCGGCTCAGATAATGAACACGTTAGGCCGCTTCGTGAGCATTCAGGCAGACGCCGCTCTGCGTCAGGTTGCGGGCGAGTATGCCTACGATGTAGAGGACAACAATTCAAGCGAGATTACCCTGCGCGATGGTAGCGACGAGATAAATAAGGTGCTTGAGGAACGCATCGACGAGCGTTTGGCTATGGCTGGTATCGAAGTTGTCGAGGCACGTATCAACTATTTGGCATACGCTCCTGAGATTGCCGCTGTGATGCTGCGTCGTCAGCAGGCTTCAGCCATTATCTCTGCCCGCGAAAAGATTGTCGAGGGTGCCGTTTCGATGGTAAAGATGGCACTGCAAAAACTCAGTGATGAGGATGTGGTGGAGCTTGACGAGGAGAAGAAGGCCGCAATGGTTAGCAACCTCCTTGTAGTGCTTTGTGGTGACGATTCGGCCCAGCCGGTTGTCAATGCCGGGACTTTGAACCATTAATATATGATATTAAGACCGGTGTTATTTATCCCAAGAGTTTTCTGCACCATAATATTTAACCATTAAGCTATGGCGAAGAAGGAGACAACGAACAAGAGTTTCATCTTGCGTATTGATTCGGATACGATGAATGCCATTGAGGCCTGGGCTGCGGACGAGTTCCGCTCCACCAACGGACAGCTTCAATGGATTATCGCTGAGGCGTTGCGCAAGGCAGGACGTTTGCCTAAGAAGCGCAAGCCTCCTAAGTCTGACGATGAGGCCATGGCTCACCCGATAAACTCAGGGGAAGTCTTTTATTAGATATTATGTCGCACCTTTGCACACACTTTACGTCATGCTCAGAGTATTTAAGGCTGGATTACTCCAGTACTGAAGCCAAAATACTTGAGTAATCAGGCCGGAATTACTTGAGTACTGCGCCCAAATTACTCGAGTATCGCGCCATAGTACTATGCATTCGACCGAAATAGGTTGCCCCTGTATTTATCGGATGAATCCTAAAGCCCAGACGACCAGACGCCCAGACGAGAGTCGGCAGCGGCGATTTTTTACGTAAATGTTTGGCAGCTTGATTTTTTATGCTTATTTTTGTAATCAAACAAATTATCTTAATAATGGTTTATATGAACGGAACTTATGACAGCTATGTTCTTGCCCGTTGTGGAATGAAACCTGCAACGTGTGTGCTTGGGTATGCCGTTCTACCCCCCCTAATGGTTTTCGCATAAGCAAAAGGCTGTATGATTGTTACATAGTGTATGTCGGATGGATGTTCAAGCCGTCCGGCAGGGGCTTTTGTGTCCTGCCATCCACAAAATCCGGTCCGTCCAAATCCTGTTTGCTGCCATTCTTTATTTCCTACGCAGTCAGATCTCTACTAAACTTCTTCTTTGCTATCTGGCAGCGCAGATGTCAAAGGAAATTCTCATGAACTGAACTAAAACACAATATTTAATAACAAAATCAAGATTATGAAAAAAATTAGTATTAACAAACTCTTAAAGTGCATAGGCATTCTATGCGGAACAGTTATTCTGTTGGGGCTGAACTCATGCACCACAGAAGAGGACGAGTTGGATGATAGCGGCCATCGTGCGTTCAGCAAAGCATTCGACTTTAGTGTAACCCGCGTTGAGCGTGTAGGCTCTGTGCTCATCATGGATTTCACCATCAGGAACAAGAGCGGAAAGGACATTCAAAACTTTAATATCGATCCCGGTGATGCAGAAGACAGTCAGGGACAGACAAACTCCCATGTGGATGTCCGTTTTGGAAACGGTGAGTACAGCTACAGCCGTGAGGTTACATTTGCCAAGGGCGGGACTTTGTCAGGAAGTTTTAGGATAAGATATTTCGATGATTCCAATTCTGCACGAACTGTGGATATCGGTTTCAGGTGCAGGGCGGATGAAGCGAACATAGATCCTAATGAATATGTTACAACGGGTGCCCGAAGTATCACAGACAATCGTGTCCTCAGCAACGGCATTCAGACCAACGACTTGAATCTGAACTACGAACTTGTGAAGACCAGGCAGAACGGTACAGACGTATATGTTACGTTCCGTCTCACAAACAATACAGGTGTCGTATTGAGGAATTTTGCTCTTGATCCCGCCGAAGCGCGCGACCAAAACGGCACGACGCTCTCGCATACGTATATCATAGCCGGCGACGGAAATGATTATTCGTATAATGCCATAACCGATATTGATAATGGCGCATCCCAGACTTACACCGTAAAGATTTTCTATGTTAACGCATCGGTATCGAAAATATCATTGAACATTGGCGTAACGTCTCCGTCATACGTGATTGCCGACGATATGGTGAGAATCCTAACTGTTCCCGTTCCTTATCAGAATGGGAGCATTGAAGACCCGGATACACCACCCACACCGGAAGCGAAACTGCTGAAGGGCATAGGTAATAAAGTCGCGTTTAAGTATGACAGCGAAGATCGGTTGGCTCGTTTGGGCTACAACGGCAATGACAACAACGTGATTTTCAGTTATAATCCGTTCTCAATAGCATTTGGTCAAAGTTCCTCGACAGCCTCAGACTTCGTCTATGGCAGCAATGGATATGTTACAGGCTTCAAGGGAAAATCTTCTACGAGTACTTATGAGCAGACTGTGAAGTATGACAGCGATGGTCATATCATTGCTTTCTCGCAGGAATGGTATTCCAATGGTGTGCATAGCAGTACCGTTGAAGTGGTGATAAAATGGACTAACGGCAACATCGCCAACTATGAGTCGGTCGTTTATCGTCCGGACGGGACAGTCTATTCGCAGGAGATTGGCATCCCTATGTATGGCGGTATCGAGAACAAGGCTAATCAGATAAGCCTCAGTCAGGTCTTTTTGGTTGGCGACCTTATCTATTATGAGGCCACAGGAGTGTTCGGCAAGAACTGTTCAAGACTTCTTCCCGATGCTATCACCGTGACGAAATATAAGAACGGAGCCGTGGAAAGCACCGAGACGACAACCTATTTGTATGAGTTTAATGCAGACGGAACAATCGCAAAGGAAACAGAAGACGGCACATCTTATATATATAGTTACTATTGATTCCTTTTGCAAGAGGAATGCTATAATTGTTTAAATGCAAAAACAAAATAATCAAAGGGGCTAATACCTCGTGAGAAGTGTCAGCCCTGATTCGTATTTGTTCACAAAAGTCTTACCGTACAGCAATATAAAAACGGCTTCTATGGAGTGATTTCCGATAGAAGCCGTTTGTTGTTACGCTTGATATGCGTCTTATTCCTTTGTGGCGATAGCCTGCTTGATGAGAATCTCAAGCTCTTCGCACAACTCGGGATTGTCTTTGAGCAATGCCTTTGTGGCATCTCGCCCCTGAGCCAGACGCGAATTCTTGTAAGAGAACCATGAGCCGCTTTTCTGGATAATGCCGTATTCTACACCGAGGTCTAACAGCTCGCCTATCTTTGAGATGCCTTCACCGAATGTAATCTCGAACTCGGCCTTGCGGAATGGCGGAGCAACCTTGTTCTTCACGATTTTTACGCGCACTTGGTTACCAATAACTTGGTCGCCGTCCTTGATGGATGTTACGCGGCGGATGTCAAGGCGCACGCTGCTGTAGAACTTCAACGCGTTACCGCCCGTTGTCGTTTCTGGGTTGCCGAACATCACACCGATTTTCTCGCGCAACTGGTTGATGAAGATACACGTGGTGTTTGTCTTGCTCACCGTTGATGTCAGCTTGCGCAGGGCCTGACTCATGAGGCGAGCCTGCAGTCCCACGGCGTTGTCACCCATGTCGCCTTCAATCTCCTTCTTCGGCGTAAGGGCTGCCACAGAGTCGATGACGATAATGTCGATAGCGCTCGAACGAATCAGTTGGTCGGCAATTTCAAGAGCCTGCTCACCGTTGTCAGGCTGCGAAATCCACAGATTGTCAACGTCTACGCCGAGCTTTGCTGCATAAAAACGGTCGAAAGCGTGTTCCGCGTCGATAAACGCTGCGATGCCGCCAGCCTTCTGAGCTTCGGCAATAGCGTGTATGGCGAGCGTTGTCTTACCCGAGCTTTCCGGGCCGTAAATCTCTATTATTCGTCCGCGCGGGTAGCCGCCTACGCCTAATGCAACGTCCAATCCGATGCTGCCCGTAGGTATCACCTCGATGTTCTCTATCTGTTCTTCGCCGAGTTTCATTATCGAGCCTTTGCCGAAGTCCTTTTCTATCTTTGCCATTGCGGCCTGCAAGGCTTTCAGTTTGCCTTCCTGCGGGCTCAATGCCTCTTCTTCTTTCTTTGCCATTGTTTGTCTGTTTTAGAGGTAAGAGGTAAGGGGTGAGAGGTACGAGAATGCCTTAGCTCCTTGTTTTAATCCTCTTGGTTCCGTTTCTTACCGTTGTTTATATATTCTTTTTTTGTTATTATCTTTTTTTGCTTGTTTGGTAATTGGTAGGCCCTTAAAGACTATGGTGATCTCTTACCTCTCACTCCTTACCTCTTACCTCTTAAAATTACACTTCCAAGTTCCCGCCGAACTCCTCATGCCACGGCAGGCCCTGGATGTTGAGCTGTTCCATGAACGGATCCGGGTCGAAGTCCTCGACATTCCACACTCCGGGCTTGCGCCACAGACCTTTGAAGAACATCATCGCGCCTATCATGGCCGGCACACCCGTGGTGTAGCTCACGCCCTGCATACCCGTCTCGTTGTAAGCGTCCTGATGCTTGCAGTTGTTATATACGTAGTAAGTCTGCTCCTTGCCGTCTTTCACGCCTCTGATGCGGCAGGCGCCCAGCCGATGCTCGTCTCGCCGTCGTAGTTCTCGCCGAGGTCCTGCGGATTCGGCAGCACAGCCTTGAGGAATTGCAGCGGAACGATTTTCACTTTCGCAGTCTTTCCACTGCCATCTGCCAGCGGAGCCTCGTATTCCATCTCGTCGATGCGCGACATTCCGATGTTCTGTATCACGTCCAGGTAGGTCAGATACTGTTGTCCGAAGGTCATCCAGAAGCGAGCCTGCTTTATTGTCGGATAATTCTTCACAAGACTCTCCAGCTCCTCGTGGTGCATCAGATAGCTTTCGCGCGGGCCGATGTTAGGGTAGGTGAGAGCCTTGTGAACCTCTAACGGCTCAGTCTCTATCCATTCGCCGTCCTTGTAGTAAAGACCTTTCTGCGTAATCTCGCGAATGTTGATTTCCGGGTTGAAGTTTGTTGCGAACGCCTTGTGATGGTTTCCCGCGTTGCAGTCAACTATGTCAAGATAATGAATCTCGTCGAAATGATGCTTGGCAGCGTATGCCGTGTATATGCCCGACACACCCGGGTCGAAGCCGCAACCGAGAATGGCCGTCAGTCCGGCCTGCTCAAAGCGGTCCTTGTAAGCCCACTGCCAACTGTATTCAAAGTGCGCCTCGTCCTTCGGCTCATAGTTTGCCGTATCGAGATAGTTCACTCCGCACGCCAGACAAGCATCCATTATCGTCAGGTCCTGATAGGGCAGGGCGAGGTTAACCACCAGTTCCGGCTTGAAGTCGTTGAACAGAGCCTTCAACTGCTCCACATCGTCGGCATCTACCTGCGCCGTCTTGATGTCCATGTCAATACCCGAAGCGTGTATCGCCTCTACTATCTTGTCGCATTTTTCCTTTCTGCGACTTGCAATCATGAATTCACCGAATACGTCGGCGTTCTGCGCAATCTTGAATGCGGCAACCGTGGCCACGCCACCTGCGCCAATCATTAAAATCTTTCCCATATTTCGTTTTATTTGTTTGTTTCTCGTTTCTTATCGGGCGTTACGGGGAGTTATAGGAAAGGACTCGAAGAGAATAAGACTTTTCTCCATCCTCAATCCGTCATCCTCACTCCTCCATCCTCACACCATTTGCATCTCCTCCCCGTGGGGAGGTCGGGTGGGGCTTTCTATCTAATCTCTTCAGCCCTTATTCCCAACGCACTCATCAGCGAATAGCCCAGAATCTCCTGCCGGAAGTTGCCTCCCTGCATCGGCTGCATGGCAAATACCGTGATTCGTTTGTTCTCGTCGTCCACCTTGCGCAACTCGTTTCTCACACTGTCGTAGTCGCGCTCAGCGTTCGGTATCACCATTATGCGTTTCACGTCTTTCTGCGCACCCACCATGCTCAGCACGTCGAGGAAGAAATCCGTACCGCTCACCATGTCTTCCACAGGCAGCGAACTGACAATGAACTCCCCCAGGTTGTCCTTGAATGCCTTACCGTTCAGCTCCACCTCATAGTCAGACGGATTGAAGTTATCCATCTTCCGGTTGCTCTTCTCATGCACCAGCACCACCTGTGTCTCATGTTCCCCCTCGCGCAATCCGCCGTCAAGAGCCACGCAGTCAATCCACCTCGCCATATCTGCCGGCGGTATTCTCCTGCCAATCATGCGTTCAAAGTTCACAATCAGGCCGAACGCCACCTTGTCGATATAGTCGGCATCGGCAATAATGACGTTCTCGCTCCATTTCACGTTTTGCATATTTACGTTTTCCATACGTGCAAATTTATATCTTTTTTTTCTATTATAAGACGGGTCCGCAAAGAAAATTGAGGACAATTTTATATAGCCTTATTATCCCGCATCAGCCAATCACGTATGTGTAGGCATTTTATTCCCTGATAGTCATTGTTCGCAGCCATTGAGTCCATACAAATAACCACCTTCGGATAGTCGTCTTTTATCATGCGGAGATTACTGAATTCACGGTCTATCGTTTCCTGCGTAGTCAGAAGATAGCATACCTGTACGTATATCCGCCTGCCTTCTTTCTCGGCAACGAAGTCAATTTCTCCGTTCCTCAACTGCCCCACGGTTACGTTATATCCGTTGTTCCGCAAGTGAAGATAAACGACATTCTCGAGCAGTTTCTCTATGTCGTTGCGGAGGTTTATGCCCACAAGAGCGTTTCTCAGCCCGATATCTTCGAAGTAGTATTTCTCGTTGGTCTCGAATAGTCTCTTGCCATGAATGTCGAATCTGTTGGCGCGGTTTATTATATACGCGTTACAAAGAAATTCAAGATAATTGGATGTCAGGGTGGGAGATATGGTTATTTGTTGCGAACGCATGAATTTACTGATACTGTTGGCTGATATGTTCTTGCCGATATTGTCGCTTATAAACTTCACCAAGTCTGTCAGAAATCTTACGTTGCGTATGTTTTCTCGGCTGATTACGTCCTTCATGACCACCGTATTATATATGTCACCAAGATATGACAATACCATCTGACGGTTGTCAAGCCCGATGTGAGCCAACTGCGGCAGACCGCCAAACGACAGATATTTCAGTAAAGCGTCGTCATTGTCGGATAGATTATGGAATGTCAGGAACTCAGAATAGTCAAGACTCTGTATGTGCAGTTCTATGTAACGTCCCGAAAGATACGTCGCAAGTTCTCCAGACAGCATCTTCGCATTGCTTCCTGTGATGATGATGTCACATAAATTCTTTGCTTGGAAATCGCGCAATGAGTTCTCAAAGCCCTCGATGTCCTGCACCTCGTCAATCAGCAGATAATTGTTTTTGCCGTTGTCCAGATTTTTATACACGTATTCACTGAGTTGCAAATCATTGTTTATGGCTCTGAACTCGGAAAACTCCTTGTTGATAGATATGACGTTTGCTTTTCCGTCGTTCTGCTTTATACGCTTCTCCACGCACTGCAAAATACAGCTTTTACCAACGCGTCGTTGTCCGGTCAGTACAATTATCAGTCCTTTGCCTATATAGTCAAGGACTATGTTGGTGTATTTGTTGCGGTCTATCAGTATCATTTTTATCTCCGTTTGCTTGCAAAGATATGATATGTTTTTCACTTATACAAGAAAAATACGACAAAAATGTGGAGTTTTTCATGTATAAGTGAAAAATTTCACGCGCGTTATAGTCCTCCGATAAATGTTATTTTGTTCTTATATGACAACGGAATATCGTGCGAAAGCGTTTCGGACGGATTACGTTCGGGGCTTCTTTGCAACCTGCTTGTGGCTCGGCTGTGGCGCAATCACATTTCAAAGCGTCATGACCCGGCTACGCCTCGCTGGCTTCCGGGCCGTTCGGGTCGATATAATGCCCGTCTTTCTTGGTCGGTTCCACGTGTATCCCCACGTGAGTGTCCTCGCCGAATCTCCCCTTTATCGCCTCCTCGATGTGCGATGCGTGTACGTGTGCATCATATAGCGACATCTTGCCGTTCATCCTCACGTGCATCTCAATGGCGTATCGGTTGCCTATGCGCCGTGTGCGTAGGTTGTGCATACCGCTTACCTCCGGCTCCTCCTGCACCAGCTTGGCTATCTGATTCTCTATTTCCTCGGGCAGCGAACTTTCCGTCAGTTCAGCGATGCACGGCCGCAGCAAGTTCACCGACACCTTGATGATAAACAGACTCACAATAATCGCCGACAGTGGGTCGAGTATGCGCCACTTCTCACCGAGGAAAATTGCGCCCCCGATGCCCAGTGCCGTTGTTACGGATGACAGAGCGTCGCTGCGATGGTGCCATGCGTTGGCTATCACTATTTGCGAGTCGGCCTTCTTTCCCACATATAGTGTTATGTGGAATATCAGTTCTTTCAATGTTACCGACAGAAGAGCCATCCACAGGGCGATGATTCCCGGCTCCTCGATGTCGCCTCCGTGCAGCACATCCCACACCGTGACCACGCCCGACCAGCATATCCCCGTGCCCACAATCAGCAGACCCGTTCCTATGATAGCGGTCGCGATAGTCTCGTATTTCTCGTGTCCGTAGTCATGTCCCTTGTCGCTCGGCTTGTTGGCCAAGTGTACGCATACCAGTACCACGGCATCGGTTATGAAGTCGGATAGTGAGTGTACCGCGTCGGCAATCATGGCGGCACTGTGTCCCATGAAGCCGGCAATAAACTTGAATGTCACCAACAGGAAGTTTGTGAAGCTCCCCACCAGCGTAATGCGGTAAATCGACCGTGTGCGTTTCCTGTCTTGCATAATATCTTATTCTTTATATAAAGCAATGCAAAGTTAGTAATTTTGCGTGATTTTGATTACAGGAACCTTGTAATTTTGTTACAAGGCTGTTGTAATCGCATTACAAAGCCTCTGTAATCGCGTTACAAGGCCTCTGTAATCGCGTTACCGGACTATGGTAATGTCGTTACCAAGCCTCGGTAATAAAACAACAATGTCTGAGTGAACTTTGCAACCTGGTTGCATCCGACTTATTGTACCTTTGCACCAACGAAATAACTTAATACAAAAAGACAATGAATAAGACATTTAAGATTGAGGTTGATTGTGCCAACTGCGCCAATCTCGTGGAAGATGCTGCCAAAAAAGTGGCCGGAGTGAAAGATTTGACAATCTCTTTTATGACACAGAAGATGAAGGTCGCATTTGAAGAAGGCGCCAATCCCGAAACCGTTATGGCAGAAGTGCTGAAGGTCGCAAGGAAGGTGGAGCCCGATTTTGAGATTCTATAAACAGAAAACTAAAAACCGGCAAACAGCCATTAATCCATACGGACAATGAACAGAAAACAACGCAATATGCTCACAAGAATCATCATCGCTCTAGTGATGACTGTCGGGCTGCAATTTATTGATGTAACAGGGTGGGCAAGGCTTGTCCTGTACCTTTCAGTTTATCTCATTATCGGTTACGACATACTGAAAAAGGCTTGGCTCGGGATTGTCAACGGCAGGGTGTTCGACGAGAATTTCCTTATGGCTGTGGCTACTGTCGGCGCTTTCTCGCTTGCTCTCTATGAAAGAAGCGGTGATTATCTTGAGGCCATTGCCGTGATGCTTTTCTATCAGATAGGCGAGTTCTTCCAGAGCTACGCTGTAGGCAAGAGCCGTCGCAGCATTGCCGCACTGATGGATATCCGTCCCGATTATGCCAATATCGAGGAAGACGGAAAGATTGTCAGGGTAGACCCGGATGATGTCGAGATAGGTCAGACGATACTTGTGCAGCCGGGAGAGCGCGTACCCATCGACGGCGTGATTATCTCGGGAGAGTCGTCACTCAATACCTCGGCTCTTACGGGAGAGTCGCTTCCGCGCGAGGTGGGCCGTGGCGACGAGATTATCAGCGGCAGTATAAATATGTCAGGCGTGTTGCAGGTGCGTACAACCAAAGAATTTGGCGACTCTACGGTGTCAAAGATATTGGAACTTGTGGAGGATTCCGCATCGAGAAAGTCGAAATCAGAGGATTTCATTGCCAAGTTTGCCCGTGTATATACCCCCGCCGTATGTTATGGAGCACTGGCCCTTGCCCTCCTGCCACCCTTGTTCCTTATGCTGTTCTGTGGCGCTTCGCTTGGTTTCGCGACGTTCGAGACATGGATCTACCGCGCCCTCGTATTCCTCGTAATCAGTTGCCCGTGTGCTTTGGTCGTCAGTATTCCGCTGTCGTTCTTCGCAGGAATCGGAGGTGCAAGCCGTGAAGGAATATTGGTGAAAGGTGCCAACATACTCGAAACGCTGTCGAAGGTCAGGACCGTTGTGTTCGACAAGACCGGAACACTGACGAAAGGCGTGTTTGAGGTAAACGCATTTCATGACCACGGCGACATTGATATTGATGTTGAGGCTGAGAAAGCGCAGTTGCTCGAATATGCCGCTATCGTGGAATCGTCGTCTTCGCATCCTATCGCCAAATCGTTGCAGCAGGCATACGGCAAGGCGATTGACCGCAGTCGCATAAGCGATGTCAGGGAAATAAGCGGCAAAGGTATATCTGCCACGATTGACGGAGTCGTGGTGGCGGTGGGAAATGAGAGGCTTATGGCGGAGATGAACCTCACTCCATGCCATTGCAAGACAGCCGGAACGATTGTCCATGTGACTGTCGGCGGCAGATATGCCGGACATATCGTCTTGGGTGATGTGGTGAAGCCTACTTCCAAAGACGCTGTTACCGACCTCCGTAAGTCGGGCGTGACGCAAACCGTAATGCTTACGGGAGATGCAAGGCCGGTGGCTGAGCAGATTGCGGGAGGTCTCGGCATTGACAGGGTGCATAGCGAGCTGCTTCCTGCTGATAAAGTGTCGCAGATGGAAAAGATTCTCGAATCTTCACAGGCTGATGCGAAAGTGGCGTTTGTCGGCGACGGTATTAACGATGCCCCCGTGCTGTCGCGCGCCGACATAGGCATTGCGATGGGTGCTATGGGAAGCGATGCGGCCATCGAAGCGGCTGATGTTGTACTCATGGACGACGACCCGATGAAGATAGGCAAGGCCATACGCATATCACGCAGATGCCTCGCTATAGTCAGGGAGAATATTGTCATGGCTTTGGGAGTAAAAGGCGCGTGTCTCCTTCTCGGCATATTTGGCATCGTAAATATGTGGCTTGCGATATTTGCCGACGTGGGTGTGATGATTCTCGCGGTTCTGAATGCCATTCGTGCCATGTATGTGCGTAAGATATAAAAAAGAGGAGAGGGGGGCTTTGCAGAAATGCTCCATTCGTTTGTAAAATTGCTTCACTTTTGCATTTCGTTGAGATTGATTTTTATACTTGATGGATATTTTTTTCCACTTTCACGGAAAAGTATTATCTTTGCATAAGATAATCTGCACTCGACAAATTAAGAATACATTCTTTTTGCGCTCGTTTGCATTATCTTTGCATAACGGATAAAGTCTTGTTACAGCAGCTTGATTTTTCAGCCGAAATATTAACGATACTAACAATTTACGAAACAATTTTATAAATGGAAAGAACTTGGAGATGGTTTGGCAAGAACGATAAGATTACGCTTGCCATGCTAAAGGAAATTGGTGTGGAGGGCATCGTTACGGCTCTGCATGACGTGCCACTCGGTGAGGTGTGGACGCGTGAGAAGATTCGCGACTTGCGCGAGTATATCGAAAGCTATGGAATGCGCTGGAGCGTGGTGGAGAGCCTGCCCGTGACCGAGACTATAAAGTATGGCGGCCCGGACCGCGACGAGCAGATTGAGATTTACAAGGAGAGCCTGCGCAACCTTGCTGCCGAGGGCATACATACCGTGTGCTATAACTTCATGCCGGTGCTCGACTGGGCACGTACCGACCTCGACCATGAGAACCCGAACGGCGCGACAAATCTCTATTTCTCGTTTGCCGAGTTTGCTTATTTCGACATTCATATCCTGAAGCGCGAGGGCGCGGAAAAGGACTGGGCGGAGTTCAAGATTGACGGCGTGGAGCGCGATATCCTTGCCGAGGTGGAGGAGATTAAGAGCCGCATGACTCCCGAGGACGACCACAAACTTGTTGAGAACATCATCGTGAAGACGCAGGGCTTCGTAAGCGGAAACATAAAGGAAGACGATGAGCACCCTGTGGAGCTGTTCCGCCAGTTGCTCGCGCTCTACAAGGGCATCGACAAGGAGCAGTTGCGCGAGAATATGCGCTACTTCCTCTCGGCCATCATGCCTGTGTGCGACGAGTGCGATATGTATATGTGCGTGCATCCGGACGATCCGCCATATCCGATTCTCGGTTTGCCGCGCATCGTAAACTGCGATGAGGACATCAACTGGTTCCTCAATGCGGTGGATAATCCGCACAACGGACTCACGTTCTGTGCCGGGTCGCTGTCGGCCGGAGCGCATA
>ENA-ORRE01000404-ORRE01000404.1-human-gut-metagenome-genome-assembly--contig:-NODE-404-length-33817-cov-8.680528_pt1 | contig 33817 bp, 20 predicted proteins | sample MGYA00242171_ERZ509126 | MGnify/ENA primary metagenome ERZ509126 (study PRJEB26280, sample SAMEA2338648) | human gut metagenome | biome: human gut; feature: human-associated habitat; material: faeces... | reverse complement strand
CAACTCTACGACACCCTGTATAAAAAAGAGACCAACCCTTTTGGGTCAGCCTCTTGTCCCGGGAAATGTCGTGATTGCCGCGTTTGCCGAAGAAGGCGTTACCTATGACAGCATTATTGCGGATGAGAACAAGAATATCACCAATGCGACACTTCTCTGGAGCTGGAATGTCTGGGTGACAGATGGTTATGACCCTTCTGCTACTGCTATTAATGCTGACGGAAAGGAGTTTATGGACCGTAACCTCGGTGCTGCCATCTCAGGAATCGGTACGACAGGAAAATATACGCCTGCTGCTGCAACCGGAAACTATTACCAGTGGGGCAGAAAGGATCCGTTCCCTTCAATATCCGATTATACGACCACTCTGCCGTGTGAATATTCCAATATCATGTTCGGAACTCCGACATATACTCCGATCAAGGCTCTCCAGATAGACGGCCAGAGCGCAGCGGGCACCCTTGACGGTCAGATGTTCGGTTACAGGACCAAGACCGGCGGCGGACTCGACTCCGGCAACGCCTGGAACTTGATTGCCAGAAATGACATCTCTTCGGACAAGACCACAAAGAATGGCGTGTATGTGTCTTATGCAGTGGAGCATCCGTATAAGTACATTACCAACAACGGCAACTCCTTCGGAGGCTGGCGCTCTTGGGTCAATGATGCTGATGCTTCATACAAGAATCTCTGGGGTGACAGCGAAAAGAAGAAGACACTGTACGACCCGTGTCCTGCCGGATGGCGTGTCAGCACCAAGGACGAGGCGGAGAAATTCCTCGCAGTGGTGTCCAATTCCACGATGGCTTCCAACAAGTCGGGTTACGAGTATCAGGGACATTATCTGCCATTGACCAGTATCAGAAGCTGTGCCAATGCCAGGGTAGGTTACGTGACATCGGTCGGTGTCAATGTCGAGTCTCTCTTCTGGACGTGTACTCCTTTCGGTTATTACTCATATACATATGCAGCAGCACTGAAGGCTCCGGCAAACTTTTCGGAAAAATATGACAAGGGCGAGACAAAGTCTCCGGAGAAATACAGTGTGGATTACCACAACAATGCGGATGCGTGTCCTGTCCGCTGCATCAAGGAATAGAAGAAACTTACACATAAACCTTACAACCTCATGACTTGCGGCCAAGTATTCCACTTGGCCGCAAGTTTTTGGTTATTAGAGGTTTTGTTTAGTTGAAAAGTGGCAGAAAAATCGGATGAAATACAACTTTAATAGTTTTAGACTTTTATATTTGTAAATAAAGACCTAAATTTGCGTGTAAAATATATAATAACATTACCTCTATGAATTATTCATTAAAGCATCTGTTGCTTGCCGGCATCGCTATGTTGGCAGGCACATTCGCCTATGCACAGGTGACGACCTCTTCTATGGGCGGTCGTGTCACCGATGAAAAAGGAGAACCGGTTGGGGGAGCAGCTGTGGTAGCTACACACGAACCTTCCGGTACTGTTTACGGAGCTATTGTTAACCAGAGCGGACAGTATGCCATCAATGGTATGCGTTCCGGTGGACCATACAAAGTCGAGGTCTCATCAGTTGGTTACAATGCGATCGTCTTCAAGGATGTAACACTTCAGCTCGCTGAAACTTACAACCTTAACGCTTCTCTTAAGGAATCGACAGAGTTCCTGGAGCAGGTAGTGGTCGTCGGAACTGCAAAATCAAAGTTCAGCAGTGAAAAGACCGGTGCGGCAACCAACATTACCAGCAGCCAGATAACCTCTTTGCCGACTGTAAGCAGAAGCTTGTCTGACGTTACCAGACTTTCTCCTTATGGCGGAAATGGAATGTCATTCGCCGGAGCTGACGGCCGTACAGCCAACTTCACCGTTGACGGTGCCAACTTCAACAACAACTTCGGTCTTAACTCCAAACTTCCAGGAGGCGGAAACCCTATTTCCATCGATGCCATCGAGGAACTTCAGGTTGTTATTTCACCTTATGATGTTCGCCAGACCAACTTCATCGGAGGTGGTGTCAATGCCATCACAAAGTCAGGTACAAACACCTTCAAGGGTTCAGCCTACATCTATCACCGCAACGAGAACATGCGTGGTGACACAGTTGACGGAACCCAGATTTCAGGCGCACGCGAGAAAGACAGAACCACAACTTACGGCTTTACCCTCGGCGGTCCTATCGTCAAGAACAAGCTGTTCTTCTTTGTCAATGCCGAACTGTCGCAGATTCCTTCTGTAGCAAACAGATGGAGAGCAAGAGCAGACGAAAGCGTTACTCCTGACGCAACCAAATACCTCTCTTACACTACTGTAGCCGATATGGAGAGAGTATCTGCTCACGTGAAAGAGAAATACGGTTATGACACAGGTTCTTTCACAAACTTCCCTGCTGACGAGAGCAACAAGAAACTCCTCGCGAGAATCGACTGGAACATCAACTCCAAGAATCACCTCGCATTGCGTTACAACTATACCAACAACGTTTCATGGTCAGCTCCTAACGCATCTTCAATGGATGGTGGTACACGTTCTGCATTCTCACGTACCTCTCTCTATTCTATGTCATATGCAAACTCCATGTACTCAATTGAGAACATCGTGCACTCAGTATCATTGGATTTGAACAGCCGTATCAACGACAACCTTTCAAACCAGCTGCTTGCAACCTTCTCTAAACTTGACGACGTCAGAGGAACAAACTCAAGCGAGTTCCCATTCATTGACATCATGGACGGTACAGGTACAAACACCCCGTACATCTCTCTCGGATACGAGCTCTTCACATGGAACAACGCAGTTCACAACACAATTGCAAATGTGAAGGATGACCTTACATACTATTTCGGAACCCATAAGCTTACAACAGGTCTGAGCTATGAATATCAGATGGCTGACAACGCTTACATGAGAAACGGAACAGGTTACTATCGTTACCTCAGCGTAGATGACTTCATCAATGGCGCAGCTCCTGAGGTTGTCTGCCTTACCTACGGTTACGGCGGAGAGAAGAATCCTGCTGCAAGAGTACAGTTCCACAAACTCGGCATCTACGCTCAGGATGAGTGGAGTGCAGCTGAGAACTTCAAGCTTACTTATGGTATCCGTTTCGATGGTCTCTTCTTCGATAACAGCGACCTTATGACCAACAACGCTATCAAGGCCATTGACTACTACGATCATAACAACAACGTTCGTAACATCGACACAGGCAAGTGGCCTTCAGGCAAGGTTACCGTTTCACCTCGTGTCGGTTTCACTTGGGATGTATTGAAAGACAAGACCCTCACAGTCCGTGGAGGTACAGGTCTCTTCTCAGGCCGTCTGCCTCTCGTATTCTTCACCAACATGCCTACAACCTCAGGTATGGTACAGTATCAGGCACAGATCAATGCCAAAAATGCCGAGAAGAAAGGCTTCACAATGGATGAGTTCAAGGGTGGTCTCGTTACCAGCTCAGGAAAGGCTAACAGCCAGGCTCTTCTCGATAAACTAGTAGGTCTCGGCTATCCTTCTGATATTTCTCCTGACAAAGGAACTGTTCCTTCATCAATCTCTGCAGTTGACCACAAGTTCAAGATGCCTCAGGTATGGAAGACTTCATTGGCTGTAGATTACCAGTTCCCTACATCATTCCCATTCTCTATCACTGCTGAGGGCATCTACAACAAGACAGTGAACGGAGTCATGATGTCAGACTGGAGTATCATCCCTGTTGAGGGTTACGCAAGATGGAACGGTGCTGACAATCGTCCTATCTTCCCTTCTACATTCAGAACAGGAACAAAGGCATTCGTCCTCGAGAATACTCACAAGGGATACGGATATTCTGCAAACCTTACTGTGAATATGCGTCCTATCGAGAACCTCAGCATCATGGCTGCATACACCCATACCGCTTCCAAGGAAATTACCGGTATGCCTGGTTCAAACGCTGAGTCTGCATTCACTTACGTTCCGACAGTTGCCGGTCCTAACAACATTCCTCTCCACAACTCACAGTACGTTACACCTGACCGTTTCATCGCATCTCTCACACACCATGACAAATGCGGAAACCACTTCAGCTTGATTTACGAAACATGGAGAGGCGGCTACAACTATTCATATATGACTGCAAACGATATGAATGGTGACGGTTACGCATACGACGCATTGTATATCCCTACAGACAAGGAAGTTGCAGACAGACAGTTCCGTTTCGTTTCTGACAACGACCGTGACCGCTTCATGGAGTACGTACACAACGACAAGTATCTCAGCAAGCACCAGGGTGAATATGCTGAAGCATACAGCGTATATTCTCCATGGATTCACAGAGTAGATTTCAGCTACAAGCACGATTTCAAGGTTAAGATCGGCAAGACAACCAATACTCTCCAGCTCAGCCTCGACGTGAAGAACCTTTTGAACCTGTTCAACTCCAAGTGGGGTGTAGCCAAGTATATGAACCCTGATTTGAACGAGGGCCGTATCCTTAAGTATGATTCTACCGACAGCGAGGGCTATCCAGTATTCTCTACTCCTGCACTTGTCAAGAGTGGTGTCAAGACATTCGTTCCATATACTGCAATCGGTCAGTGCTGGTATGCTTCAATTGGTATCAAATATATGTTTAACTAATCGTGTATCAGAATATTATGAAACTTAAATATTTATTGACCGCCCTTTTGGCATCATCTTTCGCATTCATCGGATGTGAAGATGAGAAGGTAGGTTACCTTGACAATATCAAACTCTCCGAGTCATATATGTCAATGCCTGTAAACGGTGGTAAGATTACCCTCGATATCGACGCCAACGTTGATTGGGAATTCGTTACCAATGACAACTGGCCGGATGTTATCGTCAGAGACAACAAGACCGGTGAGATCAAGTCCCAGACTCCATCTTGGCTCGCTGCTGACGCAATGTCAGGAAAGGCAGGCAAGAGCACCGTTACATTCACTGCTGCAGAGTCAGCCGGTGGACGTGAACTCGAGCTTACCATCAAGGCCGGTGCAAGCAAGCAGTTCATCAGAGTCCGTCAGGGCTCTCTCACAGCTGTGACAGTTTCTTGCAAGGAAGCTAATGAGTCACCTGTAGGCAAGAATGTAAAGGTAAAAGGTACCTGCACATCCATCGAGAACACGACTTACGGAAACTGGTATCTTACAGACAACACCGGTTCACTTTATATCTATGGTACACTCGACAAGAAGGGTGCTAAGAAGAACTTCTCAAGCCTCGGAATCGAAGTCGGTGACATCATCGAGCTTGAAGGACCTATCGGTGACTATAAAGGCACAAGGCAGGTTCTCGATGCTACTGTACTCAGCATCAAGAAGTCTCTCATGAAGGTCATGACTCCTTCAGTTAACGTTCCTAAGACTGCTTCTGATGTTACAGTTAAGGTGGCTTACAAGGGCAGCGGTGTATTCGTGACACTCCCTGAGGATTGCCCATGGCTTACATTCAAGGGCATGACCTACAAGAAGGGTGAACCTACCAAGATCGATGCAAATCCTGCTGATACCGCACTTGTATCATTCTCGACTATTGCAAATGAGGCTGCCACAGAGCGTGTTGCTGTAGTCAAGTTCTCTTCAAGCACTGCCAAACAGTCATCTGAAGGTGATTGCAAGATTACTCAGGCTCCTGCCGCTTACTTCGTAGAGTCATTCCTGACATCTATGGGCAAGTTCACCATCAATGACGTGACACTCCCTGAGGGTTCCAGCTACGTTTGGAAACATGATGCCGAGAGAGGTTATATGAAGGCGTCTTCATTTGTCGGAGGTAAGAATCTTGCGTCAGAGTCTTGGCTGATTTCTCCTGAGATTGACCTTACCAAGATTAAGGAAGCATCCCTTAACTTCGATCACGCGATGAACTTTGTGAAGAACGATAACGTTACTGATCACATTTTCGTGTATGTGAAGAAGGTTGGTGCAGACTGGACCCTGATTAACATGCCTACCTATCCTGCAGGATCGAGTTGGACTTTTGTAAATTCCGGTGATTTCGATCTCAAGAATTTCGTAGGTTCAAAGATTCAGATTGGATTCAAGTATGTCGGAACTACTTCTGTTGCTCCTACATATGAGCTTAAGAATGTCCTCATCAAGTAATTGATTTGAAGATATGATATTATACGGGCGGTCCCAAGTCGGGGCTGCCCGTTTTTCTGTCCATATGTGTCTGTGTACGGGAAGGGTATGTAAGTGACTTGTAGCAGAATAGATACGTAAATGTAATACGATTTAGTTTGTTTCTTTCATATAGGATAATTATCTTTGTAAACTATTCGAGCAAGGATATTTTTTAATTGTTTAAAATATAAGCACACATCATGAGAATCAGAACATTGATTTCGGGTTCACTTGCGTTGGCTGCCATGCTTTTTGCGCAGTCTTGCGGTGATAAGAATGAACCGGAAGGACTTCCGGAAATTAATCTTTCGAAGAATGTCATAGAATTTCAGCAGGAGGCGTCTTCAGAGACTATAAAGGTTGCATCTACAAGAGAGTGGTTCCTGAGCAACTGCCCTGAGTGGATCGCTGTTGACCCGAAGAAGGGAAAAGATCCAAACGGAATGGACGTAACAATTTCAGTGCTCGGCAATACAGGACTGGACCGTGAGGCTGAATTGAAATTCTCTATCGGCTACGACACCAAGACATTGACAGTCAAACAGAAAGGTACCGGCTCTGCGGCTGACCTCGTAGTATATCACAATGACTTTGATAAAACGGATGCCGTTAAGTCAGAGGACGGATGGAAGACATATCTCGATTCTTTCGACGGCTGGAAAAATGAAACCGGAAGCGGATTATCTTCTATAGATTATGCTTTCAATGGAATGAGTGCACGTCAGACATCTTCAGGTGCTTCCAACGGAACTTATTCTGATTATCCGGGTTCCGGCAAGAATTATCTCTGGTTTGCAAAGGAGAACTATTTCCAGGTAAAGAATATCACCCTTCCTGAGAATACTGTGAACTATGTCCTCTCATTTGGTTCAGAGAGGAATCAGTATCAGGCTGCTGACAATACTTTCAAGCATGATGAGTTCCTGGTATATGTCAGCAACGACGGTCAGAAATGGGTAGCTCTTGAATATGCTTTCCCTAATGGCGACATGAGCAGACGTTGGGATCTCGCATCTACTACATTCACGGTTCCTGCGGGCACCAAGTCTTTGTATGTATATATGACGGCTACAGTTGCCAGCGCATATATGGTGGATGACCTCGACCTCAGTGTTGCAGCTGAAGCCGGTACTGTCATTGACTTCTCAAAGGGCGTTGACCTCGGTACCGGTGGTGGCGAGACCCCTGAGCCGACTCCTGGCGCAGGCACCATTGCAGAGATTGCGGCAGGCGCAGAGAACGCTGCAATCGACCTTAAGGATGTATTGGTTACCGGCGTAACTCTCAAGAGCTATGTGATTACCGACGCGACCGGAAGTATCCTTGTTTTCGCAAATGCCGATCCTAAGGTAAAGGTTGGAGATAAGATCAATGTTACCGGTACTACCGGCAAGCACAATGGCCTTATGCAGATTACTACTCCTACTGCAACTGTTGTTTCCAGCGGCAATGCCGTTTCATATCCAGCTCCTCTGGAACTTACCGAAGCTAAAATGAAAGAAGACGCTCCTACAGCTGTGACTTATGTGTCCTTCACGGGAACTGTGAAGAAGAGCGGTAATTTCTATAATATCTTCGTAGGAAGCTATACTGCTAAGGATCTTTCTTGCTCGTATTATACAGGAAATATGGAAGGTTTTGTCGGCAGCGACATCAAAGTAGAAGGATGGTATGTCGGCGGAAATCCTCATTATCAGGTAGTTGCCACTAAAGTAGAAGAAGTTGTATCAGATACACCTAAATTCTCTGTAAGCACAGAGACCCTTACAGCAAAAGCTGCTGACAAGTCGGTTTCTTTCGACGTAAGAGGTAACGTCAAGTGGACTGTCTCTTCTGACAATGCCGCTTATAAGGTATCTCCTGAATCAGGTGACGGCAATGGCACTGTAACTGTATCATTTGCAGAGAACACGACTGATAAGGACGTGACTGTGAAACTTACTGTTTCTACAACAGCTGATGTTGCAACCAAGTCTTATACTGTAACTCTTACCCATAAGGGAGTTTCTGCTGCCGGAACTGAGGACTTCTCAAGTAGCGTTGAATGGACACTTGGAACAAATGCTTTTAGTGAAAAGGCTACCGTCAATGGTGTTGCAGATGTTCCTGTTCTGAAAATCGGCAGTTCCAAGAAAGCAGGTACCGCAACATTGAAGATCCCGGCAGGTACTACCAAAGTATCTTTCTATGGTGTGGCGTGGAAAGGAAAAACCGCGACTATCAAAGCGTCAGTGGGCGAAACTCAGGTAGCTACTCAGGCCTTGGCCGCTAATGAGGGTGCTGCAAATACTGCCCCTTATAAACTGACAGTTGAAGATACCGATAAGTACACCATCGCTCTTCCTGCTAAATTGGAGGCTGATACAGATGTTACAGTGACGACTACAACTAATGCAAGAGCTATACTTTTTGCAATAAGGGCGGAGTAATACCTTATAATTCAATTTAATATCAGACTATAAAGGGTGCCCGGAAAAACCGGGTTGCCCTTTGTCCGTCTAAAGGAAACGAAGAATTGGATGTTTCCACAAGCATTGACGCTACGTGAAAAAAACATTGAACAAAATAATGAAATGGGCATTGGCACTTATGGTGTCAGTGCCTTTTATATATTCCTGTGAAGGAAATGACCCGCAACTAAAGCCGGAAATCGCGGTCAGGTCCAATACCGTAGAGGCTACGGGAGGTGACCAGTTCATGTCCGTTATCGCATCCGGAAATTGGAGCATTGCCGTAAAGGACCAGTCCGGCGGGCCACTCAGTTGGGTAAGTGTAAAGCCGTCCAGCGGATATGGCAGCATGTCCAACGTGATTCTGACAGTCGATAAGAATAATGGCGAGTCTGCGCGCACGGCAATTCTGGAATTGACCGCAGACGGAAACAGGACGACAGTGGCATTGACCCAACATGGAACGAAGGATTCCGGCGGTTCTGAGGACGTTGTTGTACCGGAGGGTTGTCCGGACCTGAGAAAAGTGGGTTGGCTGGAAATTCCGGAAATCCCTGAGGGGACTAAGTTGGGACGGTTCTCGCACTACATGACCATCGGGCCGGTAAAGACCAGAAACTACTCATATTCATGGGATTACGATAACTATGTCGCTCCATGGGTAGCTTACCCTCTCAGCCGATGGACTATCGGTTCGGGTAACCGTACAAATGCTTGGGGAGTGGATCCATATCTTTCTGAGAAACAGCAGCCGGTGCTGTATATGCGTGGTTTCAGGAGCACTTCATCCCGGCACTACGACAGGGGCCATCAGTTGCCGTCGGCAGACAGGCTGCATAACGGAGCCAATCAGGCGACTTTCTATGGTACCAACATGACTCCGCAGCTTTCAGAATTGAATCAGCATTTCTGGGCCAAGCTTGAGGGCAAGGTCCGTTCATGGGCCGGCAGCTCAGATACCTGCTATGTCGTGACAGGCTGTCTTACAGAACTAAGCACTGAATATGCGCTCGATAACGTAGGCAAGAAAATCACAGTCCCATCGCATTATTACAAGGCTGTGCTCAGATACAGCAAGAGCACTACACTCGGATTTTCAGGATATATGGGCTGTGCGATTCTTCTGGAACACAGGGATTACGGAAATGGAAGCAACTTCAAGGAATATGCGATTTCCATTGACGAACTCGAAAAGAGAACCGGCATTGACTTTTACCCGAACCTTTCGAAACTTATAGGCAAGGAGGCTGCGGCGAAGGTCGAGGCTCAGGACCCTAAGACCATCAATTGGTGGTGGTAACGCAAGCGACGAAAACAATAACATTGACAATGAAAAGAATAATTTACACAGTTCTGGCATTGGTGCTGGTCGCATTATCAGCATACGCCGGTGGTCCAAAACGCTATGTTCTTGGCTTTTACAATGTCGAGAACTTGTTCGATACGTACCACGATGAGGGAAAGAACGACTATGAATTCCTTCCTGAGGGCAAGAACAAGTGGACAGAGGCCAAATATGAGAAAAAACTCCACAACATCGCTACTGTAATCAAGGCGATGGCCGAGGAGAACAAGACTTTCCATACTGTGCTGGGACTCAGCGAGATAGAGAACAGACATGTTCTTGAAGACCTTGTGAACCAGCCTGAAATCGAGGCTGCGAACTATCAGATTGTCCATTATGACGGACCTGACAGACGAGGCGTGGACGTGGCCCTGCTTTATCGTCCGGAGCATTTCACGGTCGAGGAAAGCCAGTCCATTCCGTTCGATTTCAATTCCTCTGTCATCGAGTTCAGCATGGACAAGGAGGCGCAAGACTATTTCCGTACCCGTGACATCCTCATGGTCCGCGGAAAGCTTGACGGCGAAATGTTCGCATTCTATGTGGCCCATCTGCCGTCACGTATCGGCGGAAAGGGACAGGACCTTAGGGCCCGCGGCACGGAAATCATTTATGACCACGCACTTAAGCTCATGAAGGAGTATCCGGGAATCAAGATTATGGTGATGGGCGACATGAACGACAACCCTACCGACGAGAGCATGACGACCTTCATGCACGGAAAGGAATCCGTTTCCGAAGTCGGCCAGTACGATTTCTTCTCACCGTTCATTTCAATGTTGAAGGCGGGCTACGGCTCACTTGCCTACAGGGGCACATGGAATATCTATGACATCATCCTCGTCAACGAGGCGATGGTCAATGCTCCTAAAGGACAGTTGTCTATCCAGCCGATTGTGAAGAAGCAGTATTACGGACGTATCTTCAGCCAGCCTTTCATGGTCCAGCAGGAAGGCCAGTACAAGGGCACACCTTTCCGTACATTCTCGAGCGGAACCTTCATCGGTGGATACAGTGACCATTATCCGACATACATCATAGTAAGCAACAAATAATCACGGCAGGCGGAGTCCTTCTTCTGAAAGCTCCGCCGGTCCAAAATGACAATACAAGAGATATGAATAAAAAACAGCTTTTGTCCATTCCGGCATTGTTCGCAGCCCTGGTCATGTCCGCGCAGACATATACCGGCGGTGTGAAGGGAACGGTCGTGGACAGGTCTTCCAAGACAGCAGTCGACGGAGCCGTCCTGAAACTTTATTCAGGAGCGGAAGAAATCGCGGAAGTCAAGACCGCACCTGACGGAACATTTATGATTCCTTCATTGAAGGACGGCATGTACGATCTCGTAATCAAGACTCCTGACTATCTGGAATCCAGAATCAATGTTACTGTCAATGACGGTTACGTGAAGAATATGTTCAAACTGTCATTGACCCCGGCCCGCAAGGTGAGCGAAGTCGATGACGCAAGTTTCACCGAGTTCGACCTGGACGATTCTGGCTATCAGGACAGCCCGACCATCCTTTTCGGCCAGAACGACGTGTTCAACAATATCGCAGGCTTCAATTTCAGTTCTGTGCGTTTCAGAGTCCGCGGTTACTCCAGCGAGTCCCAGGATGTATATCTTGCAGGCGTGAAGATGAACGATGCCATCACAGGCTATACTCCATATTCATTGTGGAGCGGTCTGAATGAGGCTACCCGCAGCAAGGAGACGGTAAACGGTGCCGAGGTTTCAGATTATGGATTCGGCGGCTACAACGGCCTCACCAACATTGACCCTATGGCTTCAAAGGTCCGCACCGGATGGAGGGGTAGCGTATTGACCAACAGTGCGTTGTACAGACTTCGTCTGATGCTCACCTATTCTTCAGGCGAGCTCGACAACGGCTGGGCCTATGCGTTCAGCGCTTCTGCCAGACTTGGTGGAAACGACTGGATCAAGGGCGTTTACTACCGTTCATTCGGCTACTACGGTTCAGTGGAGAAGAAGTTCGGCGACGAACACAAACTCGGACTTACCTTCATGGCCGCTCCGGGACAGAGAGGTGCGCAGAACGGTTCTACTCAGGAAGTTTACGACCTCATGGGCGACAATATGTACAACTCCAACTGGGGTTATTACAACGGCAAGGTCCGCAATGCCCGCGTGAAGAAAACCCATGAGCCTATCGCTATCCTCAAGTATGATTACACTCCTGAATCCAAGAAGGTAAAGGCTTCTGCTACAGTGCTTTATCGTTTCGGTAAGAATGGCTATACCGCTCTCGACTGGTATGATGCGGCAGACCCTAGGCCGGACTACTACAGAAATCTTCCAAGCTACTTCTTCATGGAGAATTCTGACTACAACCGTGTCAATCTTGCCAAGGCTATGTGGGCAAAGGATGCATGGGAGTCAGATATCCCGAGCATTACTCATATCAATTGGGACAGGCTCTACGCTGTGAACTCGATGAACTCAACTGCTGACGGCAACCGCTCGAAGTACGTTATCGAGGAGCGTCGCACTGACCAGCAGGATTTGAATTTCAATGCCAATGCGAAGTGGACACCTTCCAGATATTTCTCTCTTGCCGGTGGCGTTTCATATAAATGGAACAGGACCGAGTATTACAAGGTGCTGGATGACCTCCTCGGAGGAGACTACTACGTGAACATTGACCAGTTTGCGGAAAGGGATTACGCCGCTTCTGTGACAATGTACCAGAACGACCTGGATTACTGGCTGAAGAACGGCAAGGCCCAGACATTGAAAGAAGGCGACAAGTACGGCTATGACTATTACGCGAACATCCGTCGCGCAGAGGCTTGGGCTTCCGGCAAGGTTACTGTCGGCGGTTTCGAGGCTGCACTTTCAGGTCGTATCGGCTATGACAAGTTCTGGAGAGAGGGTCTTGTGAGAAAGGGACTTTTCCCTGGACTCGATGCCAACGGACAGCCGATGACTTATGACGGAAAGGTGATTACAACCTACGATCCTATTACCAATGAGGCGATTACATCTCTCGGCAAGTCCAAGGTTCAGGACTTCATAACTGGAGCCGGCAAGCTGAACCTCAGCTATGTCGTAAGAGGCGGCCACAGGATTTATGCTGATGTGGCATATATGACAGATGCGCCTACCTTCAACCAGACTTTCGTGTCGCCAAGAACCCGCAACTCCATCGTTCCGGACGTGAAGACCATCAAGACCTTCACCACTGACTTGAACTACGCGTACAGCAACTCCGGCTATGATGTCCGTATCACCGGTTACTATACGACCATCAAGGACCAGTCCAAGGTCATGAGCTTCTATGACGATTCCCAGAACTCCTTCACCAACTTCGCAATGAGCGGAATGGATGAGCGCCACGTCGGAATGGAACTCGGATTCAAGGTTCCTCTTCCGGTGAACAACCTCTCCCTTCAGGGTGTAGTCGCTTATGGACAGTATGTATATACTTCCAATCCTACCATGTACCAGACTTATGACAACAGCGCTGCTGTCGTAACTGAGACCTATGGTGTGAAGATTCCTTACTGGAAGAGCCATCCGAATGCTGACGGAAAGACTGTAAAACATTATGTTTCAAGTACTCCGCAGCTTGCAACCAGCCTCGGTCTCGCATGGAACAAGAACTACTGGTTCGTGGATGCAGACGTGGATTACTTCGGTATGGCATACCTCGACATGAACCCTCTCTACAGGACTGACATGGCTACCGCCGGCCCTGACGGCACCATCACCGCCGCAGAGGTCGATTATATGGCCGCGCAGGAGAAGTTCAAGGGAGCAATTCTTGTCAATGCCAGTGTAGGCAAGTCCTGGTACATCAAGAGAGACTACCAGCTCGGATTCTCTCTCCAAGTGAAGAACATCCTGAACAATACAGATGTCCGTACAGGCGGTTATGAGCAGACACGTCTTGTCGACAAGACCGTCAGCAAGGAGCGTTACTACAGATTCGATTCCAAGTACTTCTACATGAGCGGAATCAACTACATGTTGAACATTTATTTCAGATTCTAGTTATGAACAAGATATTTTACGCTATCGGAACATTTGCAGCCGCATTGACGCTTCTGGCTTCATGCGACGAGTGGGAGCCGGTATTTACCGGAGACTACGGCAAGGCTGATGTCTATAAACCGGTAACATTGACTCCGAACAAGACGATTCTGGAGCTCAAGTCGCTGTACAAGAACGCTCCTGTCAAGATTGAAGATGGTATCATCATCGGCGGTCAGGTGATTTCCGAGGACAGGTCCGGCAATATCTACAAGAGCATCTATATCCAGGACGCTACCGGCGCTATTGAGGTCAAGATAGGAAAGAATTCCCTCTACAATGATTACAAGCTCGGCCAGTGGGTGTATGTAAAGTGCAGCGGCCTTACTCTTGGTGCCTATAACGGAATGATCCAGCTCGGTTATGAGGATGCCAGCGGAGAGTACGAGACTTCGTATCTGGATGTGCAGTATATCATTGACACTCATATATTCAGGGGCGAGCTTGATACTCCTCTGGCTCCGAAGAAAGTCGCTGAGTCTGACCTTCTCAAGGAAGAGAATCTCGGTTGCTATGTGGAAATCGACGGATTGAAGTATGGCAGTGTGAAGAATCCGAAAGGAGAGATTTTCTGCCTTATCTACATTGACTCTAACAAAGACAAGAAGTCCAATTCCAACAGAATTTTCCTTTCTTCTACAGGACAGAATTATACTCCGGCCAAAGATCCTTCATGGGGAATCAAGACCTGGGCGATGTCCAAGCAGGGCTTCCTCAACTACTTGAATTCCGGCGTCTTCGATGACGGTGACGTTGCTGACTATTCCAAGAAAGTTTCCGATCCTGAAATCAAGGCGACTCTCATAAAGAACGCTGATGCTTATGCTGTCAGCCAGTACTTCAGGATGGGTTCGACAGATGTCCAGGTCCGTACCAGCGGCTACGCGAAATTCGCTGATACTCAGATTGACCAGAAGATTCTCGATGGCGCCGCAGTGAACATGAAGGGTATCATAACAGTATATAAAAACGCTGTCCAATTCACTCTCATTGACCTTAATGGTGTAGAAATAACAACTAAGTAATCGTTATGAAAAAAATTGCAATTTTAAGCGCAGGAATCATGATGCTTTCAGCTTGCGGATCGAATCCGTTCCTTACGGAATGGACCGGCGAGGACCAGTTCCCTCCATTTGACAAGATTAGACTTTCTGACTACGTGCCGGCCGTAAAAGCCGGAATCGAGCAGCAGAAGGCCGAGGTCAATGCTATTGTAGCCAATACCGAGGCCCCTACTTTCGAGAATACCGTAGCCGCTTACGAGCTCTCAGGAAAGTTGCTGGCAAGAACATTGGGCGTACTCTACAATGTTTCCGAGTCAGATGCCACACCTGCAATGCAGGCTGTCATGGATGAGGTTACTCCACTTGTGACCACATCTTCTGATGAGATTTTCATGAACAAGGCGCTCTTCGATAGAGTGGCTGCTGTTTTCGCTGATTCGGCATCCCTCGACCGTGAGCAGTATATGGTTACGAAGAAGCTCTATAACGCTTTCATTGACAATGGCGTAGCTCTCGGCGAAGCTGAGCAGGCCCGTTTCAAGGAAATCAGTTCGGAGCTTGCTGCACTTACCCAGAAGTTCGGCAATAACCTTCTCGCTGAGAACAATGCCTTCGCTTCTGAGGTCGGCATCCCTGTTTCCAGCTATCCGTTCTTCATGACTACATGTGAAGACAGGGCAAAGCGCGAGGCTGCATTCAAGGCTTATTCTACCCGTTGCGGTCACGGCAATGCCAATGACAACAAGCAGGTGCTTCTGGACATCATGCGTCTGCGTACCGAGAAGGCTCAGCTCCTCGGCTACGACTGCTCTGCTGACCAGATTCTCAGTGACAAGATGGCTCATGACCACGCCACTGTAGATGCATTCCTTTCGAAGATTATGACCAAGGCTGTCGCAAGAGCGAAGAAGGAGATTGTGTCAATGCAGGAGTTCATGGACAAGGATATCGCTGCCGGTCTTCTTCCTGCAGGAAGCACCATCCAGCCATGGGACTGGTGGTTCTATTCAGAGAAAGTTCGCAAGGCCCAGTATGACCTCGATGAGAACATCACCAAGCAGTATTTCCAGCTTGAGAATGTCCGCAACGGCGTGTTCAAGGCTGCCGAGATGCTTTATGGCATCAAGATCGAGCCTGTAAAGGGCCTTCCTGTGTATAACCCTGAGGTGGAGACCTTCAAGGTGTTCGATGCTGACAACAGCCTACTCGGTATCTTCCTTACCGACTATCTTCCGCGCAGCACCAAGCGCGGCGGCGCATGGATGAACAATTTCCGTGAGCAGTATGTAGATGCGTCAGGAAAGGATATCCGTCCTATCGTTGTCAATGTCTGCAACTTCGGCCAGCCGGAGGATACTGTGAAGCTTCTTACCATCGATGAGGTGCAGACAGCTTTCCATGAGTTCGGCCATGCCCTTCACGGACTTCTCACTAAGTGCCGTTATGTGGATGTGAGCGGTACCAGCGTTGCACGTGACTTCGTGGAGACTTTCTCCCAGTTCAATGAAAACTGGGCGTTCCAGCCTGAGATTCTCGCAAAATATGCGTTCCATTACCAGACCGGAGAGGTTATCCCTGATTCTCTCGTGACCAAGATCAATAATGCCGCCAAGTTCAACCAGGGCTTCATGACCACTGAGCTTTGCGCTGCGTCTATCCTTGACATGAAGTGGCACGAGCTCGGTCCTGACACCGACTGGAACAACCTTGATATCGAGGCGTTTGAGAAGAATGTCTGCCGTGAAATGGGTCTCATCGACCAGATTATCCCTCGTTACCGCAGCACGTATTTCAACCACACTTTCGGTGGAGGTTACAGTGCCGGCTACTACGGCTACCTCTGGTCAGAGGTTCTGGACAAGGACGCTTTCGAGTACTGGGAGAGCAACGGTCTCTGGAATCCTGAAATGGCCAGGAAGTTCCGCAGCCTCTTCTTAGAGAAGGGCGGCAGTGAGGAGCCAATGACCCTCTATCACGAGTTCCGTGGCGCCGATCCTGACCCGGATGCCCTCATCCGTGCCCGCGGCCTGGAATAAAGTCCCGTTCAGATAATTCGGTGTAAAAAACGGCCAGTTTTTACACCAAATCGACAAAAAACGAAAAACGGTGTAAAAAAGTCGTCTTTTTTGCACCGTTTTTTTGATTACACCTTATTCAAATAACGCATCCATAGTTATCTGGTTTGTGACAGCACCTGAATACGCGTTTCTGTGTTCAAGTTCAGCTACTTCTTTTTTTCTTCCGATGAGTGGCATAACTTGTCAGATGTTTCGCCAAAACTGAGTAAAAATATTTGATTTGGCAAAACATTTGGCAAAACATTTGGCGAAACATTTGGCAAATGTTGCGCCAAATATCTGTAAAATCACTCGATTTGGCGAAAGATGGCTGGTCTTTCTGTATATCCGGAGTTGAGGTTTCTCAGGCCCGGATGCCCTCATCCGTGCCCGTGGCCTGGAATAAAGTGCTCACATATCTTCGATCGATAGGCAAGCGAAGTGCAGATTGTATTTGCGTATGCGCTTCTCTTTCTCTTTGAGATGAGATATTTTTTCTTGGAGAAGATTGCTCCGGAATTTGTCTGCATTTCGCTTGACCTCGAAGATATCAGCCTCCTTATCATCGATATGTATTGCGATGATGTCTATCTCGCATTGTTGGCGATTACCTTTTTTATCGGTGTACCCCTTTGAGTCCCACCAATTTCCTATTGCCCGATATTTCATGCTTTCTATCAGTTTGGCTCTGAAGTATCTTTCGAGAATATCCCCGGAATAGGTTTCGTAGTCCGATGAGATTATCTTACGTAAAAGGGGATACTGGTTGATCTCTATCAACTGCTGGTTCTTTTCAATGTATCTGAACCAGAATCGCAGGAATATATCTCCAATCTCGTATTTCACGGTCTGTGTCTTGGAACCTGCCCACATTGGACGGTTTTTCCGGATGAGATTGTATGTTTCCTCTAATTTCAGTAATTGTCCTCCAATGCTTTTGGAACCCAGGTAATCGCTTATTTCTGCCTGAGTATTATATCCTTCAGAGATTGCCTGCAGTATTGAAAAGTAGGTTGCGTATTTTTTGCCGAATTCTTGAATCAACAGTTTTCTGCCTTCTTCTATGAAAGGAGAATCCTGTTTTGCAATGTAATTTATAATGCTCTCCTTGGATAGCGCTTCCGCATCTACAAGCAACTCTATATATTTAGGGACTCCTCCTGTATAGGTATATAGCGCAAGTAAATCGTCATTTGAATATTCAGGATAATGGTCATGAATAATCTCTTTCATCACTTCAGGACTGAACGGCTCCAAGCGGATAGTATGGTCGCATCGTCCATAGAGAGGCTCTTTTCTGTTTTTGAAGAGTTCTTCCATAAGTGAATACACAGAGCCGCACACTATCATATTTATATGGCTTTTCAGACGATATTTATCCCAGAAGTTCTGAATGTCGCTATATACTGAGTCGTTGACGTCCATGAAATTTTGGAACTCATCTATTACCAATGTGAACTGTCTTGATGTTCCTGCTTCCATCAGCAATGCAAAGATGTCCTTAAAGGAAGCTATCCCTGAGGGTACGAATATGCCTAATTTTGTGCTGATCTCATCTGCATATTCTGAACATAAAATGGCCTCACTTTTTTTACCGACAAAGAAGTAAACATACGCTCCTTCTCCCATTGCTTTTTCAATAAGAGTCGTCTTTCCAATGCGTCTTCGTCCAGTTACAACGGTAAGTGTTGAATGTTTTCCAAATGCCTGTTTTCTAATGTCTTGCAGCTCCTGAATCTGCTCAGTCCTATCATAGAATTTCATATTGCACAAATTTTTACGGCCGTAAAATTTACCACTGTTGCAAAGGTACTCATTTTATTGTCATTTGCAATACCGGATGAGCGTAAAACGTCTCAGCCGTCACATATCGATGCGGCGGGACGCGTCCACGGGGAAGGATGTAACGTATTGATACTCAGGTGATATTTTAAAACAGTGTGGAAACGCAGGCAAAAAAAGTCCGCGTTTCCACACTGTGATTTTATAAAATGCTGCATATCAGAGCATTGCGATATCGTGGCGTGGATTCGTCCCGCCGTGTCGTCTAAACGAATGACAGTGGTCAAGTCAATACGTAACCGCGTAGACGCTTGCCGGGGTAATCGCAAAGGTGCTTGCTGCAGTTTTATCCGATATAGCTTGTGATAAGCTTCATTCCGCTCTCCGGGGTGAAGGTCACGCCCTTGGAAGTGGCTGGGATGAGAACCGTCTCGCCCTGATGGAGGGTAAGAGTATGGTTTTCGTCCTCATGGTCTGTGAGGGAACCGCGGCCCTCGACGCACATCACGACAAGGAATGAGTCAATGCCGGAGAGGTCTTTGGTGAAAGGCTTGTCGAGGTCGTACTGGCTGGTAGTGAAGTACTTGCACTCTACCAGAACATTCTCGTCATCCTTCTTCTCCACATAGCTGGTCTTGTACTCAGGATAAACATTGTAGTCGATGGCATCCTTTGCAAGCTCAGTATGAAGCTCACGTGGCTTTCCGTCGAGACCGAGACGGCCATAGTCGTAGATTCTGTACGTAATGTCAGAAGTCTGCTGGATTTCAGCTATGAAACAGCCTGTTCCGATGGCGTGGATACGTCCTGCAGGGAGGAAGAAAACATCACCTGCCTTCACCTTGAAATCGGTAAGAACATCAGTAATGGTGTTGTTCTCCACTCTCTTCACATACTCCTCTGGAGTAATCTTCTCAGAAAGACCTGAAAGCAGGTGTGCACCTTTATCGGCACCTACAACATACCACATCTCGGTCTTGCCCTTGGAATTGTGTCTCTTGGCAGCGAGCTCATCATTCGGATGGACCTGGATAGACAGGTCGCTCTTGGCATCAATGAACTTGATGAGGAGAGGGAATTCATTGCCTGTATTGGCATAGACTTTCTCGCCGACAAGTTTGCCCTTGAACTGCTCTACGAGTTCGGAAATCTTCTTGCCCTCGAATTCGCCGTTGGCAACGACAGACTCATTGCCCTTGACACCTGAGAGTTCCCAACTCTCACCGATATTGTGCTGTTCTGTAACTACTTCCTTATAAGGAGCGATTTTTTCGCCACCCCATACCACAGTCTTGAGTATGGGTCTGAATTTTAAAGGATACATGATTTGTTTTGTATTTGTACCAGCCGGGTCAATGCTTCCGACGGTCCTCCCCACTGCGTGGGCCTCCTCCCTTTTCGGGAGCCAATGCCGTTCATGACATTGACCTGGCTGGTTTTAGGTAATTATTTATCTAACTGACTGAGAGCGAAGGTGTAAGCACCGAGAGAAATGGCCTTGCTTGCTCCGATCTTGGTACGCATGACGCCGATACGCTTCTGCGGATCGTATGTAACGGTCTTGTCCGAACCATAGATATTGATCTGACGGGCATCACCCTTGGCGAATGCTGCAAACTCCTCAGGGTCATCCAAGTTGTAAACCTTAGGCTGGACCTTGCCGATAGTATCGCCGGAGAGAGTCTTGACGGTAGAACGCATAGAGTTCAGGATACCCGGCATGATGTACTGGTAATTGTTCATCAGACCGCCGCCGATACAGATGATGCCGTCGAACAATGAAGCGGCAATAGCCATTCCGTCGCCGGCAGACTCGCCGAGGTCATTGAAAGCCTTGATGGCAGCCTCCCTGTTTCCCTCACGCTCGCCATGGCAGATCTCGGCAATCTCCTTAGGAGTAAGTCCGTGGTTCATGTTTCCGCTGGCCTCACCATAAACTCTGGTTACGGCACGGATGGAAGCGCTGTCCTCCAGGATATATCCCGGCATCTTGAAGTTAGGCAGGCAGAAAGTCTCCACACATGAGTTGTCACCCCTGTTCAGTTCGCCGCCCATCACGAAACCGATACCAAGGCCGGTTCCGAACGTATAGCCGATAAGATTGCGGAACCTCTTGTCGCTTCCTGCCTCCGCAAGTCTGGCATTGACATCAGGAAGGGCGCCGCCGAGGGCCTCGCCGTAAGCATAAAGGTCGCCGTCATTATTGATATAGACCGGAATACCGAATTTCTCCTCGAGGAATGGTCCGAGAGCCACGCCGTCACGGAAAGAAGGGAAATTCGGAAGATATCCGCCAATGATTCCGTGAGGATAGTCTGCAGGTCCTGGGAATGCGAAACTGATGGCTACCGGCTTCTCGTCGAGCTTGTCAATGACAGTGCTGAATCCGAGCACGAGTGTCTGGAGGCACAGGTCGAGATTCTTTGCATTCGAAGGAAGAGTGATAGGGTCAATGATATATTCTCCACCACGCATGGCGCTGAATACCATATTGGTACCGCCTGCATCCAGCGTAAGTACAATTCTTGAGTCTGTTTTATAGTTTGCCATAATCGATTATGTGTTTAATACCATACTTTCTGTTCTGAACCCATCTTGAAGACGAGTTTGCCGCCCCTGAAGATGTCAGTGTACTCAATGTAAGGAAGTTTGTATTCCTCCCCGTTGAGAGTGATGCTCTGGATATATCTGTTGGTCTCGCTGAGTCCCTCAGCAATGACATTGAACTCACCTCCAGGTACTTTCACGACTGCATTCTTGAAGGCAGGCTTGCCGAACCAGAAACGAGGATTGGCAGGTTCAGCCTGATAGAAGCCGAGGCTTGAAAGGATGTACCATGAAGACATCTGACCTACGTCCTCATTGCCTGCAAGTCCGTTAGGGTCATTGAAATAGAACTCTTTGAAGATTCTTGCGGCGAGGTCTGCAGTCTTCCACGGCTGGCCGGCCATCGTGTAGAAATAAATGATGTGGTGGCTAGGCTCATTTCCATGGGCATACTGTCCGATGAGACCGGAAATGTCACTTGAAGTGTTCTCTCCTACGATTTCGCTCTTTGCAGAGAAGAGACTGTCAAGCCTCTCGACGAACTTCTCATTTGAACCATAGAGGCTTACGAGGCCTTCATAGTCCTGAGGCGCAAGCCATGTGTACTGCCATGCATTACCCTCGCAGTAAACGTCGGCACGGTGCTCTGACCGGTAAGGATTGAATGGCTCGATGAACTTGCCGTTGGAATTCTTTCCGCGTATGAACAAAGTCTCCTTGTCGAAATAGTTTCTGTATGAATGACTTCTGTCGAGGAAGTAGTTGTAGTCGTCATCCTTTCCGAGGAATTTTGCGGCCTGGGCCATGGCGGCGTCAGCGATTGCGTATTCCATATCGTAAGCGACAGACTCATTGAAGTTCTGGTCAGCAGGGATGAAACCGAACTTCATGCGGATGTCCTGACCTCTGTCCGGACGCATTTCAGAATCTTTCAATGCTCTGTAGGCCAACTCCTTGTCGAATCCGTCAAAGCCTTTTACCATGATGTCCGCCAATGCGATTACTCCAGGATTTCCGACCATGCAGTCAGTCTCGTTGCCCCAGAGATGCCATACAGGAAGTTTGCCCTGCTGCTCATAGATATTGATCATGGTGTTTGCAATGTCATTGACCTTTTCCGGATGGATGATGGTCATGAGCGGCATCGCGGCACGGTAGGTGTCCCACAAAGAGAAAGTCGTGTAGTTCACGAAGTTGCCGGCCTTGTAAACCTGGTCATTGGCGCCTCTGTAGTCACGGTTCACGTCATTGAAAACAGACGGCTGGATCATCGAGTGGTACATCGCGGTGTAGAACACGGTGCGTGCCTCAGCGTCGTCAGTATCAATCTTGATTTTCGAGAGTTCCTCGTTCCAGGCCTTCTCTGCAGCCTTTACTGTTCCTTCGAAATCCCACTCAGGCATCTCGGCCTTCATGTTGGCCTCAGCACCGTCCATGCTTACAGGAGAAAGGGCAACTTTGACCATAATCTGCTCACCCTCAGTAGTATGAAAGTCAATGCGGCTGTACGCTCCCATGTTCTCGAACTTGTCGAATGGCTTGCTGAACTGGGCATAGAAGAAAGCCTTCTGGTTCTTCGCCCAGCCTGTAGAATATCTGTAGCCGCGGATTGTCACGCTATCGACAGCTTCTGTCAATGTCTGTGTGGCTTTGTCCCAGCATCCGCCGTTCTCGAGGTCGAAAACGATTGCAGATGAATCACTTGCAGGGAATGTGTAGCGATGCAGACCCACACGCGAAGTGGCTGTCATCTCGGCCTTGATACCGAAACGTGTGAGCGGAACGCTGTAATATCCCGGCTTGGTAATCTCCTTGGTTCTGTCGGCATAAGACCAGAGCCCCGTCTTCACGGCAGCCTCGATTTCTTCAGGAGTGGCATCCTGTGCAGGAGCCTCTCCACGCGCATATGTCACTGAACCGATTACCGGCATAACAGTCACGTCGAAAAGGTCGCCGATACCGGTGCCCTCGAGGTGGGTATGTGAAAATCCTATGACTGTGGTGTCGCTGTCATGATATCCTGAGCACCAGTCCCATGTCTGAGGAATGCTTGTAGGACCCAGCTGGACAAGTCCGAAAGGAACATTGGCACCTACAAACACGTGGCCATGTCCGCCGCTTCCGATTTTGGTGTTCACGAACCGGGTGTAGTCTGTGCTGTCCCCAGTCTTTGCGCATCCGACTATGGCCGCGATCGGCAGAATCAATGCTAAAAGTTTATGTCTCATTATATTATCAATGTTTATGTTTTAGTATCCTGTCTATTTCGCGGAACGGCACTTGAATACCAGTTCACCTCCGCGGGTAAGTTCCTCATGGCTAACTCTGTAACCCTTAATAGCCTTGCGCCCGAGTGTCATTGACGAAATCCTGTCGTATGACTTCCTGTCCGCGGCAGAATCGCGTCCATTCTCGTTGCTGCCAACCTTGCTGATTACAAGCTCGTTATGGCCACTATACCATTTCGGGTCCAGGGTAATGGTGATTTTTTCGAAGGTAGGTGAGGTCAATGTATATGAAGGCTCTCCCGGGCAGTCCGGATAGAAACCCATCATAGAGAAGATAGCCCAGGCTGACATTGTTCCGGTATCATCATTGCCAGGAATTCCGTCAGGAAGGGTAGTGAAGTACTTTGCAATGAGCTCAGGAATCATCTTCTGTGTGCGCCATTCTTCACCCTTGAAACGGCTGAACAAGTAGGCGTAAGCGATATCCGGCTCATTTGCAGGGTCATACAGACCTTCATTGAACACCATCTGGAGCTTGTCTACGAAGACTTTCTGCCCTCCCATCAGCTGTGCATATCCTTCCACATCATGAGGAATGAAGAAGGTGTAGTTCCATGCGCTGCCTTCATGGAAACCCGGAACTTCCTCGAAATTCTCACCCTGACGGGGATTGAATGGAGAAAGGAATGACCCGTCAGCGTTGAGAGGTCTCAGAGTTCCGGACTCCTGACTGTAATAACGCTTGTAGTTCAGTGACCTTTCCCTGAATGCCTTGGCCTCATCCTCATATCCGAGGTCGGCGGCAAGGAGTGAAAGGGCGTTGTCTGCCACATAGTATTCCAATGCATGTGAAACGGAGTTGTCTCCGGAGAAATCCGCGGCAAAGAATCCGAGAGGAATGAAACCGTCATGGACATAAGGGTCATTGTCCGGTCTCATCCTGTTCTCCGCTCCCGGCAGAGTCGCAGACTTGATGAATGCCTGATATGCAGCATAAATGTCAATGTCTTTGAGGCCTTTCAGCCAGGTGTCGGTGATTACCGGAATAGCCGGGTCTCCCTCCATAGTGAAGGTCTCGCGTCCGTAGAGCTCCCACTTCGGCATCCATCCCCACTCGTTGTACATCGATATCATTGACCTTACCATATCGAGCTGGCGCTCAGGGAAGACCAATGTCATGAGCTGGTGCACATTCCTGTAGGTGTCCCACAGGGAGAATACGGTGTAGCGGTTATGTCCCGGAGCAACTTTTCCGATACCTGGTTTGCCGGTGTCATATCTCGCCGACTTGGTTTCTGAAGGCACTTTGCCGTCGCCGGTGAATTCCATTACAGGATATTCGCCGTTTACGTCGTTCAAGACGTTCGGATGTATAAGTGCGTGATAGAGAGCGGTATAGAACACTTCCTTCTGCTTCTCGGAGCCGCCCTCGACCTTGATTCTGGACAGGTCTGCGTTCCAGGAGGCATTGGCATTGGCCTGAACCTTGTCGAAATCGAAGCCCTGCTGCTCTGCTTCCAAGTTCATTCTGGCATTCTCGCAACTTACGAAGGAAACTCCTACCTGGACCATAATCTGCTCACCCTCAGCGACATTGTCATAGCTGAACCAGAAACCTACATCGTCTCCGGAAATTTCGCGTGCATATCTTGTGTAGAGTTTATACTTGCCCTGGTCAGGGTCCCAGGCGGCTTCTGCTGTCATCGGACGCTGTTTTTTCCAGTAGCCGCAGCTTGACGGTGCCTTGCTGACACGCATCACGAAGTAAATCGGGAATACCGCCTGCGAATTGTAGCAGAAGGTACCCATGAGTTTGGAGCCTTCGATTTCGGTATCGCTGACTTTGCGGACCGTGGCGCCTGATTCGTTGGTGAGTCCCTCGCCGAGATTCATGAGGATATTCGCCTTTCCGGCTTTGAAAGTGAATCTTTCAATGCTGGTGCGCATTGTCGCCGAGACTTCTGTCCTGATGCCGTAGCGGGTCAATGTATTTGTGTAATATCCTGGAACAGAGTGCTCTCCGGTATATTCTGAACCATACTTATGGTAATCCACTTCGAGGTTTCCGGATGTGGGCATCGTGAGAAGTGAACCGAGTTCCGGACATCCCACTCCGCTCAGGTTTACGTGAGAAAAGCCTGTGAAGAACTTGTTCTCATAGCTATAAGGAGTTGACCACCAGCGGCTGTCCTTGTCCCAGACGTTCTCGTCAGAGCCCATAACATTGAAAGGGACGACGCTCATCATTCCGTTCGGACATACGGCTCCGGGGTTGGTCGTGCCGAAGTTGGTGGTGCCGACAAAAGGATTGACATAGTCGGCAGGCTGTGCTTTGGCATTGACCTGAACCGGCTTTTTCGCGGTCGCGATTTCGGTATTTTCGGCACCGGAAGAAAGAACTCCCCATCCCGACATTGCGGCCAGGAAGAGGAGACCTTTTACTAAGTATCTTGCAGTCATTCGATTACAGGATATTTGTGCGTTTTGTAAACTCGATGATTTCAGGGATGTAGCCGAATGCAAGTCCGGTAACAGTGTCAGCGCATCCGTAGTAGATTGCTACGCGGCCTGTCTCCGGATCATGGAGGGCTGCGCATGGGAATGTCACGTCTGGCACGTCTCCGGTCAATTCGTAAATCTCTCTAGGGGAGATGAGGTACTGACCGCTTCTTGCGATGACCTTCCATGGCTGCTCGAGGTCGAGGAGCGCTGAACCGAAAGCATAGACATAGCCGTTGCAAGAGTGGAGAACTCCGTGATAGAAAAGGAGCCAGCCTTCTGAGGTCTCGATAGGAACAGGGCCTGCGCCGATTTTCATGCATTGCCAAGCACTTACCTCGAATGGAGCCGGTGCCATCACGTGGCGGTGGTGTCCCCAATACTCCATATCAGGAGACTCTGAATAGAAGATGTCACCGAATGCGGTATGGCCTGTGTCGCTAGGGCGTGAAAGCAGAGCGAACTTGCCGTTGATCTTCTTAGGGAAGAGAACTCCGTTTCTGTTGTATGGCAGGAATGCATTCTCCAGCTGGTGGAATGTCTTGAAGTCTGTTGTCCATGCGACACCGATGGTAGGACCATGATAGCCGTTGCACCATGTCACATAGTATTTGTCTTCGATTTTGGCAACGCGTGGGTCATAGCCATATACCCATTCTCCGATTTCAGGATCTGCGCCTTCGAATTTGACTGTTTCAGGATTGATATCCCAGTTGAAACCGTCTTTTGAGAAACCTGCGTGGAGTGTCATTCTGCGGTTCTTGTCATCGCAACGGAAAACTCCTGCGAATCCACCTTCGAAAGGTACTACAGCTGAATTGAAAATGCTGTTGGAATCCGGAAGAAGGTCTCTTGGAATTACAGGATTGGCGGAATAGCGCCAGAGAACATCTTTGCATCCTTCCGGACGCTCTTGCCATGGCATGTTCGGGAGATTGTTTCCCTGAATTTTTATTGAACTCATATCTGACCGTGTTTGTATGTAAACTATTTGTTTGTGCAATTATGTGCAAAGATACAAAACCTTTCGTATTATGCGGTTAGAGGAATAAGACCTCTATTATTATTAAGACACATGAAATGTTCGATTTGACCCCTTGGACGGCATATTTTATAAAATTTTATATTTTTTGCCATCAGGGAGTGTTGACTTTTGAAAATAATTTCTAATTTTACGGCAGACGGCTGGTTGATGTTGATATGATTGGCTGGGCGATTTTGACAAGTCTGGCCATTTTGATCCGGAATTTGCTTGAACGTTGCGACTTAACAACCTTTGAGGTAGTTTGCATCAAGACAAATTCCGGATAGTTATTGCCTAATTGTTTTATATAATAAGAGAAGACTATGCGTAAACTATTTTTGACGTGGGCAGCTGCCGTGGCTGCCGTTGCGCTGGTTGGCTGCAAGGAGGATAATCCTGAGCCGGTCCCAGCACCAGTAATTACACTTGAATCAGAATCAACAGTTTCATTTTTCGCTGCCGGCGGAAACGGAGAAATAAAATACAGTATTGCAAATCCTGTCGAAGGAGTGACACTTCATGCGGACTGCGAAGCAAATTGGGTGACCGATGTGACCGCAGGTGAGGCCAATGTTACTTTCAATGTCGCTGAAAATGCAGATGAAGAGGTCAGGAACGCAGAAATCGTCCTCTCCTATGAGGGCGCCGAGCCTGTTAAAGTCAATGTTACTCAGGCTTCTGCCATCTATACTTCGTTCCAGATTACTGTAGATGAACTTCTTCCATCCACTGTAACACTTTCATGTGTTCCTTCAGATGCGGAAGCCACCTATGTGTTCTCCGTAATGAGACAGAGCGAGTTCGATGAGTATGGCAGTGACCAGGCTGTCATTGACTCAGACGTCGAATACGTCAAGGAGAACCCTTCACGCTTGCGCAAGGGCAGCATTGACAAGGAAGAATTCTCCCTCATTTATCAGGGCGTTCCTTATGTTGTCTATGCTTTCGGCGTGACCGAGGAAGGTAAAGTTACCTCCAAGGAACTCTTTAAGCAGACTTTCAATGCTCCTGAGCGTCCATCCGTAAGCTTCGGTGAGGTAGCATTGATCCCGGCCGAAGGAGGAAAGGTAACTGTCTCATACACAGTGGATAATCCTATTGCAGGCAAGACCATTACCGCAACTGCGGGCTATGGCGTTGACTGGATTCATGACATCAATGTTACCGACACTGAGATTTCATTCGTTGCTGACGCCAATTCGGCTGCAGAGCCAGGGAGCGATCCGCGTACCGGATTCATCAGCGTAAGTTATCCTGAGGCATACAATGCGTCATTGAACTTCAAGCAGGCATCTCCTGAAAAACCGGCTTTCGAGGTATCGATTACCAAACTTTGGTCGAATGTCATTGAATTCCAAGTCGTTCCTGCAGATTTGACCTGCACCTATGTAGCAAAAGTCATGAATGCGTCAAAAGCCGCTGAAATGACAGACGCTCAGATTGTGGCAGATGATGTCGCCGATTTCACGAGGGCCGACTATCACGGAAACCCTGGCAAGATCGAGAAGAAGTACAAAGACGAATGGGGCTATGAGGAAGGTGACCTTTGGGAAGGAGTGCAGACCGTAAGTGATGAAGGAATCAGTGAGTATGTCAAGAATTACTACATCATCGTCTATGGAATGGACCTGGAAGGTAATCTGACTACTGACAAGATTATCAGGATTCCTTTCGAGACAGCAGCAAAGCCTGTCATTACGGTCGATGATTTCGGGATGGTGCCTGCTGAAGGCGGTACATATACAGTCGGCTACAGCATTGAGAACGAGAGAAAGGGCGTGCCTGTAGAAGTTTCAGTCGGAGGATGGAACACAGACTGGGTCCATGATTTGGTTCACGATGCTGAAAAACATACCGTAACATTCACTGTCGATAAGAATACAGACACGAAATATTACTCGGATTACCGCAGCGCTCCCGTTTCCATATCTCATGCGGATGCCTCATATACTAACATTACGGTCAAACAGTTATATCCGGAAGAATAATAAAACCAAAATATCTTTAGACAATTATGAAACCACTGCGCTTTATTAACGCATTTGCTCTGGTCGGCGTTGTATTCGCCGCTGCCACAGGATGCAAGAAGGACTCAGAGCCGGCTCCTGTCCCAGAAATCAAGATTGAAACTCCTGCCATCAGTCTCCCTGAGGAGGCGAGTGAATTCGTCATCAACTATACCGTTACGAATCCTACGGAAGCTGTACAGCTGAAAGCTTCCTCACAGGCCGAATGGCTTCATTTCGAAGGCGTCGATCCTGACAAGGTCAAGTTCATTGCTGACGAGAATCCGGTGGAGGAGCCTAGAAACGGCGAGATCGTCCTTTCATACCAGGGAGCAAAAGACGTTAAGGTACAGGTGTCCCAGGTCGCAAAGTATGTGACTCCTAAGACATTGACCTTCGAACTCAAGGTTCTCGACGTTAAATCCCGTCAGGTAATCGTGGAGTGTATTCCGTCTGACCCTAATGCGACATATATCGCTATGGTGACATACAAGTCCAATATGGAGAAATGGCCTGATGACGACGCGCTTATCGCAAACGATATGGAGTATTTCAAGGAGTGGGGCTCTATGTTCGGAAGTGACTGGACATCTTTCCTCCGCCATGGCAACATGGAAAACTATGACATCACCATTGACAAGCCTGATACTGACTATATGTTCTATGCTTATGGCTTGAATGAGGATGGCAGCGTCACCTCGCCTAAGGTTTACAGAGTGGAGTTCCATACCCCTCTTCCGGAGGCCCAGGAGTGCACATTCCAGTTCAATTACCGTCCTGGCATCAACTTTGGCCGTGTCAATGTCTATCCAAGCGACATCCATGTTTCATACATCTGGGGCGTGATGTCCAAGAGTGAGTATAATGCCCTTCCAAGCGACAAGGCACAGGCCATCGTGGAAAAGATCAAGGACGACATGGCATCTCAGGGCGGAACCTGGAGAGATTATGTAGGCTATCATAACAAGTTCAAGAATTACACTAATCTTACAGATGGTGAGGACTATGTGGCTTATGCGTTCGGTGCTGACATTACAGGCGTACCTACCACAGCTGCAATGACTTATGAATTTACGGCCAAGACTCTGAAGAAGGTTGCCTGCTCATTTGCAGTAGGTTTCCAGGATGTCCGCGCCACTACATTCGCGGCCAATATCACTCCGACTGCCGATGTTACATGGGCTGCATACACCCTTCCTTATGAGTTTCTCGAGAAGTACAACGGAAGCGCAGAGAACATGACAGAGGTCGTCATCGATACTTTCAATGAAAGTGTGAAGGATTGGTGGAAGGACAAGGATATGGTCCACAATGGTGCCCAGCTGCTTTCTTCATACCAGCTCCAGGCTGCTGCCAGCCTCGAATCAAGCACCAAGCAGATCGTATGCGTGTTCGGTGTGGATGAGAACGGATATCGTATCACTGATGTGTCAGAAGCTGCCGTTACGACTACCGAAAGCGGACTCCCGTCTGACATGACCATCGGAATCAATGTCAATATGAACGCAGGTGTTGCCGAAATCGAGTTCGAACCATCCAAGATGGAGGCTTATTTCTATGACTTGCTGGCATATTCTGAGTATGAAAAGTACGAAACCGATGAGGCATTCTTCGCGGAAGTCATGTACAAGTACAGTTCAATGATGCAGTACAAGATGACTATGGGCAAAGCCAAGATGACCACAGAGTCTCTCCACAAGGGCGAAAAGTATATCGCTTACGCCTTCGGTATGGACGGTGACAAGTCCACTGCGATTTTCAAGAAAGTCTTCACGATGGAATAATACACAGATTGAAAATACTATTTGCAGGTCGGCCGGGATATGATTTTCCGGCCGGCCTTTTTGGTATTTGCCGTGAGTTTCACTATCTTCGCGCCCTGAAAAAATCTCTCTAAAGGATATCCGATGGAACGACATACTTATAGGCTTGACGGCGGTTTCTCTTTCGAATCGGGAGGAAGCGTCTCCACCCTTGAGGTGGCTTATCATACATCCCCGGTGGAATATGAGAAGGGGATGAAAGTTATCTGGATCTGTCATGCACTGACATCCGATTCCAATGCGGAAGACTGGTGGTCTGCTCTTGTAGGCCCGGGAAAACTCTTCGATACGGAGAAGTACTTTGTAGTGTGCTGCAATATGGTCGGATCCTGCTACGGGTCCAGCGGACCTTCCAGCATTGACCCGGAAACAGGCAAGCCTTATTATTTCTCATTCCCGAAGGTTACCGTGCGCGATGTCGCCCGGGCATTCGACCTGGTCCGAATACATCTCGGCATTGACAAGATCGACTTGCTTGTGGGCGCCAGCATGGGCGGATTTCAGGCATTGGAGTGGTCGGTTTTGCGTCCGGAGGTGTTCCCCCGTGCGGTCTATATTGCCACAAGTTCTCGCGTAAGTCCTTGGCTTACAGCATTTGAGGAGTCCCAGAGAATGGCATTGGAGGCTGACTCTACTTTCCGTGCCTGCGAAAGCCTCAAGGGCGGCAGCAAGGGACTTGAGTGCGCCCGTACCATCGCATTGCTCTCTTACAGGTGCGAGGACGGCTATATCCGTAAGCAGAGTGAGCAGTCCGACGATATCATGTTCGCCGATAGGGCCGGCTCTTATCTCCGCTATCAGGGAAACAAACTTGCCAACATATTCGATGCCTATTCTTACTGGTATCTGACTTACCTTGTGGACAGCGACAATCTCGGCAGGGGAAGAGGCGGCGAAGTTGCGGCTCTCGGCATGATACGTGCAGAGTCCACATTCATTTGTTTTGATACGGACCTCCTGTTCCCTCCTCATAAGATGAAATTCATGTCTGAGAATGTGAAAGGTTCTGTATATCATGAGATTAAATCGCATTTCGGGCATGACGGCTTCCTTTTGGAAACCGATGACCTGGACAGGATTATGCGTCCGATAGTCGAAAAGCTATAAATATTGGATTATGAAAGTAGCAGTTGTAGGTGTCACTGGACTTGTCGGCACCAGAATGATGGAAGTCCTGGAAGAAAGGAATTTCCCTGTAACGGAATTTCTTCCGGTAGCTTCAGAGCGCTCCGTAGGGCGTAAAGTTACATTCAAGGGTAAGGAATATACGGTCATGAGCGCCGGGGATGCAATCGCAGCCCGACCTGACCTGGCAATATTCTCCGCAGGCGGCGGCCCGTCCAAAGAATTGGCCCCCAAGTTTGCTGCCGTCGGCTGCCGCGTCGTCGACAACTCTTCATGCTGGAGAATGGACCCGACGAAGAAACTGGTTGTCCCTGAGGTCAATGCCGATGTGCTCACTGAGGATGACTTCATCATCGCGAACCCCAACTGCTCTACCATACAGATGATGCTTCCGCTTGCTCCGCTTCATAAGGCGTACGGAATCAAGAGGGTGGTAGTATCTACATATCAGAGCGTTACGGGAGCAGGCAACAAGGCCGTGGCCCAGATGGAGGCCGAGCGGGCCGGTGCCGAGTGGGGGACTTACGATGCGAAATTCCCTTACCCTATCGACGAAAACATCATCCCCCATATCGACGATTTCACCGAAAACGGCTACACCAAGGAGGAGATGAAGATGGTCAATGAAACTCATAAGATTCTGGGTGACGATTCTATCGGCGTATCAGCAACGACTGCCAGAGTCCCTGTCATAGGAGGCCATTCCGAGTCGATAAACTTGGAGTTCGAGAAAGATTTCGAACTGGCTGACGTACGCAGGATGTGGGACGAAATGCCTGGTCTGACGGTCCAGGACGACCCTGCCAACAAGATTTATCCTATGTGCCGTTATGCCCTTGGACATGATGACGTTTTCGTGGGCCGTCTGCGCCGCGATTTCTCCGTGAAGTCAGGACTTAATTTCTGGTGCGTTGCCGACAATATCCGCAAGGGAGCTGCCACCAATGCCATCCAGATTGCAGAAGTATTGGTACAGAAGGGTTTCCTTCCGAAAGAATAGTCCGGATTATGGCTGACAATTATTTGGAAAAGAGGTATGAAGAGGTGTTCGGCAGCGGTGCCAGAAAGGTGACCGTGAAGCACAGCACCCCGTCGCTGAACACACTGCTCGTGAAGAACCGCAGCATAAGACGTTACCGCCAGGACTTTGTCGTGACTGAGGAGCAGCTTCGCACTATCGTTGAGGTCAATGTCAAATTGGGCTCTGCAATGAACCGCCAGGCGCTCCGCTTCCGGATAGTGGCCGATAACGCGGAGGGAGAGGTCAATGCTGCCTCTACGGACAAGGTCAATGCATTGAGGAACAACCTGTTCCGTGAACCGGCAAGGTCGGAGTCCGCAAGGGCATATATCATTGTCTATTCGACAATTCCGGAGGAAAGATACATTGACATTGACCTGGGCATTTCTCTCCAGAGCATGGCGCTGAAAGCAGCTGAACTCGGGCTCAACTGTCTGATAAATGGTAACATTGACAAGGACGGACTCAGTTCTTTGTTCGGCACCGGAGACGGGCTCGAGCCTGTGGCTGTGCTATGTGTCGGCAAGGCGGCGGAGAGTGTTTTCCTTAAGCCTGTCTCTGCCGGTTCTTCAGGAGAGCCGGATCTCAAGCCCTATACGAAGGAGGGGGTCCATTACGTTCCCAAACTTCAGATGGATACTATACTTCTTAGTAATCCTTAAAAAATAACTTGGTAATCTTTGTTCGTCTTTTCGGTCTATATTCCTGCCTCATCAGTCGTGTACGTCCAGTACACTCC
>ENA-ORRE01000390-ORRE01000390.1-human-gut-metagenome-genome-assembly--contig:-NODE-390-length-34564-cov-4.730273_pt1 | contig 34564 bp, 27 predicted proteins | sample MGYA00242171_ERZ509126 | MGnify/ENA primary metagenome ERZ509126 (study PRJEB26280, sample SAMEA2338648) | human gut metagenome | biome: human gut; feature: human-associated habitat; material: faeces... | reverse complement strand
ATGCACTACTTGGAATTTAAAATGCACTTATTCGTATAAAAATTCCAGGTAATGCTTTTTATAGTATCACCGGTACACCATCTTTTCGCTCTTCCACTATATATCTTTTAGCGACGAAGAAGAATAATCATCTTTACGCACGATGTGTATCCCTAATATGAAAGAGCGTAGATTATATTATTTTTTAATTAAACAAAGTTAATTTAGGATTTATGTAAAATTTTGTTGGCAGCTGTTGACTGTAATTAAAAAAATCTTCATACTTTTGTATTCAGACTACATCGCCTTGCATCCTGCTGTCGCACGCAGACGAGTTCTCTTTCATGACATCAGGCAAGGTAGCCTACGCCGTGCCGAGTATGGCAGAGTCACGGATATATGACAAAGCAATACAAAGCGGGTATTGGGTGGGAAATGTAGTCCAGACATATTGAAGGCGTTTACACGACGCTGTGTTCGAGACGTGTCGAATCTAGCAAATTCAAATTCTGATCTTGAGCGTAGCAACGGTAGATGTCCCGGGTGTGATTATATCATTCCTGCATAGACTCAGCAAACATGGATTGTGTCCTTCCGGACACAGTATTTTGTTAGCATTGGCGTTTTGCAGTGAGCGATTATTCATATCGGCGTGGGCTCTGACGTTGTCTGTTCAATCAGATTAGGCAATGCTAGAGCCTCGACACGTGGGACGGACAACAGAACGGTCTCACGCTTTTTTATGTCCATAACTGAGTTCTGTCTAGAATAAAGTTAGGTCATCGATATGAATGTTGTCGAGCATGCATTTGGTGATGTAAACACCTGTAGAGGCGGTGAAAAGCCTCCCGGCACCGGGTTTGTCCCCGATGCTCTCCCCGAAGTTCGAAGGCCGGCTATGGCCGGGAATTCACAAACAGGGGTGTCCACCCAAAATGCTCTGTCGGGAACAAATTCCGGATCTGACCCTACTAAGAAAAAGCCCCAGGAGATTCTCCATTGGTATGCTCTCCGAGTTACATACGGACGCGAAAAAAAAGCATACGATTATTTGCTCAGTAAAAACATAGAAGCATTCTACCCGACAATCACAACTGTCAAAGTCATTGGCGGGAAAAGAAAATCCGTTGAAGAATCCCGTCTTCCCAATATATTCTTTGCTCGCGGAACAGAAGAAGAGATCAAGTCATTTGTTTACGACAACGTAAACCTCCCCTACCTCCGTTTTTATTACCGCCATTTCCACGAAAAGACACGCATTCTCAAAGAGCCTCTCATCGTGCCCGATTATCAGATGGAGAGCCTCAAAATTATCTGTGCCTCCGAGGCCACAGACATTATTTTCGCGCCGTCCGATGTCCGGAAATTCGAGGCAGGACAGCCGGTGCGCATCATTGACGGTGGTTTCAAGGGCGTTGTCGGGAAGGTAGCCCGCTATCAGGGCCAGCAGCGTGTGGCAGTCGTCATCGACGGTCTGCTCACAGTTGCTACCGCCTACGTACCGAGCGCTTTTCTCACATCTTTAGATTGATATTCCACAAATAATGCAGAACCAACATGAGCAGCAACATTATGGATTTTTTCGAGGGGCTTAATGTAGACATCGTACATATAGCCCAGTCATACGCTTCCGATAACAGATCGCCACAAATAGAACCTGTACATATTTTCAGGGCTCTTCTCCACAAGAGTGCAGGTCTGGTTCATTTTATAGAGGACACCCTTGACGAGGATTATTATTACATGGTCGATTGGTGCGACATACACATCCAGCAATGCGGAAAGTCACCTTACGCCATGAAGAAAGCGGAATTCTCCCGAGACAGCCAAAGCGTTATAAAAGAGGCCTCTTCGCTGGCGGATGATGTCGGGGCGAAATCCCGTAAACTGGAACTTCTGCTGGCGGCATTAGTCAGTCCCGGAGTAGGATTTACATCTGAACAGTTGAAGACAATGCCGTTGACTAAGGACAAAATCCTGTCGGCAATAAGTAGCGGTGGAATCGGCAAGGTCAGTAAGGCCGGTGAACAGAAAGTCTCTCCTAAAGGGGCATCCTATGATGCAGGTCATAATGTTTATTGCTATTCCTTGCTTGAAAGTGCCAATGAAGCGGAAATCATCGGCATGGAAAGAGAATTGCGCCTGCTGATAGAAATACTGGCCCGGAAGGACAGAGCCAATGCTCTGATAAAAGGCGAGACTGGTGTAGGAAAGACCTCTTTGTTGCACGGATTGATGAATATGCTGAAGGAGGACGAACTGCCGGCCTCCATCAGCGACATCACACCATACGAGCTCGACCTTATCTCTCTGAGTCAGGGGGTCAGCTACAAGGGAGAAATAGAAGATAGATTCAAGACAGTCATTGACAGCCTTTCGGACATTGCACATCCCGTGCTGGTCATTGAAAACTTCCATCGTTTGGGCGAAAACACTTCCTCCTTAAGCGCAATAATGCCGGCAGTAAAGAAGATTCTCTCCTGCAATATGTTGCAGTTGATCTGTACGACCTCTATTGATGGCTATACCAAGAACATCGAAAAGGACAAGGAACTGACAGCTTATTTTGAGAACATCTCGTTGGAAGCTCCGACTGAAGAAGTTGCGACCGACATATTGAATAGTAAAAAAGGCGTTTACGAGCAGTTCCATAATATCACTCTTGATGATGATGTCATTCCCGAAGTTGTCCGGTTGGCCAGAAGATATATGCCGGAGCGAAATCTGCCATCGTCCGCAATAGACCTTCTGGATCGTTCCATGGCCTCTGTAAAGGTCAGGAATGAGCTGGAGCTGTTGGAAGGAGCAAAGGCAAAACCTGTTCCTATACACAAAGAGGAAATCCGTACTGTCGTTTCGAAAATGACAGGCATCCCCATGGGGAACATCGAGTCGGAAGAACGCCAAAAACTGTCAAGCGCGGAAGAAATACTTCACAAAAGGGTCGTCGGACAGAACCATGCCATAAAAAGCATATTGGATGCCGTCTTCGAGTCGCGTTCCGGTCTTAATAAGAAAGGGCAGCCGATCGGTTCGTTCTTCTTCCTCGGCCCCACGGGTACGGGTAAGACCGAATTGGCGAAGAGCCTAGCGGAGTTCCTGTTCAATGACGAGACATCCATCCTCAGATTCGATATGTCGGAGTACAAGGAAGAACATTCCGTTGCTCTTCTTTACGGCGCCCCTCCGGGATATGTGGGCTATGAGGAAGGCGGGCTCTTGGTCAACCAGATAAGACAACATCCCTATTCCGTAGTGCTGTTCGATGAAATAGAAAAAGCCCACAGATCCGTATTCGATTTGTTCCTGCAAATACTCGACGAAGGTAAGCTCCACGACAGGCTCGGGCGCGTCGGTGACTTTTCCAATGCCTTGATAATATTTACATCCAACATCGGAAGTGACTACATCTTCAAGTCTTTTGGCGAGGGACACGTGCCCACGCATGATCAGATGCTGGAGGTAATGCAAGGCCAGTTCCGGCCTGAATTTCTGGCGCGGCTCACAGAGATCGTTCCTTTCTCCCCGATTACATCTGAAATGATAGACCGGATATTTGACATACATATTCAGAACTTGTTGAAGATGTTGGAGGAACAGAATATATCTCTGACCATAGACGAGTCCGCCCGTAAGTATATCACCAAGGTCGGTTTTAATGCACATTATGGCGCCCGCCCTATACTTGGAATTATCAGAAAAGAAATTCGGCGTCCGTTGTCGAAACTGATCATTTCAGGAGATGTCTGCAGCGGAGATTCTATCACTATGAAATATAATGAGGAGACCCAAGAAATTGTTTGGGACATAGATACTCCCGATTAATGAAATGATTTGATATGGGCTTATTGGATTGGTTTAATGGATTATTCCGTAAAGAAGCCCCCCAAAACGGCAATCAAGAAATAATAAACAGCACAATAAATATAAACCACAAAGCAATGGCAAGAAAAACCGTAATTTCCAAAGTCGTTGAGGAAAATGCTCAGGATGGCGTTATAGAGTTCCCTCAAAACAGGACACTCTATGCAGACCAGTTTACTGATGCAGCTCCCAACTCCGATGAAGACAGAGAAGGCTTTAAGGCTAAAAGCATGAAAGAAGTCTTTGAGCATTTCCAGCCTGCGAAGGAAGGAATCACCTTATCCACCGAAGAAGGAGGTGCCGTCTATGAGGATTTCCAATTCAAGCAAATCAAGGATTTTGAAGATGAACAGCTCATCGCCCAAAGCGAATTGCTGAGTGAGAAAAAATCCAAGATTGACGCGTATAATTCAGTAATCCGTCAATTGGAGAAAAACAAGACCCTTCGCAATGCGCTGAAAAACGACACGGCGCACGAGGACTTGAAGAATGCTCTGAAGGCATTATTGGCCGAACTGGAAGGAACCGAAAAATAAAGTAAACGTAATATGGCAGCAGAAGAACAGAAATTGGCATCAAAAGCAGAGAGCATGGAACTACAGGAAAGAACAACTGTAGTTAATTCCGCAGAGCTACTGCAAAGCAGTCTGTCTGGATTAGACAAGTTTGGCGGCTTTCAGTTGCTAAAAGGTCTTATCAAAGGCGTTGAGAACATGGATCCCCGCAGAAAGGCTATCAAAAATGTTTTTTTGAATGATAGCGCATACGAGGATGCAAGAAATAGATTAAAAAATGAAATATCCCTATGGGTCGAAATCCTGGAAACAGGCGGTAAAGACCCTATGGAAATAATAGAGTCCTGTAAGGGAAAATGTCAGAAGGCAGAGAGAAACTTGAGTGAGAACCTGTTCTGTATTCATGATGAAATCCGTAGCCTTGAAACGACATATAGAAGTCTGGACGCTTTTTTTGCCAATGCCGGACAAGGAAAAGTTGATTGTATCACTCTTATGAATGTCAACAAGGAGGAGTTGGGAGATCATGATTCTGAAGATACATTGGCAATACGTGACGAGTTGGAACGCTATTTCGACCGGTTGAATCTGAAGAACAACTACAGTATGCTTGTTGTTCCTGGTTATCTTGGCGATGCGGAGACTATGCGTATGTGGGCACAAACAGCTTATCGCAACAAGGTGATTATGCTCACAGACTTTAAAGACAGCATGAATTTCGAGATGCTGAAAGAAGAACTTGATGATGCGAACTTACAGGGAACGGATCCTTATCTGGGCAATATAGTAATGACAGCAAACTATATCCTCGGCCGCAAGAAATCTGAATTGGCAGGTGAAGACGAGGATTTGTACATTCCTGCATCCGGAGCATTGGCCGGCAGAATGTCAAATACTGAAGAAACGGTAATAGCCCAGGCCGCCGCCGGCAAACGGTATGGCACTCTTGATAATGTAAAGGGTGCGCGCATGGATTTGCGTAAGTCGGAAATAGCCGCACTTATTGATCTCGGTGTCATCCCAATGGTTGAAGAAGATGGCCGGACAATGGCATTCTCGAACCACACTCTCTATAACGGCGCGTCAAAAGGCTTGCAGGAGTATTCGATTGTCCGGGTATTCGACTGGATAGGCAAGGTGTTTGAAAACTATTGTAATGACCATGCTATGGAAATATGGACACCTGCGATCAAGTCCGAAATTACGCAAGACATACATAACTTCCTCAGTGACTACAAAGGTCCCGGCGGCATTATAGAGAAATATACGAACCTCAAGGTCGATCAGGATCCCAAGACAAAAGATATCAGTATCAACGTAGAGATTACGCCGTATTTCGCAGCCCAGAATTTCTTTATTGAACTGACCGGCAGAAATACTGCCGCAGGTGTCGACTGGGAACAGAATACTAAAAACGCATAATGCCCAAAAACAATATTTATTAACCCATTAAATTATTAGAAAAATGGCAGAAACAAGAACCGTGACCATCAATGCAGATGGCATTCAGGAGCGTGAAGTAGCTTATGTTCGCTATGAACTCAACCAACAGACCGATGTGGAAGGACAGCCTACGGGCCGCACGCGTGGCGGCAAAATTACTGTCAAGGTGAAGTCCAGAAACGATGGCAACACCGAGATTCTTGAGTGGATGTGCGACACCTATATGAGCAAGAATGGTGTCATCTCGTTCCCCGATAAGGATGGCGGTGAGATGAAGCGTCTCAACTTCAAAAACGGGTATGTAGTACAGTATGCCGAGACATACGACGATACCAACGAGAACAAGCAGTTCGAGGAGTTTGTTATTTCCGCTAAGGAAATCCAGGTGGGAAATGCTTCTCACAACAATAGCTGGACTATCGACAAGTAACTCGGGACACAATTACACAAAGGATAATTGGAGGTTATAAATCAGATAGCCTTCAATTATCCTAAACAAAAAAACAAAATGGCACTACAAGGTCAAGTAAAGATACACGGCGGAGGCGAATATGGTATCGTTGAGTGCGAATACGAATTCTCCCAATCCGTAGATGATACCGGAAAACCTACCACTCGTACTATGGGCGGAACCATAAGATTCGTAATGCCGGCAACGTGTGATGACGATCAATTCTTCTACAAATGGATGTTCAACAAGACTGCCGTACATTCAGGAACGTTCCGGTTTTGTGTATTTTCAAATGATAATAGAAGAAGGTACAAGACGGTTGAATTTACCAATGCTTATTGCATAGGGCTTAAGGACTATTTTTGCGACCACGACAGCAAGCTGATGTACACCACTATAACGATCAGTGCTGAGGTAATCCGCGTAGGTACCGGATTCATGGATTCCGCAATCTTTACTAATGATTGGGCGTCATTAGCGTCGCAGATTGGAAATCTATCCACATTATAGTAATACACATTATGTCGATATCCGTAAAAAACATTTCGGTAGCCATTGATGGTACGAAGTCAACGGGCTTTTGCATAGAATTGGACGGAACAAAATGGAGGCTTGACAATTTTACGCTGAGCCAGTCTCTTCTATCATCCAATTTTTTGTCGTTCTCCCTACATAAAGAACCAGATGAAAGAATCAATGAAATATCGTTCAATGTATGTGGAACAATTATCGGCAAGGAGATACTGATCTCTTTAGAAACAGACAATATAGAGAAAGAGTCGCTAAAAGCGGAAAACGATTCTGTAGCGGATATAGAGTTCGCAGGTGTTATTGTAGGAGCCTCGGGTAGTAGAAGCCGAAGTGAATTTACCGTAAATGTGGAAGCGTGCAGTTGGGATGCTCTGCTTAACGATAACCCTACTTGCAAATCTTTTGAGAACCTTACGCTTAATGACATAGTAAACGATGTCGTTGATGATTATTCCGATCATCTTGAATCTGAGATAGACGCTCGATTTACCGACACTATTCCTTACTGCGTTCAGTATAACGAGAATAATTACCAATTCCTGCAACGTTTGGCAAGGCGTTATGGAGAATGGTTGTATAATGATGGAAAGAAAATAGTGTTTGGCAATCTTCCGGAAGGTGAGAATGTCAAGCTCGCCTATCCGAGCCGTGATGTTCCATCATATAACGTAGATATCAAAATGCGGCATGTCGCTTTTAATCATGTCGCTTCATCATATAATTCATACGACGCCAACCAGAAGGAAGGTGTCGAAGAAATGCAGCGAGAATATAACACTCTGAGCGAGCAAGTGTTTCAAGCGTCTCAATCCTGTTTCATAAAACCCACTTTACAGAATCTTCATTCCGGCGGATTTGCTGATACGGACGGTCGTGAAACAATACTGAACATATCGACAAAGACACAGGCAAGAGGCGAAAAGGCAAGCATGCTTACTTATTCCGGTACGACTTATTGCTCAAAAATCAAGATTGGCAGCAAGTTGGTGATCGTGGATAACTATTTGCCGGATACGGCAGCATTGGAGAAGAGCAAAGTAGAACAGGACGAGATTCTTGTCACGGAGCTCGTTCATTATTTTTCTGCCGATGAAACCTACAGCAATCATTTCGTGGGTATACCGTCAGCTTGTGACTATCCTCCTTATTCTGACAGCGATGTTTATCCAGTAGCTCAGTCCTGCCGTGCAAAAGTCAAGGATAATGAAGATCCCAATAATTTGGGGCGTGTCCGAGTACAATTTGACTGGCAAGCACAACTGGACGACCGCATGATGACCCCTTGGCTTCGCATGGCTCAACCATACGCCGGAGGCGGTAAGGGATTCAGTTTTATTCCGGAGATAGATGAAGAGGTCATGATAGATTTTGAGAGTGGCAATGCGGAACGCCCCTATGTGAAGGGAACATTATATAATGGCGTCGGAGACCCAGATAGTGCCTGGTTACCCAATAACAATAGCGCAAACCAGGTGAAAGCTATCCGAACCAGAAACGGACATACCATTGAGATACACGACGAGGGCAATGATGGCTATATCCGCATCTATGACAACGAGAAGGAGAATTACATCCTGACCTTCTCCACAGACGAGAAACTTATCAAACTGGAATCTACAGGCAATATCGAGCTATATGCCAAGAATGACATCATCATGCATGCCGGGCATGACATCAATGCGAGTGCGGACAATGACATTTTCATAGCCGCAGGTCATGATATGCAACGAACGGCGGATAATGATATTCGCGAGCATGCCGGTAATGACCGTACCACATCCATCGACCGCAACGATTCGCTTACTGTTGAGTCTAACCAGTTCATTAAGGTAAATGACAACAAAGATGAGCAAGTAGCACACAAGCTACAAGTGACGGCGGAGAATATTCGTATGGAAGCCCAAGACAAACTACTTGAATATTCCAATGTTCATCAGCAAAAAGCCAATGACTCAATGGCAATGAATTCAGGAAACAGGATAGATATTAAGTCAGGGATTGTAAAAGTGCAATAAAAAATAAAGCCGGATTATATAACGTTTTTGCATAAATAAGAAAATGGATGATTCTTACGTTTGTTCTGGAGCTATTATGCAATGTTCTTGTGGCACAAGCAAGGCAAAGCTGACGGTACTTCCTTTACGCACCGTTTTTCTCACAGGACAACCAATGGCCAATATCAGCGACCATCTTTCTTTTGTCAACCTTGGTGCTTTCGGGCAATGCCGCTCTTTAGGCTTTCCTGCTACAGCATTAGCGACTGCCGCTGCACACGGCAAACTTACTCCCAGACCTTGTATGCACAATACCCCTTTTCCTTGGATGGGGGGTAAGAATGATTATATAATAAAAGGAGCCCCAGCTCTCTTGAAATCAAGTACCTGTCAATGCCTATGGGGAGGAATTATAAGTATAACGGATGACGGTCAACATGGTGAAGGATGTCAATGGATACAAAAAGAGGAGAAGGCCCGTTTTCCTCAATATCAAGAATATTCAGAACTTGCAGAGAACGCTTCTATAGATAGAAGCCAAGCATCATTAACAACAATTCCAAAATCAAATGACAAGCAAATAATCACCCCTTAAAAGTAAAGATTAAATTAGCTACAGCGGAATTAGTCCTTCCCAATTTCTCAAAATATAATCCCACCATTCAAAAACGAATAATTAAGATGGCAGACGATATAGATGGAACGGAGGCCAAACCAATAAAAACAAAAGACTGGATGCTACGGAAGTCAACAAGGGAACACCCCATAAATAAAATGACGCCCAAACTACACAAATAATATATTGAAGAAAACACGAAAGAAGAAGGAGTCTATATCTTAACTTTGCAATGGAAAGAATCTAAAGTTATTAAGATTAAAAATCCTGACGGCACCATTTCAAAAAAGACAGTTGGTGACCATGCGACAATAATTCAACGCAGGAAAGGCAAAGACGGCAAATTGCATTTATCTCACATCGAGCCACAGGTGTATAATATAATAAAAAGATCGGAACAAAAAAGAAGTATTGATCAACTATGTAAGCATTTGACATCCGCCCCCTAAAGAAAAAGGATTTATGAGAGTGGATAATAAACTATTTGATACCAAATACTCATCTTTATTTGATATATGAGCTCACAAACAAATATACCTATTTCAGTAATATAAAAAGCAAGAAAATTGATTGATATGTATGGTGTCAATCTTGAATGTATTGGCAGTTATAAAGGATTAGATGTTTAGGAATTCTTATTCCCTAATAATACAAAAACTGGATATCCGTTTGTCCTATTGTTTGACAACAACTCCGGGTATGTTTTTGAAATCTCAGATTTTGAAGTTCTAGATGTTTTAGAAAATACTATTAGGCTTTAAGAAAATGAGATGCAATTGAGTCTGTCTTACATCTAATAGGAAATAAGATTTTATTGAAAAGATAGAAATAAGGAATAATTATGGCCACCTGTAGTGAAGTAAATGCAAATGCCCAATCAAAGTCATCCCTAAGTGAAACACAATCACAAGAAATCACTGTGAATTTTGGATTATTCTTTGATGGAACGAACAATAATCGTGCTCAAGTGATGATGGGGCGACTCCATAGAGAACAGGAAGCTTATAAAAACATATCAGAAGATGGTAGAATAGATATAAATAACGTTATAAAATACACAAAATTAAATGATAGCAACAATGAGATCCTGTCAGAAATGGCATTAGATAAAATGTCGAAGAAAGAAAAAAGAAAGATAGAACAGTCTTACAATAAGGCAGAAACTAAGAGAGAAATATTAAAACAACGATCTAAATGGAAAGGGGGAATGCCTCGTGGTTTTATGCAAAAGGTAGGATTTACTAATATCGCCTTGTTGGAGCGATTTTATCACCCTGACAACTCTAGAAAAGAGTCATATGCCTTTAAAATATACGTATCAGGGTCTGGAACATCTGCAAATGTATCCAAAGGAATAAATATTGCGGGATTAGCTACAGGACAAGGCTCTACTGGTGTAGTTCAAAAGGTATTGGATGCATTAGACGCTATTTCTGATAAAATAAAAGGGATAAGTGCAAATGAGAATATAAAACATGTCCATTATGTGTTTTATGTATTCGGATTTAGTCGAGGAGCTACTGAAGCAAGGCTCTTTATTGACCTGTGCAGCATTCGAGATGGCAGGTCTCCATCACTAAAAAAACAAATAAAAAAATACAATAAAAAATTATCGAAACAAAAAAGAGATGACAAACTTTCATTTCCAAAAGAAGTTGACTGTCAGTTCTATATGGGGCTATTTGATACAGTATCATCTGTAGGCGTTATCCGTGAGCCTCAATGGAATCCCATTGCCGCTCTCACAACTGATATTGAGATTATTTCAAAAACTGCAAGTACATATCACGATGAGAATGTAAAAGATCTTGGTCTGGATACACTCATCACTAATGAGAATGTAAAGAAGGTCATTCATATTTGTGCGCTTGATGAATACCGTGAAAATTTTGCACTTTGTGCTTTTCCTAAAGGTAAAGAATGGGAAAAACGAATAACTCAGTTTTTCATCCCAGGAATACATACAGACATAGGAGGTTCTGAAGTTAATAAAGAGGGGTTTGAATTATCAGGGTATCGAGATGAACTTTCTATTCCTCTGAAATATAAAGAGAAGCATACAAAAAAAACGGATTGTGTTCAAACACAAGGATCTCAGTATTATTATACTAAAAAAAGATTAAAAATTCCCCGAGTGGCAGTTCTAAGAGAATGTTATGATATGACTATAGAAACCTTAGAATTATTGGGTTGGCTTAAAGATGGCTCCAATATGCCCAATGAGATGAAACGAGATAAATATTCTAAAGAAAAACCAGATCCAGATAGTCTTGCAGTGGAACGCTATTCATTATTTGGATATTCCAATCTATCACTTGTAATGATGAGTGAATTTCATGAAAAAATATTCTCTAATGATTTAATAAAAGGAAAACATTCCATACCTAAGGATCTCCCTCAGAATTTTAAAGATATGAGAAATAAATGGAAAGGCTGTGAGAGTAACTATGGGAAGTGCTATTTCCCTACAGACGAAAAAGATTATCGAGATTTGAGAATAAGGTATTTACATTTTTCTTCTGATGCAGGAATTGTCAATGGTCCTAATTTTGATATTAATTATTGTTACAGAAGGGGAATATATACTTCCAAAGGGAAAGGAATAGACACTTTACATTCTATAAATTAGTCATGAAAAAATATTCATATTTTATAAGCGGTAGCGCTCCCCAATTATATCCTACGGAATCATTCTTCGGAAATTTAATGTGGTCAGAAAACGATGGTGTCAGCGTACCTTATTGTTGTCCCTTTGCCGACGAGTGGGGAAAGCCACTATCAATGCATATATATGATAAAAAGAAATTCCCCATACCTATATATTTAGACATGATCTGGTTGTCATTGACAGAAAATAAATTCTATTCAGTTGAGGAAGAATTATCTGCGGAAGCACTGGAACAATCATTCCAAGAAAAAGACATTATCACCGGGGAGTCATTGTATAATTACATAATAGTTGGTATGGCTCCCTATGGACATCTTGCCTTGTGGGTTCACGGCGATAAGAAGTCTAAAATTATAGCATGGCTGAAGGCAGAAGAGGTGGATGTTAAAATGTCTGATTTTTGTCCCAGTACACAACTATCTAGAAATGAATATGTGAAAATGATGCTTCAGTCAGTACCAGAAGCCTTTAAAAACAAAGCAAAGAACGGTTTACCTCCCCGATATCTTTTTGACAAGTACATGCAACAGTTTCACTATCGTTATTTGTTTATGTTTGGACATTGGGACAAGAATAAAGATATATGGCTTAAAAATATAGATGAAGAGATTGTACCCCAATTTAACTATATAGAAGAAACTCTTTATGACGGAACTCATGACAAACTAAATGACAGCGGGTTGATGAAATATCACCAAGCAGGTAAACCTAAAAAGCTTCGTGCGCAATGGCATATCGGCAAATCTGAGTATTCTGCTTATTTTTGGTTTGAGGATGAGAGAATACGGGATGTATTTGACAAATTTTATGGAACGCATCCCGATACAAAGACGGACTTTATAATCCGTATAGATGCGGAACAAAGAAAATACGAGTTGGCACTCTATCGGTATGGTTTGAAAGAACCACAGATAATACCCGAAGATGTGTATCAACTTTTGGTATTCAAAAATAAATTTGAGGACTACCGTTCTGAAAACTACAATCAAGAACGTGGTGCTTGGATATGGTGATAAAAACTGATAATAACAACAATAAAAATATTTTATTATGGCAACTGAAGAAATTTACGAAGAAGACGAGTTTATCATCAATCTGACAATTGACGGTACAGAGTTTGAGGAAGTAGAAGTAAAGGTTACAGACCCGAACAAGACCATTCGTGATCAGATAACGAGTATTGTTTCTGTATTTGAACTTCCTAAAATTGACAATGGCGGAAATCCTATCCAGTATCTGCTCGGTCAGATAATGGATGAGGGTGAAGAGCCTGAAATATTGGAGTTTGAGGATGAGGATGGACGCGAACAAGCGCTCATCGACTACAACATCCAACCCGGCGACCACTTGCATCTTATTTCCGTACCTATTGCTGGATAAGGTTATGATGAATGACACTATAAATAATTTTAATCAAAAAGAATTGTCTGGCAGAGATGCTAGACTTTGGAAAGAGTGGAAGGAGTTGGACACGTTGTGCAGTAAACGTAAGGCTGCCAGCCCTAATCCACGTCAACCTTCTCTTTCTTATATCGTTCGTCGAAAAAATGCCATGGGGCTTCCTACTGAATATGAAATATGGTATCGCTGTAAATCCATTGTAGGTGTGGTCGGTGACACAGTGCCCAGAGAACCGAGATTCGGTTATCTTCACAAAATGAGTATTGTGCTTCCCAACAATTATCCATCGGCCGACGGTAATCCCATATTCACCTTCAGAACCGATGTATGGCATCCGAACATCAGATATTCCGGTAGCTTTAAGGGACATGTATGTCTGACCATTAAGGAAATGGGAGTTCTCGCTTCTTTAAAGGACTTGGTGCTTCGTGTGGAAAGATACTTAAAATATCAGATGTATCATGCCCTAAACACTTATCCTTATCCCGAAGACCAGAATGTAGCAGAATGGGTTCGAGAGGAAGGAGAGCCCAATAACTGGGTTCATTTTAATCAAGAAGTACCGGAACCAGCAGCACCTACGGCTAAAGGATCAGAAAGTATAAAATCAACAGAAAAAGTAAAACCGCAAATTAAGTCAAGAACAATATGAAACGGATAATATACTTATTCTTAATATTATTGATTGGTTCCGTGCGCTTTGCGTATGGAGATGAAATCAAATCCATAAAATTGGATAATAAAGGGCATAATAAAGAAACTATATCATTGCCCTATTGTAATATATTTGTTGAACTACAAATAGAAAATGAAGATGGACCGTATGGAATCTCTGTCAAAATGGAGAACATATCAGAAGACAAGGAACTATATCTGTTTGATAAGTCTTACAACGAGAAAACGTTGAAACAAATGAATCTTGTCTATGATAAAATTTTCCCAGGTGTAAAAAGAAAAAGAATTACTGAAGCTTGCAAACACATTTCTGAATCCTATCGGCTCCTGCCATCCTCAGAAACAAAAAGCATTTTAAATTTCCACAGCAACGAAAGTACTATCAAGTGTAGGTTACCCATCTATATCGCACGATATGATGAGAAAAATTTTATTATTGTCAAGAAGACTAAAATTTCATTGGCTCAGAAAGAGGTGATAGAACTTGATATAGATGTGGAAATAAAGCCCGATGAAGATCTTGTCAGATTGTCTGAGACAACTGAAAACCTTATAGAAGAAATAAAGAGACAAACCTTCTGCTCAAATAAACATCACAAAGGAACTTCTGCGCAACAATTATATTCGCTATATAATAAGTCCATTGACGAATTAAAAAGGCAAGTGTCACGAATTATCAGTTCACGTGGTTATATGGCTCGTGACAAGGGCTATAAGGATTTCATTGCTATTTATGAAAGACTTAACTCGATTAACTTAAAACAATTGACTGTAACCTCGTGTGATAATGACAAAATAATAATAGGACCTATTATACACAAATGCCAATACTGTTCGCTGTCAGCAGAGGGTATCTATAAGAAACTGGAGTCATACTTTATAGATCTTCATAACGGGAAAAAGACAAAGGGACAGGTAATGGGCGATGTTGAGGCTTTATATAAATGCGCCCAGAAAAACAATAAGCGTAATACCGGAAGTTATATGCAAGGAATAACCAAGTATTACAAAGGAATCAAATCAAAGTAATATGAGATTTGTTGGAGTTATACTGACTGCGTTATTGTTCCTTCCCTCTCATTCTAATGGTAGAACCCAAAAAGACACCATTTATACAACTGATGGAGACAGAATTATTCTAACATACGAAATAACAAATTCTGCCAGTCAGACAACAATTAGATTTACGGGGCAACAGAAGAAACTAGGGCGGCTAAATGCTAAATATAAAGACTTGAGTAAGGTGGCAGTGATGTTTTTTGATCGGGTGGGTAATTATGGCAACGATGTGTCCATTACCAATATGATTCCAGAAGCATTCATGACGCCTCCTGATGTCCAGTTCTCCAAATCCCGGGATGGCTACTATCTTGTTCAGGCTGAGCCGAACTTAGTATTCAATGTCAAATCTGAAACAGAGATACATATTCCCATATATTTGGCATATAAACCTAAGAAGGGGAAATATATACTGTTTAGTAAGAGTATGGATTTGAAGATTCCATTAGGCGCAAAAAGGAATGTGGAAAAGAGCAGAGTGAAAAGTCAAACTATTGAACAGACAATAACTTCAACAACGGAAATCGAGGCCGACAACACTGCCACCATAAAAGTTCTTGAAAGCATTAATATTGCGAAGGATTTGATTACACAGGCTACGGCACTTCCTTTCTCTGATAATCTATTGGATGAAATCAATTATTTGCGGCAGAAACGTCGGGAGATTACCGATAAAGCTCTTGTAGAAGAGATCACTGATGTGATGAACCGGTTTGAAGCTAAAAAACAGTCATTGGAGGAGAAAACTTCTGCTGAACTACAAGCGCGTCAGCGCGAGGAAATGTTAAGGGCAGAGAAAGAGGCCCAAAAGATTAAAGCAGAAAATGACTCTATAGCCACGGCTCAACAAAAGGCGTCTGAAAAAGAAAAAAAGCAGAATTTATGGTTAATTGCAGGAGGTGTGGTGCTTGCCATTCTGGCATTTATTGGCAATCAGGTCTTTCAAGGTATAAGGAACAAGAAGAATCAAATGCGTATGATGAGTATGCAGCAGAATATTGCAGATAGGGCGGAAGCTGAAGCCAAACGCCGTGCACGCAATGCTGTGAGATCTCAAAAGAACCGGATTATAAATAAGGGCAAACAGGAAACATCAACTGCTATTCGTAAGAAAGTAACAATCAAAACGGATGGCAAATCAAGGAAAACATCTATTTAATTGTTTTATCATGAAAATATTTAATAAGAAAACAGGGCTTCTAGCATTGTGTCTATTACTATTTTTACAGGCGTTTGCACAAAAACGGAAAGTCGTCATAGAATATGATGTAATCTCAGATTCCACGATTTATCTCAAAGCAGCATACAACTATGTTTCCAATAGTGCGGTTCTTATTGTGATTGATGGTAAAGATTTTGGAACAATTGCGAAAAATAAGGGTTCAGAACCAGGCTCGATGCCAATAAATCGAACTTGTTATAATTTTGTAAAAGCTAATTATTCTGGTCATCCGGAATATCTATGGAAAAAAGGAGATACTGCTAACGAGTGGAAGAAGAAAAATCCGGAAAAGGTCGCTCCCGCCAAGAATAATCCTAACAAGAAGGATGATAGCAAGGATGATCATATAGAAGATAAAAAATCCTCCCAACCGGCGACGAGAACCGAAATGGAAGATATGAAAAAGCAAAGAGTGCTACACTCAAAAAACATATCCGCAACTCAGATTATCTCCATATTCAAGAAAGAACTAGAAAATGATGCCTTTTATTCTGATATATTCGTCAAGACGATTCGCGATGATGTCGAGAAACATTCCGAACTTTTGAATTATCTGACAGATGAGAATAGCCGTGAAAATTATATACAAGAACATAGGCTACGAGGATATCTGACGGACAAAGAGACCTCTATTTCTCATATGGAAGATGATATGGATTCTTATATTGACAATTTCATTGAGTCCTATTTTAATGGCAATAAACTTCCTGATGCCTCAGAATATAAAGTAGAGCTAAAAAACATATTGAATGAAAAGATTTCAGAGCGGAAGAATGCTTTAAATGATTTCCGCATCAAGGTGCTTAAAGAAGAGTCCACAACGACAGGCGCGTCAAATCTCTTCTTCGATGGTTCGATGGCTCTTAATATCGTACTTATTATATTGTTGATCAGTCTTGTTCTTTTGATTGTCGTATTGATAAAAAGAACCAATAGAAAAAAGAAAAATTCAAACGTTCAAGCCCAGACCGTCAGTCAGAATGCAAAAGAAAATATTATAGTAAGACGAAAAACCACATCCATATTAAAGAAGCAAAGTTTGGAAGATGTTTTGCATAATGAAGCGTATCTTCCTATTGATTGTGCCGCTTTCTGTTTGGATTCAGCAGTAAGGCGTATATACATTAAGAACACATGCATTAAAGATATTTATAATCTGTATGCGGAAGATTTGAGAAATCCGGATAATCCCAACGAAGACGGCTGTATGGTTCTGGGACGTTGGGTCTACGATGAAGAAAAGGATGAATACTATGTTTCCTTGGAAGAAATAGTCAAGCCTGGTGAGGATGCGATATTTAAGGAATACGAACTCAACTTTGGAGGTAAAATCAAATTAAAGGTCTCCGAAAGGTTAAGGCGTCTACGTAGAGAGACCAATCTTCAATATGATATGACCTGTTGGGTGCACTCTCATCCCGGCCTTGGCGTATTCTTCAGCAATGCGGACAGCAGTGTCCAAATGCAACTTAAACATCCTGTGCACCCTAAGTTCTTGGTTGCGATGGTTATAGACATTCTTACACCGGAACAGGAATTGGGCATATTTACGTTTAAACATGATTTGACGATCAACTCAAAAGCCGATTTGACAAAAATGTATTCATTGGAGGAACTATACAAATGGGCTGTCAAGAGCGATAGAATGTCATTTAAACCCGAAGACTATTATAATATAATGCAGAATGCTTCAAAACGCATTAATAGCCATTATGGCGTAGAATTGTCGAATGGTGCTGTTATCGATATGTGTCAATTGCAGACCAATCAGGAAAATGGACTATTGGCTTGGGCTCATGGATATGCGTACGAAAAGGATGGAAAGATAGAACTTATCTTGAAGTCTGTATCACAAGCAAAGCATGAACCGGATAATGAGGTGTTGGGATGTTTTATCAATGGCTCCCATTGCAGCATCCCGACTATCAAAAGAATCATTTCAAATGATTTTAGAAAAATAAGGTTTATCTTATTCTATTCAACTTCCGAAGATGTTTTGTCTTCAATACCAGTTATTGATGGCCAAATATCCATGGATGAGACCTATTACGGAGAAATCAAATTAGAAAATTTAAAAATATGGACAAGAAGAAAACGATAATTCGACTGATTACCCTGTGTTTGTTGCTTACGGTAATCATCCCTATATGTGGACAGGAAGTAAAGCAGATTAAATTCTGTGACAGAAAATACGAGTACGGTATAGGGAAGGATTCCTTAACATTGTATTTTAACGTACTGGATGCCAAAGGGGAAAGGATTCAAAATATTTCTGATAATCTACTACAGAATTATTTAGTAGTAAAAGAAAATGGCACCTTAATTCCATCTGCTTCTTGTAAGATAAGTTCAGTAACAACCGGTCAGCGGATTCCCGAAGAATATACATTCTCAGTACTTGTTGATTTGAGCATTCCACAAAATGGAAAGTATCAAATTTATCAAGCTATATCACAGTTAGTAAATATATCTCCACAAGGAAGTGTTTACTTGTCTTTTTTCGGAGATGAAGTTACTGCAAGTAAACTCGTCACGCCGAAAAATCTCAAATCTTTTGAACCTTTCTTCTCTAAGTCGTCAGATTATAAATATCTTTATGGGGCTTTGTATTCAAAACTTGCGGAATTTAATACGGTTAGTGCGGAAAAAGAAAGCTCAATTGTAGGGGAAGCCGGTTATACAAGAAACTCTGCTATTTCAGAACGGGCAATGAGGAATAAAGACAAGAATATCCTTTTTGTCTTTACAGAGGGAAATAAGAGTCCGTCGTTTGAAGAGAATATAGCCTTTATTGAAGTAAACGAATATCAGCAGGACAAAAGTCATTTAGTTCCGACGGTATATGCATTCTATTATACAGAACAAGGTAAGGATGTAGATATAGAAAATGTGCTGATGGCTATTTGTAATCCCAAAGTAGAAGGACGAATCGGAGATTATAAGCCTGCCAACGATATGACTCAAGTCCTGTATGATTTTCAACAGATCGTAAATGACAAGATGTACGATTTCTCATTTACATACTGTGTTCCCGCTTCGAACACGTATTTTGGTAAAACATCATATACGGCAGAATGGAAGGGTGATGTCGTTGGAAATGGAGATTTCTCCATCGGTTCTGTTGAAAGACCTTGGCCGGAGCATGAGTCTTCTACATCGGACTCTGCATATAAATATATCGTGGCTGCCATTGTCGCGGTTTTGACTATCATATTCTTCTTCCTTGTGATGAAGATTTTCATTCCTATATTTAGGTCTAAAGTCTTCTGTACTAAATATTATAAGAAATATGTTCTTGAGAAGAACATTTCAAGCCGAATCTGTCATTATTGCAAACAACCGATTCTCGAAGGTCAAAGTGTTGTGACAAAATGCAAACATATTATGCATGTCCATTGTTGGAAGCAGAATGGCTATAAATGTGCTGAATACGGGCAAAATTGCAAAGAGGGCATACAAGAACACGTAGAATGGAAAGAACTGCTAAAGTGGAGGTCGCTCAAAGAATGTCATCAAACAATTGCGGGTATATGTGCCGGATTCATTAGTTGGATTTTCTTTGAAACGGGAGGCCGCGGGTATCTTGATTCTCTGTCAAAGAGTATCGTCAAGATGTTTTATACTTCCAATGACAATCTTCCTAATCTGGCTCTTGAGTGTGAAGGCAAGACTTCAGCATTCCTCAGTATCGGAATTCTACTTGGCTTTTTCTTGTCTCTTATTTTCAGGTACAACGATGAGTATCGGAAAAAAGACTGGAAGATTTGTTTGAAGATTATCGGTCTATCACTATTTACCGGTCTTGTCGGAATGCTTGCCTTCGCCGTTGGAGCGACCATACTCTGCACTTTGCTGACTGTAATAAAAACAAGCTATATTCCATGGTATTGTTCTTTCCCTGCTTATCTTCTTTTCTCGGTCTTTGTTTCTCTTGCCTTAACCATAAAATCATCAATACCTCTCAAAAGTGCCTTGATCGGAGGAGTTCTTTCCTCTTTCATTGGATTTTTCGTATTGTATTTCTCTAGTCTTACTAATGTAAGCTGGCCATGGATGAATATGCTTCTTGATTTCATTATTTATGGTGGCGGTTTGGGCGCATCTTTAGTAACGGTAAGAATGCTTGCCGAAAAATATTTCCTTGTCATTACGAATGGCGTCAGAGCCGGTCAAAGAATACCTATTCACAAATGGATGAGTGCCACTGGTGGTGGGAATAAAGTAACCATTGGTATGACTGGAGATTGTGAAATACAGATGAATTGGGAAAAAAGTAATAAAGTCGCAAAAGAACATGCCCAATTATTCGTTGACCATGAGAGATTATTACCCATGATAAAACCTTTGGCCACAGGCGTGGTTTATAATACAAGGGCGGAATTGGCAGTGGGTAAATCTAATGTTTTATCAAATAATGACACATTCCAAATAGGTGATACTATATTTCAATATGTTGAAACAGAATAATTATTAACTAATTCTTAATCAAAATGAAAAAAATCGTGTTTATTTTGTGCGGTATACTTTCCGCCACAATGGCCAAAAGCCAAATCGTTATTGACAGTTTCTCTGTTGGACCTTATGATGTTGATTATATAGGCAAGGGAGATGTCAATTACCGGCTAAAAAAAGATATTAACCTCTACGATTACTATAATCTGAGAAAAGATACCGTCGTTATTGAGCCCCAAAACAGCAAACCGATAAAACGAGCATTTGAACTAGGACTTTCATTCACAACTCCCAGATTCGATGCAGGTGCATTCAATTCATTTGGTGCCTATGCTTCCGGTAAATATGGTTTTGGTCATAATATCTTTTTTAATTACGGTGGTTTGTTATCTTTGGGATATGGAAAATATTATGAACAGCGTAATAATCTGAAAGATGTAGTATTTGAATTGGGTGTACCGTTGTCTATTGAATATGCAAAGTTGGATCGTGTAAATCCATCCTTATTCGCCAGTATCGGAATTATTCCCTCGTACTATGCTACTCTAAGTGCAAAAAAGACGGTAAAAGGTGAAAAGGTGAATGTCGATAAGAAAAATGGAATATACATAGCTCCCAAAGTGGAATTTGGCAGTTATGTTCCTATAAATGAACATTTGTTCAAGATTGGCTTGTTTGTAACACATCGCACTTGCTGTTCAAAAAAGGAGAATGACATCTTTGGAAAGAGAATAGGCCGTGCTTTTATTGGTGCCAACATAGGGCTGGTCTTTTAATGAAGAGACGCATAGCATGCAGATCAACAAGAAATACGAATGGGGAGAGGGCGTTTTTACGCTCCTCTCCTGGTTCAAACAAGAGAAGGTAAAAAATGCCAAGGTTCTTGTCGTAGGTGCAGGTGCTTTGGGAAACGAGGTCATAAAAAATCTTGCGCTTTTCGGTGTGGGAAAGATTTATATATGTGATTTTGACCGTATTGAATTGACAAATCTGACAAGGTCTGTTTTGTTTAGAGAAGAGGATGCATACAAGCATGCCTATAAAGCCGAAATTGCCGCAAAACGGGCAATGGAGATAAATCCGCAAATCAAAGCCTTTCCTATTGTCGGCAACCTCTTTTCTGAAGTAGGATTAGGACTATATAAAGATGCAGATGTCGTTATAGGATGTCTTGACAGCAGAATTGCCCGCTATTTGTTAAACAGGCTCTGCTTGCGTGTGGGAAAAACTTGGATTGACGGAAGCATAGAGAATATGACCGGAGTAGTAAAAATTTACGCCCCCGGAGTCAATTGCTATGAGTGCAATCTCTCACGTGAAGAATTTAATCATATAATGTTGAGAACAGGCTGCGCGGATGTGGTAAGAGCACAGACATCCGTCGGTCGAGTAGCAACTACACCTATCAGTGCTTCAATCGTAGGAGCAATGCAAGCACAAGAAGCCATGAAGATTATTCACTCATCAGAAGATGGCCCTACTCCATTTAAAACATTATTGGGTAAGATGTGGCGTTTTGAAGGCATGACCAATACAATAAGCACATACAAATATTCCTCATGGAAAAACAACTGTCCTGCTCATGAGTATTGGGCACAAATTATTTTTTGTAAAGAATTGTCTGCCGATATGCAGGTTAAGGATGTGCTTGTTAAGTTAAGGGAAATACTTGATGTAAATGTTGTGGAGATTAATATGCTAAACAACAAGTTTATTGATAAAATTATATCGGATCGCCCCGAAAAAGAGTTTGAAATGCATATTCCAGAGTCAAAACTTGAAGAAACAATCCAATCCGATGATGAATTAAGAAAACTTAGTTATAGAACAATTTTTCATAAATGTTTCTTCGAAAATATTGATAATGAATTTCCGTATAGAGATCTATCATTGAAAGATATCGGTATTCCTTATTATGACATCATTCAGGTATCGACAGAAAAGGGGTTAAAATACGTAGAGTTGAGCAAAGATGCAAGCTATTATGGATTATAAGACCATAAGCAAGCCAGAAAATATGCCTGATGATATTGATGCGGAGGTGCTCTTTGAGTTATACCCCAAAAACTCCCTTTCTGTGAAATTTTGCGGAATGCATAAACGTAATTCATACAGAGATGTCTTAGAGGTTGAAAATAATCAAGGAAAGTTATTGCTTCATTTAGGCCGCAATAGTTTATATAACTCTTTACCGGAATATCTTTTTCATAGTATAGATAGGTTTAACAACATTCCAGAACGAGAAAAGAAACAAAAGTTTGCAGAGGAGTGTTTAAAACAAGAACAAGAAAAAGAGCAAGCATATAGATTTTTCTATCCTATTGATACTTTTTTATTCTATTTGCGACTACAAGTTAGAGAGCAATTGAGTAAATATGTAGAATCAAACATAGTAATTCAGAATATAATTCTGGACAGACTTACAAAGGAACAGAAAAAAAATAGGTTTATTAGAAGAACAGCTCCGTATATAGCCTCTTGTAAGAGTATCAGAGGAAATAGAACACTAATCACATTATTGTTGCGGAAGGTCTTCTTAGATGAAGGTATAATTGTAAATATTCAGAAGAAACGAACGGAGTTTACGGATATCAACCCAAGATATTCGGAATCTACAGGTTCTGAGCTTGGGGAACTATTTGTGGGTAATACCTTTTCTGATTCCGTAGTTACATATTTGGTGTCATATTGGCCTGATGATGAGTGTAACAGCGACTTTATGTCTTTTGTTGACGAATTGGAGGTTTATCGTCAATTCGTACAAGATTATTTCTTATCAGTAGATTCAATCTTGAAGTTCGATGTGTCCAAGGATGCAAGTCCTTTAAGAATCTCAGACACGACAATATATAATTACTTGAATTTTAATACCAACATTTGATATGGCGAAAAGGATCATGTGGAAAAAGGGTATGAGGCTTACTGACGAGATTCTTACCCTTTCAGATAAATGTACAGACGAATTAGTCTCAAAGGGACTCGTTTTAGGCGCGTGCGGTCGTATGGGACTTATGCCCAGTACACGGAATTTCAACATATCTATAGATATCAATAAAGAGGTAATAGATATTGTATCTATAGATTGCATCGGTCTCACACGAAATGGAAAGTTGATAGATGTCCAATATGATACGAACTATACCAATTCGTTTGAAACTCGTGTCATTATTCCAGCACAAAATACTGATTTGAGGTTTTATCTTTGCATATCGGCGTTTGACGACATCAGAGATACAAACGATGGATTGTGTGAACCTCATTATGGTTTTATTCTTATTGAAGAAAATTCACCGGTTCCTGAATCTTCGTTACCGATAGCCAGAATACTATACGACGAGTTTGGTTGGTGTTCTGATGAAAGTAACTTTGTACCGCCGTGTCTATATATTAATTCACATCTCAAATATAAAGAACTTGCTCAAAGATTTTTTCATATTTTGAGAGAAATAAATTCGGGGCTGCCACAACAACTTTATACAGAGAAAAGAGATGCCATAAAGATTTTTTGGCCATTAGTCCAGCATATAATGATTTCTATGGATAAAGAGCAGGACACCATGACGCCAATGGTTCTTCTTGCCAATATTCAAAAACTGGTAAGCGCTTTCTACTGTGCTTGTTGTTTGGATGAATATATAACAATCAGTGAACCGGCTCAGTATATATCATTTATAGATACTCCCTATAATTACAGAAATGCTTACGAAACGATCAGTGAAGGAGTAAAATTGTCATGTGAGATTCATGAGAGAATAAAAACTTTTGGCGAGGGATCCGCCAATCGCGTTGAAGAGAATTCTCTACCATCACCTTCCATCGAAAAGGGCCAGTTGCACCCAATGATAAAATGTGGTAGTGCAAGAGTGAAGGTGACAAACAATGCTCCTGGGGCGATTATATACTATACGACTGATGGCAGCGTACCCAATCAATCCTCTAAATCAGGAAATATGATAGTTATTGAGAGTGGATTTACCGATGATTGGCATAAAGAGCCACCCAAGAATGTGACGGTTAAGGTTGTTGCATATAAGAATGGCATCTTCTCTGAAGTCGAGACTTACAATGTTCAGATAAGGAAAGGAAACCCGTTCTCGGGTAAACAGATCTAAATAATGGCATTTATTAAAACACCGATAAGTTATAAAAGCAATTCTGCTATCATTGCAAGAAGTATAGATGAACGGATTGCTATGATTGATAACTTTATTGAATTAATCGTGTTTTCTCCTAAAGGCAGTTTTGTCGCTGACGATGATTTCGGTTTTGAGTATTGGAATCATGAGTATTCCAATGTTCATTTTCTGAGTTTTAATCATGGACAGAACGGAAATTACAGTAATGGTCTTTACAATGAAGTGACATTGAAAGAATGTAAGGAAAGTATCGAAAAGAGCCTTGATGTTTATGAACCGCAGCTGAAGCATATCAATGTATCAATTGAATTAGGCTCAATAAAAACAGAAAGGAATACGAGCCATAAGTTACTGTCTAAATATGAAGTGACTATCGGAATATCGGGTATGCTCGATGACGGTCTTGGTACGCTTGTGCCTTACCGTAAAGATGTGAGTTTCTTGATGGAACCTACTGTTAAGCGAATAAATATATAACAATGGATGCAGAATTGCAAAAAAGAATAAATGAAGTTGTAGCTCACTTGCAATTGATGATGTCGGAATCTGCTGAATACCAGCTAATGGATCCGATAGCAAAGATGATGTTGGTAGCTCTGATGTATGAAACACAGAAAATTAGAGATAGCATTGACGCGTTCGATCAAAGAATAATAGATCGTTTTTGTGAAGACTTTATTCCTATACAGCAGATTGAAGCTATGCCGGCAATAGCTTTGGTCTCTCCTATTTTCAAGAAAAATAAGGATCATGATTGTGTTCCGATTAACTCTGGAGTGTCATTTGCGTACAGAGAAAAATCAAACAAAGCCACAATTAACTATTTACCTCTTTTCAAGAATACATTAGTACCATTCGAAGATGTTTATGTACTCACGAATAATCGTCTGACTAACAAAGAGCAGTCATACGATATTCAGATGGAGTGTCCTAATACACTATGGGTGGGAATTCAGACAAAAGCAGAAATTGAAGCTTTATGCGGCGTTTCCCTTTTCATTGGCAAGAACGATAATGTTTACCCTCAAACCGTATCAGTCGTAGGCAATACGGTAGAGCCATTGGAATTTAGTACAATGAACCGTATTGAGGATATAGAAATGCTCGAACCATTCGACTCGCAGCAGGTCTCAAACAGATTCTTGTCTATTATAGAGTACTGGAAGGGGATTCTGCAAGATCTTTCCAATGGTGTGTTGATTACTGTTACGGATCAAACGAATGATAGAGATATGTTCAAAAAGAGAGCATATCCACGCGTGTTTCAAAATTGGCTCGAGAGTGAGGTCCTGAATTGTTTTAATGAAGATACTTTATGGCTTCAGGTGGATTTCCCGGACAATTATGTTGTGGCCGATGATTGTCAGGTCATTCTTAACGTAATCCCTGTTGTTAATGTTGAAGTGAATTCTGTTACATTGACTCAGACTTCACCGATAGCAAAACTACAGAAACAAGAAGACTCTTTCTTCCTATCAATACTCGAAACAAGCAATGCTGCTCACAAGCAAGGTTTTTCCATGTCAGCAGAAGAGTTCGTCATCCGTGATTTTGATGCTCATTGTTATCATCATGGTGATTTGTACAGAGACATCCGTAATCTCTATAATCGTTTCGTTGAAGATTATTATGCTTTTATTGAGTATAATGGATTGAAGGATGGACAGGATATAAAACGATTGAAAGAACTTGTGAATAAAATAGCCAAATCTGTTGGCGAAAAGAACGATAAGTTCAAGTATGATAGTGGTACTTATGTAATGAAGAACATCAAACAACTCACTAATAGTTCTGTTACAAAGGTATCCTTCTTGACAACACAGGGAGCTTTAGGTAATAAATTAAGCGCTAAAATTGATGGAACGGATTCTTCTTCAAAACTCGAATGCAAGAAACTGCCTGTAATAGAAAGTAATGTTCCCGTGATTACCTCTGCTGTTGGTGGTAAAGACAAAGCAACTGCCGACGAACGTTATGAATTGATTCGTTATTATTCACTGACAAATGACCGCCTGTATACAAAAATGGATGTTGAGGCTTTTGTCAGAAAAGAGTTGATATCCATATATGGAAAGGAGGAATTCAAAAGAATTTCTGTCAATGTTCATGTTGAAGGGGCGGCAGGGCGCGATTCTGTTCGGCGTGGATTGTATGTGGATATTGAGTTCAAGGATAAAAAAAACTATACATTGGCATTAAGTCACCAAATTGAAATGTCATTACAAGGTGCCATAGAACATTACGCTTGTATATCTATGCCCGTTATTGTTACCGTGTTCTTTATAGAATAGATTAACTGGTCTTATGGAATACCGAAAGACAACCCCTGCAGTATACATCCCCAAGGTTAAGGATATTCAAGTGATGCTGAACAACGCAAGAGTGAAGGCTTTGATGTTAGTTAGAGAGGATTTTTCTAAACCTCGTTTATTACAAAATAGTTATTACTTTCAGGTAATACATCATCGTGATGATGTGTCTAATGAATGGAAGGTAATAGATGTTGATGGAAAATTCGGTGATAATACAGAATGTGCGGTTAAGGGATTACAACGTTTCCTCTTTATCAGTGAAAATGGTATAATGGGGGATTATACATATTCTATGATGCAAAAATTGTTATCGGCTCAGACTCAGAACGGCTCAATTTTGTATGGTGAAACAACGAGAACCAAGCATACGGAAAAATCAAATGCGGCAGCCCTGTTTGTTGAGGCATTGTTTAAAGGATGGAATGAAATTGCGCCTCTATCTCAGGGCTTATTGTTTATAATGGGGAACGGATGTATTATTTTTGCTGATAAGACAAATAATTTGACACTACATGTAAATTGGACGCAAATAATTAAAGAATACCTTCTTGGCTCGAAACACAAGAATGTCTTGTTGTTTCGAGTTAATCATAAATCTACATTTCGTCAATTTAAAGCATATAATATCTCCAAAGCTGCCTTAAATATTTCAAGCAAGTTGTCAGGAATTATGAGAGGTTTTAGTCTTGTTGGATTGGCTTTTGATATAATGGATGTTAGAGGTAAGATTTATAAAGGGGAATTTAGGTTCTGCGATTTGACGAAACCTGTTTTCAATAGTGTGAATGTTGGATTGGATATTGCTTTAGCCAATGTGAAGACGGTAGGTGTCCCATTATCAAAGACAGTAAGTAACTATGGCAAAGCTGTAGTAAAATGGAAACATGCGGCCAAAATCGTTGGAACAGGAACTGCGAGTGTTACTGCTACGGGATTGGTGGTAATTGGCATACAATGTGTTGGAGCGTTTATGACAGGTTATGAATTAGGAAAATGGATTGAGAAGAAAACACATATAGGAGAGGCCGCTATGGATTTCTGCTGGGAATTGTTTTTAGGTGACATTATCGAAAAGGTAGCAGAATGGAAAGTTAACCGAGTAATGTGTGTAAAGTATCCTAATGATTGGACTGAGAGCGACATACAAAAATTCAATGAGAAATTTAAGTAAGAAATTAAGCATTTTATGCCTATTTCTTTGCAATCTATTGTTTGAATATAACGATGTGATGGCCCAGTCCACCTCTGACATCCAGTTATATATATCCCAATACAAGCAAATAGCCTTGGAACAAGAGAAGCAATACGGCATTCCTGCCTCAATAACATTGGCGCAAGGGATATTGGAGTCCGGTGCGGGAAAAAGCACTTTGACGCGGAATGCCAATAATCATTTCGGAGTAAAGGCTTACGGAGGATGGACAGGTCCCATATATCTTGCATGGGATGATGAGCGTCAGAAAAGCCGCTTCCGGAAATATTCATCGGCAATGGAGTCGTATTGTGATCACTCGCTGTTTTTGAAGAACAACAGCCGATATCGCAGTTTGTTTTCAAAGAGTGTATATGATTATCGCGCGTGGGCAATAGGACTTCAAAAGGCCGGCTATGCCACTGCGGGAAATTATGCGAAAGCATTAATTGGATTCATAGATGCCTATAAGTTATACGCAATCAATGGAGGTGTAAAACTACGCGCCGGTAAAACCGTAACGATATCCCGGCAAATATCAACATCGCAGCCTGTATTCGATACGGAATATATATTGGACGACACGGAAGAAAGTGAAGAAGAAATAGAAGTCACCAATATTATAAAAAAGTTTGTTGTGGATATAAATGGTGTTCGTTGCACCATTTTGTATCCTGGAGAAAATTTAGTTTCAATTGTACAAAAGTACGATATTCCTTTGTCAAAACTTTTAGAATATAACGAGCTGTCTGCTCCAAATGATATAAAAGAAGGTGATGTCGTTTATTTGGAGAAGAAAAAAAAGAAATACTTAGGACTTCAAGAGACTTATCGTATTAGAGGCAACGAAACTTTATATGAAGTATCGCAACAATTCGGTGTGCAAATGGCCTCATTGGCCAAATTGAATGGTATTGATCTTTTTTCAAGATTGAAAGAAGGAGATGTGCTGTCTCTCCAATAAAAGTTTAACTGACTTCTTTTGCCTAGTGCAGTAGATTTACTGGCAGTCCAAACAATGAAAATATCATTAGGAAAGTTCTTATTATATGTCTTTCCATAAATGGATGTTCAACTATTGAAAAAATAATGTAGATGATAGAAATTCGAGAAGATGAAAGTGAGAAAAGGATATTTGACGGACATTACCAGCTCCTGCGCCCATTAAGTACTGAGGGCGGTACGGCAGATGTCTGGCTCGCAATAGACACAAATACGATAGACTCCTCCATTGATTCTGAAGATGGTACTTCAAATTCAGAATCAGGAATGCTGGTGGCTATAAAAATATATCGCCCGAAGAATGCTTTGGATATTGATGGTGAACAGCGGTTTAGAGACGAATTCAAAATCGTTTATGAGTGCAGGCACGAGAATCTGCTACAGCCTACCGGGTTCTCGATATTTAATGGAGTCCCGTATCTAGTACTTCCATATTGCAGGAAGGGGTCTTCAGAGCAACTGATTGGCAAACAATTGTCTTCAGATAATATCTGGAAATTCATACTTGATGTTTCTTCTGGATTGAACAGGCTACATACGAATGAAACGCCTATAATACATCAAGATATAAAGCCTGCCAATATCTTGATAGATAATAATGGAGATTACGCTATCACTGATTTCGGCATTAGCTCAAGGCGAGGAGGCGAGCATGGACATTATTACGATGACGAAAATAGTGGAACCATGGCCTATATGGCCCCGGAGAGATTCCAGGAGAATGCGGTTCCCATGTCACAAAGCGATATATGGGCTTTCGGAGCTACCTTGTATGAAATCCTATCTGGAAAGATTCCGTTTGGAGAAGAAGGCGGAAAAGGTCAGCTCAATAGCTCCGGAGCTGTTATGCCGATTGCCAATGTCCCCTCGGATATACAGCGATTGATTTCTGACTGTTTGGCAATAGAACCTGGTAATCGGCCATCAGCTAAGAAAATCAAGGAGGCCGCTATTTCAAGGCAGTATCCTGTCAAATCGCGCAAAAAATCGTTTTGGCTGTTGGGACTCGGCATTACCGCAGTGATTATGACAGCTATACTATTCTGGCCAAAGACAACAGAACCGAACAGATTGTCAAACGAAGAACTATATCAAAAAGCACTGGCAGACATCAACAATGACAATCCGGCTACTGTAAAGCGAGGATTAACACTCATGGATAGCTTGAGCAATGCCAGATATATACCTGCTATATATCAGATGGCATATACCTATGGTTGGTACATAGAGGACGAATCGATAAAGCGGAAAAGGCTGTTGGGCATAGATATTTTTGAAAATGAAAAAGACGGCCTGTATTTGCCGAAAATTGACAGATACAGCAATGAGGCACTGGCTCTGTTTTCGAAAATCTTAGAAATTAATGACTCCGTGTATGCCAATATTAATGCCCAATCCGCATATAGGCTTGCCTGCTATTATGTAAATCCCAATCAGATAATAAAAACCAATATGGCAAAAGGGAAAATGTATTTGCTTCAGTCAAAGAAGTGGGCGGCACTATCAAAGGATTCCGTTTTACTTCAAAAAATCAACAAATCACTGGAAACATTTAAATAAAATAGAATATGAAAAGATTTTCATTTGTTTTGCTCTGTCTTTGGAGCCTGATGGATATGAAGGCACAAATAGCAAAGTGGCTGATTCCGCCTTCGTATGAGAGAATACAACTGGTTAACGGGATAGATGCCATCATGACGGACTCCGCAGGCGTAAAGACTGTCTGGACAATGGACGGACAACGGCTTTTCTCCTGTAAGGATGAGTTATTTCCATTTAAGGAAGGAATTGCATTGTCGGTAAAGCAAGGAACCTCCCAGATTTCAATGGCATACAAACAACACGGAGAGAAAATACAGATAGGAGGGTGCAATGTAGCGCGCAACTATCCTTATTATTCTGACGGAAAGCTTTTAGTTCAGAATGGGGAGTATTTTAGATTCGTTGATACTGAAGGTAATGTGCAGAAAGGAATATACACGGACGCATATCCGTATTTCAACGGATATGCGACTTGCATTACATACTTGAATATGGAGAAGCAAAAAGATCCTTGTCTTTTCCTGATTGATGGAAATGGTTCTCCTGTCAACTTTACTCATCAGGAGAAGTCAATTGATAACAGTGACTTGCAATTCGTCTCATCTGTCAATGACGAGAACACCGGCATTGTAGTCGTAAAGTCAAAAGTCTTCTTTTTCAATGGAGCTACCGGAGAGTTATCCCCGGTTTTCGCAAAAGACAATCCAGCTCCCAATATAAAGGAACAAGTCAAACTGACTTCCGATATAGGGCAATGCTTTTTACAGAATTCGGACTCTACATATATGCTGACTGCAAGGTATGGTAAAAATGACACGGTGTCAGTATGTTTTGATCTGATGAAAAGGCCCATATCAATCAAGCGCAACGGGAAAGAATACATTTATAGTAAAAAATCCGAGCAGCAGAAAACTTATGAAAGCTATTTGAAGAGTAAAAAGGCAGGAGACTTCTACGGGCTTGACTGGGATGGCGCCGAAGAAATGCTTCCTCCTCAATTTGAAGAGATTACCGCTTGTTTTGCCGACAAGGCTCTGGCAAAACTAAATGGGAAGTTCGGTATGCTGAAAATTTTCAAGGACAAGAAATTTGAACTGAAAATGAACAAAGGGGATGACATTGCTTTCAGACATCAGAAATATGAAACCTCGATCCGGGCTGATTTCCCTACACTCTTGTCAGCAGATAAGGTCAACATAGAGATCAATCCTAAGACCGGTTGCAACATAGACAAAACCTCAAAGAACCACAAAAATACGGAGAACGGAAATTTTGTGGAATACAACTGCGTTCTGAACATTCCTGATAAATTGTCGGATGACGCACTTACGGTCATAAAATATCCTGTCACTATCTATTATGACGGGCTGAAATCATCGGAAATCCCATTCAAGGTTAATGCTTGGCATTATAAGTACTTTGTCGTTGATGTTGATGATAGTCAGACGGCACTTGAGAATGGTACAGTCTCCTTCGTGTTTAATATAAATGCCGAGCGAATAGCAAGCGATGGAATATATCCGACTACAGTTGAAATCCAAACAGATTCTCTATACTATGAATACGAGAAAATGTCGGAAATCCGCCATAAGTGTAAAGTGCATTCTTTGAAAGAGGGAATTAACAATATTGTAATAAAGATCAAGGAACAGGGCTGTCCTCCTGCAGAGTTTCCCTTTGAAGTCGAGTATTACAAACCGGTTGCAAAAACTAAGAACAAACCGGCAGAAAAAGAAAAGGTGACAATTAAAAAGAAAGAAAAGGCTGCCGGATCGACAAACGTTAAGCCCGAACGCCCACGAGTAATTATGTAATATCTCTTTATGAAGATCAATATATGCGCATTAAGTGATATAGGCAAAGAGCGCACTAATAATGAGGATACCGTTTCTGTATGTCAAGATTTGAAAAAGTCCGCATGGAATAGTTCCTTTATAAACAACTATGCCGTACTGTCCTCTTGGGGGGCAGTTTCAATAATTGCCGACGGAATGGGGGGAGCCAATGCTGGAGAGATTGCCTCTGCATTGGCTGTGGAGAATATAAAAGAATCATTTAGAAGTGCGGATTACGAGAAAATCCTGATATCGGATAATAATATTTACGCATTCCTAAGAGACTGCATAAGCCAATCCAATAAGGCAATACTTGACTATGTCGTCAAGTCCCCGGATTCAATAGGACTGGGCACTACCATTGTGCTGCTTTGGGTCGTCAATAGAAAAGCCTATGTGGTGTGGTGCGGCGACAGCAGATGTTATTGTTTTAATCCTGACTCCGGACTGAAACTTTTGACGAAAGACCACTCATTGGTACAGGAATTAGTAGATAAAGGTGCGATAAAAGCAGAAGACGCTTTCAACCACCCTGACAATAATGTCATTACAAGATGCCTGGGAGATGTCGATGCCGAACCGGAACCGGAAATCCTGACATATAACATTAAGGATGGAGATATTTTCCTGCTTTGCTCCGATGGACTATGCGGATATTGCCGCGACAGTAAAATCGAGAAGATGATGTACAGACATTACGACAACCCGGATGAGTGTCAACGCTCATTGCTCCAATTAGCCTTGAAAGAGGGCGGACAAGATAACATCAGCATCTCATTGTGCGCCACACTGCCCGAAGTTCATAAAAAATTAAAGATCGGTTTTATCAGGAAAATCAAACGATTCGTATATAGGATTTAGGCGTCATCAAATGCAGTTCGTCGCGTTCAAATGATTAAATTGTAAAATGGCAGGTTGTGCTCAACAATACCAACCTCATTGGCGAGTCCCGCATTTTAACACAATTTGCTTTCGGCCCGAAAATTTTGTATATTTACGTGAGTTCGGGATAAGAAACTCCCATAAAAATTGGTAATCTCGCAAATATGTTGTATCTTTATAGTGTTAAAATACAAGATATTACAACAAATATAAGCGATGATTACCGAAGACAAAGTTATAGAGATTTTCTGTATTATGGATGAGTTCTGCAGGAATTTTGCATCCGAGTGTGAGAAAAACCTCCTTTTGGAGGACAAGGAACACCGTCACCGCAACCGTAATGGCCGGTTAAGCAAGAGTGAGATAATGACAATACTTGTCTGTTATCACTTCGGCTCTTTCGCCAATTTCAAGCACTACTACCTCTTTTATATACGTCAGCATCTGTCCGGCTGTTTCCCCAATGCCGTTTCGTACAACCGCTTTGTCGAACTCATGCCCCGCGTGTTCTTCCACATGATGCTCTTCATGAAGATTCAAGGCTTCGGCAAGTGCAGCGGCATCAGCTTCGTGGATTCCACGATGATCCCCGTGTGCCATAACCTGCGCCGCTATGCCAACAAGGTCTTCAAGGACATGGCCACGGACGGCAAGGGAACGATGGGATGGTGTCACGGGTTTAAACTACACCTTCTGTGCAATGACAGTGGTGAAATCATAACATTTTGTCTTACAGGAGCAAACGTTGACGACAGGGACAAACGGGTGTGGACGGTCTTCGCCAAGGAACTCT
>ENA-ORRE01000357-ORRE01000357.1-human-gut-metagenome-genome-assembly--contig:-NODE-357-length-35827-cov-36.361680_pt1 | contig 35827 bp, 33 predicted proteins | sample MGYA00242171_ERZ509126 | MGnify/ENA primary metagenome ERZ509126 (study PRJEB26280, sample SAMEA2338648) | human gut metagenome | biome: human gut; feature: human-associated habitat; material: faeces... | reverse complement strand
TATTTTTGCATAAAATAGGCTTCACCTCAGCAATTTAGAACAAGTTCTATTGCGTTCGGTTTGCACTATTTTTGCATAAAATAGGCTTCACCTCAGCAATTTAGAACAAGTTCTATTGCGTTCGGTTTGCGCTATTTTGGTAGTAGAAACTTAAATTTATTACAGACGACATGACAAACGAAACGATAGCACAAAGGGTGGCGGCATTGCGACAAGTGATGCGCGAAGAACATCTGTCGGCGGTAATCATACCGAGCACCGACCCGCATAATGGAGAGTATATACCTGCCCGATGGGAGTCGAGAAAATGGATTTCCGGCTTCGACGGGTCGGCTGGCACGGCGGTGGTAACGCTAAGCAGCGCAGCTCTGTGGACCGACTCGCGCTACTTTCTCGCTGCCGAGGAGCAACTGCAAGGTACGGAATATGTCTTGATGAAGGAGCGTATGAGCGGTACACCCACCATTCCGCAATGGCTCGGACATGAGTTGGCCGATGAGAAAAGTCCGGAGGTGGCGCTCAACGGTATGTGCAACTCGGCCGCTACGGTGGAAACTCTCGTCAGTGAGTTGCGTGCTGAGGGCGGAATAACGCTCCGCACCAACTTCGACCCAATGCAACGGATATGGCACGACCGTCCTTCTATCCCTGACGCGCCTGTGTTCATACATCCGATGGAGTACGCCGGCGAATCTGCCGCCGACAAACTGACTCGCATCCGACGCGCCCTGCGCACCGTCCATGCCGACGGAATGCTCGTGTCCGCGCTCGACGACATCGCATGGACGCTCAATCTGCGTGGCACCGACGTACATTGTAACCCCGTGTTCGTATCCTATCTGCTCATTTCGCCCACATCCGTCACATTATATATAAATAAGGAGAAACTCACCGCGGAGGTTTCTGCTTATCTGATGACGCAGGGCGTGGCAACAGACGACTACGCGAACGTGGCGAGAGGGCTGAGCAACTATTTGGAATACAATATCCTGCTCGACCCGGATGAGACAAGCTACACGCTGACTAAGGCCGTGCGCCGCAAGATTGTGAGCCACGCTTCGCCCATACCGACGCTGAAAGCTGTGAAGAACGGTGTTGAGATGCAGGGATTCCGCAACGCAATGCTGCGCGACGGTGTGGCGTTGGTGAAGTTTCTGAGCCGTTTCAAGACTGCGGTGGAGCAGGGCAGGCTCACCGAGGTGTCTGCCGACGAGATGCTTACGGCCTACCGTGCCGAGCAACCGTTGTTCCGTGGCATCAGCTTCGACACCATCGTAGGCTATCAGGAGCACGGTGCGATAGTGCATTATGAGGCCACGCCTGCGACCGACGTGCCTCTCCGTCCCGAGGGATTGGTACTCATCGACAGCGGAGCGCAGTATCTCGACGGCACAACGGACATAACCCGGACGATTGCTCTCGGCCCTCTCACCGAGGAACAGAAGCGCGTCTACACCCTCGTTCTCAAAGGACATATACAGCTCCAGATGCTGAAATTTCCCGATGGCGCAAGCGGTACGCAGCTCGATGCCATAGCGCGCAAAGACCTGTGGGCTGCCGGACTCAACTTCATGCACGGCACGGGACACGGCGTGGGCAGTTTTCTGAATGTGCACGAGGGGCCGCATCAAATCCGCATGGAGTATCGTCCTGCACCCCTGCGTGCCGGAATGACCGTCACCGATGAACCTGGCATCTACCTTGCCGGTCGGTTTGGCGTGCGCATAGAGAACACCTTGCTTGTCGTTCCCTATCTCTCGACCGAGTGCGGCGACTTCCTCGGCTTCGAGACGCTCACCCTTTGTCCGATAGACACCGCCCCAATCATCGTCTCGATGCTCACTCCCGACGAGTGCGCTTGGCTTAACAGCTACCATAAAACCGTCTATGAGAAGCTCTCACCATATCTTAATGATGAAGAAAAAGAGTGGCTTAGAGAAGTTACGAAGGAACTTTAGATTCCTATCTCCCGGTGTGGGAAGACCTGACTGACGTTTTCGAGGATTGGGGATTGTGGATGTAGGATTAAGAAATACTTTGTGTCTGTTATGTGAGCGCAATTTTAAGTAGGTATTCTCAATCCTCCATTCATAATCTCCAATCCCCGTTTCTTCTCCTCTTTTTATTGTCAAAAATCTTTACAAATAACCGTTGAAAACTCGCTGTATTTTCTTTGAAATCTTTCCTGCCCGAAAATATCGCAAAATACGACGTTTTACGCAAAAATAGGATAAGTCTCTGACAATCAGGAATTTATCCTATTTTCTTTTAAAAATGGCCGTTTTTGGAGCTAAAAAAGGCCTCGTAAAATTGCAACGGAGGCTCCGTTAGACGCCAACGGAGCCACTTTTGGCTTCCAAAACCTATCCCGTTGCAATGCAAAACGGCCTGAAACGCACTCCAAAAGTGCCACTTTTGAAAGCTAACAAACGTTAAATGGCTCGAAAACGGCATTTTTCAGCGTTTTCCAGGACGGCAAATTTTGAAGAAAAATGGGTCGGCATTTTTCCAACGGAGGCCGTTTTGGAATTTTGAGTTACGAATTTTGAGTCGGGAGTTGGGATTTTTGAGGTCGGAAAACGGTCAAAAATGAGTAACGAGACCTATATTTAACCGTTGTTAACACAGTAGAATCAATTTCTGAAAGTGCTGATTTTGGTAAATAAATTTTACAAAACGGGGTTGAAAAACGAATGAAATAAGAGCGAAAAAAAATATTGAATATACGGTCGGGAATTACCAAAACAGATATGAAAAATTGGTTGTTATTTTTTACTAATGATTAATTTCTGCATAAATAATATTTGTTTGTGTCGGTATAAAGTATTATATTTGTGGCCACAATAATGATTCCAATCTGTTAACATCAGAACTATGAATATGCAGAAACAAAGTGTTATGTTGTTTGCCCTGTTGTGTTTCGTTACGCAATTGTTTGCGCAAGGACCTAATAACAGCGGCACTTACTATCAGCCGGCCGATGGAAAGAAAGGCCAAAGTCTGAAAACCGCTCTGTGGGGGGTAATTAAAAATCATACTACGATAGGTTATGACGGGCTTTGGAACTGTTATAAAACTACTGATAGACGTGCAGACGGTAAGGTCTGGGATATGTATTCGAGTACTACGAACTTTACCTTCGACGTAGACAAGGCGGGTAATTACTCGAAAGAGGGCGATGTGTATAACCGTGAGCACTCGATGCCGAAGAGTTGGTTCAATGATAAGTCGCCGATGTACTCAGATTTGGTTCATATTGTGCCTACCGACGGCTACGTGAACGGGCGTCGTAGCAACTATCCCTTCGGTGAAACAAACGGCGAAAAGTACAAGTCGAACGGAGGATTCAGCAAGCTCGGAGAATGTACGACGGCGGGATACAGCGGTACGGTGTTTGAGCCTGCCGACGAATATAAGGGCGATTTCGCGCGCATTTACTTCTATATGGCTACGTGTTATGAGGACAAGATAGCCGGATGGAGCAGTGATATGCTGGCAGGCAACGCTTATCCGGCATATAAGGAGTGGGCTATAAATATGCTGTTGCGATGGGCGAAGAACGACCCGGTGTCGGAAAAGGAGATTAACCGCAACAACGAGGTGTATAAACTACAGGGCAACCGCAACCCGTTCGTTGACTATCCGGGACTGGAGCAGCTTGTGTGGGGCGACAAGCAGAATGTGGCTTTCGACTATGATAACTACGATGCAACGACTCCTAACCCCGACCCGGATCCGAATCCCGATCCAAACCCTGACCCGGAACCTGATCCAAATCCAGACCCAGACCCTGTCGGAGATGCTCAAATATATAAGATGGTAAGCTCAACGGCCGACTTGCAGGCCGGCGTGGGCTATCTGATAGTGTGCGAGGAGGCTCAGGATGGATTGAAGGTTGCTATGGCAGCGTCAGGAAGTGATGTGCGAAGCTATGCTGAAGTGTCTGTTTCCAACGGTACGATAACCACCCTTGTCAATGAGGAAGGCAAGCCGCGGCAGATTATCCTGGGCGGTACGTCGGGCGCATATACGCTATATGACGCTGTTGAAAAAGTCTATCTGTCGCTTACGAAAGACGATAATAAACTCCATTCTTCGGCCAATGCGGCGACGGACAATGCGAAGTGGAGTGTCAGTTTCAGCGGAGCAACGGCAAAAATTGCCAATAATGCTTATTCAAACAGAGCTATAAATTACAATTCCGGTAGCCCGCGTTTTGCCTGCTACAAGTCAACAAGCGGTCAGAAACCGGTGAAACTGTATAAGAATGTGACGCCGACCGGAATAGGACAGGTGCCTGCTGAGGTTGTGAACGGGCAGGTGACGGTGTATGGCCTGACGGGTGTGGCGTTGCGAAAGAACGTGAACCGCACCGAAGCCCTCAAGGGATTGCCATGCGGTATATATATAATAGGTGGACGAAAATACGTGGTCCGCTAATGTGTTACGATTCCTTATGAACGTGAATAATAGCAAAAAGTAAGATGGGAGACTAAAATATACCCGATTTTCTTTGGTTGATTCGGAGTAATTGGGTATATTTGCATAGTCTTAATGACAATATGATAAAACCAACCTAAAACAACTTTAAATTATAATACTATGGACGTTGAGAAAATAATGCAGTCTCTGGAGCAGAAGCATCCGGGCGAATTGGAGTACTTGCAGGCCGTAAAGGAAGTGCTGTTGTCTGTGAAAGATGTTTACAACAAGCACCCCGAGTTTGAACGCGCAAAGATTATCGAGCGCATAGTAGAGCCGGAACGTGTGATTACATTCCGTGTTCCGTGGGTAGACGACAAAGGCGAGATTCACGTAAACCTCGGTTATCGCGTGCAGTTCAACAGCGCGATAGGCCCGTACAAAGGCGGTCTGAGATTCCACCCGTCGGTTAACCTTTCTATATTGAAGTTCCTCGGATTCGAGCAGACATTCAAGAATGCACTCACAACGCTGCCTATGGGCGGTGGCAAGGGAGGTTCGGACTTCTCTATCCGTGGCCGTTCCGATGCCGAGGTGATGCGTTTCTGCCAGGCTTTCATGACCGAACTTTATCGCCATATCGGTCCGGACGAGGACGTTCCGGCAGGCGACATCGGTGTGGGAGGCCGCGAAATAGGCTATCTCTTCGGTATGTATAAGAAACTGACACACCAGTTTGGTGGCGTGCTCACAGGTAAAGGACTCGAATACGGAGGCTCGCGCATCCGTCCGGAGGCTACCGGTTTCGGCGCGTTGTATTTCGTAAACCAGATGCTCCAGACCCGAAACATCGACATAAAGGGCAAGACTGTGGCGATAAGCGGATTCGGAAACGTTGCTTGGGGAGCTGCGAAGAAAGCCACGGAGCTTGGTGCTAAGGTGATAACGCTCAGCGGACCGGACGGCTATATCTATGACCCGGCGGGCATTAGCGGCGAGAAAATCGAATATATGCTTGAGCTTCGCGCCAGCGGTAACGACGTTTGTCAGCCTTACGAGGACGAGTTTGAAGGCTCAAAGTTCTTTGAAGGCAGAAAGCCGTGGGAACAGAAGGCCGACATTTACCTCACTTGCGCGACACAGAACGAGCTGAACGGTGATGATGCCGACATGATATTGGCTCACAAACCGCTGTGTGTGGCCGAAGTTTCCAATATGGGATGCACGGCCGAGGCTGTGAATAAGTTTGTTGAAACGAAGACTCTCTTCGCACCGGGCAAGGCTGTCAACGCCGGCGGTGTGGCTACTTCGGGACTTGAGATGACCCAGAACTCTATGCGTCTGACATGGAGCGAGCAGGAAGTTGACGAGAAGTTGCATTACATTATGCACTCCATCCACGAACAGTGCGTGAAGTATGGCACGGAGGCCGACGGCTATATCGACTACGTGAAGGGTGCCAACATCGCCGGATTCATGAAGGTTGCCAACGCGATGATGGCTCAGGGAGTAGTTTAATACATATATATAATACTGTAAGACAATATATTTCAGTCTTTTAAGTTATATATATAAGACAATAAAAAACGGACTCCGGCAATGCGTTTCATGTCGGAGTCCGTTTTTGGTAATAACGAAATACGGAGCAAGAAGATTCCGAAGCCCGCGCAAGGGGGTGAAGAAGTTAGCGTGGAGAAGGCAAGAAGAGAACATAGCGTTATTATGCCGGCGGTCGTAAAGGCCGTCCTTTTATTGTTTTTCCTCTGTCCGACATTGTTTTTTCTCTGTCCGGCGGTTGTTTCGGCACAGGAAAACATCGAGGGCAAAGCATCTTATTACAGTAACAGTCTGCATGGACGCAGGATGAGCAGCGGTAAGGTTTATCACCGCGACAGCCTCACTTGTGCCCACAAGACACTGCCTTTCGGAACGAAGCTGCGCGTTACCAATCCGTCGAACGGCAAGGAAGTGATTGTAGAGGTGGCCGACCGCGGGCCATACGCTCACAACCGTGTGATTGACTTGTCATACGCTGCGGCGCGCGAACTCGGCATGATTGCCAGCGGAGTGAAGTATGTGAAGATTGAGATACTTCCCGAAGAAGGCTCTGACGGCTATCCCGCACCCGGCAGTTTGTTTAATATTCTTGAAACAAAATATGGTATGGCAGGCGTCTGCTACGAGTTTATTCCAGAGTGGACAGACGAGAAAAAAGTGCCGGAGGAGGTGAAACGCCATCCCGAAATACAGCCGTCGCAGGAGCAGCATATACAAAAGGCCGCGCATCCACGGCAGAACGCTGCTGCACGTGTACCTCATTCCGCGAGTCAAACGTCTCATTCCGCACCTCATCCGCAACAAAAAGCATCGAATAAGCAGCAGAATGCGGCTCATAAGAATAACAAACAGGCAGATAACCGCACGCAGCAACAGAAGAAAGAAACCGTGAAAAACGACCAGAGCAGTAGCAGTTGGCGTGCGTTTTTCGACAAGTTGAAAGATTGGGGTGGCAGTTTGTTCGATTAATCCTAACTCTTTCTCAAAGATTATGTTTATATTTGCATCGTATAAACTGTAAAACGAATGTAAATATGGCAAGAATAGCAAAGAAACTGACAGATATTATAGGCAACACACCGTTGCTCGAACTGAGTAAGTTCTCACAAAACAGAGGACTGAAAAGGCCGCTTATTGCCAAGATTGAGTCGTTCAACCCCGGCGGAAGTGCCAAAGACCGCATCGCATTGGCTATGGTCGAGGATGCCGAAAAGAAAGGATTGCTGAGTCCCGGAGCCACCATCATCGAGCCTACGAGCGGCAACACTGGTGTGGGACTGGCTCTCGTGGCTGCCGTTAAGGGCTATACGCTGATTCTTACGATGCCCGAGACGATGAGCATAGAGCGCCGCAAGCTCGTACAGGCATACGGGGCGAAAGTCGTTCTGACTCCCGGGACAGCAGGAATGCAAGGTGCTATAGATGAGGCTAACCGCCTGCGGGAATCCATTCCGGGCAGCGTCATACTGCAACAGTTTGAGAATCCCGCCAACCCCGAGGCTCATTACAACAGCACCGGCATAGAGATTTGGAACGATACCGACGGAAAAGTGGATATATTTGTGGCCGGAGTTGGTACCGGCGGTACCATTTCAGGAGTGGGAAAGAGGCTCAAGGAGTATAATTCCGATGTAAAAATAATAGCTGCTGAGCCTGCTTCTTCGCCCGTGTTGAACGGCGGAAAGAGCGGTGCGCATAAGATTCAGGGCATTGGCGCGGGCTTTATTCCGACCATATACAACGCATCTGTTGTCGATGAAGTAATTGATGTGAAGGACGACTGTGCCATTCTCGCAGCTCGAAACGTCGCTGCCGAGGAAGGATTGCTCGTCGGAATATCATCGGGAGCGACTCTTTCCGCAGCCGTGGAGATAGCTAAGCGGCCGGAAAACCAAGACAAGAACATCGTCGTTTTGCTCACCGATACGGGCGAGAGGTATCTGTCGACGGAGTTGTATAGTTTTTAGTGAAAAGTGAAGAGGGAAGAGTGATGAATCCAATACTACCAGCTTCTATTTCAAAGCTATTGGATTCTTCACTCTTCCCTCTTCATTTTTCACTCTGATTTCTTACTCCGTAAGCCCTTTAATCTCCTTCAATGTTACGTTGCCAAGCACGTTTATAATCTCCAACTCATCCTCGCTTACGTTGAACAACACAAATTCATTCTTCTTATTTTTATGAGTTTTCAGGTAGATGGTTACGTTATCGCCGTCGTCCTTCACCTGCATTATCTGCTCAAAGCCCTCCTTTCTGAATGCTTCGACAGCCTCTTTCCTCACAGTCCGAATCATCGAAGGACGTTCAAACGTAAGTATCTGCAAGTGATCCAGCCTGCCCGCAATCTTGCCAATGTCGCTTTTGCCGGCCTTCAACCCTGCCGCCATACCCAGCATAGCTTTTGAAATATAGACAGATGTAACTCCTTTGGCATCGCTGTACTTGTTGAACAACGCCTTCTGTGCACTTGCCGACAGGCACAGACAAAGCAAAAGCTGTATTATCAAAATCTTTTTCATATTCTATTCTTATATTATAAATACTATTATATATATGTCGCATTACTGTGATATACTGCCCGTGAGCCTGCATAATCACGCTATTTGTATTCCCGTTTACTCTTTGTTGACCGCCTTATCCACTTTGTTGAGGCCCATATTCAGGCTCTCCGACATTTCCAACAAGGCTTTCTGCGTCTGTGCATAGGCATCCTCTGCGTTGTCATAAGTATCTTTCAGTGAATATTGCTGTTCGTCCTGACGGTCATTCAGTACCATGCCTACGGTGAAAAGCAAGAGTATTGCTGCCGCAACGCCGCCTATCCATTTCAAGGTCGCAGTGCGCGTGTTGCGCATGACGTTCTTCTCTACGCTGTTCCAACTGTCAATCTGCTTGCCGAGACGCTCTTCCAAGCCCTCCGGAATCTCAACTCCGGCATACAGACTCTCGAGGAAAACGTTCTCCCCGTCATCTCCCGGCAGCGTTCCTTCATGCGCAGCGTCGCGCAATATCTTCTCTTCCGCATCCGAGGTTTGCCCCTCATAGAACTTGTCGAGCAACGTTTTCATTTCATTTACATCCATATTCACTTATTTTCTTGAATTGTTCCCTAATCTGTTTTCGCGCCCTGCTGAGCGTCGCCCTGATGTTCACGCCGGTCATTCCTGTGCTTGTCTCAATCTCGTCGAACGACAACCCCTTCACATCCCTCATCGTTATAACCATCCGCTGCTGCGGAGGCAGGTGCTCAATCAGTTGCATTACGGTTGCCGTGTCGTCGGTCTTCTCCACAAATCCGGCCACATCGTCATCCGTTCTCACCCGCAGACTGTCCACCGGAGTGCCATCCATGTCGAGATGCCGCAGCCTGTGGCGGTCGTTGAAGATATTCCGCAGCACGGTGACGCAATACGCCTCGATGTTGCTTTCCGGCGCAATCCGGTCTCGGATGGTCCACAGTTTCAGCATCGTTTCCTGTACAAGGTCTTCTGAAGCCTGTGCGTTGCCTGTCAGTCGCCATGCCGCCAGATACATCTTGCGGCTGCAAGGCAGTATGATTTGCTTGAATACTGATGCTTTCATGTTCTTTTTGTCTTTCAAAAAGCATTGAGACAAAATGCCGTATTACTCCCCTTTAGCATTTTCCACGAACTTGTTGAAGTCTATTTTTCCAAAGATTTGCACCAAGTCTGTCTCTTCCTTATCGCATCCCAGTATCAAGATTTCCTTGCAAAGATTGCCGTCTTTCCTGCCATATATTCTCACTTTCTCGTCGTCTTCATTCGTGCTGATAAGCATTTCGTAGCCCTCCTTTTCAAGGTCTAAAGCAGAAAAGTCGTCTAAGAATTTCTTTTTCAGCACGTCATCGCATTCGTCCAACTCCAACACCTTAAGGCTGTTAACCTTCATATTGTCATCGAAAGAAAACTCATTCTTGCCAAATCCAAACATACCGCCTCCGAGTTTGGCGAGCTTCATCATATTTTTGTTTATATTAATAAGCTCCACACCCGGCTCGTTCTTGTATTTTTTCATGAGTTTGCTTACAGTCTGTCCGTTTACTGCAATGCCTGCGAGCAGCAATGCGAATGATAATAATATCTTTTCCATTTCTTATCTCCTTTTTAAAGTTATCGATTCTTTTTGAAGCGCTTTCAAAAATACTAACGTGTTTTCTGCCGGTTATGTTACAAAGGAAATCGATTTTTAACATTTAGAAAGGCTTTAGATGCCTGAGGCTCTTTTGTATTGTAGGCGATAAAGTATTTCTCAATTCTCTATCCGCAAGCCCTCATCTTCGTGTTTTTCATCCGTTTTGCAATGTGAAGGCACGTTGTGAGACTGCAATAAGGGAAGAAATAAACGTGAATTTAATAAAAATGTAATATCATTCGGATTGTTATTCGGATTGTAATAAAAGAAATACATATCTTCTTTTAGAAAAACATAAACAACAATAAGAAATTAATGGTATATTTAAGAAATATGTTGTTTTTTTTTGCAAAGCCCAACATTTCTGCGTAATTTTGTATGGTGTATGTGAAAGCCGCTTTTAAGATAGAAATTAAAAACAGGATGAAATACATTAAAGTTTGGTTGAGTTTTTCACTCATTTCATTCTTTCTATACGATATAATTTGGTTACTGATAGATTTTGAAAAAACTGTCTATCTGTTTAAAAGTAATGTCTGCATCTTATTTGTAGACTTGTTATTTTGTATATTATTTTCTGCTACAAGTTTAATTGTAGGTTGTGTAGTAACAAAGTATATAGAAAAAATTTGGAAGAAAAAATTTACTTTCACTTTAGGGCTAATTATGATTATTGTCAATATGTTTTTTACATTTATCATAGAGGCAACTTCACCAGACATAATTATTGAAATATTGACAGAAGGAGAAAATGTATGGACTAGTTCATACATATTTGGCTTAATTACCCCTTTGTTATCACTTGTATATATAACAGATAGGTATTATAAAAGAATTTTAGACCAAAAAGAAGAAAATGCAGGGTTAAAAATGCAAATTTTGAAAATGCAATTAGACCCACATTTTGTATTTAATAGTTTAAGTGTGCTTTTGGAACTTATCGATACGTCTCCTTGTATGGCTACAAAGTTTGTAATCCGCTTATCAAGAATCTATCGCTATTTTATTCGAACAATAAATAAGGAATGGGTTACAGTTACAGATGCTCTATCTTTTGCAACAGACTATATGGCTTTAATGAGGGTACGTTTCTCTAATATGATGCTTACTATAGAAAAATTCTATTTTAGCACCGATGAGAAAATTGTAAATTTAAGTTTGCAGATTCTATTAGAAAATGCAGTAAAGCACAATTTCACAGATGAAAAGACCCCGCTGTATGTAAATATAAAACGTAATGGAGACTATTTGTGTATAGGAAACAACATTTCCCCGTTTCCAAAAGATTACAGCTCACAAATCCCCTCTACAAACATTGGATTATCAAATTTATCAAAACGTACGAAATTACTTTGCGATAAAGATATTTCAATACAAAAGACTGCAACATTTTTTGAGGTGAGAATTCCCATTGTTAACAATAATAAGAGATGAAAAAAATATTAATAATAGAGGATGAAATGCTCAGTGCGAACAGATTGAAAAAATTACTATTCAACATAGATACTACAATACAAATTGACGGACCTCTCAAATCTGTTCATAAGGTACAAGAAATACTTCGATTAAATAATGATTATGATATTATTTTTTCTGATATCAGGTTGCCTGACGGTGATGTTTTCGAAGCTTTTAAGAATACGGCACCCACTTCTTTTGTCGTGTTCACTACAGCTTATGAAGAGTACCCAATGCAAGCCATACAATGTAACGGAGTTGCATATTTATTGAAACCAATTGATGAAGATGAACTGCGAGAAACTATTAGTAGAATAGACGATCTAAAAAAGACAATAACAACACTTCATAAAAAAAAGGAAAATACGACAAAAGAGATAGATCGTTACCGTGAACGATTTCTCGCTTATAAGCAAGATGAATTGATACCTGTATGTGTTAACGACATCCTTTATTTTTATAAGGATAATCGTAAGGTTCTTCTAAAGATAAAAAATGGCAATACATACTCTCTCCCTGTTAATATGCATGAATTAGAAGACCAATTAGACCCACAGAAGTTCTTTCGTATCAATCGTCAATACATAGCAAACGTTCATGGTATTTTGAGAATCTCGCAATTTTTTAACTCCAAATTGAAAATAAAACTTCTACAATGTGATGATGAATGTATTATTGTAAGTAAGGAACGTGCACCTCTCTTAAAAGAATGGTTAGATAGATAAGACGTTATGTTTTCATACATATTGCAGTCTCACCCCAATGGTAAACCCAAATAGGGGTGAGACTGCAGTTCTATTTCTTACATAGCTTTATATATTATTAATATCTAAGACAGAAGTGTAGCTACGAACATATTGGCCGTATTTGAAATAATGAAAAGAAGCTGACCTTCGACTCTTATCGTTACAATTTGTCAGTGCTTTGTAAAACTCGTTGCTATAGACTTGATAATTGTTCGTTTTAAAAGGTTCATTATCTATAACAAATATCGGAAAATTATATTTAGATAGAGGAAAAATGCCATCATAAACAGATGATATGACAATACATTCCAAATGTAATTTTTTACATACTTGTTTTACTTCTATGGGATGACGTCCGCTTTCACCATTACAGAAAGGAAGGTATTCATACACTAAAACATTTTGTTTCTTCCTGATAAAATTACTTACCTGTTCTACTTTGACTTTATAGAGATTACCGTCAGGGGTGACGTTCTCTATATCTGTCCTGCAAGGCTTCACGTGTTCCTTTTCCTGTTCCGTAAGACTGTCGTATCCGGAACCGTTGATCTCTATGCAAGAGGTCATAACAATTCCGAATACAAAGAATACAGTCAATCGAATATATTTATTCAATTCCATTGTATGTCATATTTACAGCATATCCACCATACTTGCCAAGAGATTTCTGATAAGGATATGCTCCAGGAATAGCAAAGAGAGAATATTGAGGTTTTTCCTCGATCGGCTGTTCTATCTCTTCATCAATATAAAATGGAGGCATCGTTTCAGCCGTAAGACCTTGACTTTCAGGAGAATCTGCTAACAGGAAATAAGCGACTCCTTTACCACTACTATCTATCTGACAAATTGTAACGCATTCATATTTGCTTGAAGCTCGAGTAAGATTCTGTAAAAGAACATCTTGCCGTTCTAATGCTCTAAAATCGCATAGTCCAAATCCTCTTTTACATCCTGTTTTTTTTCGGGCTATCCTTGCTTTAATTCCTAAGTCTAAGTCCGTACTGACATCACCCAAAATCTCAGAACGTGTACTGATAGTCTTCGAATCTATCTGTACGAATCCAATCTCTCGCGCAGCATCTTCTGCTGTTCTTGAAATACCCGTTTCATCTTGTTGGCAAGATGAAATGATTGCAGAAAAAACAATCACCAATAAATAAAATGTTCTTCTCATAATAATAAATAACATATTTTTTTATCTGAAAAATGTATTAATTCTCTGCAAAAGTACACATAATAAACTTTATTCCCATCTATATGTAATATGAAAAGGAAAAAATGCATTCTCAACAGTCTTTATGGCAACCTAAATGCTTTTAGGAAACATGAATTGTCAATATACGAGTTAACTTGTGTAAAAATTAACAGAATTGTAATGCAAATGTAGCGACTAAGAAGAAAACACCGACTATCTTTGCAATTAAATAGTGCTGCATACACTTTGCAGATGACAAACAAACAGACAAACAGATATGGCAGACAAAGATTATAGAATATTGGTTGTGGATGACGAGGAAGACCTCTGCGAGATTCTGAAGTTCAATCTTGAGACGGAGGGCTATGCTGTTCAGACCGCCAATTCGGCAGAGGAGGCATTAGAGATGGACATTACGGCGTTCGACCTGCTGTTGCTCGACATCATGATGGACGGTATGTCGGGATTCGCGATGGCCCGAAAACTGAAAGAAACAGAGGCAACGCGCAACATTCCGATTATTTTTCTGACCGCGCGCGACACGGAAAATGACAAGATTACTGGCTTCAACATCGGGGCGGACGACTATATCCCGAAGCCGTTCTCCATCCGTGAGGTGCTCGTAAGGGTGCGCGCCGTGCTGAGAAGAACAACCGAGAAGACGGTCTCAGAAGCCCCGAAAGCTTTGATAAACTATCAGGGACTGGAGCTGAACCTCGACAAAAAGACGGTGAGCGTGGACGGAACGGATGTGCCTTTCACCAAAACCGAGTTCGAGATTCTGCACCTCCTGCTCGACGAACGGGGCAAGGTGTTCTCCCGGCAAGACCTCATCAACCGCATTTGGCCGCACGATGTGTTTGTGCTCGACCGCACGGTTGACGTGAATATCACCCGTGTGAGAAAGAAAATAGGGCGTTTCGCCAAGTGCATAGTAACGCGATTAGGTTTCGGCTACTACTTCGACGCATAGCCAGTGAGTTATCAGCGCATTGCCATTTGGCTCCCTTTTACTCCCTCTATCTCCTCTTAATTCCTTTTATCTTCCCTTATTTCCGGTTGAAAAATCCCCGTTGCTATGAAAAGAATATCAGTAGGCCGTCGCCTTTACGTCACGATATTGGGCGTTTTTCTGCTTTTCACGGTTGCGTTCATGCTCTTTCAGCACGCCCGCGAGAAGCAGTACAAGACCGATACGCTCAATATCAAGTTGCAGGCATACAATACCCATCTTGCCGACATCATGGAGTATGTGGGGCGGAACAATGAGAAGGCTCTCGATGACTTCGTCCGCGAACATTATATGCACGGATTGCGTGTTACGCTGATAACGCGCGACGGCCGCGTGGTGTATGACAACGTGCGCAAGGACTATGAGAATTTCAGCAACCACGCCAACAGAAAAGAGTTTGCCGACGCACTCGCTAAAGGTTCGGGATTTGACATTGAGCGCAAGAGCAATACCTTAAAGCACGATTATTTCTATTCGGCCACTTATCTGCCAAAGGAGAAACTCGTCATACGTAGTGCCCTGCCATACGACAGCGACCTTGCCAAGACATTGCAGACCGACCGTCACTATCTGCTGTTTGCCTTCTCTGCAATGCTTCTCCTTACCATCGTGTTGTGGCGGTTTATGAGCCGGTTGAGCGACAACATCACCAAACTGCGCATCTTTGCACGCAGGGCGGCACGCAATGAGAGCCTCGAAACCGAAGACCTGGCCGAGTTTCCTGACGACGAACTGGGTGAGATTGCCGAGCGGATAATACGTATTTACAAGAATTTGGAGTCCTCGCGGCAGGAGCAGGACAAGCTAAAGAGAGAGCTAACACAGAACATTGCCCATGAATTGAAGACTCCCGTTGCGAGCATTCAGGGCTATTTAGAGACGATACAGGACAATGAGAACATCGACGAGGCAACGAAAAGACAGTTCCTCGACCGCTGTTATGCGCAGAGCCTGCGCCTCTCTTCGCTTCTGCAAGACATCTCGACGCTTAACAGAATGGACGATGCGCGCGACTTCATGGACTTTGAACAGGTGGATATATCACTTATTGTGGACAATATTGTGAAGCAGACAGCCTTGCAGTTGCAGGCCAAGAACATGACGTTCTGTAACCGCTTGCCTGCCGAAGTGCGTGTGCGCGGTAATCAGTCGCTACTTTACAGCGTGTTTCGGAACCTTACCGACAACGCAATAGCATACGCGGGGAAGGGTACGACAATAACTCTTGAGAGCCGGGAGGATGAGGATTGTCTTTATTTCACGTTCTCCGACAACGGCATCGGTGTGCCGGCCGTGCATCTGCCGCGCCTGTTTGAGCGTTTCTACAGGGTGGACAAGGGGCGCAGCCGCAAGATGGGCGGCACGGGATTGGGCCTCGCCATCGTGAAAAACGCCGTCGTGTTGCATGGCGGAAACATTTCTGCGACAAACAACACAGACGGCGGTCTGCGATTCGATTTCACTATCCGTAAGCAGCACTGAGCCTCCGCGGTCTATCCCATAACCACGTCGAGCACCATCATCATGGCAAACCCGATGCCGAAACCTATTGTCCCGAGGTTGCTGTGGTTGCCCTCCGAGGCTTCCGGTATCAGTTCCTCAACCACCACATAGAGCATCGCTCCGGCGGCGAACGCCAGCATATAGGGCGTTATGGCCACGAGGTGTGAGGCCAGCAAGATTACTGCTATCGCGCCGATTGGCTCCACGACTCCGCTCAGACTGCCTATGACAAACGATTTCAGACGGCTGTTGCCCTCGGCCCGCATGGGCATCGAGATTATGGCGCCTTCGGGAATGTTCTGTATCGCGATACCCAGCGCCATCGCAAACGCGCCCGCCGCCGTTATGCCGGAGCCTGCCTGCAATGCTCCGGCCAGCACAATGCCAACGGCCATACCCTCCGGCAGATTATGAATCGTTACCGCCAGCGTGAGCATCGCCGTGCGCGACAAGTGCGACCGCAGTCCTTCGGGTTTCGCATTGCCTATGTGCAGGTGAGGCGTTAGGAAGTCGATGAGTAATAGAACCCCCATGCCGGCAATCAGTCCGACTACAGCCGGGATAACGTTGCGTTCGCCTTCGCCCACGTTTATCTCCATACTCGGAATCAGAAGCGACCACACCGAGGCCGCCACCATCACGCCCGAGGCAAATCCTATCAATGTCTTTTGCAGCCTGTCGGGTATTTTTTCCTTCATGAAAAACACGAAGCCGCTGCCTGTTATTGTTCCCATCAGTGGCAGCAGCAGTCCTATTATAATTCCTTCCATATCTGTTCTTATTTTATGCCGTCAACATACGGCCGATGAATTTGCCAGCTATCAGCACCACGACATATAGTACGCAGACAGCTATTCCGCCTTTAGTGGCCGCCAAGTCATTCAGTTTCACGCACAGTTGGTAGGTCAGCCGGCGCCGCATTATGAAGTCGTAAGCCAGCAATATCGTGCCGGCAATAAGTCCTGCGGCTGCCGTAAGTCCGTTGATATTGGTGCGTGCAGCCATGATAATATCACCTTTTAGCGCATAAACCAGTGCCCTTGAGGTTCCGCAAGCAGGGCATTCTATGTTCAGAAAAAGACGCGACGGACACACCACGAGGCCTCTTGCCCCGTGCAAATGCCATACATACACCAGCCACGCTACCGCCAACAGATAGCCGGCAGTGGCGATGATGTAGAACATTCTCGTGTCATCACTCTTTCTCAAACGGTAATTTGGAGTATTACAATACCATATTCAGCTTTTCGAAGTTTTTCTTTTTCGTGGCATCCATAATCAGGAACAAGTCTATCAGCCACCAAAGTCCGAAGCCGCCGCACGTTATCAGTTTGCCGATACCCAATCCGATGTCGCCGATGATAAATCGGTCAATGCCCAGCGAGCCGACGAATATCGACACAATCAGCATCATCATAGGATTGTTCAGCGATGTTCCGAGAATCATCATCTCTTGTTTCTCGTCGGCATTAGTCAGTCTTTCGGTTATATAAGGTATGTTCTCTATCGGCAGTTTCTCGCCGTTTGTCATTAGATACATAGATACTTTCTGCTTGTCCATAGTCTTTCTCTTATTAATTAATAATATTAATTCATTACAAAAGTAGCCTAAAATATTGTTGTTTGCAAATCTTTCGCAATTTTATTTATTACTGTCAAAAAACTTTACAAACATCCATTAAAAAGTCAATGTATTTTCAGTTTAAACTTCACCGCACTCAAAAACGCGAAAATACGGCTTTTTAGACTATTTTCAACTAAAACACTGATAATCAGATACTTATGTTGTTTTTGGTTAAAAATGCCCGTTTTGGAGCGCATTTTTAGCCCCGTTATTTTGCAACGGAGGCTCCGTTAGACGCTAACGGAGCCACTTTTGGCTTCTAAAACCTATCCCGTTGCAATGCAAAACGGCCTAAAACGGAGTGCAAAAGTGCCACTTTTGAAAGCTAACAAACGTTAAATAGCTCGAAAACGGCATTTTTCCCGGTTTCGGCGGATGCTAAATTTTGAAGAAAAACGACCCGATTTTTTTCTAACGGAGGCACTTTTGGAATTTTGAGTTGCGAATTTTGAGTTTTGAGTTGGGATTTTTGAGGTCGAAAAGCGGCCGAAAATGAGTAACGAGACCTATATTTAACGTTCGTTAGCACGAAAGAATCGAATTTTCAGAGGGCTAAATTTGGTAAATAATATTTACACTTTTGTGGCTGTAAAGTTGAAGATTTCAGGTCGTGAAGTGATATTAGGAGGCGGGAAGTCTCTTGTCTGTCTTCCTCCCCCTGAGGGAGGATTAGAGAGAGTTTTCCCTTGACGCTGATAAAGAACTTACGCGCGGAGGGTGTAAAAAATGAAAAAAACGGCTTATGGTTCGGAAATATTTAGTAAATTTGCAAACGTTATAATGGCGCTTTCTGCGTCCGTTCGGGTTCCTGTAACCTGTGGTTTGACTGTGGGGGCGGAACAAAAATATTGCAATAAAAGAATATATTCGATAAATAGGTATGAACGTTTTAGAACTTAGTGAGCAGGAGATTGTAAGAAGACAGAGCCTGCAAGAGCTGCGCGATATGGGCATCGACCCGTATCCTGCTGCCGAATACCCCACCAACGCATTTAGTACTGACATTCGCGACAACTTCAAGGATGACGAGAAACGCGAGGTTACGATTGCCGGACGACTGATGAGCCGACGCGTGATGGGTAAGGCTTCGTTTGCGGAGATACAGGACTCGAAGGGCAGGGTGCAGGTGTATATCACCCGCGACGACATCTGTCCGGACGAGAACAAGGATTTATATAATAAGGTGTTCAAGCGCTTGCTCGACATCGGCGACTTTATCGGCGTGAAAGGATTCGTGTTCCGCACCCAGACAGGCGAGATTTCGGTACACGCTCAGGAGCTTACTCTGCTCTCTAAGAGCCTCAAGCCGCTGCCAATAGTGAAGTATAAGGACGGCGTGGCATACGATAAGTTCGACGACCCGGAGCTGCGTTATCGTCAGAGATACGTAGACCTCGTGGTGAATGAGGGCGTGAAGGACACGTTTGAGAAGCGCGCCACCATCCTGCGCACGATGCGTAAGGTCTTTGATGAGGCCGGTTTCACGGAAGTGGAGACACCAATCCTGCAACAGATAGCTGGCGGAGCGAGTGCCCGTCCGTTCATAACCCACCACAATGCGCTCGATATTGACCTCTATCTGCGTATCGCAACGGAGCTTTATCTGAAGCGTCTTATCGTGGGAGGCTTCGAAGGAGTCTATGAGATTGGACGTAATTTCCGCAATGAAGGCATGGACCGCTCGCACAATCCGGAGTTCACCTGCATGGAACTTTACGTAAGTTATAAGGACTATAACTGGATGATGTCGTTCACGGAGAAGCTCCTTGAGGAGATTTGTATTGCCGTAAACGGAACAACGGAGGTGAAGATAGGCGACAACGTGGTTAGTTTCAAGGCTCCATACCGCCGCTTGCCAATCCTTGACGCGATAAAAGAGAAGACCGGCTACGACCTTAACGGAATGTCGGAAGATGAGATTCGCGAGGTATGCGGTAAGCTGAAGATGGAGATTGATGACACTATGGGCAAGGGAAAGCTCATCGACGAGATATTCGGAGAGTTCTGCGAGGGTACGTATATACAGCCGACGTTCATCACAGACTATCCCGTTGAGATGTCGCCGCTCACGAAGATGCACCGCTCAAAGCCCGGACTGACCGAGCGTTTCGAGCTGATGGTGAACGGTAAGGAGCTGGCCAACGCTTATTCTGAGCTTAACGACCCGATAGATCAGGAAGAAAGATTCATCGACCAGATGCGTCTTGCAGACAAGGGAGACGATGAGGCGATGATTATCGACCAGGATTTCCTTCGCGCTTTGCAGTACGGTATGCCGCCGACAAGCGGTATCGGCATCGGAATAGACCGTCTGGCGATTCTCATGACGGGTCAGCCTACGATACAGGAAGTGCTGCTCTTCCCGACTATGAAGCCTGAGAAGAAGATTCCGAAGAGCACCGTGGCAGAGTGGGGCGCGCTTGGTGTACCCGAGGAATGGGTGCCGGTGTTCAACAAGGCAGGCTATAACCTCGTTACGGACATCAAGGATGTGAAGGCGCAGAAGCTGCAAATGGACGTTTGCGGCGTGAACAAGAAATACAAGTTGGGCTATGACAACCCGAAGGTTGACGAGTTTCAGGCTTGGATAGATAAGGCTAATGAATGAAGAATGAAGAGTGAAGAATGAAGAATAGCCTAACGGACAGACAGCATTGTGTGTTATGTCTGATCGGCAAACTTCTTCATTTAAAGGATTCTTCACTCTTCATTCTTCATTCTTCATTTCAAAGAAGAATGTTTGACTGTGGTAAGATAGCGATAATCGGAGGCGGAAGCTGGGCTACGGCGATAGCTAAGATTGTGGTGGGGCACACCCATCACATCGGTTGGTATATGCGCCGGGATGACCGTATCGAGGACTTCAAGCGTCTTTCGCACAACCCGGCGTACATTCCGAGCGTGAGGTTTGACGTGAATGAGATTTTCTTCTCAAGCGATTTGAACAAGATTGCGCAGGCTTACGACACCCTGATATTCGTCACTCCGTCGCCATATCTGAAGAACCATCTGAAGAAACTGAAGACGAAGATTCGCGACAAGTTCGTCGTTACGGCGATAAAGGGTATCGTGCCCGACGAGAATCTTGTGTGCTCGGAGTATTTCCATCATGTCTATGGGGTGCCATACGAGAACATTGCCTGCATAGGCGGACCGTCGCACGCCGAGGAGGTGGCTATGGAACGGCTGTCGTATCTCACCGTTGGATGTGCCGACCTCGACAAGGCGCAGGCGTTTACCGACATATTGGCAAGCAATTTCATCAAGACGAAAATCAGTTCCGATGTCATTGGCATCGAATACGCTTCGGTTTTGAAGAACGTCTACGCCATAGCGGCGGGCGTTTGCAGCGGCCTGAAATACGGAGACAACTTTCAGGCGGTGCTCATCTCCAACGCGATACAGGAGATGTACAGGTTCTTGCAGAGCGTGCATCCCATAGAACGGAGCGTGATAGATTCGGTTTACTTGGGCGACCTGCTTGTAACGGGCTACTCGAACTTTTCCCGCAACCGCACGTTCGGTACGATGATAGGCAAGGGTTACAACGTGAAGGCGGCGCAGATAGAGATGGAAATGATTGCCGAGGGATATTTCGGAACGAAGTGTATGAAGGAAATCAACCGCCGGATGCACGTGAATATGCCGATTCTCGATGCCGTTTATAATATTCTCTACGAGCGGATTAGTCCACAGATAGAGATAAAACTGCTTACCGACAGCTTCCGTTGACGTGGAGAAATCCATGCGGAATGCTTACAATGATATATATATAAGAATAAAATAGTTTTTAATTTGTAGATATGAAGAATATTAGTTTAGACATCACAAAGGCTGCTCAGTTCCTTGATGAGGGCGTTATCGCAGCTTATGAGCCGGCAGTTAAGGCTGCTCAGGAGGCTCTTGAAAACGGTACTTGCCCCGGAAATGATTTCCTCGGATGGCTTCATCTGCCATCAAGCATCACTCCGGAATTCCTCGATGAGGTGCAGGCTGTAGCCAACACACTGCGCGAGAAGTGCGAGGTTGTGGTTGTTGCAGGTATCGGCGGTAGCTATCTCGGTGCCCGTGCGGTTATCGAGGCACTTGGCAATTCATTCGCTTGGCTCGTTGGCGACAAGAAGAATCCAACCATTCTCTTCGCAGGTAACAACATCGGTGAGGACTACCTGTCGGAGCTGACAACCTATTTGAAGAACAAGAAGTTCGGTGTTATCAATATCTCTAAGTCGGGAACGACAACCGAGACAGCCCTTACTTTCCGCTTGTTGAAGAAGCAATGCGAGGAGCAGATGGGCAAAGAGACTGCTAAGGATGTTATCGTTGCAGTTACAGACGCTAAGAAGGGTGCTGCAAGAACGTGTGCAGACAAGGAAGGCTACAAGTCTTTCATAATCCCGGACAATGTGGGTGGCCGTTTCTCAGTACTCACTCCGGTTGGATTGCTGCCTATCGCGTGCGCCGGTTACGATATCAAGGCACTCGTAGAGGGTGCTCAGAGCATGGAGAAAGCGTGTGGAAAGGATGTTCCTTTTGCTGAGAATATCGCCGCACAGTATGCTGCCGTGCGCAACGGACTCTACGACAAGGCCGGCAAGAAGATTGAAATCATGGTGAACTATCAGCCGAAACTGCATTACATCAGTGAGTGGTGGAAGCAGCTCTACGGAGAGAGCGAGGGTAAGGATAATAAGGGCATCTTCCCTGCATCATGCGATTTCACAACCGACTTGCACTCAATGGGTCAGTGGATTCAGGAAGGCGAGCGCACAATCTTCGAGACTGTGATAAGCGTTGAGAAGCCAAATTCAACTCTGCTGTTCCCGAACGACGATGAGAACCTCGACGGATTGAACTTCCTCGCAGGCAAGCGCGTTGACGAAGTGAACAAGATGGCTGAGTTGGGAACACGTCTCGCTCACGTAGACGGTGGCGTTCCGAATATCCGCATCAGCGTTCCGGAACTCAGCGAGTATTATATCGGCCAGATGATTTACTTCTTCGAGATTGCTTGTGGCATCAGCGGCAATGTGCTGGGCGTTAATCCGTTCAACCAGCCGGGTGTTGAGGCTTACAAGAAGAATATGTTTGCGCTGCTCAACAAGCCCGGTTATGAGGCTGAGAGCAAGGCAATACAGGAAAGACTCGCATCAGAGGCATAAAAATACACATGAAACCGTAGACTTCGTATGGGAGGATTCTGCCCTAAGAAGCCTGCGGTTTCTGTTTTATATATCCGTTTAATACGCTTACAGTTGCCACTTAATACACTTGCGATTCCTATTTTATATAATTATTTTAACTGCATGAAAAAGAGTTTTCCCACAATTATACAAAAGTACCTTGACGATAACGGCTTTGAGAAATTTGAGCCGAAAGTAGCACTTTTCGATATGGACGGTGTTCTTTTAGACTCAATGCCCAATCATTCCGTGGCCTGGCAGAAGTCAATGAAGAAGTTCGGACTTACCATGACGGCCGAAGATGCATACGCGACGGAAGGCCAGCGAGGTGTGGACACAATCCGTATAATGGTGAAAGAGCAGTTGGGAAAGGACATCAGCGAGGCCGAAGCGCAGGAAATGTATGACGAGAAGACGCATGAGTTCGGCTTGATGCCCACGGCTAAGGTTATGCGTGGCGTGAAACCGTTGATGAGAAAGATGCAGAAAAGCGGTTTGAGGATAGGGGTTGTAACGGGAAGCGGTCAGAGACCGTTGATAAAACGAATCTTGGAAGACTTCAAAGGCCTTGTGGATGAAGATAAGGTTGTTACCGCATACGACGTGAAACGAGGCAAACCGGCCCCCGACCCATATCTCATGGGGTTGGAAATGTTTGGAGATATGAAGCCGTGGAACGCGATTGTCATTGAAAACGCGCCTCTCGGAGTGCGTGCCGGAGTGGCCGCGAAAATCTTTACCGTAGGTGTCAATACCGGACCTTTGCCCGATGAGGCTCTTGCCAACGAAGGTGCTAATCTCGTTTTCACTTCTATGAGTGAGTTTGGAGCGGCTTGGAAAGAGCTTGTTCCGCCGGCAAATGTGTTTGAAGAAGCCTGGAATGCGAAGTGTCAGGAAATCATGGACTACATGGAAAGGTTCAAGCGGAGGCCTTCCAAGCACCGCGTCGAAGACCATCTGATGCTGAATTGGATTAAGTATAATAAGAAAATGAAGGCTCGCGGCAATATGCCGGAGAACCGAATAGAGAAGTTTGAAAAACTGCTGGAACTCGCCAATAAGTATAGGAAGGTGAATCAGAACGCCTATATGCATATTGACGAAAGACCGATGTTGTGGGATGAAGATAGCCAGGATTAAGCATTTCCTGAATGTAGGGATATGGAAAATCGCCGAAGACGACAAAAAACGCCCGTCGCTCTTCTTGCTCGATTGCATCCGTAAGTTCTATCTTGCGGTACGATTCTTCATTGAGCGCGGCCATTTCAACTATGCCTCATCGCTCGCTTTCAGCACCATGCTCGCCATCGTACCCGTTGCCGCCGTGATCTTTGCTGTGGCGCGAGGCTTCGGACTTGACGATTACATTGAGCAATCCCTGCGTACCGCCCTTGAAAGCCAGCCTCAGGCAGCTACCGCCATCATCGATTTCGCACAGTCATACCTCGCACATGCCAAAAGCGGAATCATCATCGGAATCGGCTTGGTATTCATGCTTTACAGCGTCCTGTCGCTTATCAATAACGTCGAGATAGTCTTCAATGACATCTGGCAGGTGAAAGAGAAACGTTCGCCGGCACGAGTCATCATCGACTATACGGCTCTGTTGTTTTTCGTTCCTGTCGGAATAATCATTATTTCCGGCTTCAACATCTTTATATATACCATCGCCCGACATTTTGAGGCCTACTTCCTGCTCAGTTCCGCCACCCGTTTCTTCATCAAACTGCTTACTTTCGTACTCATGTCGGGAGTCTTCACGAGCCTTTATGTCTTCATGCCAAACACGAAAGTGAAGTTCTCTAAGGCCGTCGTACCGGGTACCATCGCCGGCGTAGCCATGCTCCTCTTGCAGTTCTTCTACATCCACAGCCAAATATTCCTCACCAGCTATAATGCCATTTACGGCTCATTCGCAGCTCTGCCACTGTTCATGCTCTGGATACTCGCCTCTTGGTATATATGCCTTTTCTGTGCCGAACTGAGCTATATGAACCAGTACATGGATCATTACGCGTTCCTCGTCAGTACCGAAGACCTGAGCCACGAGCGCCGTCTCGCCATGAGTGCAGTCTTGCTGAGTGCTATCTGCCGCCGTTTCGCCGACGGGCAACGCCCCTACACGGCTATGGAACTGGCCGAGATAACAGGCATTCCGATTCGTATTACGAAAGATTTGCTGTATGTTCTCATAGCGGTAAACCTCATAACCGAGAACAGCGGAAGCACCAACGAGCAGGAAACGATGTTCCAGCCGGCTCAGGACATCGCCAATATCACTGTGGGCAAGATGGTGGAACTTTTAGAAATATATTCGCATAAAAAAACGCGGAGCATAGATTTCCATGTCCGCGATTATGTTTCTCCCGACATTCTTGAGGCCATTTGCGCCTCACGCGAAACTTATTTAGATGCTCTCAAGGATGTGCCGATAAAGAATCTTACTAATTTCTGAAACCTCGTTACAACGTGATTTCTCCACTGCCGAAACAGCGGTGGTGCTCTTCGTCATAGACAACGCAGAACTGACCGGGTGCCACACCGTGTATTTCCTTTTCACCATGCACCGTGTATGTGCCGTCGTCGTTGCGTTCCATGCGCGCCGCATAGCAGTCGGGCGTGTGCCTTATTTTGAATGTTACGCTCTCCATAGCCACCTCCTCGGTCAGGAAATGAAAGTCGTGCACCTTAAAATCTTTCTTGTATGCCGTCTTAGGGTCGTAGCCTTTGCTTACGTAAAGAACGTTTTCCGTTACGTCTTTCTTCACGACAAACCACGGTCCGCCGCCGAAACCGAGTCCGCGACGCTGACCTATCGTGTGAAACCAAAGCCCCTTGTGCTCACCAATCACCTTTCCCGTCTCCAGCTCAACCACCTTGCCGGGACGTTCGCCTAAATAGCGGCGGATATAGTCGTTGTAATTGATTTTTCCGAGGAAACAGATGCCCTGCGAATCTTTGCGTTTCGCGTTTATCAGATGCTCGCGTTCGGCAATCTCGCGCACCTCGTCCTTCATGTAATGACCTATCGGAAACAATGCTTTCTGTAGTTGCCAATCGTATATCTGCGCTAAGAAATCGGTCTGGTCCTTCACCGGGTCGGGGCTTGTTGTGAGCCATTTCTTCCCGTCTATCCATTCCGTCTGCGCATAATGTCCCGTGGCTATGAGGTCGTAGTCCTTGCCCGCCTTCTCGTGGAAGGCTCCGAACTTAATCAGACGGTTGCACATCACGTCGGGGTTGGGCGTGAATCCGGCTTTCACCTTGTCCATCGTGTATTGCGTTACCTGCTCCCAGTACTCCCTGTGGCAGTCGATGACCTGCAATTTGCAGCCATACCGTGCCGCCACGGCAGTAGCCATCTCCAGGTCTTCCTCGCTCGAGCAATCCCATTCCTCCTGCTCCTCCGGTCCGATTTTTATGTAGAAGCAGTCGGGATGCAGCCCCAATCGTGCAAACTCATATACCACCACCGAGCTGTCTACGCCTCCTGAGAGCAGCACGGCAATCTTCTTGTCCTTTATTTCTTCGATGTTCATCAGATTTTTTCTTTATTAATAGCAGACGGAATAAGGCAAACCAGCATCCTCTGATTTGCCGTTCGCAATTCCCCGCCATTGGGGTTAATCAAACACAAAGTTACGAAAAACTTTGGATATAACGCACCGAACGTGCTGCCAATCTTTTCATTGTAACGCTCCCATAAGCCAAGTCGCATAGTACTATGGCACAATACCGGAGTATTTGGGCTTTAGTACCGGAGTAATTTGGGCTTAGTACTCGAGTAATTCAGGCCTGATTACTTGAGTATTTTGGCTTTAGTACCAGAGTATTTCGGGCTTTGGTACTGATTGTTGGTAAGTCAGTTTTCACAATGCGTGGTCTGCCCTGCAAAACTATTGTCTGAATTTCCGAACTCCTGTCTACTGACTACTCCATTCTCCAAGCACCTCTTGCGATGTTATCTTCGTAGCCTCTTTCTTCGACAGAATCCTGCTCCAGCCCACGCGTTGACTTGTACCGGCTCCTTCGCCGCGGTTGTTGTATTCCATATATCGCACTATTCCCTCGGCAGCCGGGTCGTGATAGTCCTTCCAGTTGCGCCATCCCTCGGCCACGATGTGCCTGCCCAGCGTGCAGTTCATGAACAAAGTGTGTGCGTATGCGCGCCAGGGGCGGCCGAGATACACCTTAGTGATGCCGGCGTCGGCGGTCAGTCGGCAGTTGTTGAAGATGTAGCCGTACTTCACATTCTGCGGCGTCGAGGCTGCGGTAATGAATGAATCCGCCTTGCTGTGGATGTCGCAGTTCTCAAACCATGCCGTGGCCGGGCCGAAGATAAAGTCGGTTGTGCCGTCGATATAGCAGTCCTTGAAAAGCAGCCGCGTGCCTGCCACACCGGTATATACAGTGTCTTGATTGCCGAGGAAACGGCAGTTTATGAACTTCAGGCGGTCGCCCTCCGTGTGCAAAGCCACTGCCTGACCGAGTTTCTCGGCGTTGTTTTCTATCGTGATGTCGCGGAATGTGATGTCGCTACCCTCCACTTTCACGGTGAACGTGCGGAAAGTGCCCATCGGCTTGCCCGTTTCCGAGCTCTTGATGTTGGCGTGGTCGTCGTAGGTGATGATGGTGTTGTCGCGGCTTTCGCCTATGATTTCGATGTTGGTGAGCCATGACGGCACGATGACTTTCTCCTTGTAAGTGCCTTTCTTCACGAATATCACCTTGCGGTATTCCATGAACGCGCGGCACACCTCAACGGCTTCGCCCACTGTGCGGAACTCCCCGCTGCCATCGCGGGCCACTACGAGCGTGTCGGTATTGTCATATTTGCCTCTTGCATTAGCGGCTATTGCCATGACAAGCAATAGCATCAGTACGGTTGTCTTTCTCATTTTTATAGTAGTTTGGTTCTTTAGTTCAGGATGATTAAGGTGAGGCCGGCGACTGTTCGCTATACTTTCGCGGCATAATCGGCGCCACACCTTGTTATATATAAGCGAAAAGGAGATTCCGCCGACCGCTAATTGGTCTGCGAAACCTCCTTTATATCTTCTATTTTCGATAGGTTGTCGATGATTTCCTGCACATCTTCGCGGTCGTGTACACGTATCTCCACCGTGCCATCGAATATGCCGTTGTCGGTCGTGATGGTGATTTTGTGGATGTAGATGTCAAGCTGTTCGGACAGCACCTGCGATATTTCGAGCAGCATTCCCTTGCGGTCTATGCCGCGGATGCGTATCATCGCCTCGAAGTTAAGCAGCTTGTGCATCGACCATTTAGCATCGAGAATCCTGTTGCCGAAACCCGTCTTGAGTCTTGCCGCCACCGGACAGGCGCGGTTGTGTATCTCCACATGACCCCTGTTGTCGATATATCCCAATATGTCGTCGCCCGGAATGCAGTGGCAACACTTTGGGAACACAAACTGGTTGATGTTGTTTTCGGATATGTAGATGGGCTTCTTCTTGTTGAAATCCTTGTCAACCGTGAAGAATTCCTGCGTGCTTTCCTCGTTTTCTAATTGCTTTTTCTTGTCATGGCCGATGAAAGGCACGTATTTGAGCCAGCTCTTCGACTTTTGTTTTTTCTTGTTCTTGTTGTTCTGCACCACCTCAAGGTCCTTATCTCCGAGCGTAATCTTTTTTTCTCCAAGTGCGAGAAAGAGGTTTTCGGGTTTCTGGATGTTGTGCGTGTCGCATATTTTGTCGAGCACGGAACTTTTCATTTCCAGCCCGTTCTGCTTCAGCCAGTCGGCGAAAATCTCCTCGCCCTGCTTCTGAATCTCCCTGCCGTTTCGCCTTAGAATGGCCTGAATCTTCGTCTTTGCCTTTGCCGTCGACACGAAATTAATCCATGACGGCTGCACAAACTGCGCCTTTGAAGTCAGAATCTCCACCTGATCGCCGCTCTGGAGCTTGTAGCTCAGCGGCACGAGCTTGTGGTTTATCTTCGCGCCGATGCAGTGGCTGCCCACGAACGTGTGTATTTGGAATGCGAAATCGAGCGCGGTGCTGCCCGATGGCATCGACTTTATCTCGCCTTTTGGCGTAAATACGTATATCTCCGAGGCGAAAAGGTTCAGCTTTATGGCATCGAGGAAGTCCATCGCGTCGGGTTGCGGGTCATCGAGAATCTCCTTTATGGTCTTCAGCCACTCGCCCAGTTCGCCCTCGTCCTCGGTAATCTCGTCGCCGTCCTTGTATTTCCAGTGCGCCGCGAAGCCCTGCTCGGCTATCTCGTTCATGCGCTCGGAGCGTATCTGCACTTCTATCCAGCGGCCTTGCTTCGACATCAGCGTAACGTGCAGAGCCTGATAGCCGTTTGTCTTAGGGTGGTTCACCCAGTCGCGCAGGCGGTCGGGATGGCTGTTATAGATTTTGTTGATGGCGTTGTAGATGTTGAAGCAGTTGTCGATTTCCTCTTCCGGCGACTTTGGCTCGAAGATAATGCGCACGGCGAGAATGTCGTAGACTTCCGCGAACGATACGTGTTTGTTCTGAATCTTGCACCAGATGGAGTAGGGACTCTTCACCCTCGCCTTCAGTTCGTATTTGTAGCCCAACTCGTCGAGCTTGGCGCGTATCGGCTCGGTGAACTCCTTGAACAGCGTTTCGCGCGACATCTGTGTCGATTCCAGCTTCTTGCAGATGGATTTGTACTCCTCCGGGTGCTCATAGCGGAAGCTGAGGTCTTCGAGTTCGGTCTTTATCTTGTTCAGTCCGAAGCGGTTTGCCAATGGCGCATATATGTAGAGGGTTTCTCCGGCAATCTTGTATTGCTTGTTGGCAGGCTGCGATTGCAGTGTGCGCATATTGTGCAGGCGGTCGCAAATCTTTATCAGGATTACGCGAATGTCGTTGCTCATGGTGAGCAGGAGCTTCTTGAAGTTCTCCGCCTGACCCGATGCGCGCTCGCCGAAGATGCCTCCGCTGATTTTCGTAAGGCCGTCGACGATTTGCGCAATCTTCGCGCCGAAGATGTTTTCTATATCTTCCGTGGTGTAGTCGGTGTCCTCAACGACGTCGTGTAGCAATGCTGCGCAGATGCTTGTAGAGCCGAGTCCTATCTCCTCGCAGGCTATCTGGGCCACGGCGATAGGGTGCATGATGTATGGCTCGCCCGAAAGCCGGCGCACTCCCTTATGTGCCTGTCGCGCGAAGTTGAAGGCTTTGGTTATCAGGTCAACCTTCTTGCGATGGCGTGATGATGTGTATGTGTCCAAAAGGTGCTGGAATTGCTCGTCAACTTTCTTCTCCCAGTCTATCTGCTCTACCTCTTTCTTGTTCTTGTCGTTGCTCATGACGTTCACCCTTCCTATATGATTGTTGCCACGTTCTTATTTAACAGCTTTTCCTTTATTATATAAATAAGATGTGTTTATTGCTATTTCACTTTCAGACTCTTGCCTGCCCGGATGTTGTCGCCTTTGATGTTGTTCAGCTTGCGCAACTTCTCTACGGTGGTGTTGTTCTTCTTTGCAATCTCAATCAGCGTCTGTCCTTTCTCCACTTTTACGTTGGTGGGCGCTGAAGGCTTCTTTTTTGAGCCTCTTGCCGGCGTGTTTCCTCTGCCGTTTTTGCCTGCGCTTTTGCTTTGACCGTGGCTTGACGGCCTGCTGACGGATGTGTTCCGGCCTGCCGAACTGCCTCTTTCAGAATCTTTGGCGATGCTGACTACATTGCGTTTGGCTATGAACTGATTTGCGTTGAAGTTGTATATAGAGTCCTCATTGTCGATGAATGTTCCGATATACGATACCGGCAGGCGTATTGCCGAGGCTTTCGTGTTGCCGTTGATGATGTTCCGGCGATACTGCGGGTTCAGTTCTTTAAGCTGGTCGAGGTCTATTCCCAACACGGACGCAATCTGTTCAAAATGCACGTCTTTTTTGACAATCACCGTATCGCACTTTGCCGGCAGCGTGGTCTCCATCGGACAGATGTTGTGATCGCAGTAGTAGTTCATCACATAGTTTGTCGCGATGAACATTGGAACATATCCTCGCGTTTCCCTCGGCAGATAATTGTAAATCTTCCAGTAGTCGGTCTCGCCGCCGGCACGATGTATCGCCTTGTTCACACGCTCCGGACCGCAGTTGTAGGCGGCTATCACAAGCGTCCAGTCGCCGTATATCTTGTATAAATCCCTGAGCAGGCGGGCAGCCGCGTAGGATGATTTCTCAGGGTCGCGACGCTCATCCACCAATGAATTTATCTCAAGGTTGTAATGCTTTGCCGTCTCCAGCATGAGCTGCCACAAACCAGTCGCGCCCGCTCTCGACACCGCATTGGGGTTCAGTCCCGACTCTATTATTGGCAGGTATTTCAGTTCCAGAGGCAGGCCGTAGCTCTCTAATGCCTGCTCGAAGATTGGTATATAGAAGTTGGATGCGCCCAACAGGAATCTCACCTGCTTGCGGCCGCGCTTCGTATATCTGTCGATGAACGTCCTGACAGCCTCGTTGAACGGCATCTCCATCGCCGTAGGCATTCGTCTCATGCGTTCGATTATCGTCTCGTCATCGGTTTCCGGGTCATAGTTCATCATGTTGCAGTCGTCGCTCTCGCGCAGATACATCTTTGAATGGTATAGTGCCAGCAGGCTGTCCACTTCCAAAGTGAATTGCTGCGGTACGACAATCTCCTCGCGCTCGCCCCTCTCGTTGGTTACAACCTCATACTGTTCATATTGCGCCTGTGCCGTGCCGAGGCTGCAAAGTGCTGTGAATAATGTGATTATCTTTCTTCCGATGCTCATAAATCATTAAGTTGTTTGTTTGCCGACGCGCTCCTCTCAGAAGCTGAGACTGCATCCCACGCCGATGGCCGACGACTTCACCGGGTTGCGTGACGACTGGTCGTTGATGATGGTTGGTGCCACGCGCAGGCTCAGGTCGTCCGAAATGTCAAACTCCGACAGCGAGGCATCAACGTAAGCGTCGATTACCGACAGTGCATAAACGCCAATCAGCGCGAACACACTCAAGTCGCGCCACTTGCGGTAACGGTCTTTTCGCTTGCGGAATATCTCCTGATAATGCGCCTTATTGCTCTCGTTGATGGTTGTGCCGAGGTGCAGGAAGTCGTTGTAGCTCTGCGTGTTCGGATCGTTATCCATCAGGTCGACGTATGCCTGGGAGTAGTCGTGATACATCTGGCCGTTCCATGACAGCGCATAGAGGCATCCTACGAATCCGCCATAGAATATCGGCAGCTTCCAATACTTGCGGTTATAAATCTGTCCCGCACCAGGCAGCACTATTGCCAGCCACATGGCACGCTTCGGATTGGGCCGCCACGTGTTCCAGTCGCGCTTTTTCTTTGCCGGCACACTGTCGGTTATGACCACTGACGTGGCAATGGTGTCCATTTCCGGAACTATCAGCGGCGGCGCGATGAAAGTAGAGTCCACCTCCTGCATGGCCGGAATCGTGTCCTGACGCACGTCTTGCGACATTGCGGGCATCATGCCCGCAAACACCAGCACAGCCACTGCCTGTATCCGTCTTAATATGTTTCTTATACTGTCGTTCACTGTTTCGTTACGATTTCAGCTTGTCGAAAACGTTCATTATGTGTTCCAAATCTTCCTCCGACGAGAACGGTATGCTGATTTTTCCCTTGCCGTTGGCGTTGTAGGTCATCTGAATCTTCGTGTCGAAGAATTTTGAGAGATGACTCTTCAGCATATTAAACTCCTCCGGCAGCTTGGCCTTTGCCGAGATTTTCTTCTTTGCCGACTGAATGTCTTCACCGCTGTTCAGTTGGTGGCACATCTCCTCTACCTTGCGCACCGAGTATCCGTTCTTGCTGATTTCCTTGAACAGTTTCAACTGCAACGACGGACTGGCGAGTGAAAGCAATGCGCGCGCGTGTCCCATATCTATCTCCTTCTTCTGCAAGGCCATCTGCACCTGAGCAGGAAGTTTCAGCAGTCGCAGATAGTTGGCTATCGCGGCGCGGCTCTTGCCCACGCGTTCCGCCACCTTTTCCTGCGTCATCCCGCTTTTCTCTAACAGGTGCTCGTAGGCGAGTGCAATTTCGATGGCGTTCAGGTCTTCGCGCTGAATGTTCTCCACGAGGGCCATTTCCATCACGTTCTCGTCCTTGATGGTGCGTATATAAGCCGGTATCGCTTGTAATCCCGCAAGTTGCGAGGCCCTCCAACGGCGCTCTCCTGCAATGATTTGGAAGCGCTCATCGTCAATCTGACGCAGCGTGATAGGCTGCACGATGCCAATCTGACGGATGCTGTTGGCCAGTTCCTCAAGTGCCACGGGGTCGAACTCCCGGCGCGGCTGGTTAGGATTGGCCTCGATATGGCTTATCGCCACCTCGTTTATCGTGGAACTGCCCTGCGTGCTTACGTTGTCTGTCGAGATAAGAGCGTCCAGACCGCGGCCCAGGGCGTTTGTCTTTGCGTTACGGTTGTATTTCTTGTGTACTGCCATTTCAACTGTTCTTGTTTATAATTTCCTTTGCGAGTGCCAGATGGTTTTTTGCTCCCGTAGAGTCGGCATCATAGAGAATCACGGGCAATCCGTGGCTCGGGCTTTCGCTCAGTTTCACGTTTCGCTGTATGATGGTCTTGAAAACGAGTTCCTGGAAGTGGCGCTTCACCTCGTCGTAAATCTGGTTTGCAAGGCGCAGGCGCGAGTCGAACATCGTCAGGAGGAATCCCTCTATTTCCAATTGCGGGTTCAGCTTTGTCTTGATAATCTTGATTGTACTCAGCAGTTTGCTGATTCCCTCGATGGCGAAATACTCGCACTGTACGGGGATGAGTACCGAGTTGGCCGCCGTCAGGGCGTTCACGGTAATCAGTCCGAGCGACGGACTGCAGTCTATAATGATGTAATCGTAGTCGTCGCGCACGGGGGCGAGCAACTCGTTCAATACTTTTTCGCGGTTTTCCAGGTTCAGCATCTCAATCTCAGCACCTACGAGATTGATGTGGCTGGGAACAATGTCAAGTCCGTCAATGTCTGTTGTGTAGATGGCGTCGCGAATGTCGGCGTGGTCAATGATGCACTCATACAGAGAGCAGTCAATGTCCTTGATGTCCACACCCAGTCCGCTCGACGCGTTGGCCTGAGGGTCTGCGTCTACGATAAGTACGCTTTTCTCTAATGTGGCAAGGGAAGCTGCGAGGTTTATCGACGTGGTCGTTTTTCCGACACCGCCTTTTTGGTTGGCTACTGCTATAATCTTTCCCATGTTTTAATCCTTTTCTTTTATGAAAAATTAGATTGCAAAGTTACGAATTTTATTCGACATAATAGTAAAATAAACTTTTTTTCTCATTTGCTGTTTATTTTAGGATACAGGAGAAAGAAGACTGGAGTTCAGACAATAGCCTTGTATGGCCGTCGACATTTATGTCGGTATAGTCTGAACTTCTGTCTTCTGTCTCCTGTCTTCTTTTTAGAAAAATCTTTACAATATGCTCTCTCAGAATTAAATATTTTCAATCAAGCTCTCTCTTGCTTTCAAAAACGCGAAAATACGGCTTTTTAGGAGGTTCTGTGTTAAAGTACTGATAATCAGGTGGTTACTTCGTTGTTTGCTGAAAAAGCCCGTTTTAGAACGCATTTTAGACCTCGTTACATTGCAACGGAGGCCGTTTTGTATTGCAACGGAGCCACTTTTGGGCTTCAACGGAGCCTCCGTTGCGCTCCAAAACGGCCTGAAACGGACTCTAAAAGTGCCACTTTTGAAAGCTAATAAACGTTAAATTGGCCAAAAATGCCATTTTTTCGTGTTTTCAGAGACATCAAATTTTGACGAAAAATGGGTCGATTTTTTTCTAACGGAGGCACTTTTGGAATTTTGAGTTACGAATTTTGAGTTTTGAGTTGGGATTTTTGAGGTCGGAAAATCATCAAAAATGAGTAACGGGACCTATATTTAACACTCGTTAGCACGAGAGAATCGATTTTTGAAAGGGGTAAATTTGGTAAATAATATTTACAATCTCACACCCTCATAACCTCTAACCCCATGACCTCACGACCTTAAATAATTCTCCCCATAATGCTCACATCTGATTATTTTTGGTTAAATTTGCAACTTAAATAGAATATTTTACTGATTTGAATATGGAAAATAACAGACCGTTGATACTCATATCAAACGATGACGGCTATCATTCCGGGGGCTTGCGCTATCTTGTGGAGTTCCTGCGCGACTTCGCCGACATAGTGGTTTGCGCTCCTGAGTCGGCTCGCTCGGGCTTCTCGTGCGCCTTTTCTGCCGGTACGCCGCTCTATCTGAAGCGCAGAAATACTATCGAGGGTATAGAATTGTGGTCGTGTACGGGTACGCCGGTCGACTGCGTAAAGATTGCTCTCGACCAAATAATACCCAATCGTCGGCCCGACCTCATCATAGGCGGCATTAACCACGGCGACAACTCTACGGTGAACAATCATTATAGCGGTACGATGGGTGTGGCTATGGAAGGCTGCATGAAGTATATCCCCTCGATAGCGTTCAGCAGTTGCAACTATAATCCGGATGCTGACCTTTCGCATCTGCGCCATTATGTGCGGCTCATCACAAAACGTGTGATTGCCGAGGGGCTGCCAAAGGGTGTTTGTCTGAATGTGAATTTTCCCGATACAGACTCGTTTAAGGGTCTAAAAGTGTGTCGAATGGGGTTTGGAAGTTGGATAAATGAGGTTATTCGCAGGCAACATCCGCATAAATACAACTATTATTGGATGACGGGCGAATATTGCGACGATGAGCCTGGAGCCACGGATAACGACCGTTGGGCATTGGCTAATGGTTACGTGTCGGTAACTCCCACTCTCATGGATGTTACGGCATACGAGATGTTGGATAAGATGAAGTCGTGGGAAGAGACGGAAAGTGAAGAGTGAAGAGGGAAGAACGAAGAATCAAATACCAATAGAGAGTATTGTCTGAACTCCTATTCACATTCAGACAAACACCCTTTGGC
>ENA-ORRE01000353-ORRE01000353.1-human-gut-metagenome-genome-assembly--contig:-NODE-353-length-36141-cov-10.069528_pt1 | contig 36141 bp, 29 predicted proteins | sample MGYA00242171_ERZ509126 | MGnify/ENA primary metagenome ERZ509126 (study PRJEB26280, sample SAMEA2338648) | human gut metagenome | biome: human gut; feature: human-associated habitat; material: faeces... | reverse complement strand
CTCGTTCTAAATAAACCGTCTGGCGGTATCTAACTGATTAACATTTCAACAAAGAGGCTGTGGTTGGAGCCTCCAATAAACCGTCTTTACGGTAGGTGAAAATTACCAATCCACAGCATCCTAAACATTGTAGCATACCGCTGGAGAGCGGTCTATAAATACTACTCTTTTATAATACGAGGTGGTGATGATGCGCAACTCACCGCCGCTTTGCGCAAACTGCCGCAGCTCGTCCATGATGAGGCGTAAGCCGCTCCACTTGATAAAGGAGACCAGCATATCAATGCGGTCGGCGGAAACGATCTCCTTTTTCAGCTCCGTGTACATCTGCGGCTCATGGATAGCGCCGGTAAACAGGGAACTTTGCGCAATAGAGGTCTCCGGGCGGTCAAGGTCTTTTGCGCTTTTTCCTGTAGCAATGCGCGGGTCATTCTGCTGCAAAAGCGCAAGAAGCTGCTCTGCCCGCTGGTCAACACCGAGCGCGGCAAAGTCAGCTTCCTGTGTGGTGTTCTGGATGGTGGTCACGATCTGATTTGCCAGCTGGATCTGCGCCTCGATGCCGCCGCCGTTATCCTGTACGTTCTCAAGACCCTTCTGCACCACATCGGTCAAATACTGCGCCAGCACTTTGGCAGCCTCCGCCGTGTCGATAGGCGCAGTGGACTTGCGGGCTTCCGGGATCTCTGCGAGCTCGCGGTTCAGTGCGTTATTGATGACCTGTTCGTACAGACCGGGGTAGAGCATAGGTGCACTTCCTTACCGTTTTCTTTTATTATAGCGCCCGTTAGAAGAATATTCAATGATCGAGGATAAACCGCATCTGATTGAAAAAGAAGCTCTTGATCTCAGAAAATATACTGTAGCTGCATTGCTTTTATGAAAAATAATAGAGGTCGTGATAATTTGTATGATGCTACAATAAAAAGAGACTGATGCAGTGCAACAGTCTCTCGATAGCAATGAGGCTTATATAACGGGTGTTTTTTTATAAAAATCCGTAGCAGCGCCTCCCATTCCAAGAGTGGTTTTGATGCCAACTCCGCCATGGGATGCAAAAGAGAGCAACGCGTTCCAAAGTTCCAGAAGCGGCGGCGCAAGGCGCGCCTCGATGGTCACATTGCCTTGAAAGGCTGGAATGCGCGTTTCTTTTAGCAGATAACGTGTGGTATGGAGATTATAATCCACAATATGAAGCCCCTGCTGTAAAGCTTGCAGTGCATCAGAATCGATAAGGGCATATTCTGGAAAGGCGGCGTTCCAATGTGCAATCAGACTTTGCAAAAGCAGAGTTTCCTGCGGGAAAATAGTATAACGGCCGGACTGCTTGAAGGCGCAAGGCGACAGAAAAGCAATTTTGGCACGGGTTTCGCTGCGGGAGCGCCCAGAACGGATCAGTTCTTCAGCGGAGACTGCCGGGAAGATGCGGACCTCTGAAACCGGGAGTGTCAATTCATGCAGAGGGATTTCCTTTGCGGATTCCAAAACGGGAAAAACTACCTGTCGAGCAGCGTCATTCAGCAGGTTGACCGTCCAGATCAAAGACTGTTTTTCCGGCGAAAAGCATAGAAAATGCGCAATTGGATGTTCCCCTTGCAGATGCATCTGCTCTCCAAATTCAGAAGAAATCTGTGACATCAGCCAGCCATACAGACGATAGGACCACGACTGGGGAATCCGCACATCATTGGGCGGAGATAAAACTAGTTGAATCTGCTGGATCATAAGATACTCACCCCGCAATATCCATAGGGATAAAGCCGACCACGAAAGCGAGCATATTTCATGGTGTGCGGGGAAATGCCATTTTCGGCATCACGCTCATGCTTGTGGTTGCGGAACATTTGTTTCATTTGTTCTGCCGTCCAGCGCAGCCCCTCTTCTTCACCCAGATAGGGGTACGCCAGCGACTTGGCAAAAAAGCCGGAGCCGCCGCCAAGGATCAGGTGTGGCTGCTGCGGCAGGTTGACTGCACCGCTCGGCGGAGTGAAGTGCCTGCTATACGTCTGTTCGTAATAAGTATCAAACTGCTGAATGGCCTCCAGAAGGGACTCTTTGGTAATGCGCCCCTTCAGCACCGACTGATCCAGCGTCAGCTTGAAGCGTACCTTAGTACCAGACGCTGCGCATTCCCGACACATGGGGATGCCGCGATTACTGCCCTTCGCAAAGGAGCCGTTCACAAGTGCATCAAATTTTCCGACAAGGACCATCTGCGCATCCGGGATGGGAAGGCTGTCGGAAACCTGAATGCCACGGAAAATGCTGTTAACGGCGTCCGAAGCGATGCTTCCATGCAGATGCAGCTGGTTGACATATTTCTTTTCCGGAAAGGTGGCCCGGCGGTTTGGTGCAAGGCTGTGTCCGGTACTGCGATCAGCCAATACCGCACTCAGCAGCCATGCGGTACGCAGCGCACCCTTGATGCTGCTGCCGGGAATGTAGGCATGGCCCTGCGCATCACGCTGGAAAGCATGGATCTCTTTCAACGAGTGCTCAGCATCCAGAGCATCTCCCACCTCGATCTGATAGCGCGTCAGCGTTTTCAGCTCCGCATCGGAAATGCCGCAGTCTTTGCTCAGAAATGCCCAGAGATTGGACTGCTCGCTAAGCATAAACTGTCCGTACTTGTCCACCAGATCGTGCTCGACTAGAAAGCTGAAAAATTTTTGCTCATCCAGAAAGGAGACTTTGCCATTGCGGTTGTTGTACATGTACTCTTTTTTGGTATAGCTGCTGCCATTGCCAACAAACAGAGGTGCCCATACATTCAGAGTAAGGTCAAAGATCTGCAGATGATCCTGCTGAATCATAATGTCACCCCCATAAAGATTGGCTTGGAATAGCGGTATACCGGATGCACATCCGACAAACCAACGTCATACAAAGCGCCTTGATAACGATTTTGCAGGACAGAACCTGCCGAAAGGGCATACTGCGTTTTTTTCTTCAGTGGAGTTTCCACACGATCGGATGCCATAAATCCGCTGCGGCGTACGAGCTGGAAAGAGGCGTCTTTCAGCGCGCTGTCCAGTTCATCTGTCTGCGGCAGGCTGGTGGTCAGCAGCAGATAGGGGGCGCGGTTGGCAGAAAGTGCACGGCGCAGCCACTTGGTCTGCGCGTCAGAGGGTGTATTCAGACAAAGCTTTTGCACTACATGGAACTTTCCATAACCAGAGCTGACTTTGCCGCCGATGCCGGTAGCGCCCAGCCAATCCAGCAGATACTCCAGATCTTCATCCTGACCATCTTCGGTAAATCCGCAGATGAAATACAGGCCGCAGTCCGGCGCAAAACGGAACAGTCCAACCTGATACGGCATGGTATCTCCCTGCATGGGAACGGCTGCCTTGGTCTGCTCATAGTGGGTGCCAAAGCTTTCTGGTTGCTCGTCAGGGGTAAAATGACCTTCATGCAGGCTTCTGGCGTAGCGGTCAAATTCCAACACAGGGATCCAGGCTAGCTTTTTTACCTTTTTACGCAGGGTGGTTTCCACTTCCTCAGTGGATTCCGATGCAGCAATGGGCTTTGGCAGGTAGAAGGTTTCACCGTACCAGGGCATTGTATCGCTGAGCAGGAATTTTCCCTGCCGGACCTGCGCACAAAGCTGTTCCAAGGCTTCCTCTCCGTGCTGGACGAGGGTCTCATGGCAGAGGGCAGAAAACAGGGTATCTGCCCGCAGGGTCTCTTCGGAGGCATAAAGCGACAATGCAGAGTCGGCTCCTCCGAAATGAACAGCTGTGTCGAACTGCAGCTTAAACAGAAAATAGTTCATAACTATCCACCTCATCAAAGAGGGATTTCAGGTGGCTGAGATCCACCTGCGCACCATAGCCTTCCAGCGCAAAGTTTTTCAGGCTGACACGGCCGCTGCCGCGAGAACCATGGCCGCCCAGATAATCCATCTGCAGCAGCTTCATGCCTTTGGCCAGAAGAGAAAGATCTTCTTCAACCTGTGCCGGGTCAGTCACATCGTAAACGATGCTGACACCGAACTTTGCACCGGCAATCACACGTTCGATCTGGCGAGGATTGGCCACAGAGTTGGCACGGGAAATTGCGTTCTCGGTCTTGACTTCGGTCACACCCACATTGGAAAGCTCTTTTGCATTGGACAAAAAGGCATCCGCAAACTGCAGGCGGGAACGACGCACCGGTTCCGAGGAACCGAACAGACGCAGAATGCGCTCGTCGTCCTTATCGAAAGCAGGCATGTGTTCGATATCCTGACAGGTGCTGCGGGCCAGCAGGGTACGCAGTTTGCCTTTCAGACTGCTGCCGGGTACGATGGGATAACCGGTATAGGGGTCACGCACCACCGGGCTGTCCACAGCACCAATGGCAGAAAAGGCAGAGGAACCGCCGATGTGCATACCAGTGCGCACTTCCAGATCGCACCGGATCAGAATTTTTCCATACATAATTACCCCTCCTTGCCGCCAAAGTAGCGGTGGAAAGCGACCAGCGCTTCCATGTAGTGTGCAAAGCGGATCAGATCCGCACGGTCGGTGGAAATGCCCTTGAGGTATTCTAGCAGATGCGATTGCGAAATAAAGTCTTTCATGGGATAAGCTTTATCTTTACCGACACTTTCTCCGGTATCGCGACCATATTCATAGGCTACCCGAACTCGCATCAGATTAATCTTTACAACACTTTCGGGCAAAAGTGCTTCTTCGGTGCGGAGATTTTCAACGTTAAAAATCTCTGTTACAAGACTCAGCAGGCCACGGATCTTGCTAGTGGTCACTTTTTTGGGCTGGCTCATCAGGTTGCTCATAATACGCTCGGCTTCGTCTACATAATCTTCCGGCACCTTTTTCGGCGTGATCTCCGGCGGCAGCTCTTTCTGCGGTCCATAGCTGCTACGGCTGTTATAGCTGCTGGAACCGCTGCGGTTTCCGTTGTAGCTGTTGCTATATCCGCTTCGGCTGTTGTTATAGCTACCGCCGCCATAGCTGCGGCCATTATCATTCCATCCTGCCATCTGTGTCGCCACCCTTTCTGTTCTGATAGACATAAATATAAATTGCGGTGATGAGCTGGTGACGCTGCACGGCGTCTAAAGCCCAGTCCATCATGCTGTGAGAAAATTGCTTGTAGAGCGGATAGTCCGGCGCGCTCTTTTTGGGGGAGAGCCGCGCCAGCAGGTAAGCGTACCGTGCAAGGTTGATGCGGTCGTTTTCTGCTTCCCGCAGCAGTGCCAGCAGGTTGTAGAGCAGGGCGTTTCCGTGCTCAGCGTTATCCTTGCCAAAGAAGCTTTGCAGGCAGCCGACCTTTTCGGTCAGGACCTTTGTGCGGAACGTATCCCACGCATAGATATGTCCCTGCTCCGGCTGCACCAGCAGATTGCCCTTTGCATCCCGGACGGCTTTGCGCTCCGGCGTGAACAGTGCCACTGCATTTTTGCCGGGCAGATGCTTGGCGGCTTCTTCCAGCGCGGCGGTTTCCTCGGCGGAAAGCCGGATGGGGTAATGGTCATCAAAGATGCCGATGCCCGCGCTGAGGGTCAGCGCCCCGCAGGAAAATGCAGTGAAATTGCTCTGGATGCGCTGCGCTGCTTCCAGCACATCGTTCCATGCGCCCACAAGGAACACGTCATCGCCGCCGGCATAGACGATGCTTACATGCAAGCTGTCCAGAATGCCGTTGATGTAGCACTTGAAAAACAGTGACATCTGCCGGGAGAACGCCGAGGTGCGGGACAGGGTAACATAGTGCATCCGTTTGACCGGGTCTTTCTCGTTTTCCTGCTCGAAACCGGAGATAAAGGCGTGGCCGAGGTTGTCCACATCCATACGGCAGACCGCAATGCGGCGCACGCCCTCGGACTGCTCTGCCAGTTCTTCCATGCTGTTGCTGGCGGCGTAATCGCCAACATACAGGTTGGTGCTGTAAGTAAGGCCGGTGAACGGTGCATTTTTGGTATATACACGTACGACCGGCTCGCCGGAAGCCAGCCGTTTGCGGGCAGAGAGCGGATCTGTCAGGGACAGATATTCGCTGCCGCCGTCTAGTGCAGGCAGCGTGCAGTCATCGGCAGCCGAGGGCTGACGGCTTACTACCAGAACGTGCTTGTTCTGAATCTTGTTAGAAAGATCTACAAACAGTTTGCACCAAGGGCAGAGATCATCCTTCAGGTTGGCACTGGTGCCGCACACCTTACATTCCCGGCCATCCGGGTAAGCGGCGGTGCTGTTCAGCAGCCGCAGATCCTCTGCGGTATAGCGGTGGAATTTGTGCTGCTCCAGCAGCCGGTTCACCCGGCGGAACAGCTCTTTGTAGGGGCTTTTTTCAGCCGGAGTATTGGTCAGGTCGTTGCCGGAGCAGGGCGTCCATGCGTTGGCCAGAAACAGCTGGGTGCCGAACTGCTGCTGCAGCCAGCGGTTGAACTGCCGGTTCCACCGGGTCAGGGTATCGGCCACAGCGGCAGTGTTGGGCAGCAGCACATAGCAGTGCCCGCCGCCGCTGTAAATCAGGTTGGCGCGGGACACGCCGCACCCGGCCAGAAGCTCGTCCAGATAGTGCTCCATGAGCAGCTCCAGAAAGAACGACCGGCTGCGCAGGGAGCGCAGGGCGTTTTCGGTATGGACAGTATAAAGGAACTTCTGGATGCGAGAGAAATCAGCGGTATAGAGCACAAAAATGTCCTTCTGGCAAAAATCCTTCTCCTGCTCAAAAAGTGCCTTGCGCAGGTCGGTGATGTTGTTTGCCTGCACATATTCGCTGATGCACGCCGCAATGGCTGCGGTGGTCTTGGCGTGGTCAAACAGGGAAACATCCGGGCTTTCGCCGGTAAAGGTGCTGGACGGAAAACAGCTGAACTGCGTTTCCAGCAGACCCAGCAGAGAGTTGATCCACTCCGGCTGCGGCTGCAGATCCGGCAGGCACTCGCTCAGCTTGCGCACGGCATCTGCATAGACGGAAGCGGAAAGCGGCTGCTGCTGCCGTGGCAGCTTCAGACTGCCGTCCTGCGGCTGCGCAGGCATCATCCAGCCGGGGTGGGAACCGTTCAGGTGGGTGAACACCGAGTCCAGCGGAAGATCCCGCCGGAAGGAACTGCTTTCGCCTTCGACCTCCCGGCGGTCTGCGGCGGCGGAAAGATCATCTGCCAGATAAACGATATAGGCCGGGGAATCAGCTGGCAGCGCCTTTGCTGCACCGCGCAGCGCGGCGGCGTGGTGGTAGCGCACACAGTCCAGCGCCGCTGCCCAGCCTGTACCGGGCAAAACGCCGTGCAAAAACTGGTAGCCCTGTTCACTGTGGCTGCCGCGCTGCCCACCGGCACGGTACACCGCTTTGCCGGTGTCGTGCAGCAGCCCGCCATAGGTGGACTGCAGGGTGAGAACGTTCAAAATACCATCTCCTTTACGGGTTGTGGAAGAATTGCACAATAAACGGAAAGTGTATTTGTCAATTTTGTAAGAGATGCTTGGAATTGGCTTTATTATAACACATTTTGTCGCTATGCAAAAGCCGCAGCAGAGAAAATATCACAGCGGCTGCAATCGTTCCGTTCATAGAGGAATAGCCCACGGAAAACAAAGAGTTAAGGTTTGCAAAAGAAAAACTCCGCATCTTTTTTTGATGCGGAGCTTTTTTGCCCCCTTGCGGGGAGGGTACCTACTACGTGCCGCAGTTTGCAAATCTGGGCGAGTTTTCGCCCCCTTACGGGGATGGTACTGAGAACGACTGGAACGACAAAGAAGCACGGCTGTTTTCGCCCCCTTGCGGGGATGGTACCGTCAACATTAACCAGATTGTGCAGACATCAGGGTTTTCGCCCCCTTACGGGGATGGTACTGTCTTCCAGAATATACAAGCGCTCTCCGGTTCAGTTTCCGTCCCCTTGCGGGGATAAGTTGAAATTCACCGCAAGACAGTTGTCGTAAAACATCGAGATGTTTCCGTCCCCTCTCGGGGATAAGTTGTAATCATCATGCGCAAGTATTTTATCACCCGCAAGTCATTTCCGTCCCCTTACGGGGCAGCCCCATTATACCACGGCAGTAGAACAATTGAAATCCCTTTTCAGGGCGAGCCATAGCGGCGGAAGCCTGCAAAGGTGAAGATGCTGCGCTTCAGGGTACTGCCGTCCGGGTAGGTGGTCTCCTGGCTCTTACGGCGGGAGCAGGCGGCCAGCGTGGGGATGCCTGCGGCTCCCAGACGCTGGACTACCCGGTACACAAAGGTGCACTCGCCCTGACAGAGCACGGCGTCCGGGTTAAGGTGCAGGATGTGGTCGGCATATACCGCGGCAAGGGAGTCCAGCACGGCCTCGTTGGTGGCGGGGTCGATGGCAGGGAAGGCAAGGTCTATCACCTTGCCGTAGACCTGTGCCGCAGCCTTTTGCTCGGCACTCCACAGGGCAGAAGGATGATTGGTAAAGTTGATGAGCATAGGGCATTCCTCCTTGACATTGCAAAGAGAAAAAGCCCATGGAATGCGGATAGTTAAGCAAGAAACTTAAAATTACTTTTCTTGCTTTGGTTTGCCCCCTTACGGGGATTGTACATTTTCCTGCATCCTGTTTTTCTTCTGGTTTTTGTTTTCGCCCCCTTACGGGGATTATACCAAGAGCCGTGAGAACCTGTCCAAAGAGGTTGTGTTTTCGCCCCCTTACGGGGATGGTATCCATTGAATGTAAGGGATTCTCTTTTGGAGAAGTTTTTTCGCCCCCTTGCGGGGATGGTATCTACAATGAAAGAGTACGCAATCTTTATTGCCTGTTTTTCGCCCCCTTACGGGGATAGTACTGAGTTGGTACAACATGAAAGCGTGCGAAGTGTAGTTTTTGCCCCCTTATGGGGATTGTACCGAAGCGTGGCACGACAGCTACAAGGCTATTTTGTTATCGCCCCCTTACGGGGATGGTACCATGCTGTCCATCATCGACAAGGCCTATCCTGTGTTTTCGTCCCCTTACGGGGATTGCATCCGAATGACAACGCCTAAATATCCAGTTATGGAGCTTTCGCCCCCTTACGGGGATTGTACGTCGAAAGAGCAAATTATTATTACTCCAGAGGTGTTTTCGCCCCCTTACGGGGATTGTACTGCAATCGAAAACGCAATCCCGATGGAGTGGGTTTTTTCGCCCCCTTGCGGGGATAGTACCCTAAATATATCACAAAACACTGCAAAACTGAAGGGCCGGATGGCTAGAAAACATTCACTTTATTACAATGATGTACTTTTGCGCTGAAAAGAACGGCGATAAATTCATTCAGCCTGCCTTGTGCGCGGGGCGGTTTCATGGTATGATGCAGATAATGGATCTTATAAAAAGGAGTGTTGCCCTGTGCTAAAGACTTATATCACCACCGTGCCTTTGCAGGGAAAGCTGGACCCCATGCTGTACCAGCGGGAGCGGGCAGGTGCGCCCACGGCCACCTGCTTTCCCATCGTGCAGGTAATGCGGGATACCCTTGAACCCGGGGACACGGTGCAGCTGCTGGCCATCCGGCAGGAAAATGCCGATACCGCCCGCAATTATCAGCGCCTGCTGGAAGAGCTGGCGCAGCTGGGCATTGCAGAAAATCAGGTGCGTCAGCTCCACCTGCCCGAGGATCAGCGCCCGGAAACGCTGATCGGCTTGTGCCGGGATCTGGTGGATGCCCTGCCGCAGATTACGCGGGTGTATGCCTGCATCACCTACGGCTCCAAGAGTATCCCGGTGGTCACGCTGACGGCACTTACCTGCGCCGAAGCTACCCATACGGAGCTGGAAGTAGGCGGTGTGTATTATGGCGAGGTCAAGCGGGAAAACGGGCAGGTGCTCAGCGCACAGCTTTACGATATGGCGGCACTGTATCAGCTTGCCGGGCTGGTAGGCACCATGCGTGACAGCAAGACCGCCGAACAAGTGTTCCATCAGCTGATCTGGATGAACGAGCACCGGGAGGACTGAGCAGCGATGAATGACGTAAAAACATGGGCGGACATTGACGCTTCGCCGCTGCTGCAGCTGCCGCCGGAACAGCGCAAAAAGCTGCACGATGCCAATGATGAACGGTTCCGCACGTTCTGGGCGGAATGCTTTCTGACCGCACAGGCTCCCGGAAGGGGAGAGGATGCATGGAACAGCGCGGATTTCTGCGATGCGTTTCTGGATGCGTTTGATTTTTGGGAGCCGAAACCCGGGCAGACCTTCAGTATGTATCTGCGCACCGCTGTCCGTCATGCACAGGCACACGACCAGCAGCAGGAAGAAATGGCAGTGACAGGTTTCGGACGCGAGACGAACCGCAAGATCAAAAAAGCGCTGGAGTACATGGAGAAGAACGGAATTACAGAGAGTGTGCTCTGCCGTGACCCGGAAAAAGAACAGGTGATCGCCGATATTGTCGGGGTGGGTGTGAAAACCCTGCGGGAAGCACTGCGCAATAAGCAGTCGGTACTCAGTCTGGACGACACGGGCGGAGAGGATTCGACGCTGGGCGACCGGGTGGTTTCCCAAGAAAAAAGTGTGGAAGAGCAGGTGGAGCAGAGCCGGGAAATGCTGGCATGGCTGCACCGCGGCATTGGGCTGATGAACCTGCAGCAGAAGGAAAAATACGGTAAGACATCCGGCCCGTTGTGGAGCAGCGTGCTGATGGGCTTTCTGCGCAACAATGACGCGCTGGACCCGGCAGAGGATGCGCCCGCACGGCTGGCAAATTGCGATGATCTGCGTCCGCTGGAGCAGGACAACTGCCTGTGGGATATCCTGCTGCTGCACCGGTATGTGGAATTTACGGTTCAGCCGCCCTATGCACCCAAGGCGCTGGAATGCGCCGCCGTCCATGCGCTGCTGGAGCCGGGGCGCAACCCGGCGCAGGATAAGACCGTGGCGGAGTTTCTCGGCGTGAGCAAGGCGGCTGTATCGCAGCAGCGCAAAACATGGCAGCAGAGGCTGATGCAGATGCAGGCGGAACAGGAGGAGGTATAAGATGGAACGCAGTGTATTGCTTTTATATATGAGCCCCTTCGGCAAAAATCCGAACATTCATACCCAGACCAATGAAGCGGCGGTTTTGGAGCTGAAAAAGCACAAGGAAGGGCCGGACTGCATTCTGGCACTGTGCAGTGAGCTGGTGCGCACCAGCCCTACCGTGCATCTGCCGGACGGGAAAACCTGCACCACCGTGGAGTATTTCCGGGATGTATTTCTGCCTTCGGCGGGCATTCCCGCAGAGCGGCTTGTGGTGATCCCGGTGCCGGACAGCATGGACGACAAGGCGCAGTTCCGGGCAATCTCTCTGTTACTGGGAAAAATTGAAGCGGAAGATACCCTTTCTATCGACCTTTCCGGCGGCATGCGGGACACGGCGATGCTTCTGGTAACGGCAGCGCGCTGTATGCGCGACCTGCGCAGTGTGGAGACCCGCAGGGTGATCTACTCCGAACTGCTTCCGGATGGTACTTCCCGCATCCATGACAGCAGTCAGCTGTACAGCCTGTTCGACCTCATCACGGCGATGGACGAGTTCTTTTCCACCGGCACTGCACAGAAGCTGAAAGGCTACCTGTGGAGCGAGGGCGAAAGCGACCCGGCTCTGCACACCCTGCTGGCCCGCATCAACCAGTTCTCGGATGATCTGGCGCTGTGCCGGGTGCAGGCGCTGAATGAAGACCTGAGCCAGATCGCACAGGCACTGCAGGCGCCGCCCAAAGAGAGCAAAAATCTGACCAGCCTGTTCTTCCACCTGCTGAATGACCGCTTCCGCACAGAATTTGAAGGGCTGCTGGCTTCCCCCAAAAACAATCTTCCTGCGCTGGTAAGCTGGTGCGCAGAACACAGCATGTATCAGCAGGCACTGACATTGCTGTGCGAGCAGATGCCGGCTTATGTCTGCCGTCATCTTTTTGTGCAGCCCACAGAAACCGGCTGGGCATATCTGGCGGCACAGAGTCTGAATAAGGGCAAGGCATGGGTATATCCGCTGTTCCACTTCCATTTCTGCCGGTTGGCATTACTACAGAAAGGCCGCTGGAAAGAAATTTGTACAACCGATTTGCGTCTGACCAAAAATAAAGATGATGCAGATGGCAATATGCTGTTTGGCGTAGCCAATTCGAAAGAAATGCACGACTATATGGATATGATCCTCGCTTCCGGTCAGCTGGTGATCGACCCGGATGTCCGGTGGCAGATCGAGGATGCGGCACTGTTCTACCAGCGTGTGATGCAGTACCGCAACCAGATCAACCATGCCAGTGATACGGCTTTTGGTCTGCAAAGCGACCGTATTCTTCCGCTGGACACAGCCCATATTGAGCAGACTTTGCAGGATGTGGCCGATTATCTGCAGGAGATCCGCCCCATGAAGCCGGATGTTCCGCAAGGTGTCAATGCGCTGCCTGTTACAAAGACGATCCCGACAGGCGCAGCGCCCAACCTGTAAAATAGAATATAAGAAAAAGCAAAGCACCTCCGCTGCTGGCAAACGCCAGTGGCAGAGGTGCTTTTTTGTCCCCTTGCGGGGATAAGTTGCAATGCATGGAACAGATTATCACCTTAAAGGTAGACCTGTTTTCGTCCCCTTGCGGGGATAAATTGCAATCCCATTGAAGTGCCAAAAGCCTCGCAGACAACCCGGTTTCCGTCCCCTTACGGGGATGAATTGCAATCTGTGTTTTGTGGCTTAACAATCTGGCGAACCCAAGGTTTCCGTCCCCTTACGGGGATAAATTGCAATCTGCGAAACGCAATCGCGGTGCAGCACTACTATGAGTTTCCGTCCCCTCGCGGGGATAAATTGCAATAGCAGAGTCTCAGACTAAGTTTGTCAAGTGGGTTGTTTTCGCCCCCTTACGGGGATAAATGCAATGGTTTCACGGTAGCACACATCAAGACGGACTCCATGTTTTCGTCCCCTTACGGGGAGAACCCTCTCAGTCACGGCTTACGCCGTGCCAGCTCCTCCGAAAGGGGGAGCTTAACATCGGGGTAAACGGCAGCCGGAAAAGCTCTCCCGAAGGGAGAGCTGGCGCGCAGCGCCTGAGAGGGTTTTGCGGGGATAAATTGCAATTTTGGTTATGAGGGCAAGAAAATCTAATGAGGACGTTTCCGTCCCTTTGCGGGGATAAATTGTAATGGACAAGTGGCTGATTTACTCCGAGCCTAACTTGTAACCGTTCCCTTGCGGGGATAAGTTGCAATCTTGGCTTGTTTAAGCAGTGGTTTGGCAAAGAAGTTTTCGTCCCCTTACGGGGATAAATTGCAATGAGGCAATCAAAGCACCATCTTTCTATCGACCTTGTTTCCGTCTCCTTGCGGGGATAAATTGCAATTGTCTCCCAGTCAACAAGTTCCACGACTATTTTACGTTTCCGTCCCCTTACGGAGTATAATTTTACTATACCACACATTGAGTCAAAAGAAAAGAACCATCCACCGGAGAAGCGCGGATAGAGTAGAAAAGATAAGGCATAAAGATCACCTCGATTCGGCAGAAGGGGCGTCAAAGCCCTGAATGGGCAGGCCGAGGAAGTATTCCTCGATGCGGTCCCAGAGTTGCTCGCTGGAAAAGCCGCTGGTGAACAGCCAGCTCATCAGCCGCACAGCATCGGTGTGGCGCTGGGCAATGCGCTCCAGCAGGTGGTTGCGGTAAAAGCCGTGGTCAGCCAGCTCCAGGGTCTGGGTCTGGTTGATATAGAGGTACAGGCGGCTGTTGGAGCCGCCCAGCAGGGCAAAGTGGAGCAGGTCCAGCTCCTCCAGCACGCCCAGAGCCGGGGTCAGACGCTCACTGCTCTGGGCGGAATCGTTCACCGGCAGATAGCAGCGGGTCTCGCCGCTGTGCAGAACAGCAAAGCTCTGCTCCAGCCAGTGGAAAAACTCGCTGATGAACGGGTCCACCACACTGTACTCTGCGCCTTCCTGCGTGGTGCCGCGGCGCAGCACACGGGTGCGCTGCAGGCGGGGCGAATGCTGCTGCCAGGACTGCACGGCCGCCAGCACCACGCGCACCGAACTGGTGGCACGGGTGCTGCTCAGACCCGTGGCCTGCACCAGCCGGGCGGCGGCATCCCGGTCGTAGAGATACTGGCCGCTGCGGGCAGCCTCGAAGAAAATCTCCTTCAGGGCGCGCAGCAGTACGGAAAACCGAGCATCCGCATTGGCGTGCCACTCCAGTGTCAGCTGCATGGCGGGGGTCAGGTGCAGCTGGGCATTCAGCGGCAGCTTATCGCTGTGGGTGTACAGCAGATACTTGAACTGCGGGAAGGAAAAATCGTTCTGCCAGCGGCTGCTCCACAGGCGGGCAAGGTCTACGTCGTAGACCCCGGCAGCTTCATCCTGCAGCGTGGCAGCACCGGTACAGATGCGGTTGACTGCGGCGGCATCGGCGCTGCTGAGCAGGAAATACCCGTGGGTGAACAGAGGAGAGGGCCGCATGATGAAGGGCGCATAGCCGCGTGCTTCGCTGTCCTTCTGGATCAGCAGCATGGCGGTCTTGACCTTGGCCAGTGGGTCCTGCTGGTGCTCGCCGTTAGGGCTGGCAAAGATGTAGGCAAAGCTCTCGGCGTCCACCAGAAGCTCGTTGCGGTGCTTGGTGGCAGTGGCCGGCTGGCTGGCGCGGTGCTGGCGGTACAGCTGCAGCACCTTGCGCATCACCTGCACCAGCTGCCAGAGCTGAATGCTGGAAAGGCCGTGCAGGCGGTTGATGTGCTTGAAGTCGTTGGCCATGTGCTCGTACACGGCACGACCCTGGATCTCCGGGTCACGGGCGGCGCGGCCGATCTCCTGTGTGTAATCACACAGGTTGCCGGTGGGGGCAAAGTGCAGCACAAGGGCAATATCCGGGATGTCGATGCCCATGCCAAAGGCCTTGGTGGCCAGCATGACCCGGCGCTTGCCGCTGCGGAAATCCTCCAGATTCTCCGCTTTGGCCTCGCCGGAAAGCTGCGCGTGGTAGCGGGTCACAGCATTGCCCAGACGCTGTGCAAGGCAATGGGTGTAGAAGCGCTCCAGCAGACTGACGGTGGGAAAGTAGATCAGGGTCTTTTGCCCCTGCTCCAGTGCGGTGGTGATCTGCCCGGTCAGAGCCTGGAACTTGTCCAGCTCGTACTCCCGGCGGCCGGTCACGCGGGGCACCTCCCGGATGCACAGCTCGATGTTGCGGCGGCGCACGCAGCCAAGATAAACGATGGGGTCCGGTGACATGTGCAGGCTGCGCAGGGTCTCGCGGTACATGTCCTCCTCGCCGCCATAGGTGGCCGTGGCCGTAAAGGTGGCGGTGACAAAGGCATGCTGGTGCGGGCCGTTCAGCTGCTGTTTGCGCAGCTTGTTCACGTAGTCACCCAGAAACCAGTAGTCCGGGCGGAACTGCTTGCCCCAAGTGGTCACAATATGGGCCTCGTCCACGATCAGCAGGCCGATGGCACGGTCGCCGATCAGGTCGGAGATATCGCTGCGGCTCAGCAGGGACTCCGGCGAAAGATACAGGATGTCGCAGCGGCCTTCCTGCACCTCCTGCGCAATGGTCTTTTTGACCATGGGCGGGATGTCGGAGTTGATGGTGCGGGCCTTGGCGTAGCGGTGCTTCTCCATGCCCTGTACCTGATCGTTCATCAGGCCGATCAGCGGCGAGATCACCAACGTGACCATCCCGTACTTCTCGGCCAGATCAATGGCCGGGATCTGGAACATCACGCTCTTGCCCGCACCGGTAGATGCGGTAACGAACAGGTCGCGGTAAGTCTGCCCTGCGCGGCAAAGCTCTGCCTGCTGGATGAGGTCGTCGATGATGTCCTCCTGGGTGATGGTGCGCAGCTTCTTCTCGCCGCGATGCAGAGCGTCCAGGTCGTAGACATCCAGCGGGAGAAAGTCCGGGTAACCCCAGTGCTGCTGCAGAAGGGTACGCGCCTCCGGGCAGACGGGGCGCTCCGGCTGCATCGTCTGTGCATGCGCTCTGGAAAGCTGACCGGGAAAAGCGCCAGCCAACGCCGCAAGGCTGTCGGCAAGACCAGCCTCATCGCCAATGAAGCTGTCGGCTGAAACGCAGAGCGTTTTGCCGCGGCGCAGCTGCTGCACAAGGCAGAAATAATCGGCTTCTCCGGTAAGCGCAAAGGCAGAGCTGCTGGCGGCGGTTTCGGGAACCGTATGCGGCGCTGCACCAAGCGATACGCGCTCGACCTGCGGGTACTGACGCAGCAGAGCGTCCAAAGGAATGCAGCAGGCGACGCCTTCCTCCGTATGCAGCAGGTTGGAGTAGACACGCAGGCAGGGCTCAATGCCGGGCAGCGGAGCATCCTGCGGTGCTTCCGGGTCGAAGTGGCTCAGAAGGCCGGACTGCATCTCCGGCGTAAGCGTCACAGACACGGGCAGCAGCGTGCGGTAGCAGGTGTTCTGCACCAAGATGATGTGCGGGAACTCCTGCGCAAGGGTATCGGCATGCAGGGCAAACTCCTCTGCGGTGATCACACAGGGGTTCTGCTGCAGCAGACTGCTCAGGTAGCGGGACAGGCGCTGCTGAAGCAAAGCATCCAGAGAAGGACGTGGAAGACCGGCATCCTCCAAAGAAAAACCCCACAAGACAAACAGCGTATCCTCAGCAGCATGGGCGGAAAGATAAGAACGAAGCAATGTATTCATGGCAGAATCCTCCATCAGGTCAAAAAATCAGGCAGCAAAAAGGGTGAATGAGGAGCGGCGCTTCAGCATCTCCTGCAGATGGCGCTCGGCACGCACCTGAATCTGGCGGACACGTTCCCGCGTGACGCCCAGCTGCGCACCGATCTCGTCCAGCGTGCGGCAGCGGTCATCCGGGATACCGTAGCGCAGCCGGAGCACAGTGGACTCGCGTTCGGGAAGCTGAGAAAGAAGCAACCGGACTTCCTGAACGGTCTCGTTCTCGCTCACAGTGTCCACAGGATCGGGGCTGACGTCATCTGCCAGAAGCTCCGCAAGCTCGGTGTCGTGGCTCTCGCCGACCATAAGGTTCAGGCTGGTAACGTTGAGGTAAACGAGCATGTCGCTCAGGTAGCGGCGCGCCTGCTCCACCGTGCAGGGGTGACCGCTGCTGGCTTCAGCCTCAGCAATGGCGCGCCAGAGATCCGGACCATCTAGCTGCATGCAGGTGGTGCAGACGACACGCACCCGGCAGAGCGTGTCAAAATAGTGTACCGGGATGCGTACCGTAAGGCCGGTGTTGATGGCTTCGCGCAGGATGGACTGGCGGATCCAGTAAGCGGCGTAGGTCAGGAAGCTGTAGCCCTGCAGCGCATCGAACCGCTGAATCGCAGTAAACAGTCCCAGAATGCCGTTCTGGAAGTTATCCTCCTCGGTCAGGCAGCTATGGGCGAGCAGCTGCGGAACTCTGCGGGCCATCAGGTGGACAAAACCGGAGTTCTTGCGCACAAGGATCTCCTTGGCGCTCTCATCACCCTGCTGTGCCAATACGCAGAGCTGCTCGTTGGTCATAGACCAAAGCTGCTTGGAGGTAAAGTCGCTGCGGCAGAAAGAAGCGGCCTTTCTGCTGCTGGGCATAGCGGCGCTGGTATCCACTAGGATGCCGAGCCCGGCCAGTTCAGTCAGCAGATGCTCCTGTTCCTGCTGAGAACAGGAACCAAACAGCGCCTCAAAGTCTTGCGCAGACAGGTGATTGCCGTTCGTCAGCATCGGGCGTACACGATTCAAAACTGCATTATAATCCATGGTAAAACCCCGCTTTCACTTCCAACTGTAAGTGTCTTCGCTTAGTAGAAGCCCATGGATGCAGTAGAGTTAAGTCTTTTGAGAAAAAATTTATGGTTATCTTTTTGGAAACGTCAGTCAAATAAAAAATCAATGAGTTCTCTTATAAAGGTATAGAATTAAGCAGCAAGGACAGAAAAACTTACCAAAGAAACAAACTATACAGAGCTTTTTGCGTATGATATAATAAAATCATAAATCTTAATGGGGAATATCGTTTTAGGAGGCCACCATGGAGCCAATGAAAGCAACCAGTGTCAACAGCCGTGCGGAGGAGCTGTTTGTGCAGCTCTTCTGTGAGGCTTTTGGACCTGAGAAAACCGAAAATTTGCAGGTCCAGTACCCCTGCGTGGACATCTATGGACGGCATCGCTATATCGACTTTGCGCTGGAATCTCCTGAATCCAAAATTGCAATCGAGATTGATGGTGAGACCTACCACAACCCCAGCAAGGTGTCCGAAAACAAATACGCTGATGACCTCCTGAAACAGAACAGCCTGATCTATGACAACTGGAAAGTATATCGCTGGATCTACAGCCAGCTGGAAAAGCAACCGGAAAAGGTAAAGGACGAGCTGATTACTTTCTTGGGCAGCAGTCCCATGTTCAAGGCATTTGAAGCAGACCTGCCGGTTCAGATGGGGCAGACCATTGAACTTCGGGACTACCAGCAGGAAGCCACCGAGAACCTGCAGAAGATGCGTGAGGACGGCAAGACCATTGCGCTGCTGTACCATGCAACCGGCGTAGGCAAAACCATCACGGCAGCAACGGATGCCAAGGCAGTGGGCGGACGCACGCTGTTTCTGGTCAACGCCCTGAAGCTGGCATCTCAGGCAAAAGAGACTTTCGCCAAGGTCTGGCCGGAAGCGACCTTGGGAGAGTACACCGGAAGCCAGAAGGATATGACCCAAACGGTCATTTTTGCAACGGTACAGAGCATTTCCAAAGATCTGGAAAAGTTCTCGCCTACGGATTTTGACTACCTGATCGTGGATGAATGCCACCATGCTGCGGCCAATACCTACCAGAAGATCTTCACCTACTTCCATCCGAAGTTTATTTTGGGGCTGACCGCTACCCCGGAACGCAGCGATGGTGAAGATATGCTGGAGCTGTTCCAGAATGTCGCCCACAAAATGGATCTGAAAACTGCTGTGGAGCGTGGCATACTGGTGCCGATTCGTTGCATCCGGGTCAAGACCAACATCGACCTGACCGATGTGCGGATCAACGGCATCAAATACAATTCGCAGGATCTGGAAAGCAAGCTGTTCATCCCGGAACGCAATCAGTTGATCGTTGACACCTATTTAAAGTACGTCAACGGCAAAAAGACAGTAATTTTCTGTGCCAGCGTAGACCATGCAGCCGAAATTGCAAAGTTGCTGCGAGATAGCGGCGTGAAGGCAGAAGCAGTTTCCGGGCGGGATCGTATGGAGGTTCGGGAAAAGATTCTGAAGGACTATGAAACCGGCTCGACCAATGTTCTTTGCGCCTGCGACCTTCTGAACGAAGGCTGGGACAGCCCGCATACCACGGTGCTGTTCATGGCGCGCCCGACCATGTCCAAAACGATTTATTTGCAGCAGCTTGGTCGTGGCACACGCCGCTGCCCGGGCAAAGAGGATCTGCTGGTGGTTGACTTTGTGGACAACGCCAATATGTTCAATATGCCCTACAGCCTGCACCGGGTGCTGGACATTGCAAAATATCAGCCTATGGCGTATGTGCTGGCACCGGAGAACAAGCGCAAGCTGGATCAGGATATGCTGTTTCAGGGCGAAAAGCCGGAAGCGTGGCTGGATGTGCCAATCGATGTGTCCGACTATGAGATCATCGACCTTTTCAACTGGCAGAACAGCGTCAAGGATATGATCTCGCAGATCGAGTTCGTCCGGATGGTGGATGTGCAGTCCGAGACGGTGGAGCGCTACATTAAGGACGGAAAAGTCAAACCGGACCTTTCGATTCCCTTTGGTGATAAGCGGATGTTCCACTATTTCCGGGAGGAAAGCATCCGCAACATTGCGAAACAGTATGGCTGGGATCTCATTACGCCGCAGAATATGGCGGACAAGTTCATGAAGTTTATTGAAACGATGGACATGAGCTATTCCTACAAGCCGGTGCTGCTCAAAGCAATCTATGAGTACATGGACACCAGCGGCAGAGCTGCCCTGCCGGATGTGGTGGACTACTTCATCGACTTCTACGAGGACCGCAAGGCGCACGGGATGATCGCAGAGAAATCCACCAGCATTTATCAGAAGGGCGGTTATACCCGGAAGGATGTGGAGAAGAACATCCTCTCCAACCCCTTCAAGCGCTTTGAGGATATGCGATTCCTGATGCGCTGCAAGGACGTGGAGACTATCGAGGTGAACCCGATCATCTTCCGCAAGCTTACACGGGAAGATTGGCTGCATATTGTGGATGTCTGCGATAAGAGCCTTGAAAAATACTATTTGCGGCTCAAAAAATGATATGAACTTCGATAATTGACTGCGGGTGACGTGCATGATGAAAATAGTGAGAAATATGATCCGGTGTAAAAAGTGCAGGGACGTTATTGAAAGCTGCACTGTATATGATTTCAAATTTTGTTCTTGCGGATCGTGTGCAGTCGATGGCGGGCATGAGTATCTCCGTAGGTGTGGAAACCCGGAAGACTGGGAAGAATTATCTGAAACGCAAAGTGTAGATGATTGAAAATTAAGCTGAACACAATCTTTGAAGCAGCAGCTCAGCGGCAAGCAAAAAAAGCTCTTGGCCTTTAATATAGGGGCCAAGAGCTTTTTTACATCTTGTCTTGGAACATAAAAGAAGGTACAATGGTAGAAAAGAGAACGTGCATCAGTCAAATAAGGTGGTGGAGGCGATGGGCGTACATTATGCACACGGAAAGATGTGTAGCACATGTGAGTACAGTTGGTGAGTGTAAAATTTATTTTGAAGATTTCATGCCCTACGGTCTGGTACTGAAAGAAGCGAATGACTTTGATGCTCGTGTGATCAGCTTCTATTCTAGGGGCATTCAAGAGTATTGCCAGCAACGGTGCAAAGAGTGATTAGATATTGGAGGAATTTGAAAATGTGGTTGGATAATGCTTCAGAAGTAGATATCTTGTTTTATGAACCATATGCAAACGTCATTGCAGACATTTCTCAGAATCCAAATTACAAACCATTAACCATCGGAGTATTTGGAGTCTGGGGTGCTGGAAAATCAACCCTTCTTAAATTGATAAAACAGAAAATTGATGAGAAAGCACAGAAAAAGGAAAAAACATTATGTATTAATATTAATGCTTGGATGTTTGAGGGATATGAAGATGCAAAAGTGGCTTTGATGGAGGCACTTTTGCGTGAAATTAAAGAACACAAAGACATTCCCTCTAAAGTAAAAGACGGCATATCAAAATTATTGAAAAAGCTTGACTTATTTAAACTTGCGACAAAGGCCGTATCGGTAGGGGCACCTCTGATTGCATCGGCTGCAACGGGAAATCCAGTGCCTTTTATGATCAGCATTTCTACGAATGCTGAAGCAATTGGCGAGAGTGTTAAGAATACAGCTAATGCTGTTCAGTCGATTCGGGATGATTATATTAAAACTGACGAAGTAAATGATGAAAATAGTGTTGTTAATAATGTCAGAAAATTCAGAGAAGAATTCCAAAAGGCTCTTGAAGATGATGCAATTGAAAATATTATTGTCTTAATCGATGACTTGGACAGGTGCCAGCCAGATCGAATTATAGAGACATTAGAGGCAATTAAACTTTTCTTGTCAGTAGAAAAAATGACTTTTATTATTGCAGCAGATGAAAATGTTATTCAGTATGCCATAAGAAAAAAGTATCCACCAATTGAAAATTACACAGTGAATTTGGATAAAGAATATATCGAAAAAATTATTCAATTGCCAATTTATATACCAGAACTGTCATCAAAAGATATAGAAAATTATTTGATGTTCTTGGTTGTACAAGAGTACTGCCCAAAGGAGCAGTTTAAAGCTTTTTTAGAAAAGATAAAAAAAGAAAAGCTTCTCATATCAGATGATGCTATCGATGTGCAGAAAATAAAGGAAAAAGCGATGGAGTTTATTGGAGATGAGAATAAAAGAAAATTTGAAGAAACAGTAGATGTTATTGCCGGAATAAAAGCCATTGTTGCAGGAAATTTAAAAGGTAATCCTAGACAAACAAAACGATTTTTAAATACCTATATAACAAAAAAGAAATTGGCAGAATTGTATTTTGGAACTGATGAAGGCGCTCTTGACACACGAGTATTGGCCAAACTCCTTGTTCTTCAAAAGCTGGATAATGACTTGTTTATACAGTTAAATGAGTGGAACAAAAGATTTACAACGGAAAATGAAGAATTTAAAGCAATGCTTGAGTGCATAGAATCGCCTGATAATGAAAATGAGAAATTTAAAGCATGGAATGTTCCTTCGATAATTAAATGGGTTGAATCTGAGCCAAAACATTTGGAGAAAATACGTTTGGATCGGTATTTCTACTTGACAAGGGAATCTCTAAAAAAGGCAGATGTTGATATTTCAACGCTTTCGGCAGCTGCAAAGGATGTCCTGGAACATATTGGAAGAGCAGCGCGCGGATTGATGCCTCAGATTGTAGAGAAGATAGCGGCTTTGAACGCGGTTGATCAGTCAAAGGTTTTCGAGGTCGTCACTCCTAAAATCAAGAAGGGTGAAATTGAGTTTTATATTATAAGAAGCTTGTTTGTGAATTTTGAGGCGTATAGAGATAAAATCTGTAATGCATTGGAAGGATATTCGAAAAAGATAACGCTTGGAAGTGTACCGGCGATTAGAGAAATGAGAGCAGCAGATTTAAAAAAGGTAGATGATCTTCTTGCTACTTGGGAAAAATCGGGGATACTTGAAAAAAAGATTATAGAAGAAATAAAAAAAGAAGGAAAATAAAAAATGGGAACTTCTAAAGGATATATTCCGCCGACTAAACCAGAATGGAGTAATGCCAAAAGGGCTATATCATCTTTTTTACGAAATCGGGATGCAGATTCAAGAGTAAACGCTATTCAGAAATTTGGTGAGGCAATGAGTTCTGGAGCTGCAGTTGGCACTACATCATTTGCCAACGCTGCTGGTAATATTTTGGGGTTTGCCTATGATATTAGACAGCAGGGCTTAGAACAAGGTTTGATCGATTTTGGTCGATCAGATTTAATTGGAAAATCTTCGAATGAAATATTGCATGAACTACTTTATCAATTTACAAATAATTCCTCTTCGCTAGAAGATTCATTAGCGGCAGATTCACTATCTCAGGCTCTTGATAATTTGCAAATAGATTCCGTAGATCAATTGGGAAATGTGGATTTGGACAGTTTGTTAAGAGAAATGGTTACCTCATTTGTGCAGATCAGTTTCGATGTGAATTTTGAAGAGAAAATAGGAAAAGGTCGTACAAGTAACGAAAAATTTGAGATATTAGATGAAATGCATTCATACATAGCTGATGCACTACATGATTCATTGTCTGATAAGGAAATAAAGCAAATTAATCTTAAGGACATCGGTGCAGCAAATGTTGTTAAAGAGGCATTGAACGAAGCATATGATGTATGCGCGCGTTTTTATGGGGGGACAGCCTAATGAAATTTTGGATAAAAAAAGAAAACGATGCGGACCCGGACATTGAATGGAATGACGCTTATATTCTTACATTAAACAGGGACTCAAAAAGCACTATCTATTCTGGATTGCCCAATATATGGTATCATTTGGGTCAGCAAAGAATGAATTCGATTTACGAAGACTTATTTGTAATAGGACTTAGTGTGTTTGCCTTAGATAAAAGGATTTCGAGAAGTCTATTTTTGGATTCATGGACACGAAAAATAGAGGTTTCTATTCCAGTTTTAGAGCGGGACAAATGGGATAATTGTAAAATCCAATGGAGCAAGATTCTTTCTTTTTTGACAGGAGATGAGTGGAAGGTTTCTTTTCGGCAGGCGACTACGGAATACGGTTCGCATAAGAACAAAAATAGAAAATATATAGATTTATCTGGATGCGATTGTGTTAGCTTGTTCTCTGGAGGTCTGGACTCATATTGCGGTGCGATAAAACTATTGCAAGAAGGACACTCTCCAGTATTGGTTGGGCATAATGAATATCCAAAGCTTCGTTATATTCAAGAACAATTCTGTGAAAATTTCAACGAATGCTTTCCTTCCCAAAAATCAGTTTTTCTTGGCTTTACCGCTGGAGCAAGAGCGCCATTTAAGACGGATGAGCAGTTGTGCAGAGTGGAAAATACTTCTAGAGGACGTTCTTTACTGTTTTTATGTGCGGCGGTTTCTATTGCTGGCATCATGGGAAAACAAGTTCCGGTGTATATACCTGAGAATGGATTCATTGGCTTAAATGTGGCTCTTACAAATGGCCGAAAAGGATCCTGTAGTACTAGGACAACGCACCCTTATTTTTTAAATTCACTAAATGAGCTGATTGCAAGTGTTGGAATTCAAAACCATATTTCTAATTTCTTTGCTTTTAACACCAAACGAGAAATTGTGAATATGGTTTCCGAAACAGATGCATTTAAAAGGTGCTATAAAAATACTATTTCATGCTCGCATCCATGTGTAGCTAGATACAATCGTGTGGGTTCTAGAGAATATCCTGTAAACTGTGGATTTTGTTACCCTTGTATTATTCGGAAGAGCTCTTTACAAGATGTTGAGTCGAAAGAAAATGAGGTCAGAAAGGCATCGGAATTCATTGAAGCAGAAGCGGATAAAAACAAATCTGCAGATCTATTTGCGGTTTTAAGTAGTATTCATAGATACAAAAATTTTTCGGATAAAGAGATTGAACGATTGATTCGTTGTACGGGAAAACTTGATTTTGAAGAAGTTCAAGCATTTAAACGAGTCTATAAACAAGGTATGAATGATTTGATTGAATATTTTTCAGATGATTCGAAAATAGAAGCATATATGTAATGATGAACTTAATAGATACACATTTCCATTTGGATCATTATAAAAACTATCTGGAGATGGCCAGAAATATTACAGAACTAAAACAGTATACAATCTGTGTAACAAATTCACCTGGTGTTTTTTGGACGTGCAAAAATCAAATTACAGAGACAAAATATTTAAAGTTTGCTATAGGCTTTCATCCGCAGGAGTCGACATTAGATGAAAATGATATAAAAGATTTTATGAGACTTATAATGTTGACTAATTATATTGGCGAAGTAGGATTAGATTATTCGGCGAAATCGTATATGGACAAACAACTTCAATTAAGATTTTTTGAACAGATTGTGGAGCTTTGCGCTTCGGAAAATAAGTTGATGACGATACATATCAGGGGAGCAGAAGAAGATGCTATTCGTATTTTGGCAAAATACAATCCCCAAAAAGCAATTGTGCATTGGTATACGGGAAATCGCGACCATATGTTGAAATTAGTGGATTTAGGTTGCTATTTTTCGATAAACACAAACATGGTAAATAGTTGTAATGCGGAAAAATATCACTTGTTGCCTTTAGAACGGCTTTTAATAGAATCTGATGGCCCGTACACGAGAGTTAATAAGAAAAAGTATGTTCCTTCTCTTCTGCGGGATGCTTATGATGAAATATCAGTCTTCTATAAGAACTTTGATATGATCAGTAATATTTATGAAAACTTCAAAAGAATACTATCGGTTTAGATTAATAAAGATAGAATATATTCTAATATATTGCTATATAGAAGTTACAGCAGGAATGGTATGATACAAGAAAAATAGATGTGTGAAACTGGAAGAAAGTAATGAATGAGGTAATAGTCTATCATATCATGCACACGGAAAGATGTGTGGCACAGGTGAGCACGGCTGGTGAGTGCAAAATTTATTTTGAAGATTTTATGCCCTACGGTCTAGTGCTGAAAGAATCGAATGACTTTGACGCTCGAATCAATAATGTGATCAGCTTCTATTCTTGGCGTGCATCCAGACTGATACCGTACGACCGTACTTATGCAAAGGAAATCTTGAATAGCATTGGTGTATCCCAGAGCAATACGGATAGGGAACGTGCCTGGATTACGCTTTCTTACCATTGCTTATCTTTGTTGGATGTGTTCTGGGTAAAAGCAGAAAATGAGACAGTTCGGTTCGAGGAGATCAACCTTTACACGCATTCTCTGGGCAATGACTTTGTGGATATTGCACTGTGTGGACATCAGAAGACTGTAACAAATGCCCATTTTCTGGCTGATGATTTGTCCACGGGTGGATGCTACCCCAAGGCGTGGGTGCACAAAGAGGATGGCTTTTACCTTTATAAAGGCGGTGGAAGAAACGCTGTTGAGCGCGAAGTGCTGGCAAGTAAAATTTGCCGATGCTTTGACTGCCATCAGGTTCTGTATGGGCAGGGGATGTTTGAGAACGAGCCAGTTTCCATCAGCAAAATTATGACTTCACAGCGGTATAGCCTTGTGACGTATGCAGCCTATGATGTCTACTGCACAAACCGTGATTGGAATACGCTGGATAAAATTCTGGAACTGGATGCTCACGGATACTATATGATGAACATTCTGGATTATCTGGTGGGCAACACTGACCGCCATTGGGAAAACTGGGGCCTGTTGGTGGACAATGAGACGAATCAACCTATCCGTCTGCATGACCTGATGGACTTTAATCGAGCGTTCCAGCAGTATAACCACGCTGGAAGGTGCAAACTGCCTGACTGTTGGAAAGCGGCATTTGAGCCAGAGAGAAGCGGCTATGGAGGCAGTACAAGCGATTGGCCTAAACCAGATTTGCGATGTAGAGAGTTCTGTATTTGTTGGATATGAGCAATATGGCGAAATGTTCAGCAGCAGATTGGAAGAAATGACCTCTGAATTTGTGCGAGATTGCGGTGAATGAAAACTGCCGTTTGTAGCAGATCTGTAGCAAATCACTTCGATTTAACGAATCATCGTTCTAAAAAACGAAAAGTCATCATGCATCACACGCAGGGGGTCTGGGGTTCGGGTGTTTTTGCTCCCGGGCTGCTTGCCTTTGCGCAACAGCCCGGGAAACAGGCAAAGACGGGAAAACCGCGCAGATCACGTCCAATAAACAAAGAAATGGCTGCTGCACCGGGAAGAACCCCTGTGTAGCAGCCATTTTTATTATGGTATAAGATCAGTCCTTCTTCTCGGCGGTGCGGGCAAAGAAGTTGGCGAGGACGGCGCCGGAAATGTTATGCCACACCGAGAACACAGCGCCGGGGATGGTTGCCAGCGGATACTGTGCAAAGTGGGCAGCGGCCAGAGAGGTGGCCAGACCGGAGTTCTGCATACCGACCTCGATGGAGATCGCGCGGCACTTGGTGGAATCCAGCTTCAGCAGCTTGCCCACACCGAAGCCGGTGAGGTAGCCCAGCAGGTTGTGCAGGATGACTACGGCAAGGATCAGCAGGCCGCTGGTCATGATCTTGGCGGAGTTTGCAGAAACAACAGCGCAGATGATGAGCACGATGGCGGTGGTGGAGACCAGCGGCAGCACGCGGACGGCGTTCTGAGTGAAGGCGTGGAAGAAGTGGTTGACCACAAAGCCCAGTGCGATGGGCACCAGCACTACTTTGACGATGGACAGGAACATATTTACAGGGTTCACATCCACGCGCTGGCCGGCATACAGCAGGGTGAGCAGGGGAGTCAGGATGGGAGCCAGCACGGTGGAAACGGCAGTCATACCGACGGACAGTGCAACGTCGCCCTTGGACAGATAGGTCATCACGTTAGAGGAGGTGCCGCCGGGGCAGGTACCCACAAGGATGACGCCGATGGCCAGCTCGGTGGGCAGGTGGAACAGCTGCGTCAGCGCCCATGCAAGGAAGGGCATCAGAGTGAACTGCGCAATGCAACCGATGATCACGTCTTTCGGGCGGCTGAACACCACCTTGAAGTCCTCCGGCTTCAGGGTAAGACCCATGCCGAACATGACGATGCCCAGCAGGGTGTTGACCCATGCGGTCTTTACCACGCTGAAGGTGCCGGGGAACAGCAGAGACAGTGCCGCCACCACAATGACGATGGCGGCCATGTACTTGCCCACAAAGTCGCTTACTTTTTCCAATGTTTTCATGATAATACTCCTTTTTCCTGAACACTATTTTTTGCGGATGTAAAGGCAATGAAACATCCGGGAAATGGCTTTCCCGCAAACAAAAACGCCTTTGCCCCTTACGGTTCGTAAGAGACAAAGGCGTATAAACTCCTCTGCGGTACCACTCTTATTGCCGGTGCAAAGCCCGGCCCCTCAGTGCGCATCCAACAATGCGCGGCCCGTGATAACGGGGGCCTGCCGTTCCCGCTTACTGGGGCGCAGATGCCGCCCATTCAGCCGGAAAGCTCGGAGAGGATCTTCCCACGGACGCCCTGCACTGCCTTGCACCAGCCGGCAGCTCTCTGCAGCATTCTTTCCGGGTACTCTTTCTCGTCATAGCCGAATATTTCACTGCCACGGAGTATACTCCCCTCAGGGGCTGAAGTCAAGGGATATGACCCGTCTGTTTTTTCATCTGGTTCATATCATGAGTGAAAGCAGTTCAGGCAAGGTCTGTCCGGCTGGCTTTGCCGGGCATGGCTCCTGCACAAAAGGTGAAGTGACCGCTGGCCACTTCACCTTTTTGTGTCTCGTGTATTTTTACTGTTACAGGATGCGCACCCGGATGACGGCGGGGATGCTGCTCAGCTTCTCGCTCAGGCGGGCATCCACGGCACCGGTGGCGTCCAGCATGGTGTAGGCCATGTTCTTTTTGCTCTTGTTCACCATGTTTTCAATGTTCAGGCCCGCCTCGGTGGTCAGGGCGGTGATCTGACTGATCATGCCCGGCTCGTTCTTGTGGATGATGCAGATGCGCTTGCCGCCGGCGCGGGGCTGGTGCACCTCCGGCAGGTTGACCGAGTGGGTAATGTTGCCGTTGCGCAGGTAATCGCTCAGCTCTTGCGCCGCCATGACGGCGCAGTTGTCCTCGGCTTCCGGGGTGGAAGCGCCAAGGTGCGGAGTGCACACGATGCCGGGACGGCCCAGAATGTCTTCGGAGGGGAAGTCGGTCATGTAGCCGGACACCTTGCCGCTGTCCATGGCCTCCAGCAGGGCGGCGGTGTTCACCAGCTCGCCGCGGGCGTAGTTCAGGATCTTGACACCGTCCTTGCACAGGGCAAGGGTCTGGGCGTTGATGGTGTCCTTGGTGGTGGGCAGGTAGGGTACATGGATGGTGATGTAGTCGCACAGGGGCAGCATATCGTTCAGGTTTACGCAGTGGCGTACCTGACTGCTCAGGTTCCATGCTGCTTCAATGGAGATGTAGGGGTCGTAGCCGTAGACCTCCATGCCCAGCTCGATGGCGCAGTTTGCCACCCGGGAGCCGATGGCACCCAGACCGATGACGCCAAGGGTCTTGCCCTTGATCTCGTTGCCCACGAACTGCTTTTTGCCCTTTTCCACGCTCTTGGACATGGCCGGGTCACCGGCCAGACCCTGACACCACTGGGCGGCGGCGGCCACGTTGCGGCTGCCTGCAATGAGCATCCCGATGACCAGCTCCGCCACGGCGTTGGCGTTGGCACCCGGGGTGTTGAACACCACGATGCCCTGCTCGCTGCAGCGCTCCAGCGGGATGTTGTTCACACCCGCACCGGCGCGGGCGATAGCCAGCAGGTTATCGTTGAAGGTGGTGTTCAAAAGGTCGGCGCTGCGCACCAGAATACCGTCCGGGGCGTCGGCATCCACCGTGACATCGAACTGGTTCTTGGGCAGCTTTGCCAGCCCCACCGGGCTGATGGCGTTGAGCGTTTTGATGGTGTACATATCTGAAACCCCTCTTTATGCATTCTCTTTGCGGAACTTCTCCATGAAGTCCACCAGCTTGTCCACGCCCTCGGCAGGCATGGCGTTATAGATGGAAGCGCGCATACCGCCTACCAGACGGTGACCCTTCAGGTTCACGAAGCCCGCCTCGGCGGCTTCGGCGCAGAACTTTTTGTCCATGTCCGGGTTGGGGCTGGTGAAGGTGACGTTCATGGTGCTGCGGTAGCGGTGCTCCACAGGGTTCGTGAAGAACTCCTGCCCGTCCAGATAGTCGTACAGCACCTTGGCCTTGGCCTCATTGATCTTCTGCATATTGGCCAGACCGCCGATGTCGTTTTCCAGATACTTCAGCACCAGACCGGTCATGTAGATGCACCAGCACGGCGGGGTGTTGTACATGCTGTCCTTCGCCAGCAGGGTGGTGTAGTTCATCATGGTGGGCACGTTATCTGCGGCGTGACCCAGCAGGTCATCCCGGATGATGGCAATGGCCATACCGGCGGGGGCTACGTTCTTCTGCACGCCAAAGTAGATGCAGCCGTACTTGCTGACATCCACCGGCTTGGAAAGGATCATGGAGCTCATATCTGCCACCAGCGGCACGCCCTCCACCTGCGGCAGCTCCACATACTGGGTGCCGAAGATGGTGTTGTTCTGGCAGATGTGGATGTAGCTGGCGTCCTTGTCGTAGTCGATAGCGTTTACATCCGGGATATAAGTGAAATTTTTATCCTTACTGGATGCTACGATCTTGGCCTCGCCGAACTTGGCGGCCTCCTTGGCAGCCAGACCCGAGAAGTTGCCGGACACGATGTAGTCTGCCTTGCCGGTGGTCATAAAGTTCAGCGGCACCATGGCGAACTGCTGGGTAGCACCGCCCTGAAAGAAGCCCACCTTGTAGTTATCGGGAATGTTCATCACCCGGCGCAGGGAAGCTTCGGTGTCCTTGATGATGGCATCGAACCACTTGCTGCGGTGGCTCATCTCCATCACGCTCTGACCACTGTCGCCGTATTCCAGCAGCTCGGCCTGTGCCTGCCGCAGCACCTTTTCGGGCAGCATGCTGGGGCCTGCGCTGAAGTTATATACTCGTGCCATAATGAACCTCTCCTTTTCCTGTGATACACCTATTACGCAGCACCGCCGTTTTTGCGGTGCGTCTGTTGCTTTCCGTAGCCGTAGTATACCGGTTTTCCCATGCCGAAAACAAGAGCATCTTTGCACAAAGATATGGCCCCTGCACCCCGCATGAGAGCACAAAGCATACAAATGTACGCCGTGCGGAGACAAAATATAAGACAATTGTAAAAGATATGTGCTATCCCTTGGTTTCATGCGGATTTTCCGCCCTTGCACCTTTGGCAGAAATGCGGTATACTGGAAATACTAAGACAAATGTAAAAGAAAAACGAAGCCCAAACTGTGAAAGTGCGTTTGGAGCGGCCCGCAGGCCGCGACAAACGCGAAATAAAATAGTCATTCCGCTGAAAATGGTCAGAGCGAAGCGGAGACCATTCTAAATCGCCCCACCGCAAAAAACGGTGACTAAGGGGAATTGAATCATTCAAGGAGGTACAACAGATGTACGGCTTACCAGATACCCTGCGGCCGCTTTCGGCGGCGGAAGAACAGGTGATGCTTGCGGTGTGGGCGTGCCCGGGCGCAGCGGCGCGGCGGGACATCAGCCAGAAGCTCAAGGCCACCGGCTGGGCAGCAGCCACGGTGCTGAATTTTCTCTACCGGTTGGAGGAAAAAGGCTGGGTCAGGTCGGCAAAACAGGGCAACTGCAACGTGTATGTGCCGCTGGTCACCCGGCGGGCTTACGGCGTGTACTGTATGCGGCAGCGGCTGGATACCCTGTTTGACGGCGACCTTGCCGCCGCCGTCCATGCGCTGGTAAGCGAGAGCGGCTGCTCCCAGAGCGCCTTGGAGCAGGCCATCCAGGTGTTGGAGGAGAAGCATCAGGAGACGGAGGAGTACGATTTGTACGACCCCTACGGCTGAATTGTTTCATATTTTTTTACAAAATGTTGGTTGACAGCGAAATATCCGTTCTGTAATATAAAAGCTATTAAAAAATGAGAAACTGATATGGACGAACAGGAAAGGAGCAGTCAGACACATGGATCATTTGCAGAATGTATTAAGCTACTTCGACCAGCAGCAGCCCCTTTGCGCAGAGCATGACCGCATCCCCAAGGACCTCTACCGGGAGTTCGGGGTCAAGGCCGGTTTACGCGACGAGACCGGCAAGGGCGTACTGGCAGGTCTGACCAACATCTCGGACATCCGGGCGTTCCAGTATGTGGACGGGGTCAAGCACCCGGCAGACGGTCAGCTGCTGTACCGCGGCTATGACGTAAAAGACCTCATCAACGGCAGGCGCCCCCCAGCCGCTTTGCCTTTGAGGAGGCGGGCTATCTGCTGCTGTTTGGTCAGCTGCCCACCCCGGAGCAGCTGGAACAGTTCTGTGCGGTGCTGGGCGAGTGCCGCACCATGCCCACCAACTTTACCCGCGATGTCATTATGAAGGCACCCAGCCACGATATCATGAACAGCATGGCGCGCAGCGTGCTGACGCTGGCTTCCTACGACCCCAAAGCAGCAGATTTAGATACCGCCAACGTGCTGCGCCAGAGCATCCAGCTGGCGGGCATCTTCCCCATGCTGGCGGTATACAGCTACCACGCCTATAATCACTACGAAAAAGACGCCAGTATGTATATCCACCGCCCGGACCCCAGCCTTTCCACCGCAGAGAATTTTTTGCGGATGCTGCGCCCAGATATGCAGTACACCCCGCTGGAAGCCCGCGTGCTGGACGTGGCGCTGCTGCTGCACGCCGAGCACGGCGGCGGCAACAACTCCACCTTTACCACCCGCGTGGTCACCTCCTCCGGCACCGACACCTACTCGGCCATGGCGGCGGCGCTGTGCTCCCTCAAGGGCCCGCGCCACGGCGGTGCAAACCTGATGGTCATGCACATGATGCAGAACATCCGGGACAACCTCCACGACCTTGAGGACGACGAGGAGCTGGAAGCCTACCTGAAAAAGCTGCTCCACGGCGAGGCCTTTGACCGCAAGGGTCTGATCTACGGCATGGGTCACGCCGTCTACTCCCTGAGCGACCCGCGTGAGGTGGTGTTCAAGGGCTATGTGGAGCAGCTTGCCCACGAAAAGGGACGGGATAAGGACCTTTCCCTCTATACCCGTATCGAGCGCATGGCACCGCAGCTGATCGCGCAGGAGCGCAAGATCTTCAAGGGCGTCAGCCCCAACGTGGACTTTTACAGCGGCTTTGTGTACGAAATGCTGGGCATCCCCATGGAGCTGTACACCCCGCTGTTTGCCGTGGCGCGCGTCATGGGCTGGAGCGCCCACCGCATCGAGGAGCTGCTCAGCGCCAACAAGATCATCCGCCCGGCCTACAAGAGCCTTGGCGGCACCCACGATTATATCCCGCGCAGCCAGCGGGCATAAAGGGAGGGCATCAGCATGGAAGAGTTACAGCAGCATCAGGGGGAATGGTTCTTCCTCCACGAGCTTAACGTGGATAAGGTGTTCAGCACCATCCAGCGGGCAGATTATCTCATCCTGTATTATATCAAGGTAGAGCAGGAGGCACACCCCGGCGAAAAACTCTATCTTGCCGACCTTGCCGCCGCCATGGGGCTGCGGGTGACCGAGCTTTCCAAGGGCATCGAGAAGCTGCAGGACAGCGGCTTTGTAACATGGAAAACCGACCGCGAGGCCGGGCGCACCTATGTGGAGCTTTCCAGCAAGGCGGTGGAACTGATGGCGGAGGAGCAGGCGCTTTTGCAGCGCTGCTACCGCCGGATGCGCGCCGAGCTTGGAGACGAAGAGTTGCGCCGCGCCGCTGCCATCATGCAGCGCGCCACCGCTATCCTGAAGGAAGAGCGGGAGAAGGAGTTCCCGGCAGCGCAGTAACGATTATGAAAGAAAGATACCGGACAGCTTTGTAGGCTGCCCGGTATCTTTCTTTTTATAAAAATATTTTTATTTGATGCAGCTTGCGCAGGGGGTATAGCCTGCGGCAATGGCTTCATCGTAGCTGGAAAAGAGGACTTGGTTCTTTTCCGCAGGCAGGTTGGGACAGGTGGGCAGGTGGAACTTTTTGCTGTTCACGTTGCCAATGTACGCCTGCTGCGCGGTGCTGGAGGACGACGGGTCGGTGGGGTTCAGCTGGCTGTCCGGCACAAAGCGCTCGGTGCCCACGGTGAAGTTCTGGCCGTCGCTGCCAATGGTGATGGTGCCCTGCAGGTCGGTGCGGTAGACGTCCACCTTTGCGTCCCGCAGGATGCTCAGGGTCTCCTCGTGGGGGTGGCCGTACTTGTTGCCTGCGCCGCAGGAGATGACGCCCATTTCCGGCAGAACAGCGTTCAGAAACAGGTATCCGGTGCTGGTGCTGGAGCCGTGGTGCCCTACTTGCAACACATCGGCTTTCAGGTTGGCACCGCTGTTCACAAGGTCGGTCTCGGCGGTATTTTCCATGTCGCCGGTCAGCAGGAAACTGGTGTTGCCGTAGTCGATGCGCAGCACCAGCGAGGTGTTGTTGGTCTCGCTGTACCCGGTCACCGGGCCTAGCAGGGTAACAGTGGCGCTGCCCAGCGGCCAGACCGTGCCCACGGAAGGCACTTCCAGCTGTAAGCCCTGCTGCTGGGTGTATTTGACAAAATCATTGAAGCATTTGGTGCTGCTCTCGGTCACCGGGCTGTAAGCGTGCCCCGCCGGGAACTTTGCCATTACGGCGGCAAGCCCGCCCACATGGTCCTCGTGAGCATGGGAGCAGAACACATATTGCAGCTGCTCCACCCCCTGCTTTTGCAGGTAGGAGACCACCAGACTGCCGTCGTCCACGTTGCCGCCATCGTAGAGCATGAACTGTCCGTCACACTCCACCAGTACGCTCAGCGCCTGCCCTACATCAATAAAGTGCATTTCAAAGGGCTGGCTTGACCCGGTGGAGGGCTTGACGGTGTGTCCGCCGCTGTCGGGCAGGCTGTCACAGGCGGTAAGCCCCAGCACCAGCACAGCGGCCAGCGCCAGCGCAGCCAGCCGCAGGAACAGGCGGCGGGGGAACAGAGTTACTTTTTCTTCTTTCCGGTTTTCCACGTTGCGTTCTCTTTCTGTTGATTATTCTTGGGTTTATGGCCGGGCGCAGAGTTGGGCGCAAAGCGCGCGCCCGGGCTGGGCTGACGGCCTGCCGGGGCGGTAGTGCGGGCATTTTTGCCGGTACCGCGTCCCTTCTGGTTGGGATGTACGGTATAAGTGCCGTCGTTGTGGATGGTCACCTCGGCGCTCTCTGCCCGGCGGGCGGTGCGCTGCACGGCGCGGCGGCCGACGGCGGGCACCAGCAGGGGGATCAGGTCCTCCCGGTGGGTCAGCTGCAAGGCTTTGACCACCTTTTCCGCGTTGCGGGGCTCGTAGTATTGCAGCAGCGCACGCTGCAATGCCTTGCCCTCGGGGGTCTTTTCCACAAATACCGGCTTGAGGGTGTAGGGGTCAAGGCCGGTATAGAACATACAGGTGCTCACGGTGCCGGGGGTGGGGTAGAAGTCCTGCACCTGCTCCGGGCGCATGTGGTTCTTATAAAGGTACTCGGCCAGATAGACCGCGTCCTTCAGGGTGCTGCCCGGGTGGCTGGACATGAGGTAGGGCACCAGATACTGCTTTTTGCCCGCCTTCTTGCTCAGCTCGTAGAATTTATCCTTGAACTTGTTGAAGGTCTCGATGGGCGGCTTGCCCATGTAGGCAAGGGTGTTGGGGGCGCAGTGCTCCGGGGCGACCTTCAACTGGCCGGACACATGGTACTCCACCAGCTCTTTAAAGAAGGTATCGTCCGGGTCCGCCATCAGGTAGTCGAACCGGATGCCGCTGCGGATGAACACCTTTTTCACGCCCGGCAGCTCCCGCACCCGGCGCAGAATTTTAAGGTAGTCGCTGTGATCCACGATCATGTGGGAGCAGGTGGTGGGGGCAAGGCAGTGCTTGCCGCCGGTGCACATGCCGCGCAGCATCTGCTCGCGGCAGGAGGGAAAGCGGAAGTTTGCGGTAGGACCGCCCACATCGTGGATATAGCCCTTAAAATCCGGCTCGTGGGTCATGCGTTCGGCTTCCTCCACGATGCTGTCCGCACTGCGGCTGGTGACCCGGCGGCCCTGATGCAGCTGGATGGCGCAGAAGTTGCAGCCGCCGAAGCAGCCGCGGTTCTGGATGATGGAGAACTGCACCTCGCGGATGGCGGGCACGCCGCCCATGCTCTCGTAGATGGGGTGGTAGCGGCGGGTGTAGGGCAGGGCGTACACCTTGTCCAGCTCTCCGCGCACCAGCGGCTTTGCGGGGATGTTCTGCACCAGATACTTTTCGCTCTGCTTTTGCACGATGATCTGGCCGCTGACCACGTCCTGATTGTCCATCTGGATGCGGCAGGCCTTGGCGTAGGCGGTCTTATCGCTGGCCACCTTTTTAAAACCGGCGCACTCCACATACCGCTGGGGCAGGTGGTCGAAATCGGTCAGGTAGCAGGTGCCGTTCACGTCCGTGATGGTCTCCACCGGCTCCCCGGCGG
>ENA-ORRE01000352-ORRE01000352.1-human-gut-metagenome-genome-assembly--contig:-NODE-352-length-36196-cov-8.598213_pt1 | contig 36196 bp, 22 predicted proteins | sample MGYA00242171_ERZ509126 | MGnify/ENA primary metagenome ERZ509126 (study PRJEB26280, sample SAMEA2338648) | human gut metagenome | biome: human gut; feature: human-associated habitat; material: faeces... | reverse complement strand
TCTCAGCATCCATATTGTCTCTGAAATCCTTATAATCATACAGAGAATAGACCTCAGTCGATCCGTCATCCAATTTATTGACAAATACGACCTGATCTTTCCTCAGACGTTTCATGTCAATCAGATTCGTATTATGCGACGTGAACAACAGTTGGGAATTTTCAGATGCATGAATAAGGTCAATGATAAAATCCGCCAGACGTGTATGAAGCCCCATATCAAACTCATCCATCATCAAAGATTTACCATTCCTGACAACGTCAAGAAGTCTCAAAAGAATCTGGAACAACTTTCTCGTGCCATTGGACTCCTCGACATCAAGGTCAAAAACGACATTCGGAGCCCTTTTGTGTATCGTCTGAAACCTGAGGATGTCAATCATTCTGAAATTCAATTCCGGAGAGGCCGGGGATGACATGATTGGCGCCGGAACTTGTTCGTGCCTGACCTTTATGTCGCAAATGTCAGTATCACAGATGGATAGCGCTTTTAATATGACTTTCTTATATGCATTGAAATTTTCTTCTACAGAGACACTGTTCAAATCAACAAGTCCCAGAAGAAAAGTATTCAGAAAGTATCTGTACAATTCCTGAGGCAATTCACGGTTCATTGAACTGGCCCTGCTGAGGAACAGATTCTTCTTTCCGGTATTGATTGCAACATCCTTAGGTTTCACAATTATACCTGGAGAGAACGAGTAGACTTCTTCCGCATTCTCGTCGCGAATGAATACTTTTGCCCGCTTTCCATTGGGATAGTAGTACAGGCTCTCCCGAAGCACTTCGGTTCTGGTCAATGCAAAAGAATACTCATACTCAACCCCGGAGCAAACGAAATCGATAAGGAACTCACTTGGCTTTGCGTCATATCCATCGAACTTGAACGGCATAAAATTGAACACCGTGCCTTCATTGTTCAGGTGAGACTCAAGAACCATCCTGCAGCAAAAATTGATTGCCTTGAGGATGTTTGATTTTCCGGACGCATTAGGTCCAAAGAGCCCGATGGTCTTCAATACTTTCGTCCCATTCCAGTCAATGACATTGTAGGATAAATCTCTTGCCTGTCTGCAGTTGCTCTTAGCCGCTATAAAGTCAAGAAATATCCTGTTCTTTATGGAGAAAAAATTCTCTAATTCAATTTTAAGCAGCATAATTACCCAGATTTTGTAAATTTTCTACAAATTTAAGGATTTAATCGCATTTGTAAAAGCTTTTGCAAAAAAAACTATCGTGTCCGGACCTATTGTTGTTCAGCAATAAAAACATATCTTTGCTTATTGGAAAGCATCCATAACCAAAACAACAGAAAAAGATCATGGCAAAGAGCAAAATAGACTTTATACTACTTCTCCTTGCGACTCTCTGCTGTTCAATGGCTCACGCACAAAAGCAAGTTTCTGCAGAACTGAGAGATTCCACTGAGAGCGGAAGCGACATCATAAAGATAGTTGGAAATCACTCCAGCAAAGGAGCGGTCAATAACGCCCTTGACATATTGAGCGGTCAGGCAGCCGGTGTCAACGTGACATCCAACGGTCTGGACCGGATGGCTATGCTCAATAGCGTGCGGGTGCGTGGTACGACATCCATTATCGGTGGCAATGATCCTTTGGTGCTGATTGACGGAGTCACTTCTGACGTGCTCACCCTTTCAACCATCTACCCTGCAGACATCGAGAGTTTCCGGATATTGAAGAATGCCACGGAGACAGCAATGTACGGTTCACGTGGAGCGTCAGGTGTGATTGAAGTCAAAACGAAAAAAGGAACAGGACGTGGTTTTCAGATATCCTATGAAGGAAATGTAGGTTTCGAGCGGATGTACAAACATCTGGAAATGCTCAATTCCACAGAATATGTTGCCACCGCAAAGGCTTTGGGCGTCTATTGCAATAACGGAGGGTTCAACACGGACACTTATAAGGTCATTACCCGCACAGGACTTGTGAATAATCACTATCTCGCATTCAGCGGGGGCACACCTCAGTCAAACTATCGTGCCTCATTCGGCTTGATGGACCACAACACAATCATCAAGAAGATGGACTATGGCGTTTTTGTCGCAAAAGTTGACGTGACCCAGAAAGCCTTCAACAATAGACTTACTGGAGAGTTCGGAGTATTCGGATCATCGTTCAAGAACCATGATATCTTTGACACGCAGATGCTGTTCTATTCCGCAGCATGCCAGAATCCAACTTTCCCTGCCGGAACTGACGAACATGGGAACTGGCTAAAAAACGAATCTGCAACGCACATCAACCCGCCAGGAATAGTGCTTGAAGAGAAAAACGACTCCAAGGATTTGAACTTTGATGCCCACATCAAGCTGAGCTACGATATCAATGATGACTGGCGGGTCTCCGCCTTCGGTTCCTACCTCTACGGTTCTACCGAGAACGGGCAATTCTGCCCGACATGGGTATGGGCACAAGGCAACGTGTACCGTGGCGAGTTCAAGAAAGAGGAGTGGCTCGGCAATATATCTCTGGATTTCAATAAGCAGTTCGGCCCGCATAAGGTCTCTGCCGGAGTAAGCGGCGAATACCGCAAGCTGCGAAAGACGGCTTTCTGGGTATATGCCAAGGGCATACCCACAAATAACTTTCATTACGACAATCTGGGCGCGGCTGCTGTCAGACCATATGGTGGAACGGAAAGCACATATGAAGACCAATCTCTGGCTTCGTTAATGGGGAGCATCACATATAGTCTGCTTGACAGATACACGTTGGCGTTGAATGCGCGTGGTGACGGATCGTCTATGGTAGGCGCCAGCAACACATGGGGATTCTTCCCTTCCATATCATTTACATGGGATTTGAAAAAGGAAAGGTTTTTCATCAATGTAAAGCCGCTGTCCATGCTCAAACTCCGTGCTGGCGCAGGACAGGCAGGCAACCTTGGAGGCATCTCTGCATATACCACCATGAACACCGTAAGGCAGACCGGCATTGTCCCTATCAATAGTTCGCCGACAGTAACACTTGGCATGGTGAGAAACAACAATCCCGATTTAAAGTGGGAAACGAAAACGACATTCAACATAGGTGCGGACATGGGACTCTTTGCCAATGGTCTTATACTTACGGCGGAGTATTACTTTTCCAAGACTACCGACATGCTCTATGCCTACGAAGTTCCGGTTCCGCCATTTGCATACAACACACTGCTCGCAAACATCGGTTCCATGTCAAACAGCGGATTGGAATTCGGTCTGTCCGGGCAGCCGATAAGAAAGAAAGACATAGAACTTAACGTTAATATGAACCTGTCGTTTCAAAGCAACAGACTAATCTCGCTGAGTGGAAAGTACAAAGGAATGAGCATGTCCGCGGCAAATGTCACCGCCATCGGGGCCTTGGACGGAGCGGGACAGAATGGCGGCGACAACAATGTGGTTTATCAGATAGTCGGACAACCACTTGGCGTTTTCTATCTGCCACATTGCAAGGGACTGGTAAAAAATGAGAACGGCAGTTATTTCTACGACATAGAGGATCTGGATCATAACGGCAAGGTAGATATAAGCGACGGCGGCGACCGGTACGTCGCAGGACAAGCCACACCAAAGGTAATCCTCGGCTCAAACATCAGTTTCAGATACAAGAATTTCTATGTCTCCATACAGATGAATGGAGCATTCGGGCACAAGATCTTCAATGGAACGGGATTATCATTTACAAGTATGGCTTGCTTCCCGGACTACAATGTGCTTAAGGATGCCCCTCAGAAGAACATCGTAGATCAGAGAGTCTCCGACTATTGGCTTGAAAAAGGTGACTATCTGAACTTTGAGCATTTGACATTAGGATATAACGTACCCTTGAAAAGCAAGACGTTACGTTCATTGCGCATATCTGGCAACGTAAGCAACCTTGGAACAATTACGGGCTACAGAGGTTTGACGCCAATGATAAACAGCTACGTGGTGAACAGTACTATGGGTATTGATGACAAACGTAACTATCCTTTGTTCCGCACATATTCGTTGGGGTTGAGCATACAGTTTTAACACGGAAAAAGCATGAAGAAGATTATTGAATACATATTGGCAGTACCGTTGTTGCTTTGCTTCTGCAGCTGTCTGGATGAACATCCAAAAGACCAGCTGGACCAAGAGGAAATTTACAACAACGCAGATAATATATACAAAAATACAGTAGCTTCACTGTACAACTACATTGGGAGCAATCAGGAGTCCGAAGGACTTCAAGGAACCTGTAGGGGCATCTACGACTACAATACGTTGACAACAGATGAGGCAATGATTCCGATCCGTGGAGGAGACTGGTACGATGGAGGCCTGTGGGAAAACATGTATCAGCACAACTGGAACGCCAATGATATCAGTTTATATAATGTATGGAAATATCTCTTCAAGGTAATAGTCATATCCAACCAGTCGCTTTCCGTCATTGATAACCACAAGAGTCTGCTTTCGGCTGAACAGGCCCGTGATTTCACGGCAGAGGTAAGAGCTGTGCGGGCCTTGTTCTACTACTATGCGATGGATATGTTCGGACGTGTTCCTATCGTTACATCATACTACGTGAAATTGGAACAGGTAACGCAAAGCGAGAGACGCGAGGTCTTCGATTTTATTTTCAATGAACTGCTGGATGTCGCGCCGTTGCTTGCTGACGAACATTCCAACAAGGAGGGAGACTACTACGGACGAGTGACACGGCCTGTAGTCAACTTTTTGCTTGCAAAACTGGCGCTTAATGCTGAAATATACACCGATGACAACTGGACAGACGGAAAGCGCTTTGATGGCAATGACATCTTCTTTAATGTGAATGGAGAGAAGATGAACGCTTGGAGTACCTGCATTTGGTATTGCGGGCAACTTGACAAAGAAGGGTATCAGCTGGAAAGCGATTACGCCTCGAACTTCGCTGTTCACAACGAATACTCGATGGAGAACATTTTCACCATACCATTGGACAAGAACTTATATTTGAACGAATACCACTATCTTTTCCGCTCACGCCACTACAAACATGGCGGGGCCTATGGCGGTTCATCCGAAAATGGAACATGTGCGACGATCTCAACCGTCAAGGCTTTCGGTTACGGCACAGACCATGTCGACAATAGATTCAAGACAAACTTCTATGCAGACACCGTTTTTGTTGACGGCAAGAAGATATATCTGGACAACGGAAAGCCATTGGTATATATGCCAATGGAATTGAAGCTGAATCTTAGTGACAGTCCGTATAAGCAGACAGCAGGTGCCCGTGCCGGCAAATATGAAGTTGACAGGACCGCATATTCGGACGGCAGACAAGTTGACAACGATATAGTTCTATTCAGATACGCCGATGCCATATTGATGAAGGCCGAGGCTAAAGTCCGTAATGGAGAAGATGGATCAAAAGAATTGAATGCAATTAGGGACAGAGCAGGCATGCCGCATGTAAAGGCCAATTTGAGCAATATACTTAAAGAGCGGCTGTTGGAATTGGTATGGGAAGGTTGGAGACGTCAAGATCTCATCCGCTTTGGCGAATACACCAAAGCATACGACCAGAGGACTCCTCTGGAAAACGAGTTCACCGGGTTCACAACTGTTTTCCCGATACCACAAAGATGCCTGGATTTAAACAAAGGGTTAAAACAAAATCCAGGTTATCAATAGAGAGCCGTAATCATCATTCTCGTATCAGAATTACGTCAGTCATCTCACTCCGCATGTCCCACGCTGCGGTAATCCCACGTGATGTATTTCTGTGTCAGCTTCTGGCGGTCGCCCAGGCTTATGTTCTCCTGACTGACCACCTCCTGCGGCCATCCGTCATTGAAATAATTTATGCGGACATATGAGTTGCACACCCCGTCCGTGGTCACCTGACTGTCAAATTCGGTATCGAGACCTTTCCGAACATCCTTTGCGGACTCCTCATCAGTGAAATACTCTATGAGATTTCCGAGCAGCACCTTTATGTCCTCTCTGGGAATATACGAATAGACATCTGCGGATATGCCGTATTCATACGTGTCCGGATCAAGCCAGATTTCAGTTTTGGTATCAGAGGCGTATTCGTTTTCAGTCGCATCTTCATGGCTTTCCGTTTCGCCTATCTTATATTGGTCTCCATGATAATTGAACAGAAGTTCTATCTCTTCCGTATATCCGTCGACCAGATTGTCGGAATCTATCATTGACATCAATTTATCCGGATTAAGCCCGACAGCGCGCAGGGAATCCGCATATGGCATTTTACTGATCGCCTTCGCCAGGACTTCTTTCGCCTGTTTCCTGATATCCTTCAGATTGTAGTATTTGACAATCTTGCCGCACTGGTCGGTACGGAATCTTATAGTCGTGCCCACTGTGGCATCATTGAGAATATCCATTACCTGTCCGATAAGATTTTGGGCCTCCGATTTGATTTGGTCGTCGGAAACAAATTCAAGGAAAGTATATTCCATGTCATACCCTTTCCTGGTGGAATCCGTAACCGTAAGCATCACTTTGGCGGCGGCGCCGAGTGTCATCACCGTATCTTTGCCGTTGACCTCCCATTGGTTGTCATGTATCCAGTAGGTCATGGTGTCCCGCTTGCTGAACCAAGCGATAACCGGAAGAATGCTGTCATCCTGGACCGTCACTTCAGAAGAGTCCTGAACTTCAGATAAACGATGATGATGTCGGGCCGGGGTAAATGACATCAATGAGACCAGGAGTCCCGAGATCATCGGAACCAATACGAACTTTTTTACGTGTACCATATTTTCATGCATCATGTCAGAAAGCAAATTCGGAGCAAATTTAACATATTACGACAAAAAGTTATTCTCAGTAAATGAAAAAATCATACATTTGCCACTCATAACAAAATGACATGATGAAGAACCATAAATTATTCGGGGCAATCGCCTGCTCCGTCATCGCGATGACAATGTCGTCATGCGGAAAATCAGACAAGATTGAACGGTTTCCCGAGGGAACGTCAATGATAAAGATGATGGATGAGGACAACGGAGGCACCACATTGGGCAATTCCAAAGTCTATATGACATCTTCCGGAAACTTCAAGAGCAATAATCTGCCGATTCTCGACTGCGGGAAGAAGAGCGGAATAGGAGACATCAGTCTGCCGGATTTCACTAACATGGCGCCGGAAGTCGCTGTGATACCCGGACACGGCTACGTCATCTGCGATTCTGACAACGTCAAGGAATTCCCGTCGAGAAAACAGGCAATCCGTGAGGATGCGCTCATGTACAGGGTATATGTCGATTCATGGATTCAGACTGACGGAAAGAATGTCGGGGCCAATGTCTATTTCCTGCTCAGCAGCCCTCTGGAACGCGGGCAGATGCCGGAAATGGACAGCGACCTCGGAACACTCGCCTTCGATCTGGTCAGCCATAAGTCCAATTCAATCAGCGTAAAGTTACCTTCGGAGGACATTGAGGTTATTGTCAATGACAAGACACCTCTGGCCTGTTCCACCAAAGGTAAGACATTGACATTAACATTGACAAACGCCCCGATGTCATACGAGACCGGCACGTGGCCACTCAGCATCCGGAGCGGAAGGGTCTATACGAAGGCGACAGTCGCAATTGAGCTCTGACAGGGCGGCGGAAGAGTTTCTTTTACAAAACACCAATGTGAGCGTTGGCGGGACGCGGCCACGGAGTGTTTTGTAACTCACTGATAATCAGAACCCATTTTAGATATAGCGTGGAAACGCAGGCTTTTTTTGGTCGCGTTTCCACGCTGTATTTTATAACTCATTGAGAATCAGCACCTCCGAAAATCAAACGTGGCTGCGTCCCGCCGGGGATTTCACAGGGATGATATTTATTCGTATCTTGCCGAATAAAATTCACGCACTCTGAAACAATAAACAAAATGAATAAAGCAAAACTCGACCAAGTTTTCAACCTGAACAATAGTGACGAGGTCTTTTCTTTCATGAAGGACTATGCATATAAGAATCAAGATTTAAGTGCGGCATTAATCCGACACTTTTTTCCTGACGACATTGACTTGGACGCTCTTAGGGACGAGGTCAGGAATATCATATATTCCGTTGATGAGAGCGGAGACGGATGGGGACCATCACTAAACTGGTATCAGATAGATGTGCAATTAGGTCGGATGATGGAGAAGGCCAGGTATTATGATCGGGAAGGAGAATTCGACGCAGCGGCGTCAATTGCGTCCGAGGTAATCCTTTTTGTCGGCAAGCATTACTCTGATGATTGTGTGTATGAATGTGAGGGGTTCGATGGATATGATTTCGAGAGCAGAAGTGCAGCAGATATGCTCATATCGTTAATCGAATCTAGGGTGCTGGACATTGGCACCATCAGGAGGATATCCAGTGACATTGACAAGGCCTCCGAAACAACGACATTCCGTGACGGCGGATATTGCATTGCAGACTTGAGTGAGTTGCAGAGCGTTCTTGAGGGCGTTTTCGATAATTTTGACGACCATTTGGCGTCACTTGATAAGATTATAGACAATGCAGGTCGAGCTGTCTATTATAGAAATCGCTGGTTGTTCAGAAAAGTGGCATACCTGAACTATAAAGAGAGGTATGAAGCTGCCCGGAAGACAATAGATGATAACTTTTTCGTGCCGGAACTATCCAAAATGCGGATTGACTCCCAAATATTCCACGGACAAATTGAAGATGCTATTGAATCGCTGGACAGAGCAATAAAATGTACGGAAGACTCTTCGTATGTGCACAGTTGTCATGAAAGAAAGATGGAACTGCTTGAAACAACAGGAGACACATCAAGGCTGGCAGAAGAACTTGAGTATCTGATTTTGAACAGCTATTCTTCAGAATATGATTATTATCTTCAGTTAAAACATGTTCTGGAACAGTTACCTGCCAATTCCTCAAACCTGTTACACACCATCATTGAAAAGTTGGTCGATAAGAGCCGTTTTCATAGTCAGAAGGATACCGCCAGAATATGTGCAGAAGAGAACATGATTCCACAGCTGGCCGAGTGTTTGTCTTGGAATAATAACTACAACGATGAATGCTATATGGTTTTGGCGGAATATGGCAAATTGCTGGACTCTCCCACGAGGCGGAAGATCGTTGAAGGACATATTGACAACATCCGAACGAAAGCCATCCCTACAGATAGCCGTAGATATTGCTATATCGTCAGCAATATGAAAGCCCTCCGGGATTCGTGCAGTGAAGGGCAAGCTGCTGTGAATAAACTAATTGAAGAATTCAGGACACAATATTGTCGAAGACCATCAATGATGAGAGAGCTGAATAAACTGCGTTGAGTGAGTTAAGTCACATTTCCAGCGATTTCTTGTCGGTCTGTTCCGTTACTTACTTTTGAGGAAAGAGATAGTTTCGGCAAAGAGGAGTTCAAGTTTCGCAAGTTATCAAAATTGTTGAACGCCTGCGCAAACTTGAGTTTCACTTTGCATATAATTGTGGTTGTCATTATATTTGTCACAAAATAAGAGTCCCTTACGTTAGAAGAAATAGCATTATGGAACACAATGTTAAGGACAAGATAGAATGGACGGTGATATTTCTTGCCGAATTTGGAAAGCGTCATAGACTGACGCTCAAACAATCATTCAACTACTTGTTGCGATATAAAGGCATATACTTCGTGGAACAACACTACGATTATCTGCATACACAATCATTCGTGTCTGCAGTGGACGACCTTACACAGTACTGTCACAAATTGGGAGGAGGCATAGCATGAAACTATATCACGGGACCAATATTGTATTCAACAAAATTGACCTTAAAGAGATAGACTTCAAGAAGATAGGCCTGAAGTCCGAGCCGCTCGTTCCGTCAAAGAAGGAATTCGTCCATCACATCAGATTTTAACATCGAATGACAGGTTATAAAAAAGTGATTCAGTTTCTTGTAATTTAGGGGGGGGCAGTATATTTGCACCGTAGAACCACCAACATAACAACTATGCCCCGTTTGAAATCGATTGACACGAGTGTTTTTATCATAAGGATTCTATTGTCTTGCATTGGAATGAGCCAAGCCTTATCCGCATATGCTCAAGACGGTATAAGAGGAAGAGTCTTGGACGAACAGGGAAAAGGACTTGACGCTGCTGTCGTCATGCTGGCATCATTACCGGATAATGTATTGATGGAAACCACTATAACCGACAGCAATGGGCAGTATCTTTTTCCAGTCCACAACGGCAAGTTTCTCCTATGCATAAAGACACTTGGATATAAGGAGTTCCAGAAGGACATCACCCTTGCAGAATCTCAGACGCTTCCGGACATTCATTTGGAACCGGAGGAGATTTCATTGAAAGATGCCGTAGTCACCGCGCGGAAATCACGTCCGATGACGACTTCCGCGAATGGAAAGATTCAGATTCATGTCGCGCAATCCTACCTTACCGACGTAGGGAACGCCTTGGACGTGTTGAAGCATTCTCCCGGCATTTCCGTAAACAATAAAGGCGACATTTCTCTGGCGGCTCTTGGAGGAACAGCCATATATGTCAACGGAAGAAAGCTCATGCTGCAGGGAGACGAGTTGTCAACTTATCTCCGCACCCTCTCTTCCGAGAAGATCTCTCAAATAGAGATTTCTCATAACCCTGATGCAAGCTTCGGGGCAGATGGCTCCGGTGGTGTCATAAACATTATCCTCAAAGCATCAGGGCGATCGGGCTTTTTCATAACCACATCACATGGCGTCGGTTACTGGGAAAACCTGAAACAGAATTCAGACCTCGCCATGTCGTACAATACGGACAAATGGCAGTTGGGGCTGAACTACAACCACAGTATAGGGCACTACGCGATGGATTATGGTTACGAAAAGGTCCAGAATGGGGACAAGAACATATCCGAGACGGCTGACACGGACAAGCGCAACACCTACTCGGCTGGCATTGACTTTTCCTGGCAGCCTAATCAAAAGAACAGACTTTTCATAAACAGCACCGTAAACGTTCTCGCAGGTCCGGGAGAGACACGGACAACGACAGAAATCTATCAGGGAACGGACCGGCTGGTCAGTATACTCAAAGCCCGCAACAACTATATTGAACAGAAAAATCTCCAGTACAACAACAGTCTGAGTTATCAGTACCGGCCATCATCAAATACACAAATATCATTCTCCGCGGACTGGACCCATTTCGATGGCAAAGCACGCTGCGAACAACCCAATGAGTATTTCACGGCAGACGACACGCCCATCCGTTCCGATTTCTTTTACTCGGAACCTGACAAGGATATTGACATCTATGCGCTTCTGGCAGACTACAGATACAGACCAAATGCGCAGAACGAAATACTTGCAGGTGTCAAGACAACGTTTATCGGGAGCGACAATTCATTTATCTTCAAGAAGAACGGAGTCATGGATACTGGACGTTCTAACGACTTCCTGTACAAGGAAAAGAACCTTGAGGCCTATGCGCAATATACCCGCACATGGAATAAGATTGAATTAAGTGGCGGACTGCGGATGGAGTATATGCACACATTCAGCAGGCTACTTTCCATGACAAGTCAGGATGCTGAGACGAACACCGGGAACCATCTTCGGTTGTTCCCGAATTTCAGTGCAACATACAACATCAACGGAAAGAACAAAATCGCATTGCTCTACAGCAGAAGACAGGACAAGCCCAGGTACGAGGACCTGAACCCGTTTGAATGCCTGCTCGACGAATTGTCCTATTGGAAAGGCAATCCGTTTCTCAAGCCTCAATTGTGCAACAAGATTATGCTGTCATACACCTGGAGCAGTCTGTCATTGAACCTCTATTACAACAATCTCGATGGCTATTTCACATCACTTACGGATGTATATGGAAGCGACAAGACAATCATGACGAAGAAGAATATCGGAACCCAGCAACAGGTCGGGTTCGACGCCGTATTCTCAAAACGCCTCACACCTTGGTGGGACTTCAGCACAAACGTCGGACTGTACTACTTCATGAACAAACTGGATTACGAAACGTACAGACATGAGTACAGACGTCCGTCATGTTTCTTGTCTTCAAGCAACAGCTTTCTCTTGCCGCTCGGCATCAACCTCGAAATCTCAGGGCGATTCTACTCCAAACGGCAGGGCGGAAGCTATGAGGTCTGCAGGCCGACAGGCAGCGTTGACCTGGGCCTCAATAAGAGTTGGCTTGACGGCTGCCTGCGCATAGCCCTGCTGATGACGGATGTCTTCCACACTGAGCGTTGGGACAGTTATGGAACAAAAGACAACCTGACACTGTCGTCATGGGGGCATGGGGAGAGCCGCAAGATTCTGCTGCGATTGACATATGGTTTCGGAAAGCAAAGATTCGAGAAAATTGACAGGAATCTGGAGGAACTGAACAGATTATAAAAAAAGTAATTTTTTTTTCTTGTAATTTAGGGGGGGGGGAGCAGTATATTTGTATCATATAAACCACTAAAGACATGAAAAAGTTATTATTATTCATCTGTGCCGCAATGATGATTTTCAGCTGCGGCAAGGAAGAGTCATGGAACAAACCTTCAATTGACCAAGTAGACAAGGTGACTTGGGCCACTGTTGTCAAGGAGTATCCATTCCTGGAAGGCTTTCCTGTATTTGACGGGGAAGTCGAGAATTGGCAGTATAAAGAACTCGGCAGCATGAAGACATTGACCTTCTTCGACTACAATTGCGACAAGTCCGTGTCGACAACCTATTACGCCAAGTTCATACCTGCGGGCTTCACCAAGAGCGAAGGTTCTGAAATCTACCGGAAGACGGCGGACAAGAAGAATTACATCTTCAGCGGCAGTTATGGCGGCGGCAGTTTCGGCTTAAGTTTCTCCGTTGACGCCGAATAGGACATGAAAACGGGAATCTTCACCTGCGCTTTGACGGCATTGGCCCTGGCGGCAGGTATCACGTCGCACGCACAGACAGTCTCCGACAAGAAGGCAAAGCGTCAGAAGGAAGAGATTGTCAATGTCAGGGTATGGCTCAACAAGGGAGAGGACAAAGTCATTGACGGTTATCTCCGTTCGGCTCTTGTCAACCGCCCCGACAACATTGAAATAAGCCTTACCGCCGACGGCAAGAGGATTAGATATGTCAATGAAGACGTCGATTCCCTGCTTCTTGACGGTTCGGACAAATATGTGAAGAGGCTGGTCAAGATGTACGGAGCATTGGGCGGCCCGGCAAAGGTCGAATGGGTGCGTGAGGAATACCGTGGCAAAGGCATTGACCTGTACTCTCTTTTCACTGTCGAAGCTGAAAGGACGGGAAGGAACATCACGGTCGTGAAACCGGTCCGCTCGTGGTACCTTAGCATTGCCGGGGACATGGCCATAATGGTCGGGTCTGATACCCGCAACAGCATCTTTGACAAGGCTGATCCGCCGATGTCCAGGGCAATGCTGAACAAATATTTCGGAAAGATATATGACTATCCGGAATTTGCCTCGAGGATACAGGAGGGCGAATTCAGCACGTTCATGGATGTCATCCATGCGTGGGAATCCTCTTACGGAGGCACTGCTCTCCGCGTGGATGGGAAGTTCAAGGACGGGCAGGTCGGTGTCCAGGGAGGAATCGCCTCTTCCGACGCCAATAAGAACGTGGACTGGAAGCGTACCAAATCTGAGATAGTGTTCCCGAAATACACGAGGACAATCCAGGTCGGCGCCTCCCCTGTGATCGCGGAGTGGACAAAGGTGATGAAGCATGCCACTGACGGCTCCAAATCCTCATCCAAGATGGATGTCCCTCCGATAATGATATATTCGGACATCTGCTTCCTTGATTTCGGACGTTTCGGAAGCCTGGGCTGGTCAATAGGAGGCGAATACTCCCGCTACAGCTACAACTGGATGCTGGACAACGGCTATGGCGACAAACAACAGGACACGTACTGCAACAGAGTTGACTTTGCAGCAGGTCTCAGTTATCACATAACACTATGCAGCCGTCTCGAACTCTACGCGAGGGCGATGATCGATGCAGGACTGATCGGAGAACACACCACTGACCACGAAAGCGGAGAGAAAGCCAGCTCCACATTAAACAAGATGGACACGAAGATGGGCGTACTGGCCACCGCCGGACTCCGCTGGTACTTCTGCAACAAGGCCGGACTCTGGGTGGAGGGCGGCCATGACGCAGGCTACGTGTCAGCAGGATTGTCATTCAAGTTCTGATGAGATGGCGGGACGAATTCTCGCCTGACTTCATAACGAATTTATATAATACAGCGTGGAATTTTGGACTATTCTGTCCGCAATTCCACGCTGTATTAAAATATCGTCTGATTCACTTGAGGCTCTTGAGTAATCAAGAGCCCAGTCTGTTTTAGAATCAGTTCGCCATCAGAACTTCTGCATAGTCGTTTGCTGAATTCGGCAAAGTGATATGGGATAGAGATTTCGTGTCGTTCCAAGCAAGATCATAGATTTGCAAGCCATTGGATGTCTCCGAAACATTCAGAAGAATGTGGCCAGGCTTTTCAGAATTCGACGTGGCGGATATTATCTGGCCGATTTTGCAGGTGTAAATGGCTTGGCCGATAGTTCCGTTTTCAGGATTGACCAGGCGGAACAGATTCATCCCTCCGTATGTGGCAATATAGCCGGCGTCACTGCCCGCCCTGAACGGAATCAATGATTCGGCTGCAATATCCTCCATTATGTGGAAGCCCTCTTTGTCCAGCATGACCGCAGTCCAGTTGCCATCACCCTTGTTTGCAGAAAGAAGATATGAAGTGGATTCTTCCGTTCCGATGGACACTCCTGGATAGTTTCCTAAATATTCAGGCTTCAGGCCATCTGGCATGTCAAATGTCGGCTGCACAGGTCCAAGTGCTTCCGACTTTATCATATAGTCGGCTCCGATTTCAATCGGCAATGTCTGCAAGGTGCAGATTCCATCATGACATACAACAGCCACGGCGGCATTTGACGGAGTCAGGAATAATGCCATGACATCAATAGCGCGAGTCTTGACCTCGCCGGTGAAGAAATCGACACATACGGCTGTCCGGTGCCCGTCCTTCCCAGAGATGCCACAAAGACCATATGATCGCGGAACATTGATGACTGAATGGAGATTCTCAGGCAGTGCAACCTCAAGGGATTTCTGGCAGGCATTGTTCATGTCAAACATGAATCCGTCAATTTTGCAGGGCACATGGCTGACTCCATAGAGTCTCAATTCCTTCGGTGACTGTCCGTCCGTGCTTCTCAATAATCCGATTCTCTGCAGCTTTTCCTCACGCATTACGCTGACTTCCACATCCGCTGCCGGATACCTATATGGAAGGACGGCGGTTATGCCGACTGGCGTCACATCTTGTTTCTTTGCATAGATACCGGACACCTTACCTACAGGAATAGTTGCGTCACCGGTCTCCCAAGTAAATGTAAGCATGACATTGTCCGTCTGTTGGCAGCCTATGCCATGAAGATGAAAGGCATCGCCAGGCGAAAGTGTCTGCCCAGCCTCCTCAAGTCTTGCGTCCTGTATGAAAACGACATTATCTACAGGCTTGAATGCTTCTCTGTTGCAGGAACAGGCAGCCGTCATCACGGTAAGCCAAACAGCAAGTGTCTTACGTAGATCCATTACAAATTATAATTAGAAAGTTAATATACGTCCGTTTCTCAAATTTGACATCCCACTTTGATGTTCGCTGTTCAGGTTTCACACAAGATGATAGTGTCGAACCTTTTTCAACTTGAACGTGATGTTTGACTTCCCACCCGTAGACTTCGGCGATCTTGTAGATGTTGCTGATAGTGATGTCATCCTTCTTGAACCAGAGCTGGACGGTATTGCGGATGACGTTCAGCTTCTGCGCCAGAGCCTCGTTGGTAATGTCTGCCGACTTCATGGCCTCACGTATGAAATCCAGTCTCTTTCCTGCGAGTCGATATTAGGCTTATTAGCTTGGACAGGCACAAAATTTCGACCTTCTTGGCAGGCGCAATTCCGGACTCATTCGCGGTAAGATTCTGAAATTGAGCGCATTGCGAGATTAGGACTAGGAAAGGGATCTGCCAAGACCACCTTTCATTGACACCTCTTGGCAAGAGACTTATTACTTAATCAATTAAGATACAAGCAATTACAGATTAATCTACCTGTCAAGAGGGTCGAACATCGCACCGAAAATCACACCGGACAGCAAAATTGTTACCCGATGTCGGCGCCATTGTTGAGAGCTTCGGCCGGAGTGATGAAACGCATCTTGCCGTCACCCTGGCGGGCCATGAGAATCATGCCTTTGGACTCTATGCCGAAAATCTTACGAGGCTTGAGGTTTGCAAGAATACAGATCTGTTTGCCTACCATATCCTCTGGAGAATAGAACTTGGCGATTCCTGACACGATAACCCTCTTGTCAATGCCGGTGTCGATGGTAAGTTTGAGAAGCTTGTCAGACTTAGGAACCTTGACAGCCTCAAGAACAGTGGCTGTACGGATATCCATCTTCTCGAAATCCTCAAACTCCACCTCAGGCTTCTGAGGAGCAACCTGCTTGGCAGCCTCTGCCTTGGCAGCAGCCTCACGCTCAGCACGGATGGTATCAAGACGGGCCAGTTGGGCATCGATAGCCTCATCCTCGATCTTGGCAAAGAGAAGCTCGGCATCCTTGAGCTGGTGCCCCTCAGGGAGAACAGTCTCAGAACCGAGGACATCCCAGTTCAGGCAGACACGGCCGTCATTGCATGAACAAGCATTGACATCAGCAGAAACAGTATGCAAAGCGGCACCCTCACCCTCCTTATAGGTATTGACAGTCTCCTGCTCACCCTTGCGGTGATCCACGCCGGCGCAGAAGTCCACGTCAAGCATATTGCGGAGCTTCTCGGCAGCAAACGGAGTGAACGGCTCGAAAGCTATTGCAAGGTCAGCACAAATCTGGAGGCTGACATTGAGAATAGACGCAGTACGCGCCATATCAGTCTTGGCCACCTTCCAAGGCTCAGTATCAGAAATATACTTGTTGCCGAGACGGGCGATGGACATGGCATCCTTCAGCGCCTCGCGGAAATGATAAGTTTCAATGTTTTTCTCCAACGAAGCCTTCAGCTGAGGAACCTGAGCCAAAGTTTCCTTGTCAATGTCAAGAAGTTCGCCGGCAGCAGGGACCTTTCCCTCGAAATACTTGTGGGTAAGGACAATAGCCCTGTTCACAAAGTTACCGAAGATGGCAACGAGCTCGCTATTGTTACGCTGCTGGAAATCCTTCCAGCTGAAATCGTTATCCTTGGTTTCAGGCGCATTGGCAGTAAGGACATACCTCATGACATCCTGCTTTCCAGGGAACTGCTCCAGATACTCGTGAGCCCAGACAGCCCAGTTCTTGGAAGTCGAAATCTTGTCACCCTCGAGATTAAGGAACTCATTTGCCGGCACATTGTCAGGAAGAATGTAGCCATCGCCATAAGCCTTCAGCATTGACGGGAACACGATGCAATGGAACACGATATTGTCCTTTCCGATGAAATGGACAAGCTTGGTATCCTCTGATTTCCACCACTTTGTCCAGCTTTCAGGAAGAAGTTCCTGGGTATTGGAAATGTAGCCGATAGGCGCATCGAACCAGACATAGAGGACCTTGCCCTCTGCACCCTCGACAGGAACCGGAACGCCCCAGTCAAGGTCACGGCTCACTGCACGAGGCTGAAGGTGAGCATCCAGCCAAGACTTGCACTGGCCATAGACATTGGTCTTCCACTCCTTGTGCTGCTCCAGAATCCACTCGCGGAGCCAAGGCTCGTACTGGTCCAGAGGCAGATACCAATGCTTGGTCTTCACCTTCTCCGGCTTGCTTCCGCTCAATGCAGACTTCGGATTGATAAGTTCCTCAGGGCTGAGGGTACTTCCGCACTTCTCGCACTGGTCACCATAAGCGTTAGGATTGCCGCACTTAGGGCAAGTACCTGTAATATAACGGTCTGCAAGGAAAGTCTTGGCCTCGGGATCGAAATACTGCTCAGTCTCCTTGGTGATGAACTTGTCATCGTCATAAAGCTTACGGAAGAACTCTGAAGCATTCTTCTCATGGACTTTGGAAGAAGTCCTGGAATAGATATCGAAATTGATTCCGAGTCCGGTGAACGAATCCTTGATTATCTTGTGATATTTGTCCACAATGTCCTGTGGTGAACATCCCTGACGTTTGGCGGCAATGGTGATAGGCACGCCGTGCTCATCACTTCCGCAGACATAAAGGACATCCTCGCCACGCATTCTGAGGTACCTGACATAGATATCAGCCGGCACATACACACCGGCAAGATGTCCGATATGCACAGGACCGTTGGCATACGGCAGCGCACAGGTAACTAATGTTCTCTTGAATTTACTGTCCATAATATATTGATTTTTAACTGTTTCCAAAATCAGCGGGCCGCATTACTGAACACGTCCCAGCCTCTCCGTAATTTTCTTTCTCAATGCCGCCGTTTTCTGGAATTTTTCCAGCAGCGCCATCATTTCCTCCTCCGGACACTCCCCATGCTTCATGGCATTCAGTTTCTCCGAAATCTCTATCTCCTGCATCCTCACGATCTTCGAGTTATACACAAGTATGGCCCTCGGCACATTAATGACCAGAAACGAAGACAATGACGTCATCGAATCCGCAAAGTTCTTGACCGTCAGCAGATACTTGTCCTGAGTAAGGTCTCCTGTCAATGTCGCCATCACCCTGTCGGGCCCGTCCATTATCTTACGGATTATATCGTCCTGGGTCAATGTCGCATCGCCGTCATAAAGACGGAAATATTCATTGTAAGTCCTGCGATAAACAGTGTTGGCAAACTCACGTCCATCAATAGCGTCACGTATGAAGTCAGCCACCGTAAACTTCTCATTCTTATCATAATATTCCGAATCCGTCTCGAAATCCAAGGTCTCAAGTCCGTACTTCAGAATAAGCACCAGCAGTTCCTTCTCTGACGGGGCCATCACAGGATTCTCCAGCAAAATCCCCTCCTCGGAAGTCACTTTCGGAGTCTCAGGCGCCTCGGCAGCAGGCTCACCCACCTCCTCCGGAGGCAAATAACCTTCCGGAATATAACCACCGTCAATGCTGTCCACAGGTTCACCATAGTCCACAGGCAGCGGCTCGGAAGGAGCTCCAGCATTGGCCTCAGCCACATTGGCATTGACACGGGCCTCCTCGCGCTCTGCGCGCATCCGTTCGCGTTCAGCCTCTTTCCGCTCATTTTCGAGCATCTTCTGGCGGGTATCGGTGATTCGGCTGTAAATCGCATCTTCGGAGATTCCGAACTTCTGCGAGGTCATCTGCACATATACTGCGCGCTTGATCTGGTCCGGCACAAGTGCCAGAGTATCAGTAATATCATTGATGAGACCAGCCTTGTTCAAGGGATCGTCACCCGCCTGTCCCAGAAGCAGATCCGTCTTGAAAACTATGAAATCCTTCTCGGCCGACTTCAGGAACGACTGGACCTCTTCCAATGAATGCTTGCGCGAATAGGAATCCGGGTCATCGCCGTCCGGAATCAGCACCACCCTGACATTGAGCCCCTCCTTGAGGATAAGGTCAATGCCTCTGAGCGCGGCATGGATTCCGGCAGAGTCGCCGTCATACATGACAGTGACATTGTCCGTAAACTTCTTAATCAGCCTGATCTGCGGAATTGTCAATGAAGTACCGCTGGAAGCCACCACATTGGTAATTCCGAGCTGATGCATCGACAATACATCCAGGTATCCCTCAACGAGATAGCACTTGTTCTGGCGGACGATCTCGCTCTTTGCGAAATAGATTCCGTACAGTGTCGAGCTCTTGTCATAGACCTCCGACTGCGGAGAATTTACATACTTTCCGATGTTGGCGGTCTTGTAGTCGGACCTCAGAGTTCTTCCGCCGAATCCAATCACACGGCCGCTCACCGAATGAATCGGGAAAATCACGCGGTCGTAGAACTTGTCGCACAACGACCCGTCATGACGCTTGATGCAGACTCCGGTCGTGGTAAGGAATTCCTCCTTGTAGCCCTTTGCCAATGCCTCTGTGGCCAATGCGTTTCCGGCCTTGGGTGCCCATCCGAGCCCATATTTCCTGATAGTGGCATCCTCCAGTCCCCTGCTTCGGAAATAGGCATAGCCTATCGACTTGCCCTCCGGCGTATCAAGGCTTTTCTGGAAGAACTGTTCGGTGTAATCCAGCACCAGCAAGAGGCTCTCGCTCCTCTGTCTCGCCGCAATCTCCTCAGGAGTTTCCTCCTTCTCCTTTACTTCAATGCCATATTTTCTGGCCAGATACTTCAGGGCCTCGACATAAGTCATGTTCTCGTGCTCCATGACGAAACCGACCGCCGTCCCTGACTTTCCGCAACCGAAGCACTTGTAAATGCCTTTCGCCGGAGAGACATAGAAGGATGGGGTCTTTTCGTTATGGAACGGGCAGCATGCAATGAAGTTAGCGCCTCGTCTCTTCAGAGAAACGAAGTCACTGACGACATCGACAATCTGCGCCGAGTCCAATATCTTATTGACGGTATCCTGAGGAATCATCTGCCTACTGTTCGTCTATCTTATGATAATCCACATCCTTGATTCCATCAAAGTCATCATCTGCATCAATGGTAGAATCCGGATCGACTCTGGTTTCAGTGAAATGTATCTCGTATTCTTTTTTCGCCTTTGAGACCCTTCTCATGGAAATGAGGTCTGTAATTCCATAATAAATCAGGAACACGCCGGCAAGAACACTCATGACACGCTCAGAGAACGGGTTGAAAATCAGCACAATACCACCGACAACAGCAAGACAGGCCAGCAAGATATTCAGGCCGCCGGAACCCAGCAATGACATTGTTCCCGCCAATGCCAATATCTGGATGACGCCGAAAACCAGAATCACGATTCCGATGATGGCGACAATCATGCCGGCGACAAATGGCGGCCAGAGAAAAAGAATCAGGCCAATGACAATGTCAACAACTGCATTGACAGTCATAAGTCCGAAGGTTCCGCTCTTTCTGTTGGCGAAGCCGTATGCGAAAGACACGATTCCGGCAGCGAAAAGGAAGGCTGCGATTATCCTAACGACGGTTGTGGTAGCGTCAGTGGCACATACCATCACCAAACCTATTGCAATAGCTGCAAGTGAGCGCAAAATGCTGCTGAACTTGTTATTGTATCCGAATGTAATCATTTGTCGTAGTTTTTAAGTCCATTCAACTTCCAAACTAACAAAGATACATAAAGGGTGACTAAAAATGAAATTTTAGTCACCCGTATAAACAACTCTGATTTAGTAATCCTTAAAGCCCGTGAGGGCGAATTCAGGAAAGACCGTCCTATTTCAAGACGAAGAGTCTGATTTCTCTGTAATTCTCCGAATCCGCCTCAGGAGCGGCAACGCCGAACGCTCTCTTGTCATTGAAATGGACGATATGTCCGTAACGTCCTGACGGCTCGCCCATTACCTTGAGCTCATGGGACTCTATCCTGCACGCATCGGCAGAAACTGTAACTTTCCACCAAGGATTGGACATTGTCAGGTCGCTTGCGGTCTTGTACCAGAATGTACCCATATACTCAACAGCCTCACTGACAGCACCAGGTGATGAAATGTAAGACTTCGTGCCGAGGCTTGACATCTTGAATGAGAAGCGTCCCTCATAGTCACCGGTGCCCTTGCCGGCTACAAGAGAATATGTAAGGAGTTCCTCAGAGGCAGGCAATGTCCCGTCCTCATCCACAGAAACTTCCGTACGCTCAAGATATTTGTTGGAGTCGGTGTTTTTCATGACAAAATACTTGCCGGCAGACGACTCCGCCGCAATCAGATATGTGCCTCCGTCCACGACATCCGAAGCGTCAGTCACAAGATGGAACTTCTTGATTTCCGGCTCAGGAATTTCCCCAAGCGTCACAGGCATACGGTAAAGGTATCTTCCCGTACGGGAGAGGTCCATCTTTCCGTCCTGGAAAGTATAAGTGGTCTTGTCTGTTTCAATATCAAGCTGAACGCCTGTGTATGAAGCCCTTGCCATAACCATATACACATATTTCAGGTCCTTCAGCATCGGCTTGTCAGACAAGTTCACCTTTACGGTATTCCCTTTTCCCTTGAATGTGTATCCGTTCTCGGCAGTTGTAGAGATCTGATAAACGCCATAGCACTGCTCCGTAGTCGTGATGGTGAGCGAAAGTAGTCTTTCCTTCGCATGTCCGGTCGAATCTATCGACACGCGGACAACAGAAGCAAGAGGAGTATAGTCAGCATTGACCTCAGTCCCTTCCGGAACGCTGAACATTGAAATCATCGGCAGACGACGGCCGTTGAAATCATCAGTACTCTTGACTGATAGTTCCTTGTCCATCCAGAAGTTCGTGTCGCTGCTTCCGAGTGCCAAAGCGGAAGACGGCCAGAAAACCAGCATATTGTCGCTCTTGCCTGCCTTGTCGGAAATCGATGCCGTGAATTTGTTTGAAGTCACGACAGCCTCCTGGAATCCGTAGTCGTACAGTCCGGACTTGTCGCTTGTGATGTACATCACTTTATCACCTTCATTCCACACAAGGTGAGACACGTCGGAAGCCTCATAGGAGATTCCGGTCTTTGTAGCCATATCATGATGATATACAGTCACTTCCCTCTTTCCGGAAAGAACCTCAACATCGTTCTTTGTCTGGCAGGAAACCGCTGCAGCAACGGCAGCAGCAATATATAATATTTTCTTCATAATGTCCTAGATTAATTATTTCTTCCACGGGTCAACATCACCATCACCCCAGTTTCCGCCCACTTCACTGAAATCGTCACCTGACTTCGTATAAATGGTAACTGAAGAATCCACATCGATGGTGCTATAGTTTGCACCTTCCTTGATAAATACAGTCGTGAGATCAGGATTCTGTGTTGCAAACAGGAAGTTCATCTTCTCATTTGCACTGAAATCCAAAGACTTGACCTTATTGTTCCTGATATCGACATATCGAAGTGCGGTACAGCCGTAGAATGTGATGTAATCCACCAGATTCTCAGACATGTGGAGTTCGTCGAGTGCGGTACAGCCATGCAGGTCTAGACGGTCAATCTTGTTAGCCGTAAGTTCAATGGTAGTAAGTGCCGAAAGGCCACGGATATCCAATGACGCGAGTTTGTTTTTGCCCAATGTCACCTCCTCAAGCAACTTGTTAGGTGTAAGGTCAAGAGCATCCAACACATTGGACTCAGCCAAGAGAGTCGTAAGATTTCCGCACTGGTCTATCTTGAGGTCATTGATATTATTTGACGAGCAGTCAAGGAAATACAACCCTGTAGAGGCATTCATATCGAGTGAAGTCAGCTTGTTGTTCTTGATGTCCAGACTGCCGAGCTTCACGCATGAACTCAAATCCACATCCGTCAGTTTGTTGTCATACAGATACAATTTGTTCAATGAACCGCATCCCGAAAGATTAACGGATGAGAGGTCATTGAGTTCAGCCTTGAGCACCTGCAGGTTCTTGCAAGGTGATACGTCGAGAGTGGTCAGGCTGTTTTCCTGAAGATTCAGTTCAGTGATTTTGGTACATGACGAGAGGTCGATAGATTTCAGTCCTCCTGTGACTCCGAGGTTCAGTTTTGTCAGCTCCGGATTGTTCTTGACATTGATTTCAGTGATTCCTGTCTCATAGAGGTTCAGTTCATAGAGCGCAGTATTGTCGCTAACGTCCATCAGCTTGAGGTCAGGGTTCCTGTAGGCGATAAGCTGCTGGAGTTTGGTACAGCCTGATACGTTCAGTCCTGTAAGATTGGCCTCCCAGGCGCCGAGATATGTCAGGTTCGGACAATGACTAAAGTCAACGCTCTTATTGAACTTATTTGTTCTGATGCTGACCTGAGCAAGTTTCGTACACTTGCTTACATCAATGCTATTGAGCGAGTTATATGCTACATTGAGCACTTCGAGATTAGGACAGTCGCTGCAGTCGATAGCAAGAAGGCCGTTGTCCTGAAGGTCGATTGACTTGAGCGATGAGCAGCCGGTAAGGTCAATGCTAGTCATCGGGAACAGCATGAAAAGCTGCTTCTCATCATAGGTATAGTTGTCATTTGCCTTCAATGTCTCCAATGCAGAGCAGCCGCTGAGATTCAGACTGGTATAGAGATTATGGTCTGCAACGAGTTCTTTCAATGCCGCAAATCCGCTGAGGTCAAGGTCTCCTTCTATCAGATTATGACGGCAATTCAGCTTCTGCAGGTTCGACATGAATTTTATACCGCTGAGAGATTTGATTTCCAGGTCTTCGCATGAGATTTCGGTAACTGCCAATGCTTCTTCCTTGGAAAGTCTCTTGTCACCGTCCAGGTCAAAATTAGAAAGACAGTATTCTCTGAAGTTTTCATCCGGAATATATACGAATTTCGTCTCATCGGATGTCATAGAGTACTGTCTTACTGTCACTTCCTTTCGGTCTTTTCCGCATGTAACCATGAACACTGCGGTCCTTTCCGCATCTGTAGGATTCGCCGCGACGCCGATAGTGATGATAGCCGGTCCGCCCTGTCCATACGCAGGAGTAAGTGTCAGCCATTCATTTTCCAGTTCGGAGCCCGTTTTGGCAGCCATCCATATCTGGGCCGCGTCAAACTGCAGAGTAGCTTCGCCGGCATCCGGCTCGAAAACATAGGTAAAATCCTGGCCTGGCAAGAATTTCAGGTCGCTAGCCTCTTCAGAAGGGCTCTTCTTACATCCGGTGACCGCCATCAGTCCCAGAGAAAGCATAATAAGCAATAAGTGCCTTTTCATATTGTTTTGAAATTAATAGTTTCATTCTGCGTTTTAGGTGTACGCAGTGCGGCAGAGGACGCTCCGGAAAAGTCCATTGCGTCCTTTCACCATCACAAGATATGAATGATGACGTAAAAAAACAATAGTTTTCCACAAAAGAACCGGATAATTATGTGTTACTTTGTGATGTCGATTCTTAAGCAATCCAAATCATGGCACAGGAAATAGAACGGAAATTTCTTCTGAAGGGAGACTTCAAACCAGATGTGCGCAAGTCAATGCGCATTTCCCAGGGTTACCTATGTTCAGTCCCGGAGCGCACTGTCCGCATCCGCGTCCGCGACGACCAAGGTTTCATCACCATCAAGGGCAAGGGCGATGCCGATGGCATAAGCCGCTACGAGTGGGAGCAAGAGATACCTGTCAATGATGCCCTGCAGCTCCTCCAGATCTGCGAGCCCGGCGTCATTGACAAAACCCGTCACCTCGTCGATTTCGGCGGACACACATTCGAAGTGGATGAATTCCATGGTGACAATGAGGGACTTGTCATGGCCGAAATCGAACTGGCTTCACCTGACGAGCCTTTCGACAAACCTTCCTGGCTCGGCAAGGAAGTCACGGGCGATGCACGTTATTACAATTCCGCCTTGGCCGGAAACCCGTACAAAAACTGGTAAGACGGCACGGACAAGAGGCCAAAGTTCCGTACAGAACAAAGACAGGTGTCCAAACTGTGAAATCACAATCTGGACACCTGTCTATATTATCTGTGAGTCCTGCCGTCCGGCAGAGCCCGAGATTTTACATCATACCGCCTTCCGGCATTGCAGGAGCAGCTGGAGCCGGTTCCGGAATATCAACGATACCACACTCGGTAGTAAGAAACATTCCTGCGACTGAAGCAGCGTTCTCGAGAGCGACACGGCTAACCTTGGTAGGGTCGATGACACCGGCCTCGAACATATTGACATACTCATCAGTACGTGCATTGTAACCGAAGTCACCCTTGCCTTCACGAATCTTCTGGATAATCACGCTACCGTCAACGCCTGCATTTCTTGCAATCTGACGGAGAGGCTCCTCGATAGCACGAGCTACGATATGGATACCTGTAGTCTCGTCCTCGTTGTCACCCTTAAGATTCTTAAGAGCCTCGGCAGCACGGATGTAGGCTACACCGCCACCTGGAAGATAACCTTCCTCGACTGCAGCACGGGTTGCATTCAATGCATCCTCGACACGGTCTTTCTTCTCTTTCATCTCAACCTCGGTAGTAGCACCTACATAGAGGACAGCAACACCACCGGCGAGTTTTCCGAGACGCTCCTGAAGTTTCTCCTTGTCATAATCGGAAGTAGAAGTAGCAATCTGCTTTCTGATGAGGTCAACACGCTCTGCGATGTCATCCTTATTGCCCGCACCACCTACGATAGTAGTATTCTCCTTGGTGATAGTGACTTTCTCAGCCTTACCGAGCATCTCAGGAGTTGTGTTCTCGAGTGTGAATCCTCTTTCCTCTGAAACGAGGGTGGCACCTGTAAGAGTAGCGATATCCTGAAGCATCTCCTTACGACGGTCGCCGAATCCAGGAGCCTTGACTGCAGCAACTTTGATAGCGCCACGGATCTTGTTTACAACCAATGTTGTAAGAGCCTCGCCATCAACATCTTCTGCAATAATAAGGAGTGACTTTCCATCTCTTGCGATTGGCTCAAGGATAGGGAGAAGATCCTTCATTGTAGAAATCTTCTTGTCAGTGATAAGAACGTATGGGCTGTCAAGACTAGCCTCCATCTTATCTGAATTGGTCATGAAATATGGAGAGATATAGCCTCTGTCGAACTGCATACCCTCTACGACCTTGACCTCAGTCTCAGTACCCTTTGCCTCCTCAACAGTGATGACACCATCCTTCTTTACCTTTGACATTGCATCAGCGATAAGTTTACCGATGGTAGCATCGTTGTTTGCAGAAATGGTACCGACCTGCTCTACCTTAGAGTAGTCGTCACCGACTTCCTGACTGTGAGACTTAAGTTCGGCAACAACAGCGGCAACAGCCTTGTCAATGCCTCTCTTCAAATCCATAGGGCTTGCACCTGCGGTAACGTTCTTCAGACCTACATTGATGATAGCCTGTGCGAGAACTGTAGCGGTGGTAGTACCGTCACCTGCCTGCTCGTTAGTCTTGGCAGCGACTTCCTTTACCATCTGTGCACCCATATTGGCGAATCTGTCCTTAAGTTCAACTTCCTTAGCGACAGTAACACCGTCCTTAGTAACCTGAGGAGCACCGAACTTCTTGTCAATGACAACGTTACGGCCCTTAGGTCCGAGTGTAACCTTTACTGCATCTGCAAGAGCGTCTGCGCCCTGTTTCATTTTTGCGCGAACGTCAACGTCGAATTTGATATCTTTTGCCATAATAATAATCTCCTAAAATTAAATTTACAGAATAGCCATAATGTCTGACTGACGGACGATAAGATATTTCTTATCCTCTACGGTAACCTCAGTTCCGGCGTATTTGCCATAAAGAACCTCATCACCGACTTTGACTTCCATAGGTTCGTCCTTCTTGCCAGGTCCGCAAGCTACTACCTTGCCCTGCTGTGGTTTTTCCTTAGCTGTATCCGGGATATAAAGTCCTGCAGCTGTCTTGGTCTCAGCCTCTTTAGGCTCAAGAACCACTCTGTCTGCCAATGGTCTGATCATAATTCTATAATTTTAAATGTTTATATCAATGTTTTTGCCGCATCACCATCTGACGCAGCCGGAAACATTTTAATCAACTGCCGTGCCACATGCAATGACGGTGACAATTTGTCATACCGTGTCAGATGCCGCAAATAATCTACGGAGATATAGATTTGAGCGAAAATTTACATATATTTACATCTGAATACTAACACTTTAAACTATATTGCACTATGGATTTGATTCATACTTTGAGGAAAATCTTTGTCATAGGTATCTCAGCATTGACAATTTCCTGTTGCGGTCAGAAGAACACCGCGACACCTGACAGCGGGTTCGCTGACTATATCGAAGCTTATACCGGCGGAATTGTTACAGACGGCGGCAGCATTGTCGTGGAACTCGTCTCCCCGGCTGAGAAAATAAGCGGAAAACTTTCAGACTCTGACAAAGAGGCGGGAAAACTGTTCAAGTTCTCTCCATCTCTCAAAGGATCTGCACGTTGGACTTCCCCAAGCAGAATCGAATTCGTACCGGAAGAAGGAGCGCTGAAGCCGGGAAAGACTTACGACTGCACATTCATGCTCGGGAAAGTGACCGACACGGACAGCCGCTACAGCGAATTCAGATTCAGATTCGTGAGCGCCAAGAAAGAGGCTTCGCTCGAGGTCAATGACATCACTGTCACAAGCTCTGACATTGACAATGCCTCTGTCAGCGGAACTCTTGTTATGAGCACTTCCGTTTCAGTAGAGAATCCCGAAGACCTGCTGAGCTTCGGTTATCCTGAAAGCGGTTTCACCACCGAGATAAAGCAATCCGGAGAGCGCGCATTCGACTTCAATGTTACCGGACTGAAGCGCAATAACGGAGACAATACATTGACAATCAAATTCCTGCCGGGAAAGACAGGGTTCGACGAATGCGGTACCGCATTTGCGGTCATCCCCGCGAAAGGGAAGTTCAATGTCATTGACACGAAACTTGTGAACAGCGACAACAATTACGTTGACGTAACTTTCTCTGAGCCGCTCGACAGCAGGCAGAACCTCGACGGTCTCGTCAGCGTTACTGCCTCGTCCAAGAACGATTACTACGGCAACGGAACGGAGTCACTTAAGGTCAATGCCAAAGTGACTGACAACAAGATAAGACTGTACCTGGGAAAGAACGAGGATGGTTCACTGACTCTCGAACTGGACCCGGCCATCAGGGATATGAACGGCAACAGGCTCGGTGATACGTGGAGACATGTCTTCACAATGGAAAGCCCGGAGCCGGGAGTGGCATTCGCAGGCAATGGCAGTATTCTTCCCGACACTAAGAATCTTGTCATGGCATTCATCGCCAAGAATCTCAAGGCCGTGGATATCAGCATCATAAAGATATATCCGAGCAACGTGCTGATGTTTCTGCAGGACAATTCTCTCAATGGGGACAACAACAGCCTCAGACGTGCCGGCAGAATGATTTACAGAAACACATTGAGACTCGATACCGACCCTGACAAGGATCTGAGCAAGAGCAACACTTTCACAGTGGACTTGTCAAGCCTTTTCAAACAGGACCCGAATGCCATCTACAGGGCCAGGTTATCTTTCAGGAAAGAGTATTACATCTACAGCAAGGACTCTGACGGACAGACAGTTGCAAGCAATATGACAAGTTTGGCCTCCGGCAACATGTCAGAGGAAGACGAGACCGTATGGGATATCCCGAATCCGTATTTCTACTACAACAATTACGACTGGTCGGTTTACGAGTGGCAGGACAGGAACAACCCGATGACCCCGTCATATTACATGAACTACGATTACCCTGAAAAAAGTTTCATGGCTTCCAAGCTCGGTGTCGTGGCCAAATATGCCGATGCCGGCAAGAAAGCCGCCAAGATTTGGGTGGCTGTCAGCGACATCATTACGGCAGAACCGGTTTCCGGAGCGGAGATAACCGCATACAATTACCAGCTGCAGGAAATCGGCAGCGGAAAGAGCGATACACAGGGACTCACAGCCATCGATGTAAACGGAAAGCCATTTGCCGTCCGTGTAAAGAAAGGAGAATCAGTTACTTACATAAAAGTAACCGATGGGGAGGAAATGTCATTGAGCCGATTCGACACAGGCGGAGAGATTCTGCAGAAGGGATTGAAGGGCTTCGTCTATGGCGAGCGCGGTGTCTGGAGACCCGGCGACACCCTCCATCTGAACATGATTCTCTTCAGCGAGAACAAGATTCCTGACAGCCATCCTGCTGCCATTGACATATACACTCCGCTCGGACAGTTCTTTACGAGAAAAGTCTGCAGAAAGTCGGAAAACGGATTCTATACCTTCGAGATTCCGACATCACCTGACAGCCCTACCGGTCTCTGGAACGCCTACGTGAAAGTGGGCGGCGCGACTTTCCACAAGCCGCTCAGAATCGAGGCAATAAAGCCTAACCGTCTGAAAGTCAATGTCGATTTCGGCAGCAAGGCTCTATATGCCGGAAACATGACACCCATAAACATTTCTTCAAACTGGCTCACGGGACCTGCCGCCTCAGGACTGCTGTCGACAGTGTCCATGACATTGAGGCCAGGAAAGACAAGTTTCAGCGGATTCGAGGGCTATACTTTCCGAAATCCGGCAAGCAGTTTCGAAACATTCAGTACGGATCTGGCCAGAGCCTGCCTGGACAATAACGGAGCAGCCCACGAAAGAGTACGGCTTCCGGCAGTGCCTCAGGCTCCCGGCATGCTCTCGGCAGACGTCCTCTGCTCCGTTTTCGAGAACGGAGGCGACGAGAGTTTCACGACATTGACAATGCCTTACTCTCCGTTCAGCGCCTATGTAGGAGCCAAACTTCCTGCTGACGGCGAATATATCGCGACCGGCACCACCCACAACATTCCTGTGGCAGTTGTCAGCCCTGACGGAAAACGCATTTCCGGACATCAGATCGAATGGAGAATCTTCAAGCTCAAATGGAGCTGGTGGTGGGAATCCAGACGAGACCCGCTCGACTCGTACATCAATGCGTCGGCCGCATCAGCCTACAGTTCAGGCACTTTCAGATCAGGTCAGAATGATATGAACATTTCTTTCAATATCAATGACAATGATTGGGGCCGCTACCTCATATATATAAAGGATCTGGACAGCGGTCACGCGACTGGAGGAATCTTCTATGCTGACATGGCCGATTACATAGGACGCTCCAGCAGAAGCAATCCGGACGCCCCGGCAATGCTCAGTTTCGCTACTGACAAGAAGTCATATAAGACCGGCGAGACAGCGACAGTGTTCATCCCGTCAGCAAAGGACGGCAGGGCATTGGTTTCCATCGAAAACGGAACCCGCGTCCTCAGCAGCGAATGGGTCAAGACCTCCGGGTCCGGAGACACCCCTTATAAGATTAAGGTCAATGCCGATATGGCTCCTAACTTCTACATCCATATCACATTGGTACAGCCTTACTGGAACACTTCCAATGACTTGCCTGTCAGGATGTACGGTGTCCAGCCGGTAATGGTGGAAAACCCCGACTCCCATCTCGAACCGGTCATCTCAATGCCGGACAAGATTCATCCCGAAGAGCAGTTCACCGTCAAAATCAGCGAGAAGAAGGGAAAGACGATGACCTACACCCTTGCAATCGTCGATGAAGGTCTGCTGGACCTGACGGCATTCAGGACTCCGGATCCATGGCACGCCATGTATAAGCGCGAAGCCCTGGGTGTCAAGACCTGGGATATTTATGACAACGTATATAATTCATTCGGAGGTGCGCTTTCGGCAATGTTCAGTGTCGGTGGTGACGAAGGGCTTATCAGAGGCGCACGCAAGGAAAACAGGTTCAACCCTATAGTCAAGGTACTCGGTCCGTTCACTCTCAAGTCCGGTTCCGCAAGCCACAAAATCACATTGCCGATGTACGTGGGAAGCGTAAGAGTGATGGTTGTAGCTGGCTATGGAAATGCTTTCGGCAATGCCGAGAAGACTGTCCCTGTCACATCCCCTGTCATGATTCTGCCTACACTGCCGAGATTCGCCGGCTGCGGCGAGACCATCACCCTTCCTGTCAATGTCTTTGTAATGGAGGAAGGCATCGGAAATGTCAATGTATCAGTACGTTGCGAGGGACCGGTCTCGATAGAGGGGAAATCCGCAGAGTCATTGACCTTCTCCGGCAAGGGAGACAAGATGGTCAGATTCACTCTCAAATCAGGTGAAGAGGGCCAGGCGAAGGTCACTGTTTCTGCCGATGGCAACGGACATAAGATGACAGAGACTATCAATCTCGAAGTCCGCAACCAGTCTCCTGAAATCATCTCCGAAAGCGGCAACCTGCTTTCACGCGGAGAGAGCACAAGCTTCACTTACCAGCCGTTCGACGCCAGCGGAAACCTCGGCGCATGGATCGAAATAAGCGGCTGTCCTACAATAGGTTGGAACACGCTGTTCAATTATATGAGAAGTTATCAACATTCTTGCACCGAGCAGCTTGCAGCGAAAGGCCTGAGCCTTCTCTACGCGATGAAGGAACTGACCAAGGAAAATGCTGAAGCGGCAAAGTCAATGATACCGGACATCCTTTCCGAACTCTACGGAAGGCAGCTTCCTGACGGAGGGTTTGCTTACTGGCCGAACTATACCCATGCTGATGAATGGGTGACATCAATGGCCGGCGAGTTCATGACCCTCGCCAGGGCAGAGGGTTATGAGGTCAGCAGTGCCGTCATGACTTCATGGAAGAGGTTCCAGAAACGCTGCGTCCAGAATTTCAGGACCGCTAAAGTAAGCGGTCTAAGCGATCTGACACAGGCCTACCGACTCTTCACACTGGCATTGGCCCAGTCCCCTGAGGAATCTGCGATGAACAGAATGAAGGAAAGCGGAAACATGTCATGGCAGGCGTCGATGATGTTGGCTTCGGCTTACTCTGTCTGCGGAAAGAAGACCGCGGGGGCAAGTATTCTTAATACTGCCTCCAATTCCCCTGTCAGCTGGACATCAGACCTGCCGACATTCAGTACGCCACTGAGAGACAAGGCGATAGCCATGGAGGCGATGGTGCGTACGGGCAACGTCTCAGGAGCCGTGACTTATGCACATGAAATGCTAGGCGGTTCTCCAGACGTGGAAACCCTCTCTCCTTGGTCGCTCACAACCCAGGAGTCCGCATTCCTCGGAAGGGCATTGTCAATTCTTTCGCGCAGCGTCACATCAGGGAACCTGTCAGTTTCCATCGGGGAACCAAATGAGTCCGAGGCCACTTTGGAGGCACTGCCTTCAGACAATGGCCATGCTTCATACACACTTCATCCGGACCATGGCAAGGCAACTGTAAAGAATACTTCGGACGGACCTGTCTATGTCAGGATGACGACTGTTTCCAGGGCTGCACCGGGAGAGACAGTAGCAGCGAAGTCCTCCGGCATTGACCTTAGCGTCAGATACGTCCTCAGCGACGGTTCGCTCATCAATCCGGCTTCTCTGCGCCAGGGCACCGAGTTTACCGCGATTATCCACGTAGCCAACCGCTCAGTGTCAGACGATTACAGCAATCTGGCATTGACTCAGATGATTCCTTCCGGCTGGGAGATTGTCAATGAGAGGATGACCGGGCAGGATACTCCTTCAGCCGGCCGTTATGACTATCTGGACATCAGGGATGACCGTAATGTCTTCTATTTCAGCCTGCCAAGGGCAACTTACAAGGAGTTCAGGGTACGTCTGCGCGCTGCTTATGAAGGCCAGTACATTCTGCCGTCCATCACTTGTGATGCCATGTACAATGCCGGCGTCTATGCCCGCACGGCATCAGGCAAGGCATCTGTGACCAGATAACAGACTTATACAGTGCAGATTTCAGATTATTTACGCATTCTTATGGGCAAGGCTGCAGCGCACAAACGTCTGATAGCCCTGCTCATTTTGGCTGCCGTGCTTTTGTCATGGTATCTTCTTTGCCTGCCTCGAGATCTGTTTCCGGGCACTGTTTACTCGACTGTTGTCACTGACAGAAACGGGGAGCTTCTCGGAGCCAGGATTGCATCTGACGGACAATGGCGTTTCGGAGCCGGGTCCTATTCTGACAAGGATGGCAGAGACAAGTATTTCACATCTCTGATAGAATTTGAGGACAGGTGGTTCAGATGGCATCCCGGCATCAATCCGGTCTCCATCTGCAAGGCTCTGTATGCCAATATGAAGGCCGGCCATGTCGTCAGCGGCGGAAGTACCATTACGATGCAGGTTATCCGCATGTCCCGACAAAAGCCAAGAACCATCGGCCAGAAACTTGTGGAGGCGATTCTTGCCACGCGTCTCGAACTGCGTTGTTCCAAGGATGAGATCCTGTCATTATATGCCTCTCACGCACCTTTCGGGGGCAATGTAGTCGGCCTGGATGCTGCGGCCTGGAGATATTACAGTCATGGGGCAGATGATTTGTCCTGGGGTGAGGCTGCCACTCTGGCAATTCTCCCCAATTCTCCTTCCAGGATAAGGCCGGGAAAGAATCACGAGAGGCTTCTAACCAAACGTAACAGGTTACTGCACAAATTATTGGACAGAGGGCTCATCAGCATTGACGATTATGAAACGGCCTGTTCCGAGCCTATTCCAGATGCCCCGAAAGCTCTACCGTCGTTTGCTTCTCATCTTGTGGATGACCTGTCATCAGGGCAATACAACGGCTGTGGAAAGTTCTTTTCTTCTGTCATTGACATTGACGGCAAGCCTGCTCCTTACGGCAAAACCTCGGGACGGATGGTCCACACCAGCATTGACATTCATCTTCAACGGCATATTGAGGGGATTCTTTCGCGGCGCGGCGATGAGCTTTCGCGTGAGGGAATTGCCGATCTTGCGGCGGTTGTCATCGAGGTCGCGACGGGCCGGGTGCTCGCGTATTGCGGCAATGCTTCGCCGGAGCGGAAAAGGGCCGGGGTCAATGTCAATGCTGCCCGGTCTCCCCGCAGTTCCGGCAGTATCCTGAAGCCGTTTTTGTATTGTGACGCTCTGGAGGACGGGACGATTCTTCCGTATTCTCTTGTGGCTGATACACCTGTGAATATCAATGGTTTCGCTCCTCAGAATTATGACATGACATATGATGGTGCCGTTCCTGCGGCTGCGGCCTTGAGCCGTTCTCTCAATGTGCCATGTGTCCATATTCTGAAGGATTATGGCGTCCAGCGTTTTCAGGAGAATCTTGCTTCGCGTGGTCTTACGACATTGACCCGCACCTCTTCTGATTATGGTCTGTCTCTGATTTTAGGTGGCGGTGAATGTCGTCTGGATGAGGTGACGGCGGCTTATGCTGAGCTGGCGGCATGTCTGGTGGACGAGAGGGCTTCAATTTGTGATTCCGATGATAGCAGACCTTTGCTGGAAGATGACCCTGTCGCTGTCGCTTATACGCTTGACGCTCTCAAGGAGGTCAACAGGCCGGATGAAATCGATTGGCACTTAATCAATTCCGTGCGTAAAGTTGCATGGAAGACTGGTACCAGTTATGGTTATCGTGATGCCTGGGCTGTCGGTGTAACTCCGAATTATGCGGTAGGTGTCTGGGCGGGCAATGCGTCGGGTGCAGGTGCTGCAGGTCTTCTGGGTGCCCGGACAGCCGGTCCTGTAATGTTTGAGATTTTCAATGCTCTTCCGGGCAGCAAGTCTGCGTGGTTTCCAAGTGTGGATGAAATATCCGGTTCTGAGCGTGGCAGCTATAAGGCGTGGCGCACTGAAGTTTGTCATGAATCGGGTTTTCTGGCAGGGCCGTATTGTGATGAAAAGGATACGCTTACGTTGCCGGCCGGGTCAATGAAAAGCAGGATTTGTCCATATCATCATTTTGAGGACGGCCGCAGTGTCTTCCGTCTCACGCCTGCCATGGAGTGGTTTTACAGACAGAAGCATGCGTCCTATAAGGTTCCTTCGTCCGGGTCAAGTCTTCTGATGGAGTTCATTTATCCGGAAAACGGCAGTGTCATAACTCTACCGAAGCAGTTGGACGGTTCGCCAGGCTATCTAGTCCTGAATCTTGCCCATACCAATCAGGATGCGACTGTATATTGGCATCTTGACAACAGTTTCATAGGCACAACCCGTTTCATTCACCAATTACGTGTCCGTCCTGATTCCGGACGCCATTCTGTCACTGTAGTAGATGATTCCGGCAATTCGCTTTCCATATCGATAACGGTAACATAGGTGGAGTCTGAGGCATACACTATTCTGTGAGTCCGCAATAAATCTCAGTAACGTAAAAAAATAACCAGCCTCAGATTAGGAGAAGATTCTCTAGGATAGATCTATTTTCGAAAAAGGAGTGCGCCGGTGGCACACGACTGATGAGAAAACAGATATAGACCGAAAAGACTCGCAAAGATTACCAAGTTATTTTTTGAGGATTACTTAGTATGACGCGAAATAAAGGATTATTACTGGTGTAAGTGAGCATTCCGTAGCTGAATAGCGAACAAACGGTGTAAAAAAACAGCCTGATTTTACACCATTCAATCATATTTGCCAAAATGGTGTAAGAAATCGCGTTTTTTATCACCATTTTTCTATGGCTTCGTATTTTCATAATGAATGTCAGAACGATAGCTAAACCCAGTACGCTTTGTCCGGAAAATGGTGGGTATTCACGGACAAGTTATTAAAATCCGAACATTGTCCATGAGGAAACGTTTTAATCCGGACAAAGTGTATTTTCCTGATTTAGGTTGACTCGATTATAGAAATTATTACTGAAAAAGGTT
>ENA-ORRE01000345-ORRE01000345.1-human-gut-metagenome-genome-assembly--contig:-NODE-345-length-36540-cov-8.316404_pt1 | contig 36540 bp, 30 predicted proteins | sample MGYA00242171_ERZ509126 | MGnify/ENA primary metagenome ERZ509126 (study PRJEB26280, sample SAMEA2338648) | human gut metagenome | biome: human gut; feature: human-associated habitat; material: faeces... | reverse complement strand
AATGGGATGTCGGGCGCGAGCCCGACAGGGATGAGCGAAGCGAACCTCCCACGGCCGCACCTCCGCCGGGCGCGATACAGACCTTGAAATAACGCAAAACAATAATGGCAATCCGGCCGTTTCCGTGCCGGGACGATGCCACGCCCATAATCATAAAATTCTATCACACAAATAGTTACAAATCGCTATGTGGATTTCTGGCCAAAAAAAGCCCGCAAATCCACGCTTAAAATAAATGGTATCTGATTATCAATGTGTTACGTGCGACCGTGTGGCACCATCCCGCAAAACGGGTAAGCGTCTCCGGCTTTACGTATTGACGCGCTATCAGTATCTACTTACTTAATTTTCGGGTCGAATCACGCCCGGAGGTGTCGGCGGATTACAGATTTTGGATACATTGACCATCAATGAGTTATATCAATGCCATCCGCCGAGCCCTATCCGAGTCTTACTCGAGCCCGGCCCCGCCATCGGGCCCCCAAAAACCAAACGAAGAGCCTTGCCATGCCGGCCGGGCTCTTCGTGTAAACCTTTGTCATGGGTCAGCTGTCCAGCTTATCCCCATTCTCATTGTAGAATTCATACTGCAAAACGCTGAAGTCCTGGACTTCCTCGTGCTTGATCTTGCACTTGTACTTTCTTCTCCACTTTCTGAGGAAAGAATTGAATCCCCTGGAAATATAAGCACCCAGAATTGGTCCTGTCTTGAGAATGAAAGACTTGACATCGTTCTCTGTTGCGTAGAAGGAAATCTTGCGCTCAATGTCCTCATCGATAACAAGACTCGGAGCAATCTTGCCTGTGCCATGACAAACCGGACAAACCTCGGTCGTATTGATTTCAGTCACAGGACGAATCCTCTGCCTCGTTATCTGCATCAGACCGAACTTCGTGAGAGGGAGCACATTGTGCTTGGCCCTGTCATCCTGCATAAGCTCAGTCATGTATTTGAACAGCCCGTTCTTGTGATCCTGATTCTCCATATCAATGAAGTCCACAATCACAATTCCGCCCATATCTCTGAGCCTCAGCTGTCTCGCAATTTCCTCTGCGGCGTAGCGGTTCACCTCGTAGGTATTCTCTTCCTGGTCATTGGTCTTGGCCCTGATACCACTGTTGACATCCACCACGTTAAGCGCCTCTGTCGATTCTATAACAAGATATGCCCCCTGTTTAATGGGAACCACTTTACCGAAAGAACTCTTGATCTGCCTGGTAACTTCGAAATGGTCGAAGATAGGCTCCTTGTCATCATAGAACTTTACGATCTTCTCCTTGTCCGGCGAAATCTGGGAAATGTACTTTCTGATTTCCTCGAACTCCTTAGTGTCATTGACATACACATTGGAGAAACTGTCATTGAACAAATCTCTCAATATTGTCGTGGTCTTGCTGTACTCTGAAAAGAGCGGCTGGATACTCTTGTTTTTCGACAATTTTGACCAGGAACCTTCCCATTTGCTTATCAATGATTTAAGCTCGGATACAAGAATCGCTGCATTTTTACCTTCGGCGGCGGTCCTGATAATCGCGCCATAATTCTGGGGAAGAATGCTCCTGACCAATGTTTCAAGTCTTTTCTTCTCTTCCTTCGAAGAGATCTTCTGGGATATGCTCACTTTCTTCGCGAAAGGGAGGAGTACAATATTGCGTCCTGCCAATGAAATCTCGGCCGTAAGTCTGGAACCTTTGGTGGAGATAGGCTCCTTCACAATCTGGACAATTACCATCTGTCCCGGCTTGAGTATGTTCTCGATCTGACCCTCTTTCTCAAGAATAGGTCCAAGCTGAATGCCCGAAAACAACTCGTCGGCATCGGTATTCGTATTAGTCTTGCGGACGAACTCGTCAAACGCAGTGAAATAGAAACCGAGATCCAGATAATGGATGAAAGCTTCCTTCTCGTCTCCGATATCCACAAAGGCCGCGTTGAGCGCAGGCATAATCTTCTTCACCTTGCCGAGGAAGACATCCCCGACCGTGAAACTGTGCCCCTTGCTGGACTCCTTGTTCAGTTCGATGAGACGATGGTTCTCCATCAATGCAATCCTTACCTCATCAGCGCCGACATCTACAATCAAGTCTTTGACTGATTCTTTTTCAGATTCCATCAGGATAAATCAATATTTATTAGTAAAGCAATACATTGCGGTACTGGCCGCAACGACAGTCGAAAAGGCAAGCCTTTTCACAAATAAAAACTAAAGAGGCCGTCCGGACTACCGGTCAGCCTCTCTCTTCTAGCAGACTGCTAAAATGGCAGACACTGAAAAATTACTTCTTCTTATGTCTGTTCTTGCGCAAGCGCTTTTTACGCTTGTGCGTTGCCATCTTATGTCTTTTTCTCTTTTTACCGCTTGGCATAGTTTGAAAAATTTAAAATTTATTTCTTAACAGCACTTGTGAAGACCTTAGCCGGTTTGAAAGCCGGAATGTTGTGTGCCGGGATTGTCATGGTCGTGTTCTTTGTGATATTGCGTGCAGCTTTCTCAGCTCTGTGCTTGATGATGAAGCTACCGAATCCACGAAGATATACCGGTTCCTCTCTTACGAGTGAAGCCTTTACAGTTTCCATGAAAGCCTCGACAACAGTCTGCACTGTTGTTTTCTCTAATCCGGTTGACTTGGCAACCTCGTTAACGATCTCTGCTTTTGTCATAACAACTGATATTAAATATTACTGTATCTTTATTTGCAAATTGGGTGACAAAGATAAGGTTATTTTTTTTATTTACAAACAATTACGATAAAAATCATGGTTCTAAAACGGTAAACTCCCGATATTGCGGAATCTCGCAGCATATCGTCAAAAATTTCGTTTTTACATTTTTATTGTGCAGATTTGCAAGATTATGTGCCATTTCGGACACCGGATGACACCGGACACCGGCTCTGGCATAGAGATTGACTTATATATAATATGGTTCATTTTGTATTCTTCTGCATGACAAATTGTCAGAAGGGGGAATCATGACTTATTTATAAAGAAAACACATAGTATTATGACAGATAAATTTTCGGATATCATGGCTCCAGAAGGTGCCGAAGTCAGCATCATACCGGTCATGGCAGGTGACGTCTCATCCAAATTCGAGGAGACCGAACTTCCTGACTCCTTGCCGCTTCTTGCGCTGAGGAACGCGGTCATTTTCCCGGGCGCCATCTATCCTATAACTATAGGTAGGGAAAAATCCATAAAACTCATCACGGATGCACAGAAGAGCAACTCCTTCATCGGTGCAGTTCCGCAGAATGATGTCGCTGTGGAGGATCCGGGAGCCGAGGACCTGTTTCCGTTCGGAACCGTCGCCAGAATCATCAAGACCTTCGAAATGCCTGACGGCACCATTTCAGCCGTACTACAGGGCCTGAAAAGGTTTGAACTGGGAGAAATCCTCTCCGAGAACCCGTATTTGCGCGCAAACGTCCAGTATCTCGAGGACATCAGCGCTGACATGTCCCAGAATGACGTGAAAATCATAGCTGACTCCTTGAAAGAGAAGTCGGTAGCCATTCTCAGGTCATCCTCACTCGCACCTAAGGAGGCAGTGACGGCATTGAAAAACATCGAGGACTTCGACTTTCTCGTGAACTTCATTGCCACCACCATTGAAGTGGAAAACTTCCACGACAAGGTCACCCTGCTCAAGTACGAGGACATGAAGACAAGGGCAATGCAGCTGCTCAACGTCTTGGATACCCAGGTCGAACTCTTGAAAATCAAGCAGGAAATCAATTCCAAGGTCAAGAACGAAATCGACCAGCAGCAGAGGGAGTATTACCTTAACAACCAGCTCCGTACCATACAGGAGGAACTCGGTATGGATGGGGATGAGGAGATAGAAAAACTCCGTTCCGAGGCTGCCAAGAAGAATTGCTCTGCGGAAGTGAAGGAGATTTTCGAAAAGGAAATCGCCAAGCTCGAAAAGTACAATCCGTCATCTCCGGACTACAGCATCCAGTACAACTACGTGAAATTCATGTTGGACCTTCCATGGAACGACATGTCCAAGGATAATCTTGACCTCAAGCACGCCCAGAAGGTTCTGGACGAAGACCACTACGGGCTGGAAAAAGTCAAGGAAAGAATCATCGAGTACCTTGCCGTCCTGAAACTCAGGGGCGACATGAAGTCCCCGATTCTCTGCCTCTACGGCCCTCCGGGAGTCGGAAAGACCAGCCTCGGAAAGTCCATCGCCAAGGCAATCGGCAGGAAATACGTCCGTATCGCGTTGGGCGGTATGCATGACGAGGCGGAAATCAGAGGACACCGCAAGACATACATCGGCGCATTGCCGGGCCGTGTCATCAACGGCATCGCCAAGGCCAAGACATCAAACCCTGTCATGGTCCTGGACGAGATAGACAAACTCAGCAGCGATTTCAAGGGCGACCCGTCATCGGCTCTCCTCGAAGTGCTTGACCCAGAGCAGAATGTCACATTCCACGATAACTATCTTGACGTCGATTATGACCTCTCGCACGTGCTGTTCATAACCACTGCCAATGACATTTCAACCATCCAGCCGGCCCTGCTCGACAGAATGGAACTTATCAATGTTACAGGATATCTTGCAGAGGAAAAGATGGAAATCGCCAAGAAATTCCTCGTCCCTAAGGAACTCGAGGAGCACGGCATCGGCAAGAAGGACCTGAAGATCGACAAGGCTGCCATGGCTGAAATCATTGACCAGTACACCCGCGAATCCGGTGTCCGCGGTCTTGAAAAGCAGATTGCGAAGATTGCCCGCGTTACGGCCAAGAAGATAGCCATGGGCGAGTACTATCCTTCTGTCATCAAGAAGGAAAACCTCAAGGAATATCTCGGACTGCCGACGGCTTTCCATGACAAACAGAGTGGTAATGAGGGAGTCGGCGTCGTGACCGGTCTTGCATGGACACAGATGGGAGGCGAAATCCTCTTCGTCGAAAGTTCAGTCAGCGAAGGCAAGGGTGCGCTCAGCATGACCGGTAATCTCGGAAATGTGATGAAAGAGTCTGCAACTATTGCATACCAGTACATCAAGGCCCATCCTGACATGGCAGGAATGACCGCCAAGGAGTTCTCCGAGAAAGACATCCACGTGCATGTTCCGGAAGGCGCAACCCCAAAGGATGGTCCGTCAGCCGGCATAACACTCGTGAGCTCAATGCTGTCCGCGCTCAAGGGAGTCGCTGTCAGAAAGGGTATTGCGATGACCGGCGAGATGACGCTCCGCGGAAGAGTCCTGCCTGTCGGCGGTATCAAGGAGAAGATTCTTGCAGCCAAGAGAGCCGGCGTGGATACTATCGTGATTTCCGAGGACAACAGAAAGGATATCGAGGATATCAATGAGAAGTACATCAAAGGCATGACATTCCAGTATGTGAACAACATCGAGGATGTCGTCAGATTCATATTCGCGTAATGGACGTCAGAATAGAACAGAGCTGGAAAGAGGCGCTGAAGGACGAGTTCGCAAAACCGTACTTCACGTCTCTGGTACAGTATCTTCATAAAGAAAAGGCTGAAGGCCGACAGATATTTCCTCCGGGAGGAGAGATATTCAAGGCCTTCGAGCTTACACCTGTTGACAAGGTCAAGGTCGTCATCCTGGGGCAGGATCCCTACCACGGGGCAGGACAGGCCATGGGCTTGTCATTTTCCGTTCCAGAGAACGTCCCGGCCCCTCCGTCCCTGAAAAACATCTTCAAGGAGATAGAGTCCGACCTCGGGATAAAGATGAGCGGATGCCCTGACTTGCGTAAATGGGCGGATCAGGGAGTACTTCTTCTCAATGCTGTCCTGACTGTCCGTGCCGGTGAGCCCACATCTCACAGCGCTATCGGATGGCAGCAGTTTACCGATGCTGTAATCAGTTATATATCACAGCATTGCGACGGAGTAGTCTTCCTTCTCTGGGGCAATTTCGCAAGGAGCAAAAAGGCATTGATAGACACTTCCAGACACCATGTCCTGGAGGCGGCTCATCCGTCGCCACTTGCTCGCGGCGCCTTTTTCGGCTGCCGTCATTTTTCCAAAACCAATGAAATTCTCATGTCTGAGGGCAAGTCCCCGATAGACTGGCAGATATAGTTTGTAAACGTATGACAAAAGCTTTGTTTCCGGGATCATTTGATCCATTTACAGCAGGTCATCTGAATATTCTGAAACGTGCCCTGACAATGTTTGACGAGGTCATCGTGGCCGTCGGCATAAATCAGGACAAGCGCGGCTTCTTCGATATGGACCAGCGCATAGATATTATCAGTCAGGCAGTTAAGGGCCTTGACGGGGTAAGCATCATAAAGTATGACAACCTCACCATCGATACCTGTCACGAACTCGGAATCCGCCACATCGTCCGTGGCGTAAGAAACATGATCGACTTCGAGACAGAAAGGTCAATAGCCGACGCCAACAGAAGGCTCGCCCCTGACATCGAGACCATCATAATCCCTACAGCTCAGGAGTTTGCGCACATCTCATCGTCAGCGGTGCGTGACATCCTGAAGCACCACGGCAACACCTCGCTTTTCCTGCCGGAAGGCGTAGTCCTGCCGGCCGCAAAGGCTTAGGGCAAGGTCAATGCCACTCTCGGAATCAGGTCAATGACTTGTTCCGCCTTCGGCGCGAGTTCACGTCAATGATAATCTGTAATTTATATGAGCGTCATGAGATACTTTAAGATAATGGTACTGGCCGTTGCACTGGCATTGACCAGCATCACTTCGGGTGCGCAGCAGGTGGATTCATCTGCTCTGAAGGCTCTGGACGCGAAGCTGGATGAATACGTCCGTGCGCTTGAGGCAATCAGGCCGGAAGACCAGAAGCAGGATTGTGCGGCTATCATTGAAAGTTGTAAGGATTCCATTGTACGTCAGCATGTTGCGTTGAAATTATATGCAGATTACATGTCGTCTCCGGTGATGGGTGCAGAGGCGGTTGCAATAGACATCGCAGACAAATGGTTCTTTACAGGAAAGGTCAAGATGAAGACTGACATTGACCTTATGAATGCGCGGATTTTTGCGGATTTCAACAGGAGTTCCCTCATCGGCGAACGTGCTCCGGCATTGACAATGGCGGATTCCCGCGGCGATTCATTGACTCTTTTCGGCGCTCCGTCCAAGCGTTACAGCATACTTTATTTCTATGATACCGGCTGTCCGGACTGCCTCGTGACTTCGGTTATGTTGCGCACAAGTCTCTCATTATCAAGGCATCCGCTGGATCTTTATGCGGTCTATGCCGGGGCTGACAGTCTTTCGTGGCGAGAGTACAGGGACAAGCGTCTGGATATCAAGTCGCCTATGGTGGACGTCCATCATCTCTGGGACCCTGAAGTGAAGTCGGATTTCCAGCTCAAGTACGGCGTACTTAAGACCCCGCAGATGTTCCTGATGGGGAAGGACAATGTTATTCTCGGTCGCCGTCTGGATGTCCCGGCTCTCGAGTCAATGCTGGCAAATATTTATGCTTCAGATGATTACAAGTACGGAAGTGATGAATCGAATGCTTTGCTTGACAGGATTTTCGGCAGTCTGGGAGATGATTTCAAGGTGGATGATGTGAATGCCTTGACGGACAGGATCGCGTCTCAGTCTCTGCCTGACGTGGCTGCCTTCAAGGAGACGCTTGGAGATGTATTCTATTGGATGTCAGATAAATACGACGGAAGATACAAGGAAGCCGATAAATATCTCATAGACAAGTATATCTTGTCGCGCCCGGACATCTGGGATACCCCTGCCGATACTGTCAATGTCATCGGCTACGCCAGGACGATGTCGGACCTTCTGTCCAGGTCAATGCCGGGTTCGCGTTTGCCTGACTTGAAAATCTACGGAACACTGGCTGCCGGCGGCGTCCCGGATTTTATCCTGAGCGCCTCGGAACTTCCTTCGGAAGCGGTTAAGGTCAATGCAAGGTCCCGTGTCTGGAAGCTCCGCCGCCTGCCGTCGGATACATACATTTTCTTTTTCGATACCAAGTGCCAGCATTGCAGGGAGTCTCTTGTAGCATTGACAAAACTCATGTCAGCAAATCGGAAAATGAGGGTGCTGTTCATTTCTCTTTATGATGATTCGGCTGTTCGCAGGGGAGTTTCTCCGCTGGAAAGTGTTCTGGATTCGTTCGACCTGCAGTTGCTTCCGATGACTGTCAAGGTTGGGGAAAAGGGCTTTGCAGGTGAAAGATATGTGGATTTTGTCCGCATGGCGAGAAATACGTTTGGTGATAAAGGAAAATAATCCTATCTTTGCCAAGTTGAATTGAGGTATGGTGTAATGGCAGCACAAGTGATTTTGGTTCACTTAGTCCACGTTCGAGTCGTGGTATCTCAACACGAGGGCGTTTTGAAACGAGAGTTTTGAAACGCTTTTTTTGTAGGCCGCGGGTGTGGCCTGGTTTGTTGGATAATTTCCGCATTGAGCGTTTGCATTAAAGTTTTTGAGCATCAGAGGTGAGAATTCATTATATTTGCTTCATAAATGACTCATAAAATGAACAGAAGACAAATTCTTAAGGCATTGACAATGCTGGTCTTGCTCTTGTTTGCAGGAATCCAGACTAAGGCTCAGAATGAACATCCCTGGAGCGGTGCCAGAGTCGCCATATTCGGCGATTCCATTTCGGACAGCAATGCGAACAACGGGAATGAGAAGTATTACTGGTACATGAGCCGTGATATCGGCATCATCCCATATTCTTACGCAGAAAACGGGCGCCAATGGGACAGGATTCCTGTTCAGGCGGGCCGTCTGGAAAAGGACCATGGTCAGGATTTCGACGCGATTCTCATCCTGATGGGAACGAATGATTTCAATGCCGGTGTCAATGTCGGTGAGTGGTACCATGAGGAGACCGTCCAGGTGGAGGCTGCCGCCGGAGAGATGAAGTCAATGAAAACCAGACAGCACAGGACATTGGTTTTCGACAATTCCACATTCAAGGGACGCATCAATGTTGCAATGGAGCTGCTGAAGAAGATGTTCCCGCGCAAGCAGATAATTCTGATGACTCCTCTCCATCGCGGTTATGCGAATTTTGCTGAAAACAATGTACAGCCTGATGAGAATTACACTAACAGCTGTGGAGAGTACGTGGATGCCTACATTCAGGCCATCAAGGAGGCCGGCAATATCTGGTCGGTTCCTGTCATTGACCTGAACGCCATTTCCGGTCTTCTTCCGACCATGAGTGAGCAGGCGGATTATTTCCCTCATGACACTGACAAACTTCATCCTTCTGACGAGGGACATGCCAGGCTGGCCAAAGTCCTGGAGGCCCAACTTAGAAGCATAGCTCCAAGAACGGAATAGTATCCGGCGGCCTCACCGCCGGCCGGGCGCGTCAAAACAAGTCGATGAAAAGGTAAGAGTCAGCATCGTCTTCTCGCTAAAACTATTGACATTCTGTTGATGATTCATTATATTTGCAAAAAGTGACGTTATAACGTGAGTTTTTATGAAGATGAAATTATATCATGGTTCTGTCAATATCATAGAGAGACCTGAATTCGGGTTCGGAAATACGAGAAATGATTACGGTCTTGGCTTTTATTGTACAGAGCATATTGAATTGGCCAAGGAGTGGGCCTGTGCTGAAAACCGGGACGGGTTTGCCAATGAGTATGAGCTGGAAACGGATGGATTGAGCATATTGAACTTGTCCGATAATCAGTTTCATATACTCAACTGGCTTGCGATTCTCCTGGAAAACAGAACTTTCGTTATCGAACAGGGACTTTCCGTTGCCGCAAAAGATTACATCCTTTCTGAGTTCCTTCCGGATTATAAGAATGTGGATGTGATACGTGGATACAGGGCAGATGATTCCTACTTTTCATTTGCTTCAGCATTCCTGAACAATACTATTTCACTGGAGCAATTGGGAAGGGCCATGAGGCTTGGGAAACTTGGAGAACAAGTTGTTCTTAAAAGCGAACATGCTTTTCGGCATCTAGTGTATTCGAAATCTGTTCTCGCTGACAATCAGACATATTATCCGAAAAAATTCGCTCGGGACAGGACCGCCCGGGAGTCTTTCAGAAAAGAAAGGGGAGAATCGACTTTGAATGGCATATATGTTATAGATATTGTGAGAAATAACTGGAAAAATGATGATTCGCGCCTACGATAAGTTGTATTTGGAAGATGCTATGCGCAATCTTGCCGTGGCTCTGGATTATGGAGCCATGTCATGTGCCGGGGGTATCGGCGAGTTCTATGACCGGATGCTTGCCGGAAGGGTTATTCGTCATTTTGAGAGCGGCAATCCGCGATTTCTTGTGGGAATGTCCGGCATTGATTTGGCCCAAAGTATTATTGAAAGTACCGGCGGACGTTTTGACAGGTTCGACTATGTGCTTGAAGATCGTTCTGTTATTTTTTGGACCGGCTGGGTACTTGCTTATCTTCAATGGTTTACGGGAATGTCATTTGAAGCATTGAAGAAAAGAGGAATGGATGAGCGTCGTGTCATCCGTATGTATCCTGCATTTCATGAGGCGGACCTCAGCAAGTTTGTTGCTTCAGCATTGAAAATTATGGCTGCATCCGAGACGGGAATGTCCTCATTGAAGCGGCAGCGGAAGTCAGCAGGATTTACGCAGCAGGAACTGTCGGAGCGTTCAGGAGTGTCTTTGCGAATGATTCGTGCCTATGAGCAGAACAAGCAGGACATTTCCAAGGCCGAGTCTGAAGCCGTGCTGAATCTTGCGTCTGTACTCGGTTGTTCTCCATATTCGCTGTTGAGGTAACTTTCTGTTTTCTCATAAGTTGAGTGACCGGGAATTCATTATATTTGCTTCCGTTTGTAAAAGAACTATAAACAAATGAGGCTGATTCGATTACGAACCAGCCTTGTTTGTTTATATGAATTGTTTTTACAGAGTCCTCTTGATTTCCACAATCTGGAATGCCTCGATGATGTCGCCAGGTTTTACGTCATTGTACTTGTCAATGCCGATACCGCACTCCATTCCTGCGAGTACTTCCTTGGCGTCATCCTTGCCGCGCTTGAGAGATGAAAGCTCTCCGGTATAGACTACGATGCCGTCGCGGATAAGACGTACTTTGCTCTTTGCCAGCATCTTGCCGTCCTTGATGAGACAGCCGGCGATGGTTCCGACCTTGGAGATGTGGAAGGTCTGCTTAACCTCTGCGGTAGCTGTGACTTCCTCTTTCTTCTCAGGCTCGAGCATACCCTCGATACCGTCCGTGACTTCATTGATGGCGTCATAGATGATAGAGTAGAGACGGATTTCGATACCCTCTTTCTCTGCCAGGTTTCTTGCGTCAGATGAAGGACGTACCTGGAATCCGATGATAATCGCATCGGATGCGGTTGCCAGCATGACATCAGACTCGGAGATTGCACCCACCGACTTGTGGATGACATTGACACGAACCTCTTCTGTAGAGAGTTTGATCAATGAATCTGAGAGTGCCTCTACCGAACCGTCCACGTCACCCTTGACGATGATATTGAGTTCCTTGAAGTTACCGATGGCGATACGGCGACCGATTTCTTCGAGGGTCATATGCTTCTGGGTCTTGATTCCCTGGATTCGGATGAGCTGCTCACGCTTGTTCGCGATGGCCTTGGCCTCTTTCTCGTCGTTCATGATATTGAACTTGTCACCGGCGCTAGGTGCTCCGTTGAGACCGAGAATTGAAACAGGGGTGGAAGGACCTGCCGTCTCGACTTTCTGGCCACGCTCGTTGAACATGGCTTTCACACGTCCGTAGTAGCATCCGCTGAGAACCATGTCTCCGGTATGTACTGTTCCGTCCTGGACAAGGATTGTCGCGAGATATCCGCGGCCCTTGTCGAGTGAGGACTCGATGACTGTGCCGACTCCGAGTTTCTTAGGGTTGGCCTTGAGGTCCATGAGGTCGGTTTCGAGAAGGACTTTCTCGAGAAGCTTATCGACATTGAGACCCTTCTTGGCTGAAATCTCCTGGCATTGATATTTGCCTCCCCAGTCCTCGACGAGGATGTTCATCTGCGCGAGCTGCTGGCGAATCTTCTCAGGCTGTGCACCCGGCTTGTCTATCTTGTTGATGGCGAACACCATAGGGACGCCTGCCGCCTGTGCGTGGTTTATGGCCTCGACCGTCTGTGGCATGACCGCGTCATCGGCTGCGATGATGATAATCGCGAGGTCGGTCAGCTGGGCACCACGTGCACGCATGGCTGTGAAGGCCTCATGTCCAGGGGTGTCGAGGAAGGTAATCCTGCGTCCGTCATGGAGTACCACGTTGTATGCACCGATGTGCTGTGTGATACCTCCGGCCTCACCTGCGATGACATTGGTCTGTCTGATGTAGTCGAGGAGGGATGTCTTACCGTGGTCAACGTGTCCCATCACTGTGATGATAGGAGGTCTTGTCACGAGATCTGCCTCGTTCTCAGGCTCCTCAGTGTCCTGGTTTATTTCATTCTGGATATCCGCGGTCACGAACTCGACTTTGTATCCGAACTCCTCTGCAACAAGCACAAGTGCCTCTGCGTCAAGTCTCTGGTTGATTGACACCATGAGACCGAGACTGAAACATGCCTCGATGACTTTGTTTACAGGAGTGTTGTTCATCAATGTTGCAAGGTCATTGACAGTAACGAACTCGGTGACTTTGAGAATCTTCTTCTCTGCTGCCTCCTGAGCCATCTCCTCCTGAAGTTTCTGTGATGCGAGCTCTCTCTTCTCCTTTCTGTGTTTTGCTCCGAAATTGTTCTTGCTCTTGCTGTCGTTCATCCTGGCGTAGGTCTCTTTCACCTGCTTCTGGATTTCCTTCTGCATCTCCTCCTGCTCGGCCTCAGTCATGGCTGGCTTGAAACGGTCGTTGTTGCGGTCCTTCCTGCGGTTGTTCTTTCCACCGCCCTGCTGGTCTTTTCCGCCACGGAAATCTTTCTTTCCGTTATTGTTTCCGCCGCCGTTGTTATTGTTATTGCCGTTGCCGTTGCGGTTCTTCTTGGAGTCTTTTCCGCCTTTCTCGTCAGCGTCGATCTTATTGACATCGACTTTCTGGCTGCCTCCCTTGGAAATGCGCTCTCTCTTCTTGTTGCTCGGCTTCTTGTCGAACTGTGAAAGGTCCACTTTGCCGACAATCTTGAGACCGCCTGTTACGGAACTGCTTTCATCCTCTGTGCTGGATGCGGCTTTCTGGAGTTTGTGCTCGGCCTTGATCTTGGCTTTGTCCGCCTTCGGATTGAATTCTTTCTGATTGAGGTTTCTGTCGCTCTTTTTCATATCAGATTTCTTGACAGATGGATTTGGAACCTGCTCCGAAGGGGTTTGTACGGATGGTTCTGCAACATTGACAGGAGCCGTCTTAACCTCTTTTGACGGTTCTTGAGAAGGTGTTGCCGTCTCGACTTTCATATTGTTTGTTTGTTCTTCTTTTTTTGGCTCTGCGGCAACAGGGACAGGTGCAGCCTCGATTTTTGCTTCAGGTTTCACCTCAGGTTCTTTCACGGCAGGCTCCGCCACCTCAGGTGTCTTCACCTCAGGTACTTTGACTTCCGGTTCCTTGGTTTCAGGTTCTTTGACTGTGACTTTTTCAGGTGCAGCCTCAGGTTTTTCTTCCTTGACTGGTTCCTCTGGAACGTTCACCTCTTCTTCCTGTTTAGGGAATCGGTTTCCGGCCGCGCCTCTGATTATGACAGTGTTTCCACTTGCCGGCTCTTCTTCCTCTTCTTCTTTCTTCTTCGATCCTTTTTCAATGATCTCCTTTAACTTGATCTGTACTTTGTCTGAGTCCTCTTTTGCCTTGGCGTCGCTGCCGAAAGCTTTTTCGAGGTCCGGAAGGAATTTGTCCGAAACTTTTGCATTAGGATTCATTTCCAACTCTGCACCTTTCCCGTTGAGGAAATCAACGAGAGTCTGAAGTCCGATATTGAATTGCTTTGTTAGCCTGTTTAGTCTGATTTCTGCCATAAAAACCCCTTTAAAATTAATACTATACTCTATTTTGTGCCGCAAACTGTGGCCGGTTCAGGAATCCTCCCTGTCGCCGGCCATTGTTTCTATTCCTCTTCGAATTCTGCGCGGAGAATGTTCACAACATCGGCAACGGTCTCATCTTCAAGGTCTGCACGCTTTGCGATGTCTGCCGGATCCAATGCCAGAACACTCTTGGCTGTGTCACAGCCGATCGACTGGAGTCTTTCGATGACCCAAGGATCGATTTCATTGCTGAACTCGCTGAGGAGTACGTCCTCGTCATCTCCCTCCTCTTCTCCTTCTTCCTTAGGAATCTCTCTCCAAACTTCGATCTCCCTGCCTACGAGCATGCTTGCAAGCTTGATGTTGCAACCGCCTTTTCCGATACCCTTCTTGACTTCGTCAGGAAGCATGAAGACCTTGATCTTGTCTGTCTCTTCCTTGCCCATGTCGATAGAAGATATCTTAGCAGGATTGAGCGCTCTCTGAATGAGGAGCTGTGTATTGCTTGTCCACTGGAGAACGTCAATGTTCTCGTTGCGGAGTTCGCGTACGATGCCGATGATACGTGATCCCTTGACACCGATGCAGGCTCCGATAGGATCGATTCTGTCATCGTATGATTCTACTGCCACCTTGGCTCTTTCGCCAGGGATGCGGACTACTTTCTTTATAGTGATGAGTCCGTCATAAATCTCAGGAACTTCCTGCTCGAAGAGTTTCTTGAGGAATTCGTCTGATGTTCTGGAAAGAACAATGTAAGGAGTGGTGTTGTTCTTCATCTCCACGCTCTTGATGATGGCGCGGACAGTGTCGTTCTTCTTGAAATGCTCTCCCGGAATCTGCTCTGACTTAGGCAGTCTGAGCTCGTTTCCGTCTTCGTCGAGGATGAGGACCTCTTTTGCCCATGTCTGATAGATCTCACCTGTGAAGATCTCGCCGATCTTGTCGGTGTACTTGTTGTAGAGGTTGGCTTTCTCGATATCCATGATCCTTCCCTGAAGGTTCTGTCTGATATTGAGGATGCCTCGTCTGCCGAAGTCCTTGAGTTCCACCTTTCTGGTGAATGTCTCGCCGAGTTCATAGTCGTCTCCGTCCCTGTTCACTTCCTTGATGGAAATCTGGGTATTCGGATTCTCTACGGTCTCTACGACTTCCAGATTCTGGTAGATTTCGCAGTCGCCTTTATCGACATTGATGATGACGTCGAAATTGTCAGCTGAGCCGAATGTCTTGGCGAGCTGTGTCATGAAAACATCCTTCAAAACGCCCATCATGACCGGACGGTCAATGTGCTTCTCGTCTTTGAAAAGCGCGAAAGCTGATTTGAGGTCTATTTTTTCTCCTTCCATAATGGTTATAATTTTTATATTTTCTAGTCAAAATCTATATGAGGTACAACTGAGTTGATTTCGTCGTAGGCGAAAGTGTCCTCGTGTTTTACCATTTCTTTCTTCTTTTTGCCCGGAACCGCTTCCTTGACTTCATAGGAGAGCACGAAGCCGTTTTCGTCAGCCGAGACGAGCGTGCCGGTGAGTTTTCTTCCGTCACGTGTCTTGACTTCCACCGTGGTGCCGACGGCTTTCTGATACTGTTTCAGAATCTTGAAAGGCTGGTCAAGGCCTGCTGATGTGACAGTGAGGGAATAATCTTCCTTCTCCTGGTCGAAAACTGCCAGAAAGGCGTTGTTCACAGCCACACAGTCGTCCATGTCCACTGTTCCTTCTTCTGATTCGATGGCCAGCACGATGTCGTTGTCCGAGCTGATGGTCACCTCTGTGATGAAACATCCGCGGGACTCCACCGGTGCTGTCATTTCTTTATATATCAATGCTTTGTCCATAAGCAAATATCATGTTTCCAATAAAAAAGATAGGAGACGCGCCCGTCCCCTATCTCAACTCACTTTTGCAAAGATAAGCATTATTTTCTGAAATGGGAAATTTTATTTTCACCATAGGTGACGGCTGACATTGATTTATTCCGGATTTTATGTTTATTTTGGCGCTTGGCGCGGGAACTGGGGTGTTACATTCTTGCTAAAGTAACGTAAAAGTGTTTACTTTGCATTAATAATTATTCGGTCCGTTAGCTGCGGGCACACTTAAGTGAAATAAAATATTGAAATTATGGAATTTACAGCCAAACAGCTGGCGAAAGTCCTGAGAGGAACCGTTGACGGGGATTCTGAGGCGAAGGTTACTTCTTTTGCCAAAATTGAACATGGCAAGGCGGGTCAGTTGTGCTTCTTTGCGAATCCTAAATACGAACACTATGTCTATACTTGCAAGGCGAGTATCCTTCTTGTAAACAAGTCTTTCGAGCCTAAGCAGAAGGTGTCGTGCACCATGATCAGGGTGGATGATGCATATACTGCAGTAGCGGAGCTCCTCAAGTATGTGACTCTCCAGAAGAGGACTGACAGGAGGCATCGCGGTTTCAGGTCATCATGGTTCCTGACCACCAAATTCGGAAAGAAGGTTTATCTCGGAAGCCATTCCTATGTAGGTCATCATGCTGTAATCGGTGACTATACAAAGATTTATGAGAATGTATATATAGGTGACAATACCAAGATCGGTTCGCATTGCATCATCTATCCTGGAGTGAGCATTTATCCTGGTATGATTATCGGTGACAATGTGATTATCCATTCCAATGCCGTAATCGGCTCTGACGGTTTCGGAAACGCCCCTCAGCCTGACGGAACATGGGAGAAGATCGAGCATATCGGCAATGTCATCATCGGAAACAATGTCGAAATCGGCGCGTGCACTACCATTGACAGGTCTGAAATGGAATCGACAATCATCGGCAATGGCGTGAAAATCGACAATCTCTGCCAGATTGCGCATAATGTCGTGATAGGGGACAACACCGTTATGGCCGCACAGTGCGGTATCGCGGGTTCGACAAAGATTGGAAAGAACTGTATTTTCGGAGGCCAGGTAGGTATTGCAGGTCATCTCAATATTCCTGACAATACCCAGATCGGAGCCCAGGCCGGCGTAATCAGCAATGTGAAGAAGTCCGGCGAGAAGCTTCTCGGTTCTCCGGCAATCCCAGTAAGCCAGTATCTCAGGAGTTACGCTGTGTTCAAGCAGCAGGGCAAGTAATTCCATGAAGCCGGTGGGCTGTTTTGGAGCCAAAAGAGTCCAAAATGCCGCAACTTTTGGCTAAGTTGCTGAAAATACATATATTCGTAAAATTTTAGACACATATATTTATTAGTAAAGTTCCACATTCGCGGAACAAAATGATTTGTTAATGAAGCAGCTTACACTTATCAATGCCTGTCAATTTCATGGCAAAGGTCTCCACACGGGACGTGTAGCGGAGATGACAGTGAAGCCGGCTCCTGCCGGGACAGGAATTGTATTCCTTAGAAAAGATATTGGTACAGAGGCATTTGTGGCAGCTCTTGCGGAGAATGTTTCCAGCACGGCGAGAAGTACGACCATTTCGTCCGGAGATGTTTCTGTATCTACTATAGAGCATCTGATGTCAGCATTGACCGGAATGGGCATTGATAATGCCATTGTCGAACTTGACAATGTGGAGGTTCCTATTCTGGACGGAAGCGCCCTTCCTTATGTGAAGGCTTTTGCCGGTAACGTGGTGGAGCAGGATGCCGAGCGCTTATATCTGGATATTCCTGAAGACATTGAACTGAAAGATGAGAAGACCGGTTCGTGGGTGAAGCTTACTCCTGCGGACAAGCCTTCGTTCGAGATAACAGCCGATTTCAATTCTCATGTCCTTGGTGTACAGAAGGCTTCCTGGAATCTTTCTGACAACTATGCTGAGGAGATCGGACCTTGCCGTACATTCGTGTTCTTCCATGAAGTGGAATTCTTGCTTGCCAATAATCTGGTGAAGGGCGGTGACGTGGATAATGCGATTGTGATCGTAGAGCATCCTGTTTCTGACGAGCAGCTTGACAGGGTAGCCAAACTGTTCAACCAGCCAAAACTTGGCGTGAGCGAGAGCGGTTATCTCAGCAATCTTAAACTGCATTTCCCTAATGAGTGCGGCAGACACAAACTGCTGGACATGATCGGCGACATGAGACTGGCCGGAGGCTACCTCAATGCTGCCGTGACAGCTTTCAAGCCTGGCCACACCATCAATACTAATACAGCAAAGGCAGTGCGTGCACTACTTGCCAAATAAAATAAAAGATAGAAGTATGAACAAGATTCATCCATTGGCTTCAGTAAGCCCTAAGGCAATTCTTGGAGATAACATTGAAATCGGTCCCTATGCATTCATCGATGATAATGTAGAGATTGGTGATGGTTGCAAGATTTATCCTCATGCTGTGGTTTTCCCTTATGTCAAGATGGGAAAGAACTGCGAGGTCTATCCTGGAGCAGTTGTCGGAGCAGTTCCGCAGGATCTTAAATTTGACGGTGAGATCACTTATGTTGAAATCGGTGACAATGTAACTATCCGTGAATGCGTTACTATTAACCGTGGTACCAAGGCAAGCGGCAAAGGCGTTACCAAGATCGGAAGCCATACTCTCCTCATGTCTTACGTACATGTCGCACATGACTGCGAAGTCGGAAATCATTGTATTCTCGTAAGTTACGTCGGTATTGCCGGTGAAACGCAGGTCTCTGACTGGGCAATTGTCGGCGGTGGCGCAAAGGCTCACCAGTTTACAAGAATCGGCTGCCATGCAATGGTGGGCGGCATGTCCAAAATCAACAAGGACATCCCTCCTTACGTTCTCTGCGGACGTGACCCTATCTGTTATGCAGGTGTCAATATCGTCGGTCTCCGCCGTCGCGGTTTCTCAGCTGACGTTGTAAGAAACATCAAGGATATCTACGATACTATCTACTTCCAGGGATACAATATCACTGACGGATGTGCTAAAGTTGAGGCAGGCTTCCCTGATTCAGAGGAGAAGGCTACTATTCTTAACTTCATCCGTTCTTCCAAGAGAGGTATCATCAAGGCCAATACCGCCAACGAGAAAGGCGACATTGACTAATTCATAATGAATCGTCAACATGATTCTGCTTGAAACAGCTTTTTTTCCGCCCGTATCATATTTCGCGGCGATTGCTGAAGAATTTACCCTGTCACCCGGCAGGGTAAATTCTTATATGCCTGCGCATGTGTTCATCGAAGCGTCTGAGAACTATCAGAAGCAGTCCTACAGAAGCCGCTGTAAGATTTATGCGGCAGGTGGAGAGGAAACATTGTCGGTTCCTGTGGTACATGAGGGCGGACCCTGCTCGCTGCCGATAAGGGAGATACGTGTGGATTATTCCCGCCCGTGGCTTACAAGAATGGAAAGGGCTATCGTATCTGCCTATGAATCATCGGCTTATTTCGATTACTACAAGGATGAACTGTTCGCCATATTGGACTCTCGGACAGATACCCTGCTGGATCTGAACACATCCATTCTCAGGTTTTTCCTTGGCAAAATCGGAATCGCGGCAGAGATAGGTTTTACGGAGGAATTCACGTCTCGTGATGACGGCCGCTACGGGAAGGACCTGCGCGGCATCATTCATCCGAAACGTCCCAACAACATACTTGAACTGCTGGATCTGAAAAAGCCATACTGGCAGGTTTTTTCTCCCAAGTATGGCTTCAAATCCGATTTGTCCATAATGGACCTCCTTTTCAATGAAGGTCCGGACTCTATTGTTTATCTGAAGAACCTATAGTATTCTAGAATCTCCATCCCAAGGTCACGACTACATCCCAGAGAGATCTTCTTACCGCGAGTTCAGGTGAAAGGACTCCTTCAATGTAAGTGTCGTACGGATAGATATACTCCTTAGGCAGGAATGTGTCCCTCACAGCCACGTCGCAGAAGAATGAATTTTCCGTGCTGTATCCGAGACCGAATGCGAACGAGTTCTTGAATGCCTTAGGGGTAAGTTTCGTACCTGCCGCATCGTAGTATCTTTCAGGTGATGTCGTGAGATTGTAACCTGCTCTGACAGCGATGAAAGGAAGAGGCTTCACTTCGATTCCGAGTCGGAAGTTATGGGCGGATCCTGTGAAATCCTTGATGTCTTTGTTTACTCCGTTGAAAGCTGTATTGTCATTGGTCTCAGTCTCTTTGAACTTCATGGTGCTGTAGTTGCAGAGTTCATAGTCGGCACTGATAACCCCCAAATCTGCAAATGTGTATGCGATACCGAAATTGGCGCGGAACGGTGAAACGAGCTTGTATTTGAATTCACCCTTCGGTGACGTCGCTGTCGCATCGAAAGAAGAATTCTCATAGAATGTCTCTCCTGCATGCTGCCAATGCTCGGTGATGAAGTTGGCGGTCGGTGTCTGGATGGCAACGCCGAGTCTGAGTCCTGATACAGGAACTGCGAGGAAACCGAACTTGGCATAGATGCCGGTCCCTTCTGCGCTATATGCATAGCGGTATCTCAGGCTGTTGAAGTATGTAATCGAAGTTCCACCGGCTCCATTGTCGAATTCAAGCTCGAAATTGTTCGGGTCCACTGCGAACTCCTTGAAGTATTCGTTCATGGAGTAGTCCATAGAGGTGATTCCTAGGTTGACTCCGGCGAAGAACCTGTCGGAGAAATTCATTCCGAGGTTCAGGAGGACGTCATATTTGATGCCATGTGCCCTCTTTCCGTAAATCTGGTCGATTGCATCTGCAAGCTGGATGTCATACTTTTTGTTTCCGCTGGCATCATATCCGCTCTCAATGGTCTTCTCTGTAACTCCTACATACTGGTTGTTGAAGCCTCCGAATGTGGAGACCATGCCTGACTGCCATCCGGTAATCTGGTTCCATGGGCAATTTACATCATAATATGCGTTCTCGCCGTTCAGCAGTGATGAATTCAATCCCTTCATGTTTGTGGCGAGATACCCTGCGTAGCTGGTGGCAGTGTTCCTTCCGCCTGCGGACAGGTCATCAAGATAATTGGCCGAAGCATTGGCAACAAGTCCGAGGGTTATGGCCTTGAGCGCATTTCCGGAATTCGTCTTGATATTCATCGTGAATCCGAAGTTCGGAACGGAGAATCTTACTTTGCTGTTCTTGTTTTCCATCAGCGACGAGCCGGCCATTCCAGGCATTGCGTCGTATGTCGCTTTCGATGTGATGATGCTGATGTTCGGTGTCAATGTTGCCTGGGAGTAGTTGTTCACTGCGGATCCGGCAGGATTGATGCCGATGGAACCGAGGTCACCTCCGAGAGCAGTGAAGGCATTGCCCATACTGATGGTCCTGGCAGTGCCGTAATAGTTGTTCTCGCTGAAACGCAAAGCGTCTGCTGTCGTCTGGGCGTTGGCGCCCGCTGCGATTACTGTAAAAAGCAGTATCGGGATAGTCTTTTTCATTTTATTAACTTTTTTTTACTCAGAATGGAAAACTGGTGAATCCCGTTCTTGTGGTTATTGATAATTATACGATACACTTACGCAAGCCCTACGAGCTGCAGAGCTTGCGTATGAAAGATTTCTAACGTCTGCGGACGCTTCCGCCTGAAGAGCCTCCGGAGTAGCTTCCGCCCGATGACCTGACAGCGCCTCCGCCGGAATAACCGCCTCCGTATGAGCTGCTTGATGAACTCCTGTAAGAGCTTCCGCTGTTATAAGATGATGAACTTCTGTATGAACTTCCGCTATTATAAGATGATGAACTCCTATAAGAACTGCCGCTGTTGTAGGACGACGAGCTTCTGTAAGATGAACTGCTCGAAGAACTGCGGTATGACGAGCCGGAAGATGAACCGGAACTTCTATATGAAGAACCTGATGAACTTCCTCTGTATGCGGAGCCTGTAGAACCGCCTCTATATGCTGTGCCTGCGGACTGTCCAGTGCTGTATGACTGGCGGACCGAACTGCCGGCTGACTGGCTTCCTGCAGGTCTGCGATAGACACTTGAAGATGCCGGACGGCTTACGGACGGCCTGCTGGCAGTCGCTCCTGACATTGAACTTCCATATGATCTGGAAACGGTGGTCCCGGAGTTCCTTACGGCTGACGAAGAACTGCTGCGGACTGCTGAACCTGAACCGGTCCTGTTCTGTGAAATATTCATTCCGGGTCTTGCTGAGACGCTTTCTGAGTTCTGTCTTACGGCCGACGCGGAAGTGCGCCTTACGGCTGAAGGTGCTGATGTCGAACCTGACATGCCGCTGCTTCTGGTCACGCCTGACGTTGATGTTCTTCTGGCAGATGCGACTGAAGTTCCGTTGTTTCTTCTGACAGTCGAAGTCGTGACTCCCATTCCGTCGCTCCTTCTTATGGTGCCGTTGTTCTGGCGGGTGGTTTCGGTATAAGTCCTGTTTCCGTAATACCATCCGTTGCCGCCCCTGTCGAAGTAGCCGTAGTCCCAGTGGTGGTGATGGTGGTACATCGGAGGGCACCAAGGGGCATAGTACCATCTGTTGTAATACCACGGGTCATAATACCCCCAATAGTATCCGGGGCGTCCCCAATACCATGACCTGTAATACCACGGGTCGTTCCAGTACCATGCGTCCCACCATATTGAAGAAGAGTAATACCACGGATTAGCGCCCCAGTACCATGATGAGCCATAGTAAGGATAACGCCATGAATCCCAGTAGTAACCGGGCCAATATGAGGATGCGAATCCGGCCGCAAACCCGTCGGCATATCCCTGAGGATACAGTGAGTAGCCGTTGTTGTTTGTGATTGTCACGGAAGTGCCCCCCTGCGTCTTGCCGAGATTCAGGGTAGTGGACATGTTCTCAGGAATGAAAAGCGTGTCGGTCTGTCCTGCCTTCAGGAAAACACTGGAGTTTTCAGTTTCTTTTACAAGGTCATTGACCTTGCTTCGGGAAGCTAAAGCGGCAGCCCTGCTTGCCGAATTATCGGGATGGCTGTAAATGCCGTCCTGATATGTCTGAGTTCCGGAGTATCTGGCTGCCGGACCGCACGCTGACAGAATTATCAGCATACTTGTCAGAGTCAAGATGTTCGTTTTCATAATCGGACCTCCTATATTGTTAAAAAGTTTGTATCTTTGTGCACTGCTGGTGCAAACATGCATCCAGTTGCAATTTTCGTACCTGCATTCTTAAATGCATTCCGTGCATCAACATTGCAAGTTAGTGAAAATTACATTCAAATACAATTTATTACGGTGGCTTGGCACCCGATTAGTAAAATAGACACAGTGCCGGAACCAGGCAGCCCGGTACGAAGAATACGTAGTAACAGAGATGGCAGATCAGATAACCAAGAGGTCAGTTAATTACTCACAGTGGTATAACGACCTGGTAGTCAAGGCAGACCTCGCAGAACAGTCTCCGGTCAGGGGATGTATGGTCATCAAACCTTATGGATATGCAATTTGGGAAAAGATGCAGCATGTCCTCGACGCAAAATTCAAGGAGACCGGTGCGGTCAATGCTTATTTCCCGCTTTTCATTCCGAAATCTTTCTTCAGCCGTGAGGCAGAGCATGTTGCAGGATTCGCGAAGGAGTGTGCGGTGGTGACACACCATCGTCTCATGAACGATCCTGACGGTAACGGCGTCGTGGTGGATCCGTCATCTAAACTGGAAGAGGAACTCATCGTGAGACCTACTTCGGAGACCATTATCTGGAGCACCTACAAGAACTGGATCAAGTCTTGGAGAGATCTTCCTATCATGTGCAACCAGTGGGCCAATGTCGTAAGATGGGAGATGCGTACCCGTCTGTTCCTCCGTACCGCAGAGTTCCTGTGGCAGGAGGGCCATACCGCCCATGCCACATCTCAGGAGGCTCAGGCAGAGGCCGAGAAGATGGTTCATGTATATGCTGATTTTGCAAGGAACTACATGGCATTGCCGGTTATCGTAGGCCACAAGAGCCCTAACGAGAGATTCGCCGGAGCGCTTGATACTCTTACCATCGAGGCTATGATGCAGGACGGAAAGGCCCTCCAGTCAGGTACCTCTCATTTCCTCGGACAGAACTTCGCGAAGTCATTCGACGTAAAATATACCGACAACGAAGGCCAGCAGCAGTACGTATGGGCTACTTCGTGGGGCGTTTCTACCCGTCTCATGGGAGCATTGATCATGGCGCACGGCGATGACAACGGTCTTGTCCTTCCTCCGGCTCTTGCACCTATCGAGGTCGTTATGGTTCCGATTTACAAGACAGCCGAGGAGCACGCAGCCATCCTCGAGAAGATGAATCAGATCAAGTCAGCCCTCCAGGCAGCCGGACATACTGCCAAGATCGATGACAGAGACACTCTCAGACCAGGATTCAAGTTCGCCGAGTGGGAGTTGAAGGGTGTTCCTGTAAGACTTGCCATCGGTGCACGTGACCTTCAGAATGACACTGTCGAGGTTCACCGTCGTGACACTTTGGAGAAGAACACAGTCTCACTTGAAGGCATTGACAAATATATTGAGGACCTTCTCGCTGATATCCAGAAGAATATCTACCAGAAGGCTGTCGACTTCCGTGAGAGCCGCATCGAGAAATGCGATTCTTGGGAGGAGTTCAAGGAGAAGATCACTCAGGGCAAATTCCTTCTCTGCCATTGGGACGGCACTGCCGAGACCGAGCAGAAGATCAAGGATGAGACGAAGGCTACTATCCGCTGTATCCCTGTGGATACTGTCGTTTGCAAGGAGGAAGGTGTGGATATCTATTCCGGAAAGCCTTCACACGAGAGAGTCGTGTTCGCGATTGCTTACTAATCCCGAACCGCGTACGGCTCCGCACTTCTTTTGTTAATTCCAGGAGTCCATCTCCTGCTTTAAAGTCAATGAAAATAATGAAAAGAGTTATTCTTTGCCTGTCGGCATTGATGTTCACATTCATGTCGGCATCAGCACAGGACATTACCGATGCACAGAAAGCCGCTGAAGAGGCCGCAAGGGCAATTGCCGGTGCGCCACAGGCTGAGGTTAAGGTGCCCAGGCCGAAATATTGGACCAATTCACTTCTGACTAAGATCGACTTTGGTCAGACCAACCTTACGAACTGGGCGGCCGGCGGCTACAACAGTGTGACTCTCAAGTCTTTCATTGATGCTAATGCAAACTATAAGAAGGAAGAACTTTTCTTCAATAATCGTCTCCAGCTGGATTACGGCTTCCTCTATTCGGAGGACAAGCCGTTCATCCAGAAGAGTGATGACCGTATCTACTATGAGGGCAAGTTCGGTTACAAGGCAACCCAGAGGCTGAATTATTCTGCACAGTTCAGCTTCAAGTCGCAGTTCTCCAACAGCTACAATTATCCGACTCCGTCGAAGCCGACCGGTGCGGATGAATACTGGCAGCCGGGAAAGAGTGACTGGAAGGCAAACCGCAAGCATAAATCCGGTTTCATGTCGCCTGCCTACACGAACTTGGCGCTCGGTATCGACTGGGTTCCTACCAAGTGGCTTACCATAAACATCGCGCCTGTCACGGGCGGTTTTGTCATGGTGACAGACGAGGCCCTGAGAACCTCCTATAGTATGGAACTCAAGAAGGAGTATCACAAGTATGCTGAAATGACATCGGACCAGGTTTCCAATCTGACCGGTTCGGAAAAGACCGCGTATGAGAACTTTGTCAATGCCAAAGCTGACGGCTCCGCTTATCGTCCTGCAAGATTCGAGCTTGGTGCCCAGATCAAGATAGATGGTAAGCTCCAGATCAATGACAATTTCAAATACACTTCACAGTTGGTGCTCTTCTCCGACTATCTCGACAATCCGCAGAACATCCGTGTGAACTGGGATAACAGATTCGACTGGAAGATAGCTAAGTATTTCTCATTGACAGTGACGACAAACCTCATATATGATGACAAGGTGCTGGTGAAGACAGACAAGACTCTGAAGAAATATCCTAATGGACGCAAGATGTTGCAGTTCAAGGAGTCCCTGGCTTTCGGCTTCTCATATACGATTGCTTCAAGGAAAAGATAGATATGCAGAAAGCATTTGACAAGATTTTGAAGGGGCTGCTTCCTGAAGGGGAAACAGCCCTTCTTGCTGTGAGCGGAGGAGTGGACTCGATGTGCATGGCGGAACTCTTCCGCTCGAGTATGTCGCATCCGCGTTTTGCATTGGCCCATTGCAATTTCCATCTGCGCGGCGAGGATAGCGATTCAGACGCTTCATTGGTAAGGAAATGGGCCGAGGATGCCGGCGTGCCGTTCCATCAGGCGGATTTCGATACGGAAGAGTACGCGGCCTCGCATTCCATGAGCATCGAGATGGCTGCCAGGGAGTTGCGTTATGACTGGTTCGCCCGGCTCTGCAAGGACAAAGGATATTATGGCGTTTCTGTCGCCCATAATGCCAATGACAATGCGGAGACATTGATACTGAATCTTTTACGCGGAACGGGCCTTCGTGGCATTTCCGGGATGAAGGAGATGTCCGAGGTGGCAGTAAGCAATGATGGACTCGCAGGCGTAAGGCTGTTCCGTCCGCTGCTCGGCTTTACCCGTGAACAGATTACAGGCTTTGCGCGTCAGGCGTCATTGACCTGGCACGAGGACTTCACCAACGCTGAAACCGTCTATAAAAGGAACAAGATCCGCAACCTGGTTTTTCCGCTTTTCGAGAGCATCAACCCGTCGTTTCTGCGGACCTTCTCCCGCGAAATGGGCACCTTCGCCCAGGAAAATGCTATCGCGGACGACTATTTCAATGCTGCTGCGGCCAAGGTCAATGCCAGTCCGCTGCCAGGAGAGTTTTTACGTGTCAATGTCAGCCTGCTCAGGCAGGATGCGCATTGGGAATATGTCCTGTACCGGCTTCTGGAGCCGTTCGGATTCCGGGACCGTCAGCTTGATCCGATAATTCGTCTTGTCCGTGACGGGGAAATCTTCTCAGGACGTGAGTTCGGAAGCCAGGACTACAGGATTGTAACTACTGATAATCATATAGTTGTGAAGAAGAAAACTACATCTTTCGGGCTGCCTTTCCAGACATTGGGCAAGATTCGGGAGAACGACGTGTGTGCTGTCGTTCCCGGTCCGGGAACGTATGAATTTGCTTCGGTCAAGGTCAATGTCAGAGTGGAAAACATTGACCATGGTGGTGTCGGGCGTGTCAGGGAGCTGGCTGCAGCAGGCGCCTTCTCGGCTGACAGTGCAGCATTGACCTTTCCCTTCCTTTTGCGGAATTGGCGCAACGGCGATTGGATGAGGCCGATAGGTACGAAGGGGCGTAAGAAATTGAGCGACTTGTTTAAGGATATGAAACTCAGCATTGACGAGAAGACTGAGGCTCTGGTCATTGTCGCTCCGCATCTGAACAAGGGGTATGATGAAACGAAAGATGCCGGAGAACATGTCGCTGGTGTTTGCGGCTATGCTTCCGGCAGGTTTTATTGCAGGACCGATGAGGCTGTGAAGGCTTCACCGACCACCGATTCTGTTGTCGTTATTGAACTGTAACTACGTAAGGCATTCTGGCATAAATCTTTTCGGATGAATTCCAGTTCCAGTTTCTGTAGGCTTTCTCGATGGACTCGAAAGGAGTGTTTGCGAGGACGCTTGAGGAGCCTGTCAATGTCTCCATCAGCATTTCGACGAGTGTCTGAGGCTTAGGGTAGCATGTGATGCCCCAGTTGCCGAGTTCTGCGTCTCCTGCTGCGATGGCAGTGTATCTTACTGCATCCGAAAGAGTTCCGATTTCATCGACAAGTCCGATCTTGATGGCGTCTGAACCGGTCCATACGCGGCCCTGGGCGATGTTATCGACTGCTTCTGTGGTCATGTCCCTGCCTTCTGAGACGTTCTTCAGGAATGCGTCATAGATGTTGTTGACTGATTTCTGCATGTATGCGGTTTCCTGTGCGTCGAGCGGTCTCATCATGGAGAACATGTCGCTGTGGCGGCTTGAACCGACCGGGGTAACATTGACATTGAGCACGTTCTTTACGGTTTTGCTGACGTCAGGAATCATGCTGAAGACGCCGATGGAACCTGTCAATGTCGATGCGTCTGAGAAAATCTTGTCGCAACTGTTTGATATCCAGTATCCTCCTGATGCTGCGTAGTCACCGTAAGATGCGATGACCGGCTTCACTTTGCGGAGAAGGTCGATTTCATTCTTGATTTTTTCTGAGGCGAGGACGCTTCCGCCAGGGGAGGCTACTCTGAGGACAACGGCCTTGATGCTGTCGTCGTTTCTGACGTCTGCCAGGATGGATGCGAAGCGGTCGCCTGCGACATTCTGCTTGCCGTTGCCGTCGATGATTTCACCTTCCGCGAAGACGATGGCGATGTTTTTCTTGCCCGGTGTCGTTGGCTCGGAGGTCTTTACTGTGAAGTAATCTGTAAACGGTATCATCTGGACATCCTCGTAGTTGTCTTCTACTGCCAATGCTGTGAGCCTGTCGCGGAGGTCTTCTTTTGTGAGGAGTTCATCTACGAGGGATGCGTTCAGGAAATCTTCCGGTGAGCAAAGTTCGAGGTTGTCGATGAGGGCGTTGAGTCTGTCCTTTGTGATGCCTCTGCTTTCGCAGATCTTGTCTGCGATGTTGTTCCAGATTGAGTTTATCATTACCTGGTTCTGCTCGAGGTTCTCGTCGCTTGGCTTGTTCTTTATATACATCTCGCCGGCTGACTTGTATTTTCCGTGGCGGATGAGCTGGACATTGACTCCGAACTTGTCGAGAAGGTCTTTCAGGAATATGAGCTGGGTGCCGACTCCTGTCATCATGCTGCTGCCGCCTGAGTATTTGCCCATGTATATTTTGTCTGCCGCTGAAGCGAGGTAGTATGCTCCGGTGGTCGGATTTTCAATGTATGCGACTACTGCCTTTCCGCTTTTCCTGAAGTCAGAGATGGCCTGGCGGAGTTCTTCTATCTGTGCGAGGCCGCCCTGGAGTCCTTCCGGACGGAGGAATATGTATTGGACTGAAGGGTCTGCAGCTGCTGCTTCAATGCTTCTGACTGCGTCCCAGAGTCCTGTAGGTGTTGTCTCGTCTCCCTGCAGGCGTGACATCGGGTTTGCTTCCTGTGTCTGTTCTGTCAATGAAATCTTGCTGAGGTTCATGTCGAGTACTCCTGAGCGTGGAAGAACCGGGGTGCTGCTTCCCAATGAAGCCAGGGCTCCGACGAAGCCGAAGAATAGGAATGAACCGATGATTCCCATTATGAAAAGGCCGCAGATTACGGCCAATGTCATTTTGATAAAGTCTTTCATGCTATCAAAATATTTTGTTTGTAAATGTTCTGTTTCGTGACGCAGGATGCATGGTCTGCATTGGCCTACGCCTCTATACAAAGGTAAAAAATAGTATTGATTATCACTATATTTATTCCTAATTTTGTGGATTATTAGTAACATGAAAGAAATAAGTTGCCTCAGATTAGGAGAAGATTTTCGAGGATAGATCTGTTTTCGAAGAAGGAGTGTACTGGACGTACACGACTGATGAGAAAAAAGATATAGACCGAAAAGATTCCTTAAGATGATGCAGGTTATTTCTTGAAGGTTACTTAACAAAGATGTAACTATCGCAAGATTGCAATTTTAAGATATGGCACAAAAACCGTCTATACCTAAGGGAACAAGGGACTTCGGCCAGGAAGAGATGGCCGCAAGGAATTATATTTTCGACACAATCCGTTCTGTTTACAGGACCTATGGTTATGTTCAGATAGAGACTCCTGCGATGGAGAATCTTTCTACTCTTCTTGGAAAATATGGCGATGAGGGGGATAAATTGCTCTTCAAGGTCTTGAACAGCGGTGATGCGTTCAAGGGCATTGACATTAACAATTATAAGAACGAGGACGGCAGCATTGACAGTAACAAGCTTGCCATGTCTGTGTGCGAGAAGGGGTTGCGCTACGATTTGACCGTGCCTTTCGCGAGGTACGTGGTCCAGCATCAGAATGAGATTGCGTTCCCGTTCAGGCGTTTCCAGATTCAGCCGGTCTGGCGTGCGGACAGGCCGCAGAAGGGTCGCTATCGCGAGTTTTATCAATGTGATGCTGACGTTATCGGCAGCAAGTCCCAGCTCAATGAACTTGAGCTTGTCCAGATTGTGGATACTGTTTTCACCAAGTTCGGAATCAATGTTGCCATAAAGATCAATAACCGTAAGGTGCTTACCGGTCTCGCTGAGATTTGCGGTTATCCTGACAAGGTTACTGATATTACTGTTGCCATTGACAAGTTGGATAAGATTGGTCTTGAGGCGGTTGAGGCTGAGATGCGTGAGAAGGGTCTGAATGACAGGGCGGTAGCCGTTATCGAGCCTGTTCTCTTGCTTCAGGGTGAGACTGCGGAGAAGATTGAGGTCATGAGGCGTCTGATGAAAGGGGAGTCTGCTTCCGGTATTGTTTCGGAGGAGGGTCTCAGGGGTCTTGACGAGCTTGCCGAGTTGTTCGGTTTCATTGACAATGCCGGTGTTTCCCAGAAGGTGGAGATGGATCTTTCGCTTGCCCGCGGTCTGAATTATTATACGGGTGCGATTTTCGAGGTCAAGGCTCTTGATTTTGCTATCGGAAGTATCTGTGGCGGTGGCCGTTATGATAATCTTACCGGTATTTTCGGTCTGCCTGGCATGTCCGGTGTCGGAATTTCTTTCGGTGCTGACCGTATTTATGATGTCCTCAAGGGTCTGGACAAGTTCCCTAAGGGTCTTGCCGGTTCTGCTTCAGTGCTTTTTGCCAATATGGATGCTTCAGTGCTTCCGTATATCGTGCCTGTCGTGAAGAGTTTGCGTGAGGCTGGTGTCTCTTGCGAGATTTATCCTGACCAGAGCAAGCTGAAGAAGCAGTTTGACTATGCGGACAAGAAGGGTATTCCTTTCGTTTCGATCAATGGCAGTGATGAGGCTGCTGCGGGAATGGTCAATGTCAAGAATCTTTCGACGGGTGACCAGCGTTCGTTCTCCAGGGAGGATATTACCGGTCTGGTCAATTTCGTGTCTTTGTGATGAATATTACTAATTAATTCTTATAAAGGGTTGCCGTCATCGTTTTTGCGATGGCGGCTTGTTCGTGATTTATGGCAAACAAGTTAAAGGTTTCCGGTAATATGGTATGGGGATTCGCTGCAGGAATCATTACCGGTGTCACTTATGGTCTCAATCCTCTTTTTGCGAAACCTCTTCTGCAGATGGGTGTTTCGGTAGATTCAATGCTTTCTTTCCGTTATCTTGTAGCGTGTCTGATTCTCGGTGTCTGGCTGCTTCTGAGGAAGGAAACTTTCAAGGTCAACAGGCCTCAGTTTTTCCGTTTGTGCATTCTGGGTGTCCTTTTTGCGCTGAGTAGTATGTTGCTGTTCCTTTCCTATAAGTATATCCCTGCCGGTCTTGCCACGACCATAGTCTTCCTTTATCCGGTTCTTGTGGCTTTCATCATGGTTTTCCTCAAGGTTTATCCTACGTGGCAGGTCTGGGTGTCCATCTTCCTGACTTTCGTCGGAGTGGTGATTCTCAGCCGCCCTTCCGGCAATGTTTCCCTCAATGCCGTGGGCCTTCTTCTTGCCGGCGGTTCGGCATTGGCCTATGCCCTTTATCTTGTAGTGGTGAACCGGAGCCGTCGTCTCCGTACCGTTTCCAATCATCTCTTGACTTTCTATGCGCTTCTTATCGGTTCCTTGGTGTTCCTTCTGCATAATCTCATTGGCGGCGGCGGTCTTATGACCGGTATTCACGGCTGGTATTGCTGGTTCAATATCATTGGCCTTGCCATTTTCCCGACTCTTGTTTCGCTGCTGACTCTTGCCATCGCGACTCGTATCATCGGTGCGACCCGCACTTCTGTTCTCGGTGTGTTCGAGCCTGTGACCGCGATCGCTGTCGGCACAATCTTCTTCGGAGAGTCGCTTACTGTCAATGTCATTGTGGGCGTTGTCATTACTCTGGTTGCCGTGACGTTCATGGTCCTGACCGGCAAGAAGTAGTAGGTTCTGCGTTCTATGGACTACATGTTTTATAGGTTTTAGGGATATTATTCAAACTTTTTTGTAAAAAATGTTAAAAAAAAGTTTGCAGATTAGAAAATAATGCGTACCTTTGTGATCCAATCAAATCGCGGGGTAGAGCAGTTGGTAGCTCGTCGGGCTCATAACCCGGAGGCCGGAGGTTCGAGTCCTTCCCCCGCTACCAAGAAAACGGATGTTGAGAAATCAGCATCCGTTTGTCGTTGTATGTGTGCGGGGACGGAGGAATGTATGCTTATATTGCGCTCGTTGAGGTACTCTACTATCTGAAGGAAATCCACGGATCTACGGCTCAGGCGTGAACATTCATATATAAGGACTTTATCCACATGATTATCGTCACAGTACGTGAGCAGTTCGGACATCGCCTCTCGTTCATTAACCTTTTTTGCGCCACTGACAACCTCAGCAAATTCTCTCACGACATTATACTGCATCCTTGCTGCATACGTCCTCAACTCTGACAACTGCCTGTCATAGTCCTGTGTCTTGGTAGAAACCCTTGCATAAATCACAACATCCATAGTATCAATATAATTTTTTAGTCCTCCGGCTAAAGTATAGATCATTTTTTACTTCAGCAAGGATCATCTGAACTATCTTAATCTTGAGATTTCGTATGAATGAAGTATTATGTATCAGATAATTTACTACATTTGTATCGGACACGCCTTTATGCGTCTCCAAAAACATATTGAAAGTGTTTTCGCACTATCCTTATTAGAAAATGTGGAAGGCTCAAGAGGATACAAAGAAAGTCCTGTTCAAAGAATTTGATAGCAGACTCGGCATAGAATTGAACGATTTCGCTATAACGACTGAATAATGACTCTAATAAAAAACGCTGAAGTCTTCGGTAGACTAAAAGAGGAGTTGTAAAACCATGCCAACAAATAAATCTATCATAATACTACTATGTTAACATTCAAAAATCTATTGAGAATAGTTGTGGCGATGACCATAGGCTCTCTAACTATTTTATCTTGTTCAAAAGAGGAAAACGGCTTTTCAGAAGGTGATGCCGACAGATTCGTAGGCATATACTCCATCAGCGTCACGGAGCAAGTCGTTTGGGGCGGTGATTCAGGAACCATCACGAACACAGGCGTCCTAACCATAACTAAAGTTTCTGACACCCAAGTTCGTGCCACAGGATTCTTTAATGACATAGGAGAAGTGGCAAACTCTGCCATCTATTTTGAATCCATCAAAGGTTCTGACTCTGCAGGATATATGACCACAACATTCGGTCCTGCAACGCTGTCAGGTAATGTTCTTACAATGACGGCAACATCTAATGGGCAATTGGCAAGCAATGGTGTTCTCTATCCGTTCCGCAGCACTCAACAGATCACAGGAATTAAACGTTAAATAGATAATCGTAAAGATATGAAAAGTATTATTTTGCTACTTGCTTCGTTTTATTGTACTCTACATAACATTTCCGCAATTGAAAAAATTGATACGTTAGATTTATCTATTGAAATTACAGATTCGACATATAAAGCACGGTATAAAAATGTTATAGATGATCTTACATTATTTGTGTCACGAACTTCAATTTATAGGGGTGAAATATCAAACGCGTGGCACGATGGTATATATGAGAAAAAATACAATGGCAAAAATGTGGAAGATTTCAATGAGGCGTTATCCAAGTATTTCGAGGATAGAAGAGCAACCTCTGACTATTGGAGATATTTGAGCCAACAAGAGATCATAAAATCTGAAATCAAGTCGTTGAATAAATACCCGAAAGATCTTGAAATTGCATTCAATGAAATGCTTGATCTTGGAATCATGATTGATGAATTTTTTAATGCGGTTATTGATCCTGATGGGGAGTTATAATAGTTATACTGCCTATACGCGAGATTTGGAACAAAAAATCAGACGTAAACTATATGAACTCGAAATGAGATATACAGATTAATTTTAGAGCCTGATGTTTTAATGTTGCATCAGGTTCTTATCGTTTCATATCACATATCAATGAAGTGCCTGTGAATTATGTATATTCGAAGGCTAATTTTAACTGTACTTCTACAACGCGCTTGTAGATAAACCACCTACATTAATGTAAATTATAATCACATCAATTGCCGACGGACTTCAGAAATGATGTCTTGCTGATAATTGTTTTTTTGGTTTTGACCTGCTCGAATTGTTTCATACGAGAATATGCTCCCTTGCGGTCGGCATAGACATTGCGGATATTTTGCTCAATTCTTTTCAAGTCTCCATGAAAGTAATCATAAATTATCCCCATTGACCATTCATTGTATGTTGAACGCTGAAAATCAATGTGATTTGACTTTACGCTGAAAATCTTATCAAACATATATAAAATAGGATTTGCATCAGCCTTAAAGAATTTATTGATGTATGTGTCTTGAATGTTGAGGAACTCTCGAATCTTTGCGGTCGATGTCAATGAAATTTCAAATCTCACCATTCCATCGAAGTGATTCTCAATTTCCTCGTGATTCGTCAGCATTGACAAGAATTTTCTGCTCTCTGCATTGACTTTAAGTTCTGTCCCTTTGTCATATAGTTTCAAGGACTCTTTGCTATGGACATCTTTTACGTCTCGACTGAATTCGATGCCTGTTTTTCGATAATACTTCCACTTATATCGTCTATACATTCCGACATTTTCGTTGAGTGCCGACAGAATGTTATCTGTTAAGGGCATTTTGATGTCTTTCGTTATATCTGCCTTTGTAATGCAGCCTGTATGAAGAATGCTGTCAATATCAACTCTGCAAATTCCAAGATTGTTGAGATTTATCAAGCATTGACGAATAGTATCTCTGCTTATCAACTTCGGATAATCTTCTAACAGAATTTTTGATGAGAATTCAAGTGTCAAAGTCTGTTTCGTATATGATAGGGCAATGAAGACATTGAACGGAATATCACTATCGTTTTTCGAGGAATAGTATTCACCCGTGCAGATTCCATCCCTTGTGTATTCTGTATTAAACGGGATAAGTTTTTCAAGTAAGTATTGATTTTTCGCTTTTATCTTGATTGTATCGCATTTTATCTCTCTATCATTGTCAATATTCATTAAATATTCAATTTCATGCTTCTTATTATTATGTAGGTCTGTGGTCAAAACACCACATTTCCCCATCTTGATAGTAAAGGAGAGCGCCAAAAGCCCTCCATCCCATCAGTTCCCATCGTCAGCCTTGCCGACACCAAGAAGGTCGTTCATGGTAAATTCTTCGGGTCTGTCGATGGCATGCTGCCAACTTCGTTTCTGCCCGTTCGAAATTTTTGCATTCAATGCTGTTCGCTCGGTGTCAGACATTCGGGCATATCTCTGTTTCATTGCCCTGCTGATGCGATCCTTGGTCGCTTGCGTTTGTGTTTTGTATCTCATTTCATTAATCTACCTCGTTTATTTAGAGAGGTTCCTTTATTATAAATACTTAGTTTAACGAAAAAGTCAAGAGAATTGATAACTACTATTGTAAAGGGCAATGGTGTATGTATATTAGCCGGTATCCGCGTCTGAATTTTTCGAAAACTTACATTGCAGTGTCCTCAACAGGAAGCTTTTCTGATGCCGTTTTCCCTGCGGATATATTCTCATGCGGTCGGCCGTTTCCCTGAAAGATTTCCACTGTTTTGCAGGGGACAATATCAGATTAATCTTTTAGATCATTTTGGCTTATTCGAAAGCCTGTTAGATGGGGTTGACAAAGATTAAATTGATGCATCTTTAAATTAACACGCTATAATCTGATTAATCTGTTTGTAATTCTTGAAAATAATTGTACCTTTGCAATGCATTATTTAGGTAGTGTATGACAAATAAGAGCAGGCATCCTTTCCCTAAAAGGGGTGTCTGTTTTTTTTAGGCTTACCGAGGGGGTACTTTGCGTAGAGGATATTGTTCGTTCAGTCATACATAAATATACCTAAATAATAATGCGAACAATTAAGTTTCTTGCGATAGTCACCATTGAAGTGGAGATTATCAGGCTTGTCAAGGTACGTGCGTATAAGCGTGTACGTAACGGCAAGATAGAGAAGGTAAGAAGCCACTATAGGGGATATTAGGGTGTCTCCCATGGAATAGCTGAATACCGGATGCCGTAAGGCTGATTTCTGCTTTACCCCTCGGTTTTTTATATGTTTTCCAATCATCACAGCGCGGATATCTCATAGGAGAAGTCTATAACTCGGGCGAAGTCATTGGTGAATTGGTACGATAAGTTGATTATTTGTTCTACCAAGAAAACGGATGTTGAGAAATCAGCATCCGTTTGTCGTTGTATGTGCGCGGAGATGGGGGAATGTTTCATGCCCGCTATCTGGTAACGGTTTCCTGAGTTACGTCTGCTGTCGGGACGGTGCCACATCGGTTTTTGCAATGGTCTGATTTTTAGGAAGTTATGAAATTTAGTGTGGATTAGTGGCAAAAAAATCCTCGGAAATCCACGCTTAAAATAAATGATGCTTGATTATCAATGCGTTACAGAGGGGGCCGTGGCGTCGTCCCGCCTGCCGGAATTCGTCCCATTCAGATGCCGCATCGTTGGAAAACGGTGTAAGAAAACGTCATTTTTGCACCGTTTTGAAAAATTTGAACAAACGGGGTAAAATCAGGCCGTTTTTTACACCGTTTTGTTCACTATTCGGCTACGGTATTTTTTGTTGTCAGGTGGTGCAGTACGGCGGAACTCAGTCTCATGCCAATAGAAT